>Ga0105055_10011326_pt1 | contig 11023 bp, 8 predicted proteins | sample BON03_FD_78090 | JGI IMG/M metagenome (GOLD analysis project Ga0105055, IMG submission 78090) | Freshwater microbial communities from Lake Bonney liftoff mats and glacier meltwater in Antarctica - BON-03 | ecosystem: Environmental > Aquatic > Freshwater > Ice > Glacier meltwater | place: Lake... | reverse complement strand
ATTGCGGAGAATGGCGATATTTCTGTGAACCTATCTACCACATAGGACGCTTCGAGACCCAAAAGTAAGAAAAGTAAAAAAGAGAATTAAAAACTAAAGCGCATCCGACGAGACCAAGTTTAGCATAGTGACTAACTTTTTTTTCTATTATCTTTACCAAAGGAATATTTCCTTTTTTTTTACATTCTTTTACTAGCGATTCATAAGAGGATAGCCCCACGCACTCGATTTGGAACCATTGGACGAGAATCCACTAGATATTTTCATCACTTTCACATGAAGCTTTTCACTACAGCAGGAAGCCCCAGCGCAGCCAAGGTTCTCGTAACAGGCCAATTCTCGAATGCATCGATTGAGGTAGACACTTCAGGCAAAGCGCCGGCCAGTTGCACCGGTCGTCTTCCTATTTTGGAGACCAAAGAAGGAACTATCAGTGGGAGCACCGCTTGCATGCGATTTGTTGCATCTAAGAATGTGACTGGTTCCTCACCGTTCGAAACTGCTCAGATCGACTCATGGGTTGACTTCGCTAGTCAAGAGCTAGATGTTGTAGCTCAATCTCTGGTGTATCCTATCATCGGATGGAGTGAACACATTCCTGAAGTTGCTGCACAGGCCACTAAAGACCTTACTGCTGCCCTCAAGGTACTTGAAGAACACTTGAAGATGGAGACCTTTTTGGTAGGACGTTCTATTACTCTTGCTGATATCGCTTGCGCCAATGCCCTCGTTCTTCCAATGAGGATGGTTTTAGACGATAAAGTACGCAAATCTATCCCTTGTGTTACCAGATGGTTTGAGACATGTGTTAACCAGCCGCAATTTTCCAAAGTTGTTGGACCTGTAACCTTGGTCAAAAAAGCTGTAGTGCAAAAAGCGTCTGCTAAAAAAGCTGCTCCAAAAGCCGAGGCTGCTCCAAAAGCTGAAGCCGCTCCTAGTATGGAACCTGCTGCCCCTGCGGCAAAGCCAAAGAATCCTCTTGACTTGCTCCCAAAGTCCTCATTCGTAATTGACGCGTGGAAACGCGAATACAGTAACGCCCCTAACGGCGACTACTACTCGACCTTGAAATGGTTCTGGGAAAATCTTGACAAAGAAGGATGGTCGGTTCATACAATGAAGTACAACTTCAATGAAGAACTAAAGATTGGCTTCCAAGTCAGTAACCTTATCGCTGGATTTTGTCAGAGATGTGACGAGGTTCGAAAATATGCCTTCGGAACCATGCAAATTATTGGTACTGAAGGAGCATATGAAATTGTAGGATGTTGGGTTATTAGGGGCAATTCTATCAAGCCATTGCTCGATGCTAACCCAGACGCTGAATACTACACGTATGAAACCTTGACCAAGTTTGACGACGCAGAAAAGCAACTGGTAGCTGATATGTGGTGCGCTGACACTACTTTGATGGGTAAGCCAGTATTCGATTGCCAAGTATTCAAATAAACATTTCGTTGAAACATATAAGTATTTGGTTTATTTCATTTTTTGCAACTAGTATTCGTTGTTATTGCGAGTCCTAAACTGCGTTTCATCGTCTTAAATGCGAATGATTCAAGCCTAAAACGGAAATTTCTAATGGGTGCCTTCAATACAACTTCGTATTTTTGGTTCATAATTTTGTCTGGGAAATTATTTTTCTGAATCTGATGTTGTGGCTGGAGGAGAGTACCAATGGCACCAGTCAACATTTGAATCAGGGTGTGAACCAAGTATACGAATCCGGCTCAGTGATTGCGGAGGTGATGGTGTATGAGGATTTGTGGATGGTTATTTCAAAATCGGTAAGTCCTTACTTGAATTGAGTACTTCCATTGATACAAGAAATCAGGACATCAATGTCGCAATCTATACAGACGGAGAAACGAGTAAGTTCTATAGCATGCTAGATTTAAATTCATTTGTTGTGTTTCAGTCCAATTGAGAACAAACCAGGTTCATAAGCTCAAAAAGATTCACCTTGAGGATGAAACTGAAGAGTCCGAGTACTTTAACATCGGCACTCGTAGATATCTTGTGCGAGAAAAAGGAATAACTTCAATTGAAAAAGAAATAGATTTGAATTGTGTTCTAGACGACGAAGAAAAAGCGTCACCAGAATCTGATAATTATTTATCAAGCGAAGGCGAGGGAGATTTGTTGATTGTTCCAGTTTCGTCAAGGCAGACAAATGAGAGTAGTGTTCATGTCTCTGATGTTGACATAGAGAATGAGAGAGACGAATCATCCGAAGATGACAATGACACAGTCGACGGCGGAGACATTTTGCAGCCCACTTTGGGAGTGGATGATGAGGACGATGATGAAACCAACGACACTGAAAAGGAACTTCCAAATGTAGGTGCTGAACTGTCAAATGAAGAGCAACCACCTAAAGTTGAAACTGAAAAGGAACTTCCAAATGTAGACGTTCAATTATCAGGTGAAGAGCAACCTCTGGCTGTCGAAACAATCGAAAGTGAAAACAAAATCCTAAATGTAGTTGTGAATCCATCATGTGAAGACCAACTACCTATCATTGAAACTGAAAAGGAATTTCCAAATGTAGATGATAGAGTATCAGGTGAAGACCAAACTGCTGTAATTGAAACTGAAAAGGAACTCCTAAATGTAGTTGTTAATCCATCAGGTGAAGACCAACCTCCTATAATTGAAACAATCGAAACTGAAAAAGAGCTCCCACATGTAGATGTTAAACCATCAGGTGATGAGCAACCATCGTTTACTGAAACCAAAAATGATATAGGTGCAGCTGAAGGACTGATTGAAGAGCCTATGAATAAAGATACGATAGAACACCCATCAAGAATAGATAAAGTAAATTCAGAATACGAAAACGCCGCAACTCAAATGGTTATTCAAGAAGAAGAAGAAGTAGAAGGAAATGACGAGTTCGATGTTGAAGGTATTCGCAAGAGATCAGAAGTTGAATTAAGAGCGTACTTAGAGAACCTTTCGCTAAGTATCCCTAGCTCCGTTTCTCTTGACGAATTGCGAGATTTAGCAATGAAACAGTGGGAATCAAAAGACTTGAAATGTGCTCTTTCAAAATTGAAAGATAACGAATTGCGGTCACGTTTGAAGACTGGAGGAACGAGGAGTGAAATGATACTTGAGATTTGTCGAAATGGAAATCCAAAGGAAATTCGTGAATGGATTCGAAATTTAGGCCGATCTATTCAAAGTCCCATATTTTACAAAAAGCCACGCCAAGTACCGGAACTACGCAAAATTCCGGAAGTTCGTAGCTTGGTCATTCAATTCACCAACGTTCCGGGCACTGACATTAAAGAATACGAAAGCAAACTAGGGGGTCGAGACTTTCCATTAGGAGTGACAATTCTGAATGAAAACGATGACAGTATCACTCCCTCGAAATCGATCACTCATCTGGTTGTTGGCGGGGATGCCATTAAACGGTCTAAGAAACTAGCAGAGTGCATGTCGCTGATTGGATCACATAGTCCTAGGGTAGTTTCGGAATCCTGGTTGAAAGATTGTCTTAAGGAACGAAATGTTGTCGATTCACAAGAGTACGCCCCTCGTGGGTTGTACGCAGATCCTACCAACCAGAAGAAGAAGAAAATATCTATGGAAGATGTGCTACGTCATAGAGACGAAGCTTCCACTCCCTTGTTTTCAGGTAAAATGGTTTGCATGGCCACTGAGTGCAAAGGATTCAAAACGGCCCTTGAATATAGTGGGGCCACCATCGTCAAATCGATGGAAGATGCCGACTTTGGATTAATGCTGAAAGCCCCTGACAACGAGAAACGTATACCAAAAGGTGTAGAAACCATGATGGAGGAAGCTAAAGAAACCGGTAAAGCAGTTTACAACATGACATGGTTTACGCATTCTGTTATCAACGGTGTAGCTGCGGTTGACGAACCTTGTTTTCTTGTAGTCTCCCCGCGAACGAAGAAACGGAAGCCAACTTCCTCATCTGGTATAGAAACCAAACGGCACAAAAGCAATACATGTATTGCAACGACTGCTTCCACTGGAAAGCCTTGTACAAGACAAGCAACAGACGGTCTATTTTGTGGCATGCATAAATCAAAAACTTAGGAATTTATACTCTAAATTAAGAAACGATTGGATACGGGGAGCCAGCATTAAAACTGAATTCAACAGTGCCCGTCGGATTTGATTTTTGGCGCATCAACGATACGGAATAAGAAATAACAACTTTAAGCATCGCTTTCAATTGTGCAGTCTGCCTCTCAGTCATAGCGCCACTCTTGATAGATGTGGCAAGACTATGTTTGCAATTTGTCAAAAAGATTGCCGCGCTATCGTACAAGCTGTTGGCTTCATACTTATCTAAATCCACAACTTGGGTGTAGTTTTCATAGCTTAGTGAAGGAGGTACTGAGATGGATGCATACGGAGCAAAACGGTGATTAAATCGTATGCGGTCCGTGGCAAACGCAAAAATTGGCACACGGAACTTGCCCTCTTTTCGCAGCGCTATGAGAAACCGCAAAACCCCATCGGCAAGATTTTTTTGGGCTTCTACCATTATTTCTTCTTGCGCAACTCCTCTATTCTTTAATCTCGCCTCTATTTGCTCATTCAGCTCAATGAGCAGTTTCAAATCAGCTTCGTCTTTGCTTTTGCTTAATCGTTCGCGAGTATTTTTTAAAAACAATAGCATGCTAGAGCGATTTTCTAAAGCACGACTAAGAAAATATTGAAGATGCCAGAAAACAACATCGTATTCAAATTCACCGTACAATTCAAGTTCAAACCCCAACAATAAATGGCGAGTCATCAATCGGAGGGTCCATTCGGCGCACCACGCGCAAACTGAATAGTGCAACCTATCCCCTAACACTTGATTCGATACCTTATCAGGTACAATACCAGGGTTGTTTTCATTGAACAGTACTTGGTCGTATATCTCCGCATCTAGTTGAAGCTGGCACCATTCAGGAAGAATATTAGCGATATTACGACGTTGTCTAGCTCTGTTTGCAGTCAGAAGTCGCAACACTTCATATATATACTTGACTGCAGATTCAATGAAACGTTGACACGTGGGCGATGATAATGCATTGGCAGGAATGCCAAATGCTTGCTTCATATCTTTCTCAATCCATGATTCATACGTGTGCATACCAAGAAGAAGTTTAGAATCCGTATAAAGCATTGGGATAATAGCTGATCGTACAACAATATTTGGATCGCGATACGAAATGTCGCACATGGCACTATACAGTTGGTGCAATGAAGTCTCCTTGCGAAGATGACAAACTAGCAACATGTCTTCTAGAAATGCTTTAAACGACTCGTGCCCTTTTACCATATCAATCTCAGCGGCTGCGCGAGGAGGCGACGAAGCCAGCAACTTGTGGTTAATGTTCGTGTCGAAATATTTTCGAAAACGACGGACAGCGCTGGCACTAGGTCTGTTTGGTCCGATTCTCGGAAACATTTCCAACATCTCTTGCCAAAGACCTTCGGCATGTTGAACACCAACCGCGTCTTTCTCCTGCATGGCTACCAATGCCTGCAAGAACTTTGTTCGAAACAAGATCATTTCCAATAGCAATGATTTTGAATCCGGATCTTCGTCGTAATTGGACAACGTCATTGTGGCGTTATCTAAAAGCTGATACACTTTGGAGGGTTCCATGTCCTGTCCAATTGCGAGACCTTGTACAACTGGAACAAAATCCTCTTCTTCGTAGATATCAGCCATCCTCACCAACCGTCTAGCCACCCCACACGACTTCAGTACCGCATGAAATAAACCAAACGCAACCACGGACAAGATGTCATTGGGATCGAGGGTTACTTTGTTCAGCAAGGATTTCATCCCAAACTCGTTCAAGAACATACAAGAATGAACGGTAGTGGCCAAACTGTGACCATCATGCCATGCCACCTCCATCAGTAATATTTCGTTACAGAGATCAAATACATCTAGAGCAGATGTCAAATCGAGTTCCTTTTTTGCAACCCAATCAGCTACATTGATGGGAGATTGCAAGCCTGCGTCCATCTTCGGACTCATGAGTTCCAGTGCATTCATGGAATCCAATAGAGTGAACTCCTCATTACTGACAACCTGACCAATTGATAGATCGTTGCACGCCTCTCGTAGCTTGTCTGTAACATCATTCCACTCCATCAAAATAAAATTATTTTTATTACCAATGGTGAAGAAGTCAGGAAGGCAGCAAACTGTGAAGCAAAAGAAACAAAAGAATAATAAGAAAGAATCCCTGCTATCAACTTCAAAGGTTGTTTCAAAGCTAAAATCGAAACGCAGAGACAAAAACGCTGAACTGGCGGAAGGTTTATTCATCGAGGTGTTTGGCAAACGTAATAGAAGTGTGTGTTCCAAACCTGCTATTAAACGACTCGGCCCAGTGAAGAAGAATTTCGTGGATACTTCACAAGGTTTTGCACCGCCTACATATGTTTCCCCTCAAGCACCATCATTTGTTCCTCAATCGAAACTTGGTGTCGATCTCTTGACATCGCTTCAGATGGCGCATGAAGAGCACGAGGAGAAAAAGAAAACAGAAAAAATAGAAAAGTTTCAAGAAAGATTTCACCAAAAGAAACACGTCGGGAATCGCTTCGGTACTTTGCAGGATGATAGCGACAGTGAGGACACTACCAAGACTTTGTCGTACTTTGCACCTTCCACTTTGATCCTGTCGACGAAAAGGATATCTCCGCTGTTCACCATTCACAATGCTGCTCCAGTGGTGACTATTGAGACGGTTCCTATCATCGCCACTACTGAAAATGGATTTGCCAAACCGACATTCAATTTCTAGTGTACGAGAAATGCCGCGTGTATTCCTTTTGATAAGAAAACGCCCGTATTCAATGTGCACCATTGTTTCTCAATGATGAAAATGGTTCTGCAGTGAATTTTTTTATGAATGAGTTCCCTTCAAAGTATCCAACTTCAGGGATCTTTACTTTCATAATTTCATTTTACCTCTATTATTCTTTTATAAAATCGATTTTTGTTGTTGTTTATAAATGAATAATTATGAATGGTTCAATTTGATTCTCTGTGCATTGAAAAACGAGAGGGTATACTTAAGGGAAAATTAATTTAAAATAAACTAAGGAAAGGAGAAAGGGTAAAGGATCCTATATGATGCTCACACGTGACATTTTTGTTTGAAACGCATGAATTTCACACGCACAAATATGTTACAAGACCCAGTATTATCTATTACACGAACTAATGTATATTGGTAATAATTTTGAATTAGATACTCCTATTTTTGTATGTTCAAATTTATGAAAAAATGATTGGATGCACGAAAGTTGTGTGTTTTACGAAATGAAAGCAAGCAAATCAAAAACACATATACACAATGGGAAAAGGAGAAGCAGCTAGCGGTTTTGTAACGGACTTCTTGGCGGGAGGTATTTCTGGCACCATTGCCAAGACTTGCACTGCCCCTATCGAACGTGTCAAGCTTATCATTCAAACGCAGGATGCTAACCCTAAGATCATATCCGGTGAAGTGCCAAGGTACACTGGAATCGGGAACTGCTTCACCCGTGTTTACCAAGAGCAAGGTCTTAAAGCATTCTGGAGAGGAAACGGAGTTAACATCATCAGATACTTTCCTACCCAAGCGTTTAACTTTGCGTTCAAGGATACCTTCAAGGCAATGTTTCCAAAGTATGACCCAAAGACTGAATTCGGCTCATTCTTTGCTGTTAACATGGCATCAGGTGGTCTTGCAGGAGCTGGATCTCTTTGCATCGTTTACCCGCTTGATTACGCTCGTACCCGACTTGCTTCTGATGTAGGATCTGGAAAGAGACAATTCAACGGACTTGTTGATTGTCTTGTAAAGACCTCCAAGGGAGAAAAGGGTATTCTTAGTTTGTACAATGGATTTGGAGTATCTGTAGTAGGAATCATTCCATTTCGAGGAGCATACTTCGGAGTGAACGATACCTTGAATGGATTGAACCCTTACCAAAAGGAAAGTACCGTTAGAGGAATCGCATCCAAATTCTTGTGTGCACAGACTGCTGCCATCTGTGCTGCATACGTTTCGTACCCATTTGATACCATTCGCCGTAGACTACAGATGCAATCTGAGAAACCATCGGCTGAATGGAAATACAAGGGAACCATGGACTGCTTTTCCAAGATTGTTGCTGAAGAAGGACCAACTGCTCTCTTCAAGGGTGCTGGTGCTAACGCTCTTCGTACTGTTGGATCCGCTTTGGTTCTGGTCATGTACGGAGAAATCAAGAAAATTTTGTCTGAATAAATATCTTAATCGACATCAGTTTAGTTTCAAAACTTTTGACCTTCTTTTCCATTTGGATCTAGTAGAGTAGAGCAAAACGATAGTTCGTCAACTTTGTAACTGTTTCTCGTGTTTTTTATTAATATTGATCACTTTTAGGATGAACAACTGTTCAGTTTCATTGTTGGTGAAAATCGATAAAGCTGCTTTGTTGCATTTATTTCTAATTATATACGTTTCATTTCGGGAGCCTTCGAATGGTGTTTACAGTCCTAGTACACTCAAACAATAAGTCTTCAAGTAGTTTGCGCTTTGTTTCCAAGTCAACTTCGGCATTACCTTTAAATGCAAATTCTACTTCCTCAGCAGCAGTTCCTAATTTGTTCAAACTACATTGTAATGCAGATCCTTTGATAGCGTGGGCCGTTTCGAAAAGTAACGCAGCATCTGCTTGAACATCAGCCTTAATCAAAACGGCCATCTTCTCGTCCACACTCTCCAACACCATTCCTAAAATCATCTGGTAAAATTCCTCGTCTCCACCGATTGAGTCACAGTTCTTCACCTCCAACAATTCCTCACGCGTCAGCTCATCAGTAGAAAACATATTGTCGAAGGGGACCTATCCTGCTACCTGTCAATACCTGAAATTGGCAAAATTAGCAAAATCTCCCAAATAGTGAGTGATGTTTATTTTCTGAAATTAACAGTCTTCAAATTGGATGTTTTGGTATATTTTTCTTCTTCGAGGTAACCCACGTTTATCTTTGTGCAAATTACGAAATATTTGCCAAACCGAACGACAAGTTTCCGGTGACACCCCTGTGTAATGAATTTAAAAAATATTCATTGCTTCCCAGCTCCACTACATAAAACAAATTCAACTTGCCTGAACTTGCATAGATTGAAAGAATTAGCTAAGTTGATGCGAAATTTCAAATCTTAATTAAAACATCAGGAGAAATATAATGTGAATTCAGTGATTCCACATAATATTCTTGCTTCTGATTACCTCACGGATTGCCATCAGGCTCTTTTCTTTCAACAAGATACTCTTGTTTATTAAGAAATTAGCAGTTGATGGCTTTTATCCACTACTTGTAGTGCTTTAAAATAATCAATTTTTGTTGTGTTTAAAATTAGTTTTTCAACACAATAAACGATGATTATTTTAAAATACTTCAAGTAGTGGATAGAAGCCATGAAACGCTTATTTCTCAAGAAACAAGAATATCTTGTTTAAAGAAAAGAGCCTGATGACAATCCGTGCGGCAATCACAAGCAACAACATTATGAGAAATTGCTGAATTCGCATTGTGTCGCTCCTGATGTAATTTAGTTGCATCCCTCGACTTGACAGCAATGTCGCTTGCAAACGCCTTCCATGACGTAGCCACTAATAAAACACTTTACCATGGTAATATAAATAAATAAATGTTTTGTGCACAACTTCCAACTTGCTTACCCTGATTTTTCAATTGAAAAGACTGATTCAATAAAGATCTCGGAAATTCTTGGATGATCGGTTTGCCTACGAAATATAGTGGTAATAATAATTGAAATACAGCTATATCTCAACTCTTGTATTCCTTTATTTAGATTAAATTAAATGACTAGTAGTGTAGACCACACCATTGGGTGCATGGCCAAGATATATATTGAGAACTTCTAGTTGTTTCAAGAAAAACCAGGAACCATACAGAATTGAAACGTCGTTTGAATGATTGAGTTTAAGCCTCGGAACAATTAATAATTACACACTCGTTGTTGTGTCTCCTGTTGATCATCGATTTCCGTATCCATCATGAGCGCGAAAAGTTTGATGAACCACGTGAATTGCGGATGCGAAACAAAAAATATTTCGAACTTTGTCGATCCAAGCAACGACTGGGTCATCATTGAATGCTCTTTAAACATCTATTCTGCGGAAATGCCCCTGTACAGCTGTGGGAATCACCAACAGCTGAAAGCACTACATTTGTTACTCTATGCCTGAAGAGCTTGAGCACGTTTTTGGTTTATTGTAAGCAAATTGTTTTAGTTCTTGATGGTAACACAGACTTGATAGGTTTGAAAGATGAAGAACATCTTGAGTGGAAGAAGAGGCGAGATGAGGCAGTGCTGAAAGCTTACACCATTGGATATTTCAAATTCCATAAAACAGGCAAGAGTTTAATGAAACAACTGATGGAATTGTTGAAGGACAAAACATCTCCATCGCGTACTAATCTTTCACAACAAGAATGCACTCAATACAAGGACGGTTTGCTATCTCAAAATCTCATCAAGTCCGATGGAAAGAGATGTTTTACTCCTGTAAATTCATCCATAAATGGGTGAATTCAGATCCAATCAAGGCGCTTCAGTTCATCATGTTGGTACATCCTGCTTCTCTGAATTTACAAAACTGTTGTTTGGCATCTTCATTGAATCGAACATTCTCTAAAGCTATCAAATATTCTTGTAAGTGGAATGTGGATTCATTGAAAAGAGTGGCAGAGGAAGCACGCAAGCTGAGTATTCGAGTTGTACAATCTGTATTTGAGCTGATGCTCAAGTAGTATGGGTGCAACGACTCATTCAAAAACGATTAGATGACAATCCGAAAAAAGGAAGCAAAGCTTTCATAGTCGCGATTGATTCTGACTTAATCATACTTTGAGCCACAGTTAATTTGATCTTGCAGGCCAAAGTAGAACACGAGTATATCGTTGGGACCCTACTCAAGGTGTCTGAATTGAAACCATCGAATCATTTGGCGAAGCAAGGGT
>Ga0105055_10011325_pt1 | contig 11023 bp, 8 predicted proteins | sample BON03_FD_78090 | JGI IMG/M metagenome (GOLD analysis project Ga0105055, IMG submission 78090) | Freshwater microbial communities from Lake Bonney liftoff mats and glacier meltwater in Antarctica - BON-03 | ecosystem: Environmental > Aquatic > Freshwater > Ice > Glacier meltwater | place: Lake... | reverse complement strand
TCACGTCTATTCAAGCGGTATACGTACCTGCGGATGATTTGACCGATCCATCTCCTGCAACAACCTTTGCTCACTTAGATGCGACCGTTGTATTGTCACGTTCAATTGCTGAATTAGGTATTTATCCAGCGATTGATCCACTTGATTCAACAAGCCGTCAGCTAGATCCCTTAGTTGTTGGTAATGAGCATTATAATATCGCTCGTGGTGTTCAAGGTACGTTACAACGTTATAAAGAATTGAAAGATATCATCGCGATCTTGGGTATGGACGAATTATCTGAAGAAGATAAATTGACTGTATCACGCGCTCGTAAGATTCAACGTTTCTTGTCACAGCCCTTCTTCGTAGCTGAAGTATTTACTGGTAGCCCAGGTAAATACGTTTCACTAAAAGATACACTTGTAGGCTTTAAAGGTATCTTGAACGGTGATTATGATGCACTACCAGAACAAGCGTTCTACATGGTTGGTGGTATCGAAGAAGCTGTTGAAAAAGCGAAAAAACTTTAACCTTTTAGGAGGTGCTGAACAATGGCAATGGCAATGACAATTCATGTCGATATCGTAAGCGCAGACACTTCGATTTATTCAGGTCTAGTAGAAGCTGTTTTTGCTTCTGCAGTCATGGGTGAGGTGGGTATTTATCCACGTCATACACCTATGTTGACTCGTTTAAAACCGAGTGAAGTTCGTATCTTGGTTAACGGTGTAGAAGAGCAGTTCTACGTATCAGGTGGTATTCTTGAAGTTCAACCAAGTGTAGTAACAATCTTGGCTGATACTGCTGTGCGTGCTGATGATATTGATGAAGCTGCAGCACTACAAGCTAAAGCTGAAGCAGAACGTTCATTAAAAGATCGTGGCGCGAAGATGGACTATGCAGAAGCACAAGTTAAATTGGCTGAAGCAATGGCTCAACTACGTAGTATTGATCGTATGAGAAAAGGCAAAGGTCACTAAAAGATCTAAGGTTAGAAAAAAAGGCTGTCTTATGACAGCCTTTTTTTTGCCTGAAATTGATAGAATACAACTCCACATCGTTAACGGAAATATATCATGTCATTAAGTATCGTCATCTTAGCCGCTGGAAAGGGCACAAGAATGAAGTCTACCCTCACTAAAGTTATGCATAAACTTGCCGGTAGACCGCTTGTTGAACATGTTATTGATACCGCTAAAAGATTAAATCCTAATAATCTTACTGTGGTTACTGGCAATGGTGCAGAGCAAGTACGACCATTAATGAATATTAAACACGTTGTGGAAGTCATTCAACATGAACAATTGGGTACAGGCCATGCCGTCATGCAAGCTACAGCGGAATTTGCTGATGCTGAACAAGTGCTTGTGCTTTACGGAGATGTACCACTGACACAACTTTCGACATTGCAGCAGTTAATCGATTGTGGCGATGTTAATAGTTTAAGAATTTTGACGACTGAACTTACTGATCCAACAGCTTATGGTCGCATCGTCCGAAATGATGCTGGCGACGTGATCTGCATCACTGAACAAAAAGATGCTGATGTCCAAACATTAACGATTAAAGAAGTGAATAGCGGCATCATGGTTTTACCAGCTAAATGGTTAGCTGAGTCAGTAACAAAACTGACCAATAATAATGCACAAGGTGAATTTTATTTAACGGATATGGTGTCACTTGCCGTAGCAGAAGGCATTATGATTAATACTGTTTGCTGCGGTGATAATGCAGAAGTCGCGGGTGTAAATACTCGCCAGCAATTGGCAGAATTAGAACGGCACTATCAGCTATTACAAGCCAATGAATTGATGGTTAATGGCGTTACACTTGCCGATCCCTCACGTATTGATATTCGTGGTCAATTAAAAACAGGCACGGATGTAACGATCGATGTGAATGTTATATTTGAAGGTGAAGTGACTTTAGCTAATAATGTTGAGATTGGTGCAAACTGTATTATTAAAGATTCGGTGATTGGTGAAGGTACGATTATTCTAGCGAATAGCATGATTGATTCTAGTATCATCGGTGCCAACGTGAACATTGGCCCTTTTGCACGATTAAGGCCGGGCACAGTATTGGCTGATAAAGCTAAGATTGGTAACTTTGTCGAAACAAAGAATGCCAATATTGGCAAAGGTTCAAAAGTGAATCACCTGAGTTATATCGGTGATACCGATATGGGCGTAGATGTAAATATCGGTGCTGGCACTATTACGTGCAATTATGATGGCGCTAACAAACATCGTACTGTTATTGGTGATCGGGTGTTTGTAGGTTCTGATACGCAGTTGGTGGCACCAGTGACGGTTGAAGATGGTGCGACGATTGGCGCTGGCTCTACGATTCGTAAGACGGCTCCTGCTGATGCGTTGACTTTGACTAAGTCGGAACAGAGGACGGTTAAGGGATGGTCGAGACCGGTTAAGAAGTAAAGCGGACTAAAGCTTACGTTAACCTTACTGTAGCGCGTCGCTGAATTTGGATCATAGCTGATTTACAATGAGTTTGGATGATGATTCAAACACCCTTCAAAGTACGTTTAAATGCTCTTTAAAGAAATATAAAGGGGATAGCTTTATTTACCAGCCTCTTTTCAGCTATTAGTCTTGTGAATTGTTCTCTCATTCTTACAGATCAAGGCCAATGTTCATTTTTTGCGTGGCCAAAAAACGAAGCAAAAAAAGCCAGCCCATACTTACCCTACGGGTTCCCTGCGCCTCCCAATATAGTTGAGCACTTCAGAAACTCACTACGCTCAAGCATCCGAAGTGCTTGTCCAGCGATATTTCGGATGCTAGGCTTCGCACAGAGGCGATAAGGGTGCCTTTGAATGAAATACTTCCCTGTATTTCACTCCTATTGGGGTCGCTCCGCGCTTCAAATATGCTCCTGCATATTTGTCTTTGGTTCTGTTTCTTTTGGCCACGCACAAATTTGTCGGGAACAAATTTGAACACCAGCGGTGGCCCGAAGGGTGAGTATCAGGATGATACGAATAAAAGAAATGAACGCCCAGCGGCAGCGTGTCGTAGACTTATAAAGAAAAATAATCTTTAATATCGCCGTTCAGCTGAACTGGGCTTGAAGTTATCGTTACAAATTCAAATCAAAATGCTTTATTTCCTACTAAATCTCGATAAGCATGCCATGAGGCATGAGCTAATAAAGGATAAATCACGATCATACCGATTAGATAAGTCGCAAATCCTACACCAGTAAGTATTACAATCAGTGCTGCCCAAACCAACATAGTAGGTATATTTTCAATGACTACTTTTACGCTAGTTGCCATTGCATCAACAGCGGATGTATTATTTTCTATAATGGCTGGTATGGTTACGACTGATACCACAAATACGATACTGGCTAATAAGCCTCCAATAACGGTATAGAGTGTTAGCTGCATCGGTGTCACAATGTCAAAACTACTGCCCCACAACAGTTGTTGTAGTGATGGTACGACATCGCCGACGGTAACCAGTAACAATAAGCCTGATATTGCAAACCAGACCAAAGTGAAGCCTAATAAGATGCTGGAAAATTGCATAAGTGAACTTTGGCAACGTTTTAGACCCTTTAAAGAACTATCAAAACGAACGGTTTTGCCTTGTTCTTTTTGTCGAGATTGTTCACATAGTCCAGCTGATAGGATTGGCCCTATCAGCATAAAGCCGGTAATAGCTGCGGCAATTACATAGACATGAATACTGGTTATAAGCAGTGTAACCAACAGTAATGAGGTTACAATTAGACCATGAGCTAGACTGGCTCTCAGATGATGACTCATGTCTTGCCAAGCAAGAGTAAGCCAGTTTAATGGCCGGAGAATGGGGACATGCTTGATTGAAAATTGAACGGGAATGTGGTGGTCGATATAACTTTGTATGTTCATTATAATCTCCTCAATTTGTCATGGAGTATGAATTAAGTCGTATGAGACATTTGTTAACTAATAATTACAGACTTAATAAATAGACAATTTACGAACGAAAATGTTGCAAACAATAATTTTTTTGTATTTTGAATCGAGATTAAAGATATAACTTAGGCAGGTGTTTGTTGTGGGCACTTAAAGCTAACATAAAGCAGGGAATGTTAGCTTTAAGTGTACTCCGTTCGACTTAATCTGACTCAGTGATGATTAACGTAAAATCAAAAACATTGCCTTATGGTTACGAGTGATATTGAGTAATAAAGGTGCGTTATTTTGGACTAGCGGCTTGAACTCTTCGAGATTTTTGATTTTTTCTTTGTTGACGGAAGTAATAATGTCATTGTTTTGTAAACCAGCCTTCGATGAAGGACTGTTGGCGACTACAGAATAGATCATAACGCCGTCAATTTGTCCATAATAAGGGGATGAAGGCTCAATATCACCGAAAGTAGCACCGGATAGTTGAGGGTGCACTGGTGCTTGTGCAATGGCTTGTTTCGTTTCTTTAACTGTGGCGGTAAGTTGTTTGGCTTTACCGTCACGTAAAATATCTAATTTTATCGTTTGGCCAACAAGCAGCAGGCCGATACTGTTACGTAGCGTGTCGGCATTAGCGAGGTGATCACCATCAATCGCAAGAATAACATCGCCTACTTTTAGCTTTGCTTCATCAGCCGCCGATCCTTCTAAAAACGAGTCACAACCGCACCTTTATCTGAGTTAAGATTGAAGGCACTGGCTAGGTCAGGTGTAACGTCTTGCATTTGCACCCCAAGATGAGCACGCCGTACCTCACCATACTTGATCAATTGATCGGTAACCTGTTTAACCATATTGCTTGGGATAGCAAAACCGATACCGATATTTCCTGCTTCTTGGCCAGGTGAAAATATAGCGGTATTAATACCGACTAATTCGCCACGTAAATTGACTAAAGCACCACCAGAGTTACCGGGGTTAATTGAAGCATCGGTTTGAATAAAGTTTTCATAACCTTCGATTCCTAGTCCACTTCGTCCTAAAGCGCTGACGATACCTGATGTGACCGTCTGACCTAATCCAAAGGGGTTCCCGATAGCCACGACAAAGTCACCCACACGTAATTTATCGGAATCAGCGAGTGGTAAAGCGGTTAGTTGTTCGGGTGGAATTTGAATTAAAGCAACATCTGTAGCCGGATCGCTGCCGACTAACTTGGCTTGAAAACTGCGACCATCAGTCAACGAAACGGTGATTTGATCGGCTTTGTGAATAACGTGATTGTTGGTTAATACCAAACCTTTTTTAGCATCAAAAATAACACCTGAACCCAGACTTTGCTTGGTGCGCTGGCGTGGTTGTTGATCTGGGATGTTAAAAAATCGTCGAAAATAAGGGTCGTTCAGCAAAGGATTATCTTGTATGCGGACAAGGCTTTGCGAAGCGATATTTACCACGGCCGGTTTAGATTGATCAAGCATTGGCGCAAGAGATGGCATCTTAGTATTACCGCCAAACCAGGAAAAAGGCAGTGCAGCAAAGGCTACTTGAACAAGTAGACTAAGCCCTGCCAACCAAACGATAGTAGATTTCATTGTGGTCATAACTAACTCCTTACAATGTAAGTTCCAACTCTTCGCGAGGATTAAAGCTAAGTTCCTCAGCCATTTGCTGATAGAGTTTTGTGGCTTTATCACTATCAGCTGGTGGCGTCATAATTTGTAAGTTCACGATTTGATCGCCAGTTTCTTTACTCGGTAAGCCACGGCCCTTTAAGCGCATCTTTTGACCGCTTTTAGCGCCAGCAGGAATAGTTAGATTAATTTTTCCCGCCAAGGTTGGCACAGTGACTTTGGCGCCTAATGCTGCTTCCCATGGCGCAATAGGAAGATCAAGAAGAACATTAATGCCATCTAATCGATAATGGGTGTGTGTCGCGATATTGATTTCTAATAACAAATCACCAGCACTTCCACCCATGCCGGCGCGACCTTGTCCAGAAAGGCGAATTTTTTTACCAGATGTTATTCCCGCAGGAATTTTGACATTGAGCGTGCCGGTTTCAGTGGATCCACTAGGACGACGAATAGTTTTTTTAGCACCGTGAAACGCATCTTCAAGCGAAATAGTGATTTTGGCATTCACATCGTCGCCTTTAGCGTAGAACTGATCTCTACCGCCACCCATGCCACCGCCGCCAAACATACTGTCAAAGAAACTACTAAAGTTACTATTACCATCAAAACCACCACGACGACCTTGTTGGCCCCAGCCAGGCGGTGGTGTAAAAGACTGACCATTTTTATAATTAGCACCGAATTGATCGTATTGTGCTCTTTTTTCTGGGTCTTTTAGCACTTCATATGCTTCACCCAGTTCTTTGAACTTAGCTTCCGCATCAGTTTCTTTACTTACATCTGGATGATATTTGCGTGCTAATTTTCGATATGCTTTTTTAAGGTCTTCTTTCGAGACATCATGTGCGACACCGAGAATTTCGTAATAATCTTTATATTCCATAAATGTATTCTTAAACTACCTAAAATTGATTAGATCATCATGTGGGGCCATTAATGACTAATTTCAAGCCTCTGCAAGGCTTTTTCTGAGATTTTGGACTTGAGATTATGCGACAATGCGTACTAAAAATTTATTATGTATATTAGAGGTTTATGATGTCTTCGTTGAGAAAGATTTCTTTATTAGTTGCGATAGCCAGTTCTTGTGCTGGCCCTCTTGTTATTGCTGATAGTAATGTCGCATTAGATAGCTTAGTTGTTACCGGCACACGTTCGGAAACCCCATTATTAGATTTAGCGGGTAATACGGCTAAAATTACTGAACAAGAAATTGATTTTGTACATGCTGATCATATTACCGAAGTGATTAATCGCCTTCCTGGGGTTATGGTGCAACGTGGCAATGGTCAAGAACACACAACCTCAATTCGTTCGCCTGTATTAACCGGTGGTGCAGGAGCAGGTTCATTTTTGTTTTTGGAAGATGGTGTACCAATTCGTGCAGCAGGTTTTGCTAATGTAAATGGTTTATTTGAGGCGAATACGGAACAAGCAGGTGGTATTGAAGTGGTACGTGGCCCTGGAAGTGCATTGTACGGTTCAAATGCCGTACATGGATTGATCAACGTGCTTTCTCGTGCGCCTTCGCTGGATCTTGAGCGATCTATTGACGTATCTGCTGGGCCACATGATTTGTATGAATCTAAAGCAACGGTCAGTGACACTATCGGCAATCAAGCCTATCGTTTTAGTATCAATGGCACGCATGACGGCGGTTATATTGATGACTCTGGATTTGACCAACAAAAAATGACGTTTCGTCATGATTATTATGGTGAAAAAGATACCTTTAAAACGATATTTAATGCAGCTAATTTAAATCAAGAAACAGCCGGTTACACCAGTGGCTTTGAAGCATATAAGGATACGGGCGCCTCGAAAATAAATGCAAATCCAGAAGCATACCGTAATGCTAAATCAGCACGTTTATCAACACGGTGGGATCATGAGTTAACTGATTCATCCTATTTTAGTTTGACGCCTTATGTGCGTTACACAGAAATGGATTTTTTGATGCATTTTCTGCCCGGAACGCCTGTTGAAAAAAATGATCATCGAAGCGCTGGATTGTTAGCGGCTTATTACAAAGACTTGGAAGGTGGTCATAAAATTATCGTTGGTACAGATTTTGAATATACTCAAGGATCATTATCTGAAATTCAAACAAATGTGGATCCTAAAGGATCACCAGGTTACGGTGGTCCGGGCGGCAAATACATTCAAGGTACGCATTATAACTACGATGTCGATGCTACTGTCATTGCGCCATATATCCACACCGAATGGCAAGTGCTGGAAAAAACAAGGTTAACTGCGGGCGCTCGTTATGAACATACCCAGTACGCGTATGATAATAAAACCGGTGATGGCAAGTTTGGTTCCACTTTTTTTAGACCAGCTGATCGAGACGATACCTTTAATAACTTCAGTCCTAAATTGGGTCTAACGCAATTTTTGACCGAAGATACTAGTGCTTTTATTAATCTAGCTCGTGGTAATCGTGCACCACAAACAACTGACTTATATCGTACGCGTAAAGATACCAATAATACGCTAACAGCAAACTCAGAAACGATTGACAGTATTGAGGTCGGTGTTAGAAAAGTGGGCGCGGGTATTCAGTATGAAGCGACGACTTTTTATATGAAGAAAAAAGATTATTTCTTCCGCGATACTAGTGATAACAATGTGCCTGATGGCAAAACTCAGCATTATGGTATCGAGCTAAGTGCCTTTGCACCAATCGGTGAACAGTTTGATTTAGGGGGTAGTTTTACCTATGCACGTCATCAATATGAATTTGATCATGACGTTAGCAACTTTGCTGGGCCAGTAGAATCAAGCACAATTATCGATGGTAATGATATGCCTACTGCGCCAAGACAGCTGTCGAATGTTCGTCTAGGTTGGAACTATCAACCACAGAGTCGAATGGAACTAGAATGGGTGCATGTTGGGAGTTATTACACCGACGATGGCAATGGCCATCGTTACGATGGTCATGATCTGTTAAATTTAAGAGCCAATCATAAGATTACTAATAATCTTTCCGTTTATGGTCGAATCAATAATTTGCTTAATACCGAATATGCAGAGCGTGCTGATTATAGCGAAGCAGGTGGTGGTGATCGGTATTTCGTGGGTGAACAACGCGGCCTTCATGTTGGCGCAAGCTATAGCTTCTAAGTTTTTAACTTAAAACTAAGCAATAAAGAAAGCGGCGATAATTAACATCGCCGCTTTTTTGTTTCTGGCAGTGTGTTTACTAATGACTGCTGGATTTTTGTTCTTCAAGTCTTCGTAAAAACTCACGCATAATATCGTCGTATAACGCGACGCCGAGATAGGCATCTTCAACGCCACTATCAATACTAGGATTGTCGTTGATTTCGATCAAAACAACTCTTTCACCGCTTTGTTTAATATCGAGACCATATAAACCATCACCTACTAGCTTGGCTGATTTTAGAGCGATTTTAAGTACTTTTTCTGGCACTTCACTAATTGGAACGGCGGCTGACTTACCGTTGGTGGTGCCTTTAGCGGTATTGTGGTTATAAATCTGCCAGTGACCCTTACTCATAAAGTATTGGCAGGCGTAAATGACTTTATTATTAAACACACCAATGCGCCAATCATAATCGGTGTACATGAACTCTTGTAGTAAGACGATGGCTGATTGTTGAAAAAACTCGGCAGCGTGTAGACGAAGTTCTTCGGCAGAGTTCACTTTGATAATACCGCGTGAGAATGCACCATCTGGGATCTTCATCACTAGAGGGAAGCCTGTCTCATTACAAATCCTATCCATGCCGGCGTTATCATTACGATATAACAAATACGAATCGGGCATTGGTAATTTGTTGGCAACTAATAATTCCATAAGATAAATTTTATTAGTACAACGAATGATCGACGTTGGATCATCAATTACAACAAGTCCTTCGCTTTCTGCTCGGCGAGCAAATTTATAGGTGTGATTGTTAGTCGCTGTCGTTTCGCGAATAAATAAGGCGTCATATTCTGCTAAACGGTTGTAATCTTTAGGTGTGATGAGTTCGACATCAATCCCAATTCGGCGACCACTTTGGATAAACCGTTTTAATGCGGTGGCATCACTAGGTGGCATTTTTTCTTCAGGATTATGCAAAATAGCCATGTCATAACGGAAACTGCGTTTTTTAGATGGTTTGCGCCATAATTTGCGATCAAAATTATCAAGCGCATTAGCAAAACTATCTTGTTCAATCTCGGTTAGTTTATTAATAGCGCCTGCTTTTACTTTACTAATTTGCCAATGATCTTTATGACTAAATTCAACTTCAACAATGGGGCAAGGAAACTGTTCATAAATTTGTCGTGCCAGTTTTTGTAATGGTTTAATATCGCAATGGCCAAAAAATACCTTAGCTAAGAATGGTCGTTGACCATTATTCTCAGTTGCTGAAATTAATTTATCCAGCTGTGGAGCCAGTTCCGTGATGTCATAGGCATAGAGACTTTTGCGCGATAAATCATTAATTGTACGTAAGCCAGGAATGACTTTATGACCGCGAGCTTCAGATACCATTGAGCAGTAATAACCAGGGCTGAGATAATCTAGACTGTGGCAAAGATTGATCACTTGTGCGCGTGTTTTGCTGGTTTGCGATGGGTTCTGTAGATATTCATCGACAGTAATAACCTGAACGCTAGGAAAATAGGGCGCCCAGTCTGTTTTATTTTCAATAATTATCATGTGTTTAGTCATTTTGGTGGCTTATTGCCTCTTATATAAAGGTGTATCATCAAAGTGAATAGTAAAGTTATTATAAGCGCTGTGTAATAATTATTTTTCGGCGATGATTTATTTACTGGATTAATGCTGAAAACTCACCTATCCTTCGCGAAAATTTGTGACTTAGAGAGCACTGTTATGTATACCGATGCCGTTTTAAATGTGTTTTCACAACGCTATGCTGATGCCCGCGAAAAATTTATATCTGCGACAGAGATGAGTTCTATTGTAGATAAAGTAAATAGCTATAAACATCCGCTCAAAGGGCCTAAAGGCGAAAAATTATTTTGTGACATTGCTTGGCTTGGCAATCTCAACGCAAAAAAGATCTTGGTCTTAGTCTCAGGTCTACATGGTGTTGAAGGTGGCATTGGTTCAGCCATTCAATCAGATTTTTTAGGCCGTTATCGCCGCTTACCTGCCGATGTATGCGTGGTATTAGTACATGCGTTGAATCCTTGGGGATTGGCATGGGCAAGTCGCAATGATCATGAAGGTATTGATGTGAATCGTAACTTTGTCGATTTCTCGGTGCCGTTACCAACATCGCAATCAGCAGGTATTTGGCAGGACTTAATCAATAAAAAAGCTGATATTGATGAGGTAGGCAGTAATCGCGAGCAATTTGATTTATTGAGTGAAGGTCAATATGAAAATCCCAATGCCTTGTATTTTGGTGGTACTAAGCCAAGCTGGTCTCGTGAATGTATTGAGCAATTAACCGGACAAGTTCATCTAGCTGAACGCGAACAAGTGATGGTTATT
>Ga0105055_10011324_pt1 | contig 11024 bp, 8 predicted proteins | sample BON03_FD_78090 | JGI IMG/M metagenome (GOLD analysis project Ga0105055, IMG submission 78090) | Freshwater microbial communities from Lake Bonney liftoff mats and glacier meltwater in Antarctica - BON-03 | ecosystem: Environmental > Aquatic > Freshwater > Ice > Glacier meltwater | place: Lake... | reverse complement strand
GAAATTTGCTCAACCGGCATTATCTCGAATTTCACCGGAAGTTTGCGCTCTCTTTTGCTTGTTTTGTGCTTTTTCTGATAGGAGCACCCCTTGGCGCCATCATCCGGCGGGGTGGACTAGGTTTGCCGATGTTGTTTTGTATCCTATTCTTTCTCATTTACCACGTCATTACCATGACCTCTGAAAAGCTGGCACGCGACAGTCACTTAGACCCATCGCTTGCCTTGTGGATCAGCAGTTTTGTGCTTTTGCCTGTTGGGGTTTTCCTCATCTACAAAGCCAACAGTGATTCCATTTTGTTTGATGCCGCTCCCTACCGCAATTTTTTCAACCGTTTGTTACAGCCTTTCCGCAAGGCAACTGCCGCCTGATGCGTATACTCACCCTATACAATCGTGTGCCTTATCCCTTGCGGGACGGAGGAGCCTTGGCGGTTTATGGCATGCTCGAAATGCTGCGGGCCAAAGGGCATCAGGTGGATCTATTGTGCCTTAACCCTTCACGGAACTTCATTAACAGTAGCGACATCCCCGATCAGCTCTTCCAATATTATCACTTGCAAACCCTGATCGTTAATACCGACATCAATCAGGCCGACGCTTTCCTGAATTTATTTACAAACAAACCTTACCATACCAGCCGGTTTTATCATCCTGGTTTTAAAAAACTACTCGAGGCCCGCTTGCGCGAAAAGCACTACGACCTCATCGTACTCGAAGCACCCTTTATGGGCGTTTATTTGAACGACATTCGCCAGCTTACCTTGTGTCCTATTGTACTTCGGGCGCACAATGTGGATCACCTCATCTGGCAGCGTATCGCAGCGGGCACCCGCTCATTTTTTAAGAAAAAATATTTGCAGCTCCAGGCCAGCCGACTTAAAAAATTTGAATTAACCCTAGCTGCAGCGGTAGATGCCCTGGTGCCTATTAGTTCGGTGGATGCTGCTTATTTCAAAGATCAAGGCATAATAGGCCCCATTTTTTGCTCCCCCATGGGCATTAAGCTGCCCGAAAGCGCTATACCTGAACAAACCAAATGCCGACAGCTCGGCTTTATCGGCACCTTGGATTGGATGCCCAATCTCGAGGGTATGTATTGGTTTATTAACCACTGCTGGCCATTGGTGCATGCTAAAGTTCCCAAACTGCAATTTCACCTGGCCGGGCGTAAAATTCCGATTGATATTCAAAGTATACATGGGGATGGTATCGTCGTTTTTGGTGAAGTACCCGACGCCTCGGCATTTATGAGCAGCTTACAGCTTTTTGTCGTTCCACTTCATTCTGGCAGCGGTATTCGCATTAAATTACTCGAAGCCATGGCCATGGGCCTACCCATCATCAGTACCACAATCGGTGCCGAAGGTATACCGGTGGTGAATGGCACCCATATGTTGTTGGCAGATACGGCAGAAGAATTTGCCGGAGCAATTCAATTAATTGCGAAAGACCCTGCTTTTGGGTACCAACTTGGCCGCCATGCCCGTGAATTGATAGCTGAGCAATATAATATCGAGAAAACCGGTCGCGAACTCAGCGCCTTTTACCGAGATTTGGTGCATGCCTGAAGTTGGAGCTTGGATGTTTTGGTTGTCGACCGGACTGGTATTCCACTCCTATGTGGTTTTTCCTGCCCACATGCGCAGGCTCGGCCGAAAAGCCAAAACTTTAGCGCAAACAACCCATTTTCCCGACATTGATATCGTCCTAGCGGCATACAACGAAGCCGCAGTAATTGAGCAGAAAATCCGCAGCAGCTTTAATACCCACTACCCAGGTAAAGTGAGGCTATTTATAGGTACGGATGCGTGTACCGATGCCACCGATGCCCTCATTGGAAGATTAAAACTGGATTTTCCAGCTTTGGAACACCGTATATTTTTGGAGAGAAGTGGCAAACCAACCATCATTAACCAGCTTGTTGCTGAAGCAACCGCCGAAATATTGGTTTTAACGGATGCCGATGCCTTCTTTTATCCTGAAACGCTGGGTGCATTGGCAGCTGGATTTGCGCAACCTCATATCGGGGGCGTGCAAGCCGATGTAGACCTGCTTGCCGAAAATTCGAATGAAGTGGCCCGCCAAGAAGTCCGCTATACCTACCGCGAGATGGAAACCAAAGCCGGAGAGGGTCAGCTGGGCTGCGTGATTGGGGCCTTTGGCGCGGCCTACGCCATACGACGTGCGTTGTACCGCCCCGTACCTGCTGGGTTTAATGTGGATGACTTTTTCATCTTCATGGCGGTGCTGCAGCAAGGTTATCAAACCGTATTTAGCAGCACAGCGCGGTATAACCTATTGCTTTCTGGTGAGGCAGATGTACAGTTCCGACGCAAGCGGCGTATTGGTAAGGGAAATTTCCAGAATCTTTTGTATTTCGGCAAGCTATTGTTCAAGGTCGATGCCTGTGCTTACGCTTTTTGGTCGCACAAAACTTTGCGTTGGCTAACGCCCGTTTTACTGATAATAGCATTTGTAGGTGCTGTTTTAGCCAACACACACGCACCCACTTACGGTCTTTTTGCAGCCATTATGCTGTTTCTGGCATTCTTAGCTGGATTAGATCACGGGCTGTTCGCAGCACGTGGCTATAAATTAAGCGGTATACGTTTTATCCGGCATTTTTTGCTGATGAACCTCGCCTTATTGTTTGGTTTGTTCGACCTGCTCCGCGGCGATACCCGGAGCCATTGGAACAATAAGGCATAAAAAAACCCCTCCGTTTCCGGAGAGGTTCTGCACATTTTTATCGGTTAGTTTCCAATACCAATACCTATACCGGCATTGATACCACGGAATGCACCTTGGATGAAATACTCACCATGAATGGTCAGGATGAGCAGTTTGATACGCACACCGGCACCAGCGCGGAAGGCATTTTTAGCATCAGCAGTGATATTAATTGGATCGGTGAATTTCGAAACGATTACTTTACCGTTATCTGGATCAAGTGGATTGGCTTGATTGGTATAAACACCACTTTCTACGGCATAGTCACCAGCTGTTTTTAATGAAAAACTGCTGTTCGCAAATCCTACACTTGCGTAAGGGGTGATTACAGGTAATTTCTTAGAGATGATCAAACCGAAGCCCATACCACGTGCAGTCATTTGTAATTCCTGTGCAGCAAGCGCATTTGGGTCAAAGCCATCATACTTATAACCGAAACCTGTTGGACCACTACCTGTTGGTACTGGCAAATCAAGACCCAAGGAGAAATTAAAGACACTATAGTTGAAATAGCCACTCAAATCAAAGGGAAGCAAGCCCATGCCTGGAATCCACTGTTTGATGTTGTGTTTGACACCGATACCAAACAAACCTACTTTACCATTTATGTCTCCGCCAGGAATAGCCAATTGTGGCAGGTAACGTATCGTAACCTCTGTTCCTTTGATCAAACCAATAGATAATTGCGCCATAGGCAACGGCATCAAATTGATGCCTAAACCAGCTGGCATAGTAAGTTCAGCAATTTTTTCAGGCAGACCCGTCGCTGGATTATCGGCGCGCATTTCAAACATGGGCTGAACTGAGGTATTTGTTGATCCAAAAATGGTTGCACCTTGGGTAACTGCAGGATTGGTTTGAATCATTGAATTCGACAAGCCTAAAGCAGCCACATCGTAGGTCAAACGACTATCAGGAACCTGTACTAAGGTAGGTACGATGGTTACGTAAAAACGTGCCAGCTTGAGCGGCTTACCGGTATTAAACCAGTTGTTCGTGAGGGCAACACCAAATGCTTCGCCAAAAGGCTTCATATAGGCGTTCATGAGAATATTTGCATCACCAACACCTGCTTTGAGAATATTGCCTGCGTCCGCTTGTGCATTGGCTTGACCTAGCGAGAAACCTGCCAGGGCAATTCCAGTAAAAATAACTTTTGAGAAGACTTTCATAAATATTGGTTTGGTTCTTTGAAATCAAAAATAAAGAAATATGTATAGTTGCAAACACCTGAATATAAATATACCATACTAAGGGTATGCCGCTATCGGTGTAGCATGGTATGTATTTCGGTCAAAACCTGCTCCGACTTGAGTCGGTTCATGCACGGATTTTCAGGAAACACACAAGAAAGTTGATCGCAGGGGTTGCAGGCCAGTTTGATATGAAGGAAGCGGTGCTGCTCGCCAAAAGGCGCAAATATTTCGGGTTGCCCTGGGCCAAAAAGTGCCAGCGTAGGTGTGCCGGTTGCAGCGGCAATGTGCATAGGGCCACTTTCATTACCCACCATCAGTTGCGCCAGAGTGACGAGGGCAGCATAATCCAATAAGTTGCCCTTATCTGCAAAACTAAAGGTTTCGAAGGGGATTTTGTCTTGAATACGTTTGATGTCGGCCACATCCTCGGCAGCGCCTGCAAAGACAATATTATAGCCATAGTCGCTTTTTAAGGCCGCGGCTAACGTTGCCCAACTTTGTAATCCCCAACGACGTAGCAGCTTTCTGGCACCCGTATGAAAAACCACAAACTGATCTAAATCATGGCGCTGCACAAATAATTCGGCCTGTTGTATGTTTCTTTTTCCGGTATAAATCTGCGCATGGGGAGCCGCCAAAATTTCGCCCGTTACCGGCGCTGTTATTTTTAGGTTAAACAAGAGTTCATGTTCCTGTTCGCGCTTAAAAAGACGGTTGATAAACCGGTGACTACCCCGGTCGAGTCGAAGTTTAGGCCGTTGACCAAGGGCAAAACGTAGGCTGTCCCAATCCCCGCGGAGGTCGATGATGACATCATATCTCCCCGACAAAGCGGCATAATCCGTCACAATCCTATCCAGATTCGGGTCGTATTGCACCAGACTTTTCATAAGCGGTTTGCAAAAGAGGGTGAGCTCAACTTGGGGATGTCGTTTTTTGAGTGCTTCGAAGACCGGCAGGGTGGTGACCATGTCGCCAATCTCGTCGAGACGAAAAATTAGGATGCGCTGCGGGCGCAGTCGCGCAGGATTACGCCACAGATTTATCCATCTGGTTAAGAGGTAAGAACAGAAAAAGAGCAGGCGTTCTCCTTGCAACATGTTTGTCAAAGTTCTGAATAATCGGTCAACCCACCTATATTTAACTGCAATACCGCCCGTGATACGCAAATTTATTTCGAATGCCAGCCTCTTGATGGGCCTAAACCTGCTCATCAAGCCGATTTTTATCTTCGGCATCGACCGGCAAATACAGAATATGGCAGGTCCGGAGAACTACGGACTGTATTATGCTGTATTCAGTTTTTCGTTGCTGGGAAGCATGCTTTTAGATGCGGGCTTATCGAATTACAACGCCCGGCAGGTGGCCATTTACCCCGAAAAAGCCCTTAAACGCACCCCTGCTTTGTTGGGTTTACGCCTTTGGCTGTTTGTGGTCTACGCCTTACTTACGCTCAGTATTGGTTGGTGGGTAGGTTACCGTGGGGCCGCCTGGACCTTACTCGCCATGGTTTCCATTAACCAAGGTTTAAACTACACCCTCTTTTTTCTGCGGAGCAATTTGCAGGGTATGCATTTGTTCAAACGCGACGGCGCCCTCAGTGTACTCGACCGGGCACTAACCATCGGCTTTTGTATTCCCTTGTTGAAGGGGTACAGCTACAGTGGTAATTTATTGCTCGATTTTGTACTCGTGCAAACCATGGCCTATAGCCTCTCTACCGCCTTGGCTTTGTATTGGAACAGTCGTTTCACCAGCTTGAAACCTGCTTTTCAGCCTCTACTTCAAAAATCCTTGCTGGCACAAACCTTTCCTTTTGCAGTACTAGGGCTTGTAATGACCCTCTACTCGCGGCTTGATGCGGTGATGTTGGTGAAAATGTTACCCGACGGTATTTTCCAAGCCGGTCAGTATGCCGCGGGATACCGCCTGTTGGATGCCTTTGCAACCGTACCGCTATTATTGAGTGGGATGTTGTTGCCCCTTTTTTCAAGACAGATTTATCAAAGTGAAAAAACCGCACCCCTGGCACGATTTACTGGCCTGCTTTTGTTGGGCAGCGGCTGGTTGCTGGGCTTGATGGCCTACTTCCACCACGAAGCCATTCTTCGGTTGATGTATACCCACAACAGTGCCGAACAAGACCGATTGTTTGTATGGCTGATGTGGACTTACCTCCCTATTGCCGGTATTTTTGTATTTGGCTCCCTACTTACTGCTGCTGGCAAGCTCAAGCTCCTCAATTGGCTTGCTGTGGGCGGCTTAATCCTGAATGTATCGCTCAACCTCGTCCTTATTCCGAGTGAAGGGGCTGTTGGTGCTGCTATCGCTACTTTTATTACCCAATTTTTATTGTTTGTCGCCCAGTTGTGGTTTGCAGCAAGGCGTTTCGACTGGACCTTCGATGGGCGTTTATTGATTAAAATAGGCTTTTTTATGCTTCTCAGCGGTGCCTTCATGTACTTCACCCGCACCGGCGATGGCTGGTGGGGCATGTTGTTGGGATTGGCGTTGGGCGCTGCTTCTTTGGTCCTTTTATTTGCCGAACGTTGGAAACAATTCCGGGAAATGGTACGATAAGCATGCTTCTTCCGTTGACCTACGCGGATTTCCCTTATTTTAGCCCAAATTTTAGCCTCTCATGCGCGAAAACACAACCAACGCTTACGCTTTTGATTCAATCACCATACTTGGTTTTTTCTACAAGTGGCGAAAAGAGATCTTGATAGTTTGTGCCATCGCTGCCCTAGCAGCAGCCGTCTTTTCAGGCCCATTTTTTATCAAGCCCAAATTCAAAAGCACGGTAATTTTATATCCGGCCACCACCAATTCCATCTCTAAAGCCCTTTTGAACGAAAATTCATTCGACCGCGATGACCCTTTGGCATTTGGAGAAGAAGAAGAGGCAGAGCAGCTGATTCAGGTATTGTATAGTGACGATATACGGGATGAAATCATTCGGAAATACGATTTGATGAATCATTACGATATTGATTCGACCTCCAAAACCAAATTCACCAAACTCTACAAAAGATTCAACGACAACATCAGCTTCAGGCGGACGGAATATATGTCGGTAGAGATACAAGTGTTGGATACCGACCCGGAAATGGCCGCTAAAATTGCGAACGATATCTCCAATTTATTAGATGCACGCAAAAACACCATACAGCGGGAACAGGCCTTAATAGGCCTGCGCATTGTTGAAGCGCAGTTTACCGCCAAGAAGGCTTTCGTAAATCAACTCAACGATTCCCTTAACTTCTTCCGTAGCCAGGGTGTGTTCGACTACGACTTACAAACCGACCACCTTATGGAGCAGTTTGTGTCGGCCTCTGCCGGTAAATCGGATGCCGAAGCCCGTTTAGAGATCTACCGTGCTGCTGATAAAAACGAAAAAGATACCTCCATCGTCAATAATAGCGCACGTTTGGCGGGCTCAAAATCTACCCTCGTTACCATCCAGAAACAGCTCGATAAACTTTCCATGTACGGAGGCGCCTACACCAGTGTAAAGGAGCAACTCGAAAAAGAAAATGAAGAGTTGGTAAAGTTCCGGTCACGCTATGAAAAGGCAAAAATTGATGCCGAAGAAAGTATGCCGGTGAAATTCATCGTCAACTCGGCCAAAGTAGCTGAGAAAAAACATACGCCGGTGCGTTGGCTCATCGTGGTCCTTTCTACTGTGGGTGCCTTCTTAATGTCGCTGCTCGTATTGATTGCGGTAGAGAATTTCAGATTTTTGACGGCCCAAAAAGAAGCCTGATGTTTGCCGTCCAGGCCCTGACCAAAAAATGGTTTTACGCACTTCTCGCGCTATTTGTTAGCGTAAGCAGCTTTATGCTCATTAACGAGCAATATTGGTTTTTGGCTGTGCCTGTGGCTTTGTGGTTCGTGTATTTTATTACCTTTTCGATTGATAAAAGTCTGTTGTTTATTACAGCAATCACGCCGTTAAGCATCTTGGTCGATTTAAAAGAAGTCGGCCTTTCTTTCACCCTGCCCACCGAACCACTTTTAATGGGTATGATGGTGATTTTTTTTATTAAACTTTTGGTGGAGGGCCGTTACGATACGCGCGCCTTTTTCCACCCCATCACTTTGGCCATTATAGCCTATGTGTTGTGGATGGGATTTACAACGCTCAGCAGCACCATGCCTTTCATTTCTTTGAAGTTTTTGTTGTCAAATCTCTGGTTCATCAGCTGTTTTTATTTCATTGGCCTCCAACTATTTCGGGAGAAAAAAAACCTGCATCTTTTTTTATGGCTGTATTTCGGGGGTTTGGTCCTTGTGATGATTTACAGCATTTTTAACCACAGTCTGGAAGGATTTACCAAACAATCGGCCGACTGGGCGGCACAACCTTTTGTAATAAATCATGGTATTTATGGGGCTATGCTCGCCTTTTTTGTGCCATTTGTAGTGATTTACCTGTTACAAGCTCGGTTGTTTACCAACAAGCCTTTGGTAAGTTTTCTCATGTTGTTTTTTCTGGTTTTAATTACGGTAGCCATTATTCTTTCTTACACCCGCGCGGCATGGGTGAGTGTATTGGCGGCGTTAGCCTTTTACGCGATGTTAAGGATGCGTATACAATTTCGCACTTTGCTCCTTCTTTTAGGCTTGTTGATCATTGGCTTTTTGAGTTTTCAAACCACCCTACTCATGAAGCTGGAGAAAAACAAAACCGATTCGGCCACTGATATGTCACAGCATGTGAAATCAATCTCCAATATACGTACCGATGCTTCAAACCTCGAGCGACTCAACCGCTGGTCGAGTGCCTACCGCATGTTCAAAGAAAAGCCTATGCTTGGCTGGGGACCGGGTACCTATATGTTTAAGTACGCCCCTTTCCAAAAACCCAAGGATAAAACGATTGTAAGCACTAATATGGCCGATATTGGAGGTATCCACAGCGAATACCTCGGTCCTTTGGTAGAAATGGGTATACCCGGATTTTTACTCTTTTTGCTTTTAATAGGTGTAGTGCTTTACCGCGCTATGCATTTGTATTACACTTTGCACACACCCTACATACGAAGTACGTTGCTGATGGTGCTGCTGGGGTTGATTACCTATCTCACCCATGGTTTTTTGAACAACTATCTCGACATCGATAAAACGGCTCTGCTTTTTTGGGGATTTGTGGGCATGATTGCGGCTATCGATTTGTACCACCGTGATCCGGTATCAACCGAAACGCAGGCTTAAAACGGTAACATCATCGTCGAATTCCTGCTGTCCCTTAAAGGCAAATAGTGCTGCCATAAGCTGTGCATTGAGGGCTTCTACTGTCAGTGCATGCTCCTTTTCGAGCAGCCCTGCTATGCCTTCGCTACCGAATGCCTGGCCACGGTAATTGGTCAGCTCGCTGGCGCCATCTGTAAATGCTACCAACGTATCTCCGGGATACAGTTGTTCTTGGCCGACATTTAAAAAGGGCAATTCAGGGAACATGCCGAGTATGGTGGCGCCTTGTTTTAACTCGCTTATTTTACCCCGACTGTACAAAAGTGGCGGAACATGTCCGGCGCTGATATATTCCAACAAACCAGTTTTGCGGTTGAGTTTGGCGACAAAAAGGGTAATGAATTTTTCGCCTTGGGTAATCGACAAGACCGCTTTGTTCAGTTCCTGCACCAAATCGTATAAACGTGGGTGAAAGCGGATGAGCGCTCGAAGATTGGCTTGAAAATTTGACATCAACAAAGCTGCTGGCACGCCCTTGCCTGACACATCAGCAACACAAAACACCAGTTCGTCGTCGTTTACGGGAACAACATCGTAATAGTCGCCACCCACATCGCGGTGAGGCAGATAAATTGCTTTCATCGCCACACCATCACCCGACGGCAATTCGCTGTTGTTGGGAATCAGCATGCTCTGCATCTGTGCGGCCAAAGCCAATTCGTTTCTGATTTTTTCCTGCTGCAGCTGGCGCTCTTGAAGTTTGCGGTTTTCGTTGGCCACAGCCACAATATTCGTCACCCCCTGCACATAACTCATGATTTCCTTCCGCACATCGGGGTCGTCCTGCACTATAGGTCCGAGCAATACAAAAGCAATGGGGTCCTGCTTAAAAATGACAGGAACCACCCATTCAAATTCGGGGAAAAGTTGTTTGAGCTCATTGCTTAGCGGGCCCATAACCCGATATTGAAAAAGTTTATCGGGATAAACCGGATAATTACTCATTTCCAATTGCCGAGAAGCATAACGGCGCCACTCGGGCTCCTGTAAATAGAGGAGGATACGTTTGATTTTCAACTCTTCTGTGAGCAGGTAGCGATAAATATCGATTAAAGCGGCTTGTGAGAAGTTGTAGTTGATGGCCTGGGTAAGTTGCAGCACCGCGTCGAGCTGGATGTTGCGCAGCTCTAACTTCCGAATCAGATCAATTGCGACCTGCTCGGCATCGGTTCCTTGAAGTAAAACAGAGGATATCATGGCGGTAGAACGAAAGTTAGACCATTTTTGCCTTTCCATCAAAAACTACCACTACCAGCAGTGTTAGCACGCTGATTATCAGCGGTCGCACCTTGCACAAAAAATGTTAAGTTTTAAAAAAAATGACAGCTGCATTTCTAACAGTCCTCGTTTGAACATTATCCGATAAGCTAATCGCTCGCAATCATCAGCGGTAGAAGGCTGGATTTAAGTTTGATTGTTGCAATAAACGCCTTAATCCAGCCTCAGCTGTTACCTCACAAGTAAAGGGTCGGTTTTCAGAAATAGCAAATTTTGTTATTTCAGGCCAGTATTTTATGCGCATCTCTAACTTTTGCCAATACCGGCTTCCTTTCACGGGCTTAAAAAAGAATATTCCCACTTTATGCATTTTACAAAGCTCAGCAGTTGCAGTGCTGCAATGGATTAACTTTAACAAAAGAAAACCCATCCATCACATCAAGCAGGCACGCGCAATTTAAACCGCCCAGCGGGTATTTAAGCTAAGTTGCCACTACCTGTTTATCAGAGCAGCTTTCATCCCTTAAAAAGTATCCAAATCCACTGGGCGCAGAACACCGAACCACTTCACTACTTTTTCACCCAGTGCACCTGCATCCACATGGATGATGTACATACCGCT
>Ga0105055_10011321_pt1 | contig 11027 bp, 15 predicted proteins | sample BON03_FD_78090 | JGI IMG/M metagenome (GOLD analysis project Ga0105055, IMG submission 78090) | Freshwater microbial communities from Lake Bonney liftoff mats and glacier meltwater in Antarctica - BON-03 | ecosystem: Environmental > Aquatic > Freshwater > Ice > Glacier meltwater | place: Lake... | reverse complement strand
TATGATTTATTAATAGCGAAAGATGAAGATGGTAATCCTACAGGTAAAATGATTAGTCCAATAGATAAAAAATACTGGACTACTAAAACTGAAAAAATAGATAAAGAAGATTGGAAGTGGGTACAAGAAAATACAAACTTTGATAAAGAAAAATATGATAAAGTAATTGAAGAAAAAAAGGAAGTTTGGGCTTCTTATTACGCAGCAGAAGATGATGGGGCAAAGAAACTAGAAAATAGGATTAAAACTTATGAGTACAAATATAACGTACTTAAACATCCTAAAACTGCATATCTTTCTAATAACTGGTTCTTAGAACCTAAGAAGATGTGGGAGTCTAAGGAATACAAAAGATTGTTTGAACCTAGTAACAAACCCGTATTAGATTTTTATAACTACTATCAAAGTAAACTAGAAGAATTTAGAGACTTTATTCCTAGGTCTGAAAGAGGTAAGCTACTAGGTAAAACTTACATAGCACCAATTAAAAAAAGTGCTTTAAATAGTTTTACTTCTATGTTTAGTGCAACTAGCAATGTTAATTTAATAGAACTAGCAGATGCAATAACTTTAGAATCTGACTCTGAAACTACTCCTAAAAATCCTACTGAAAGAACAATACCTTTACCATTTTTAAAGGCTGTTGATAGTAAAATGGCAAATAAGATGAATTATGATTTATCTTATGCTTTACAAGTAATGTCAGCGTCTGCATATAATTATAAATATATGCAAGAGATAGAAGATTCTAGTCATGTGCTTAAAAGAGTACTTGAAAATAAAAATCAGATAGTATTGAATAAATACGGAAGACCTATTATAGATAATGGTAGAGTTTCAGTAGGAAAAATAGATAATGAAAACAATAGAAGTCTTAGTCAATATATAGACTTTATGAATTATTATTTATATGGAGTTACTAGAAAAGATAATAAACTTAAAATTGATCTTAGTGAAAAAGCTAGAACTTTTGTAAAAAATGCTACTGGGAAAGAAATTAAAGGAATAGATTTAAGTAAAGGATTGGATACAGTAAGAAGTTTTTATTCTACTTTGGCATTGTCCTTTAATACAATATCTGGAGTAGCTAACCTTGCAAACGGTATAGCTAACTTTATTATGGAAGCATCAAAAGGAGGTATGTTTACGAAAGCTGATGCGCTTGGTAGTATTGTAGATATTACAAAAGGAGAGGGCAAAGTATGGGAAATAATGAAAGACTTGGATATTCTTGGTAAAAACGAAGGTATTAGAGGAGCATTAAATAATAGAGAAGGCTTTTTGTCTAAGATATTTAATTTAGACAATATGTATATCTTACAACAAATGGGAGATACAGCAGTTCAAAATTCTACTTTAATATCTATGATGAAAAGTCATACAATAGAAAATGGTAAGCTGGTTAGAAAGAAAAAAGGAGACAAGAGTTTCCTAGAGCTTATAGAAAGAGATGCGAATGGTAAACTAGATTATAAAGTATCAAATGAAGAAATACAAAACTTTAGAAGAAAATCACAAGCAATTTCAGAAACTGCTCTAGGTATTGCAAGTAGAGATGATGTTCGTACAGCAGGTTTAGGTATAATGGGAAGAATGTTATTGCAGTTCAGAAGTTGGATGCCTAAAATGGCGTATGCTAGATTTGGAGATTTAAACTATAATTCTGAAATAGGTAGATGGGAAGCTGGTAGATACAGACAGTTCTTTGATAATCTGGTAAGTACAAGAGTTATAGGAAATATAACTCAAATGATTAGTGGTGTAGGAACAAGCTTGGAAAAATCAGCAGAAATAAAATACTATGAAATACTAGCTAAGTTTAACCCAGAAAGTACTGTAGAAACAGATGTAATGGTTAATCCTGATACTAGAGAAGTTATTGGTTTGGAGGATTTTACTGATTTGTATTTACAAAATACAAGAGCAATGGGAATGGAAATATTAATGATTACTTCATTAATAGGTCTAATTGCAGTAGTAAAAGGAGGAGATGATGATAAGGAGGGTTGGAGAAGAGTTGCTTTAAAATCTCTCAATAGACTAGAGAATGAATTAAAGTTTTTCTATGATATTGATTCATTTACAGAAATTATACGTTCTCCTATTCCTATTGTAAATGCTTTTCAAATGGCAAAGAAAACTTTTTCATCTGTATTTACAGATTTAGGAAAATGGTTTGATTGGCAAGATGGAGAATATGAATTTTTTGAAAACCTAAGAAAAGCAATACCAATTGTAAGTCAGGTAGAAAAGACTGCGGACTTATTCACAGAACCTTTAAAATCAAGTGAAAAATGAAAAAAGTATTAAACGTAATGATAGCTCTAGCAGCGGTACTTATTCTTAAAGACTCTCACGATAATTCTAACGGTACAGGTATATTCAAACAATCAAGAAAAAGATTGTTGGGTCTTGTTATTAATGATTTGTATAAGCTAGTTAATAGGCAACTTATAGAATATGGAAAAGCAGATGATAATTCTGAACACCAGTTTTATAATTTATCAAATGTATTAGAAGGTTTTAGCAAATGGATAACAGATGTAAACACTCCAGATGAACTAGCAGAAAAGATAAATAAGACTATTGAACTTATAAAGGACTAATAGGAGATATAAAACTTAATTAAAGGCCAAATAAAAAATGCAGTCCTACAAATAACAGGACTGCATTTTTTTATGGTCAGCATTTCGGGCTATTTCTTAGCTTCTAAAATTGCTCTTTCTTTATCTAAGTTTCTATTGATAGCTTTATCAGCTTCAAACTTATCAGGATAACGTCCTTTTAGCTTATTAATATTAAGTTCTAAAGTATGTAAAAAATCCTCATGGCTATCAAACAAACTTCTTATATTAAATACAAGCACATTTAAGTGGGTTACTATCATAGGACGATGTACCGTCTCTCCATAAGCTAAGTACTTTTTTGCCTTATCAAGCAAATAAAGACTACTTGAAACATAATCAAAACCAGAAAACATTTTATAACTTTCCTCTAGTTCTCTTTTAGTTATTGGTCTTACCTCAAGCAAAGGATACAGATTACTAACATACCACATAGTATCACCAAGTTCTTCTTTGGCATTTATAGGATCAGTGGCTTTATTAAATTCATCTATTTCAGTACAAATACCACTAACCATGTGAATAAAATTTGCACTATCATTTCCTAAATCTGGATACGTTCTTTGAGTATCCTTCCAGTATTGTTCTAACGTATACTCCATAGTTATATTTCCCTTAATCTTCTTACTACTTGTTCAAATCTTTCCACAATAATGCAAAGCTCATGTGCTTGATGTTCTAATCCTTCAACTATAGAAGTATTCTCTTTATCATTCTTTGGACCAGTATGTAGCATCTCTACATCAACTTTCTCTTCATATCTTTCATCTAACTTAATAGAAACATCTATAAGACTATTTACAAGGCCTTTTATTTCAATTATTCTTTGTCTATATTCTCTAATAACATTGTCTAATTTAATACTTTCTCTTGCAGTTTGGTTCATATTTGTTTTTTCATTCATAATAAGCAAGTTTTAATTCATAATTTCATAAGGTACAAACAATTCGGTAACTAAAGCAGTCTTATTTGCTCTGTCTAAAATATCAACTTTTTTAATATTTTCAGTAATAGAATTGTAATAATTCCAGCCTGTGGTTTCACCATTACTTAGGGCATAGATAGACTTTTCATTATAAAGTTCTCTAGTTCCCTGTATAATAGGAGTATGTCCTAATTTTGGATTAAGTAATGATTTTCTAAGAATGTTACCCGTAAATTCATCAAGGGATTCACCGCTATAAATTTCATTCTTCATATAAGTAATAAGCTTAATAGATTGAATTAGGTCTTTTTCAGCATCATCAATGTATTCTTTTACTGCATCAAAGCATTTGTTTATATTGCCTGTAAGTTCTTGAGAAAATACTCTATCTGCTCCAAATATACAAAGATTAGTACAAGCTCTAGCATATCTACCTGTAAAAACTTTAATCACTGGTTTCTGTAAATCTAATGCAAACATAAAACCAATAGTACCATAGGTATCTCCAGATTCTCCGTTAGTATCAAACTGTCTTGGAAGTAAAGCTTCTATCAATACTCTACCATAAGAAGTATTAAAAGTATCTTCTTCTTCATTTTTATTCTTCACTAGATTTGATACAGATATTCTGTAATCATCTGTTAATTTAGCTATATTATCTATAAAGGGAGTTAAATACTCTCTTGGTGATTTAAAAGATATAGCTGAATTTTCTCTTACATAAATCTTAGATTCGAGTACATTTTCTAATGTTGTTTCCATTTTTTAATTTTTTCAATTGTTGTATAATCAAGTGTTTTAATCATCTTATTAAAAAGCACATTAACTGCTCTTTCTTTCATTAAATCTAGTACTAGTATAGTTTCTGCGGGTACAGATGTTGAATGATGCCACAGTAAAAAATACTCTTTGCCTATGATAAAAGTTTCTTCTAGCATACATACAGATATTACAGAAGATTTGCAAGTATAAGTTCTTAGGATTTTATATGACATAATACGAAGGTCTATTAACTCATTTCCCATTTTATCTACCATATTATTTGTTCCTTTCCATTAGCTTTCAAATATAAATTAGTTTTTATAAAACAGTTATCGTTAATCCAAGCTCTACTATCTCTAGCTGCGGCTGCTGGGTGTTCACAAGTTATCAAACAATGCCTTTCTATATCTATTCTTGTTTCTAATTCTTGTGCTTTTTTACCACATAGAATAAAAACTAAGTTTTCTTTTTCATTGTTTAATGAATCTATTACTTGATCGGTAAAAGTTTCCCACCCTAAATCATAATGAGCATCTGCACTATGTCTTTCAGTAGACAGAACTCTATCTAATAACAGTACTCCTTGCTTTACCCAACCAGATAAATCTCCTTCTAGTACTGCACCATTAAAATAGCTTAGTATTTCACTATTTAACTTATCCGTTATAATATCTAAAGACTTGGGTATAAAATCAGAACCCATAGCACTAAATGCTAAACCATCAGAAGCAACATTATGATAAGGAGTTTGCCCTACAAATACTACTTTTACATCATCCCATTTACTCTCTTTAAAGCATCTAAATAGGTTTTCTTTTGTAGGATATATAACTTTATACCTTCTAAAATGAGCAAGTTTCATACCTAGTTTTATCATGTAGTCTTTATCAAACTCATCTCCTAATCTGATAGCCCATTTTAGGTCACCAAATATTTCTGCTCTGTTAGCTGTTTTTGCTGAAATATCCATCTTCTATTGTTTGTTTAAATTTAGTTATTGTAATGTTGCCATCAGTATCTCTTTCCATAGTAGACCAATTATAAAAATCTCTTACTATACTATACTCAGCATCCGGATTCTTAATATGTATATGTGCATATCCAGCATTGTAATTTATAAGGTCTAAATCTAGTATGCTATCATATAAAAAAGTAACTATTAAATCACTATTTATATAACTTTGAATAATTGTATAATCAAATCCTTTATTTACTTCCTTAAATGAATATATAGTAAGATTAGGAAATGTAATTCTCAGTAACGGGATTAGATATTCTTCTTTTCCCATTACTGTAATAGATGCTTCTTTTTTTACATCTACTATCTTACTTGCTATGTAATTAAGAATATAATTATACTTAAACCTAAATTCAATACATTCTTCAATCCATACTATCTGGCTCATTTACTACTTGTTTAATATTTTCAATCTCTCTTTTAAGTCCTATATAATCAATACAAGATTTAAGAAATGATATTTCATCATTTAAGTAGTTTACTTTAATGTTCAGTAGTTCAACTTGTCTTTTTTTCTTATTTATAGCATACTTATCGCTAAATACGTTGTTTGAATGATAGTCTTCATAAGAAGCATTTAATTCACTCTGGATTTGTATTACCTTTTGAATTAATAATTTTTTTTCTTGTAATACCTCGTCAAAGTTAATTAATGTTTCTTCAATACTTTTTATTTTGTGTTCTAAACTCATCATATAAAAATAATAAAAATTTATTAATATAAAAAATTATTTAATCCTTAAAGAATAATTATCCACGAGAGAAGCACCCTCCACGATTTCTCCTCTTTGTAAGGCTTCTTTAATAGGAGTTCTAAGCATATCAATAGTTATTTTGACTTCTTCTTCCCCCTTACCTATAGCATCTAGTATCTTAGCTTTGTCTTCAAGAGAAAGATTACCAATATGAAGTCTTTTCCATTTATCTTCTATATCATTTTCATCTAAAATTTCTGTAGATATAGTTTTAGTAGTACCTAAATTAAAAGTACCTGTAGAATATCTCCACAAGTCTTTTTTACTATCTTTTGTACCATAAAGTTTAATAGCTTCTAAGATTGAATCTTTTAATCTATCAATAACTGTAGTCTTGCCTTTAATTAAAGAAACTATTCTTGAAATTTCACTTTTTCCATACAGTATAAAACTTTCTGTTTCTTTTATAAATTCTATACTTTCTTTAACTTCTACCTCAAAGTTCTCTTGTGTTATTACTAAGCTCTCTTCTAACTCTTCTGTTAGCTCTCCTTCATTTTCTTCAACTTCTGATAGTATACTAAGCAGTCTTTCGCTTAATTTGTATAGTTTGTAACTGTTCTCTTTTTGCATCATTTTATCTGTTTAGTAAATATTGATTTAATGTAATAGGCTCAAACCTAAGTTTTCTTTTTTGTTTTCCCTTATCTGTAAGCAAATATCTTTCAGGAGTAAAAGTATTATTAAATAAACCTCTACTTTTAGTTGTTTTGCCCAGTTTTACAGGAATTACCTTATTAACAAATACTTTGTGAGTATTGTACATCCATTTTTGATTAACTTTAAAAAGACGTTCCATATTATTCTGATCGAATAAAGGTTTTACTTCTAAATAAGTAATGTTTCTATTGAATGAGGTTATGAATAGTAATGCACTAGCACTAGATTCTGATAAGTCTTTATAGAATATACCACTAGCTTTTGCACTCCAGTGAACTTTAAAATCACAAGTATAACTATGTTTAGCTAATATAGTTTTTCTTACTTCTGCAAGTTTTACTGTTATTATTCCTTTTACATCTTCTGAAAGCATAAAACTTTCTGGATGAGTTTCTATTTCCGTTATATATCCTGCTTCTTTTAATTCTAGTAGCCACCAATAGATATACTCTTCTTCTTTACTATCAAAATCCATAATTATATATTGTGAAAATTAATTTTCATTTGTCTTGAGTGTTCTTTTCTTATGTGATAAGGATTCATATGCTCCCTAGCATTAAGATTTATATTATATTTATCTGGAACTGAATCTATTAATTCTTGTTCCAAATCATATAACATATCTCTCGATTCAAATAGACTAAATTCTTTAACTATACCTACTATGAAGTATTTCTTAAATCTAATATAGTCTTTTTGCATTTTGTTATTATAGTGTTTGTCCTCTTCTAAAAGCCTAAAATGTTCTTCTATTCTGATTTGAAATATTTCAGTAGACCCTATATAAACTTTATTATTATAAAGACATTTAATTAAATAAACACATCTCATACCATGAGACGTAGCAAATCTTCTTCATAATCTGCATCTAATCCATACTCAAGTAAAATACTAGCAGCATCTTCTCCTGCTCGTACTCTATTTATCATTAGTTGAATTTCTTCTTCAATACATTCGTCATGACCTCTGTCTATTAATGCTTGTATTATTCCCATTACCAATTTAGTTTATAAAAATTTAAAAATTCTTCGACTTCAAAATAAGGTATACGATTACACCCAACAGCCATTGTAGGAGAAGTCTTTTTTTCAAATTGATTCTCTCCAATACAATGCTCATATTCTGTATCTTTTATCTCCAGTAAACGAAAACCTTGTCCTACAGAAATGTTATAACTTTGAAGATTAGTATATGGTTTATCTTTATGCAGTTTAAATATTTTAAGTAGTTTCTTAGCATCTTCTACTGAAACAGAAACTCCTCCACTTGTTTTTACCATTGTTCCATTAGTGGCTAGTATATTATAGTTTAAAACTGAATGATAATTTCCACTGAAACGAAAAGTTCCTCTAAAGATTTCTATTTTGCTATATAAGCTTTTTCTAAGACTTACTAGATGTTCTTCAAGATAATCTACTCTCTCTTTCTCTTCCTTCCTAAGAAATTCTGTTACATGAGTTTCTAATACATTTCTTTGTGGATAATCTTCATAAATAGCTTTAGCGTCTTTTAAAGTATGTCTAAATCTTATAGAAGAATTTGAAGCTAATGGTTTACCATAAGTATTTCTCCACTCTTTAAATCTTATTGCTTCTCTTTCTTCTTCTGTAAAACAAGATAACTCTAGTACATCTTTATTAGTATTCAATTCTCCAAAAGTAAATCTAAAAGGACACAAAGTAAATCCTGCATAGCTCCAGCCTTTATACAGCTTACCTCTATCCATAAAGTTTATTACTACTTCATAGTTTTGATCAGGATAAAAATTAGGAAACCCAATTCTTGTAATACTAGGAATATAAAAATTAGATATTCTAGTATTACTAGCACTATGTTTTAATAAAGCTAGGCTATTAAAAAAAGATTCATTACGATCTGAAAACTCTTTTATCATCCACGTATTTACAACTGCAATGTTTCCTAAATCTTTGTGTATAGGACTGTTATAATATGGATAAAAATCTATATTTGCTGGTATTTTTCTTTCTAAGTCGTGATAATTAAATCCGTTATGATAAGCTCCAGTTTTATTAAAATTCAAGTCTAAAAACAATAAAGTTTTTACTTTATCTTCTACTACTATATTGACATCTTTAAAAAAAGCAACTGTTTTACCTTCATAGGATATAACAGTAGGTTCAAATGTCCAATTTCCTTTATTTAAAGGCTCTTTAATTAGACCATTAAAGAAAAAATCTAACAGCTCTTCTGTAGTATTCTTTGTACTAATTTTACTTAGTTTATCTATCATATTAAAATTCCTTTCTAGTTTATAAATTTAATAGTTGCCTTCACTCCAAATATGTGTTTCATTGCACATTGTTCTTCATAATAATAATCTAATTGATATGAGTTTAAAGTATATTTAAAGTCATTATTAAAAGCACTTCTTGCTACAATAGGTAAAAGTAAAGGTTTAGGAGATTCTGGATACCTATTGCATAACTTCATATATCTTATCCAAGCATAACTCCCTCCTATTCCTCTAGCTTTTCCTATACGTAAGTTAGGTATTAGCATTAGTTAAATTTATACCTCTACTAAATGTCTATATTGAATGAAACCTTTAAAATTTCTGCACCAACCACTGTTATCTTTGTCTTTGTTAGTTTCAGTTAATGCGCCTTTATAAAAACTAAAAGCATATTCTCCTCTATCCATAGCTCTAGCACAATGTTCCAATGGACTTGCATGACCATTATTAACCAATATATCATGTAACCTTATATCACTCTCATAGTCAATCTTAGGATTATCTCCAAGTGTTTGATAGCTTATTCTAGCACATCTGGCAGTTGCTATTTTAACTTTAAGCATTTCCATATCACCACTATCAGCAATACTTGTATGATAAATTTTATTAGACAATATTTCTAACTCTGTTCTTATTTTAGGGTTTTCATCAATATTATCTCCAAATGGTATATGCCACTCACCAGCTTTTAATTGTTTAGGAGTATTTTCGTTCATTGCATCCCACATTAGTTCGGCTATAGCTTGAATATGTATTTCTGCTTGACTTTTGTTTAATTTAAGCCAATCTACAATATTCGTGTAATCAGGTAAAACTTGCGCTTCGGTATTAAATTGATTATCTGTAATAAAGTCTTTTTTACTCTTGTACACTTCATAATTTCTAGCTTGGTATTGAGGACACCTCAAGTTAAAGAAATTTTCAAATTCAGTAGCAGTTACAATTACTGTATGCCACATAAATGGTTCTAGTAATCTATTACAAAGTTGTTTAGTAAGATTTAATTCATTAAGCCTAACTGCTGTTTCAACAGCTTTATCTCTACCTTTTAACCAGTTTCTTTCTAGTTCTCTTAAAGCATCTGGATAATGACCATCTACCACAGAAGACATTTCATCAGTAAAATACTCAGTTCCTTGCATACCTTTGTGATCTTTTTGCCAAGCAATAGGTATAAAAGGATTTTCTTGTACCATTTTAACCATTTTATTAAATGGTATGGCTCTACTAGAAGCACTATTTCTAGAAAACATTCTATGAGTATTAAACTCTGCTAGAATAAATCTAGGAAATGTAATTTTCATTGTTGTAATTCTATCTCCTTGTGGATTAAGAGAATCAGCTAATATTTCTGTTTTAAAACTCATTGTTATATTTCTTTAATTCTTTGTAATTCAAATCAATCTCTACTCTTAGTTCTCTTATTTTTCTATCATGGTTAATCTATTATTTCATCATCTATATGCTCCATCATTCCATTTTCTCTAGGATTACTACCATAAAATCCCCAACAAGAATCTAACTCTTCTAATTCAATAGAAGAAGTATCTAAATTTTTAGATAATATATCTTGTACCATAGTTTGAGTAAAACTTCTTCCTTGTTTATCTAAGTATTTAGTTGTATCAAATTGCTCTATGATTAAAGCGGTTAATCTTTCTGCTATATCTTGTTTTTTTAATACTCGAAATCCATATATCTCTCCACTAAGATAAACATTCCAAGTTTCAATTAAGCTTTCTGCATATTTTTTAGCTTCTTCTTCTGTTAAATCTTCTTCTATACCTCCTGAACCTGTTTGTAATATATCTTTTTCAATTAATACAAAACCTGTAACGCTAGTATCAAACCCTTGTGGTGCAAAACTATCTGTAATACTTAAACTAACTCCACTATGTATATAGGCAGCTACAGGAAAAATCCAATAATTTTCAAACTCAGGACATAGCTTTTTTGCAAGTTCTTTATCCTCAGAAAGCAATTTTAGATAATTATATAGTGCTCTTGGTTTAAAACCTTCTCTCTCTAT
>Ga0105055_10011320_pt1 | contig 11027 bp, 9 predicted proteins | sample BON03_FD_78090 | JGI IMG/M metagenome (GOLD analysis project Ga0105055, IMG submission 78090) | Freshwater microbial communities from Lake Bonney liftoff mats and glacier meltwater in Antarctica - BON-03 | ecosystem: Environmental > Aquatic > Freshwater > Ice > Glacier meltwater | place: Lake... | reverse complement strand
TCGAGTTCGAGGGAGCGCTCTACTCCGCAGATGCGGGAGAGAATTTTGGCGTTTTCCGCCACGAGTCGATTGGGCTCGATGAGGCGGGGATCCAGTTCTTGGCGCCGACTGAAGGCGAGCAGCTGGCGCACGAGGATAGTGGCGCGTTGCGCCGCTTGATGGATCGCGAGGATTTCGTCGCGGCCTTTGCCTTGCGGGCCGATGGTTTCGTGGAGAATTTCACTGTAGCCGTTGATGACGGTAAGGAGGTTGTTGAAGTCGTGCGCCAAGCCGCCGGAGAGGCGCCCAACGGCATCAAGGCGCTGCGAATGAATGAGGGCGTCTTGTAAGCGGCGGTTGGCCGTCATATCGCGATAGGTGATCACGATGTGGGTGACGCGGCGGCGCGAGTCGGTGAGGGCGGTGAGGGTCCAAGCGACGTAGATTATGTTGCCGTGTTTATGTTGGAGGTCGCCTTCGCCTTCGAGGGGATCGGCGGCGGGCAGGCGTTGATGCCAGCGCCGCATGATGGGCAAACCTGCCCGCTTCGTGTGGAGGATGCCGTGAAACTCTCCGACGAGATCCGCCGCCGTGTATCCGCTGATCTCGCACATAGCGTCGTTGACGTGGCGAATGCGGAGTCCGTTGCGCTCAAAACCGCGGTGGGCCACGACGACGCCCTCGTTGATGCTCTGCACCACTCCGGCGAGGAGTTTGAGAGAAGGCGGACGGGGCGGGCGTGATTGATTCACGAAGGGAGGTTGGAGGGAGCTCACCGTGGTTTACGGTGCGAGGCGTTCGATGGTCCAGCCATCGTCGGTGCGGCGGTAGCGCAAACGATCATGAAGCCGATTACGGCGACCTTGCCAGAAGTCTACCGTCGTGGGCGAGACGCGGTATCCTCCCCAGTGCGGCGGGGTCGGAACGATTTGGCCAGCGTAGCGTGTTTTGATCGCATTCAAGCTGGCTTCGAGGGTGTCGCGATCGGGCACGATGGTGCTTTGAGCGGAGGCCCAGGCACCGAGTTGACTGCCGAGGGGGCGACTTTGGAAATAGGCGTCGCTTTCCTCGCGGGAGACCTTGGTGACGGTGCCAGCGATAATGACTTGGCGTTCTAGTTCGAGCCACGGAAAGACGAGTGACGCACGGGGGTTGGCCGCGAGATCGCGCCCCTTGAGGCTTTCGTAGTTGGTGAAGAAAGTGAAGCCGCGGCCGTCGACGCCCTTGAGGAGCACGGTCCGGGCGGAGGGCATGCCTTCGTGATTCGAGGTGGCGAGGGTCATGGCGTTGGGCTCGTTGAGCTTGGCGGCCTCGGCTTCACCGAACCATTGGTCAAATTGACGGAAGGGATCGCGGGCGAGATTGCGCTCGTGTAGGCCGGCGAGTGAGTAGTCTTTGCGAAGATCGGCGAGCGGGGACATAATGCGCTAAAGGGAGCGCTTTGGTTTGATGGTGTCAAAATTCATCTCGGGAATGGCGCGCGTTTGGGGGAGAGGTTTTGATCTTGGGATGGACTCGGGAGTTGCGCAGAATTCGGGGCAATGAACCCAACCGAATACCTTTCACAGCATTCTCAGGATTTAGTCGATTTGCTGAGAGATCTCGTGGTCTGCGACACGACCAACCCACCGGGTCGTCACTACGATGAAATCACGCAACGGTTGGTGGGCGAGTTGCAAGGAGCGGGATTGACGGCGCGCCGAATTAAGATGCCAAAAGCACTGCAGCGCGCGGCGTTGCCGGAAGCGCAATGGGATTATCCGCGCTACAATGTGATCGGTCAGCGCAAAGTGCGGGGGGCGAAGAAGACGATCCACTTTAACGCCCACTACGATGTGGTGCCGGTTTCGGGTCAGTGGCGGCACGGCGACCCGTTTAGCGGAACGGAGGACCGGGGGTGGATTTACGGGCGAGGCACGGCGGATATGAAAGGATCGATCGCGGCGCTGGTGTTGGCGTTGCGAGCTTTAAAAGCGACCGGTCAAACGCCGTTGATGAACGTGGAAGTGTCTTTCACGGCGGACGAGGAAACGGACTCGGTCTTGGGGACTGATTGGCTCACGGCGAGTGGCCCGATCAACCCTGACTATGCCGTGGTTTTGGAGGGGGGAGAGGGGGATCACATCTGTTGCGGGCACAATGGGTTGACGTGGCTAGAAGTCGTGGTGTCGGGCCAGGCGGCACATGGATCGCAGCCCGATCAAGGCGTGAATGCGTTGGAGAAGATGGCGGCGCTGCTGCTGGGTTTGGAGCCCTACAAGAAGCGGCTGGCGGAGAGCTCGTTTACCTCACCGGAAGGGGTGGTGATGCATCCCACGGTCAACTTGGGAGGGGTTTTTGAACAGGGGCCCGGGGGGAAGATTAACACGGTGCCGGCAGAGGCGCGTTTCACGATTGATCGCCGCGTGCTCGCGACGGAGAAGGTCGCGGTGGTGGAGCGGGAGTTGCGGGCAGAATTGAAGCGGGTAGCGGCTTCAATTCCGGGCTGCCGAATCAAAATTAACAAGATTTCGGAGAATCATCCCTGTTTCAGTGAGCCGGAGGGGCCGTTTTGCGAAGCGATGGCGCAGAGCTTGGCAAAAGTGCGACGAAGGCCGGCGGGATTTCGGGTTTCGAACGGATTCAACGATATGAATTTCTTCGTCACGCGAAAAAAAATACCGACCCTGGGCTGGGGACCAGGCGGGGTAGAATGTCATGCGATCGACGAGCGAGCGCGGGTGAAGGATTTGGTCGATGCGGCAAAGGTTTATGCGGAGTTGATCACGACGTTTGCGGGTTGAATTTCGGGGACAAAAGGTGCGGCGGCTTGCGTCAAAGGGTGAGAGTCGACTAGAGGTTGTGCTCTGTGCCTGTTGAACCTCTGCTTTACGAATCCCACTGCCATACGCCGCTGTGCCACCATGCCATCGGGGAACCGACCGAATATGCCGAAGAGGCCCTGAAGAAGGGACTGAAAGGAATCATCTTCACGTGCCATTGCCCGTTGCCCGATGGCATCAGCAAGTCGGTGCGGATGTCGCCGGTAGAGTATGAGTTTTACCACACGATGATTCGTAAAACGCAGGAGAATTTTGCCGGACGCCTTGATGTGCGCGTGGGACTGGAGAGTGACTATTATCCGGGGGTGGAGCCATGGTTGGAAAACCTGCATGGGCGGCACCAACTGCATCATGTGTTAGGTTCGGTGCACCCGCAGGTGAGTCACTACCGCGACAAATACGATACGGGCACGGCGTTTGAGTATCAGCAGGTGTATTTTGAGCATTTGGCGGAGTCGGCGGAGACGGGGCTCTTCGATACGCTGGCTCATCCTGATTTGATCAAAAATATGGCGCCGGAAGCGTGGGACTTTAAGCGCATCCAGCCTGATATTGAGCGGGCGTTGGATCGGATCGCGGCGACGGGGGTGGCGATGGAGATCAACACGAGTGGCTTGCAAAAGGCGATCGAGGAAATGAACCCAAGCGCTTCGATGCTCGCATTGATGCTCGCGCGCGGAATTCCGGTGGTGATCGGGTCTGACGCTCATGTGCCGACGCGGGTCGCGGCGGATTATCCGCTGGCTTTGCGCACGTTGCAAGGGGTGGGCTTTACGGAAGTGAACGTATTTTTGGAACGGGTGCGGCAACCGATCGCGATCAAGGATGCGCTGGCCTCGTTGGGCGAAGCGTAGTTAAAAAATGAAAACGATGCAGATCGATCATGGGGAAATTTTTGGGTCGGGCCGCGAGACGGCGCGCGTCTGGTATGGCGAGTGGTTGGGTTTTAAGCCCATGCCTGAGCCTGCGGACTGGGTAGAGGCCGGGCCAACCCGACTCACGAACGAGGGAGGCGCGACGATGCCGGCGTTGTTGACGAGGGACTCTGGCGCGAGCGACCGCGTCGCCCGAGGGTGGTGCCGCTGGGCGTTTCGAGTAAGGGAAGCAGCGTTGCTGAACTGGCCGAAGGGTTTCCGTGATTCGGGTCAGGCGCCCGAGGGGCCCGGTGATCACGGCAAGGTGTGGTCGGCTTACTTTTCGGACCCGGGGGGGGGCGCGCTGGAGGTGGCCACCTATGATGATGACGAGGTGCGGGAAGTTGCGGAGGAAACGAAGTGAGCGAATTGAAGGATAAGCGTATCGCGTTGTTGGGCTTCACGCGCGACGAGGTCGCCGCGTTGATTGAGTCGTGGGGATTTAAGGCGGTGCATGCGGCGAAGATTTGGCGGCATCTGTATCGGTTGGGGCGCGATGATTGGGCGGAGATCGACGGCTTGCCGAAGGAGTTGGCGATCAGGCTCACGGGTGAGACCCGGACGGATTTGTTGCCCATTACGCGGGAGACGCATTCGAACGACGGATTTACGCGGAAGTATTTACTGGGGCTCGACGATACCCGGCAGATTGAGACGGTGTTGATGCGTTATTCGGGACGGGTTACGGCGTGCATCAGTTCGCAAGTCGGCTGTGCGATGGGCTGCGTGTTTTGCGCGACGGGGCAGATGGGTTTTGCGCGTCATCTGACGACGGCAGAAATCGTGGCGCAGGCGATGCACGTGGATCGGGTTTTGCGCGCGACGACGGTGGACAATCCGGCGTTGGCTCAAAGCGATCACGAGTCGCCGCATCATCGCCATGAGCGGTTGCGCAATATCGTGCTGATGGGCATGGGCGAGCCGCTGCACAATTACGATGCGGTGATCAAGGCGACGGAGATTTTGCGCGACACGGTGGGTATCGGGCTGGGCGCGAAGAAGATCACGCTGAGCACGGTGGGGGTGGTGCCGGGCATCATGCGATTGGCGCAAGAGCGGCAACCGATCAATCTCGCGGTTTCGTTGCATGCCGCGACGCAGGAAGGGCGCGCGGCGCTGGTGCCGGCAGCCCGCAAGTGGACGCTCGATCTGCTGATGGATGCGTGTCGGTTTTACGCGGAGACGATGAAGCGTCGGATCTTCTTCGAATGGACTCTGATCGAAGGACAGAATGACCGGGCCGAAGATGCCCATGCGGTGGGGAAATTGCTGCGGGATATTCCGACGCAGGTGAATTTGATTCCGCTGAATCCGACAGACGGGTTTGCGGGAGCGCCGAGCGATGGCGAAGCGGCGAAGCGCTTCCAAGCGGTGTTGGCGGAATATGGGTTACCCAGCACGGTGCGGCAGCGGCGGGGGATCGATATTGCGGCGGGATGCGGGCAGCTGGCGTCGGCCAGTTAAACCGTAAAGCGGATGGAAGGTTGAAATGGCGCGGGGCGGCGTGGCAGGCTGCGGCATGCTTTTACCCCGACGAAGGATTTTTGGATTACTACTGTTGAGTGGTGGGATGGCGGCGTTGGTGCCGGCGGCTGACGAACGGCCGAATATCGTGCTGATCATCGCGGATGATATGAATTGGGATGATTGCGGGGCTTATGGGCATCCCCATATTCGCACGCCGAATATTGATCGATTGGCGGAAGAGGGGATGAGATTTGAGCGGGCTTATTTGACCGCGAGTAGCTGTAGCCCAAGTCGCTCGAGCATTATTACGGGTCGGTATCCTCATAACACGGGGGCGGAGCAGTTGCACTGGCCGTTACCCGGTGAGTCGCGCACATTTGTCGAAGAGTTGAAGGCGAGCGGCTACTACACGGCGGCGGCGGGTAAGTGGCATCTCGGCGATGCGGTGCGCAACCGATTTGACGTGGTGCATGAAGCGTCGATGGCCGGCTTTATTTTACCCACGCCGGGCGCGGATGGGGCGCCGGCCAAGATGGTGGCGAAGTCGCCGAGTGGTTGCGAAGCGTGGGAATCGACGCTGACGGACCGTCCGAAGGATAAGCCGTTTTTCATGTGGCTCGCGGCGCTTGATCCACATCGCGAATACGAGGACGGCGCTTTGATGCCGGGCCACACCAACGAAGATGTGATCGTGCCGGTGCATCTGCCGGATACGCCGGAAGTGCGAGGTGACCTGCGCATGTATTATGACGAGATTGGCCGACTCGACCTCTACGTGGGTAAGGTGATGGCTTTGCTGGAAGAGCAGGGGGTCGCGGATAATACGTTGGTGTTGTTCATCACGGACAACGGGCGGCCTTTTCCGCGCGACAAAACGACGACTTATGAGGGCGGCATTCGCACGCCATGGATTGTGCGGTGGCCGGCTAAAGTGAAGGCGGGGCAGGTGACGGAGAGTTTGGTGAGTTCCGTCGATATCGCGCCCTCGTTCCTGGCGGCGGCGGGCTTGAAAGCCGGCGGTAGTTATGAGGGAGAGAACTTTATCCCGGTGCTCACGAATTCGAAAAAGAAGATCCGTGATTTCGCTTTCGCGGAGGACCATTGGCATGATTATACCGACCACGGACGCGCGGTGACGGACGGTCGTTGGAAACTGATTCGCAATGATTTTTACGACCTTGCGAGCACGCCTTCGGCGGATGCGGGACGGAGCCCAACCTGGGTCGAGATGACGAGGCAATACCACGCGGGCACCCTGACGTATGCCCAGTTGATGTGTTTGGTGGCCCCGCGGGCGCAGTGGGAGCTCTTCGATACGAAGGCAGATCCGAATGAGCTCAATAATTTGGCGAATTCACCGCAGCACGCGGATCAGTTGGCGCGGTTGCGGGGGGCGTTGGGCGAGTGGACGACGGCGACGAATGATTATTTGCCGACAAAACGCACGCCGGATGAATTTGACCGGATCACGGGTGAGCCGGACCACTCGGTGCGCAAGCGGCCGCGTCCGTCCAAGATGGATATGTATGGGACAAACGGGGCTTACTAACGTTGAAGTTGAAACGGGGTTTCGTCGAGCAGCTCCCCTACGTTCTCGGATTTAGCCGGATGTTTTTCCGCCGGTTTGGTGGAGACGTTTGGCAAGGTCGGTGAAGTTGCGATCTCGAGCAGGGTCGGGGGGCGTTTTGCCGAAGAAGTTTTTGGGGTTGGGATTATCCACTCCGTTTTCGAGCAGCCACGCGATGAGTTCGATGGAGAGGGAAAGGGTGGCGGTGTCGGTCGCTCGGTTACATTCGCCGGAAACATGGGAGAGGTGCGGGACCACGATCTCGGCGATCGCGGGTTGGTCGACGGAGGAAGGCAGCGGGAGCGTGGGGGCCTCAGACTGGCTGCGGCGGTGACCGATTGAGCGTGAAGGAGGGGAGCGGTGACGATGGCGGTGGTGGCCAGGAGGGATGAGGTAAGAAAACGGTGGCGATTTTTTTTGGTATTTTTGCGGGCGCTCGCGGAAGGCGTCTTTGCCGATCCAGTGGGCGCTTTTCGACTCGCGGGTGGGTGGGGGCTTCCGCGAGATCGAGGGCAGCGGTGAGGAGGGTTTTGCGGTGGCGTTGACCGATTTGGCGGAGCGCTCAGTTGACGGATTTTTTGACGAAGTTGCGGTCGTCGTCGTCGGCTCGGTCGATGAGGGGGAGGAGGGCGAGGAAGGTGGCGTCGGGTTCTTTTTTGGCGTGCGCGCCGAGGGTGGCGAGTAGGGCGAAGGCGGTGCGGCGTTCGAACCCGGGCTCGCGGTTGGCCCAGGCGGGGACTTTTTCGAAAGCGTAGGGCGGGCGGCGAAAGACGTTCAGGCAGACCTAGTCGCAGAGGTCCCAAGTATCGAAGTCGGTGGTCCCCGCAGCCATGAGTTCGGGCGTGCATGGCGGGGGATCGGCGGTGAGGGAGGCAAGCCACTGGGCTTCGTGAATGGGGTGGGCCCAAAGGGCGGGTGCCAGAGTGTGGTGGTGACGGGGTGATTTGGCGAGGTCACGGAGAATGACCCTGGAAAGACCGAGAAGTTCGGTGCGGGGCCGAATACCGAAACGGTTTTGGCCGGCGACGTTTTGGGGGTTGGCGAAGCGGCGGACGTGGGCGATGAGATCGATCGCGAGTGGGGTGGAGGACGCGGGGGGGGATGTCGGGCGTAAAGCCCGACCCACGTTGGGGGGCGTTAGGCATGGGGATCCGGGTGGTCCGACGCGCCGGCGGGAGAAGGAGAAAGATTATTTTCGGCGAGTGCGGACGGCTTGGGCGAGGGCGTCGAGGACGGGGAGGGTTTCCTCCCAGCCGAGGCAGGCATCGGTGACACTGCGGCCGTAAACGAGGGGCTCCGTGTCGAGAGACTGGGCGCCACCGACGAGATGGCTCTCCAGCATGACGGCGGAAATGGCGGATTCGCCGGCAGCGATTTGAGTGGCGAGCTCGGCAGCGACCAGCGGTTGGCGAGCGGGGTCTTTGCCGCTGTTGGCGTGACTGCAGTCAACCATCAGATGCGGGGGGAGATCGTGGCGGCGGAGGAGTTCGGTGGCCTTTTGGATATGCTCGCGGGAGAAGTTGGGTCCGGCGGTGCCGCCGCGGAGAACGAGGTGAGCATCAGGATTGCCGGTGGTGCCCATGATGGCGGGGGTGCCTTCTCGGGTCAGGGAGGGGAACCAATGGGATTGGGCGGCGGATCGGATCGCATCGACGGCGATTTTCACATTGCCGGCAGTGCCATTTTTAAAACCGACGGGCATGGAAAGACCGGACGCGAGTTCGCGGTGAATTTGGCTTTCGACCGTGCGGGCACCGATCGCTCCCCAACTGACTGCATCGGCATAGAATTGGCCTAGGGTGGTGTCGAGAAACTCGGTGCCGATAGGAATTCCGAGTTGAGCGATATTGACGAGGAGTTGGCGGGCGATGCGGAGGCCTTGATTGATCTGATACGAACCATCGCGGGCAGGGTCGTTGATGAGGCCCTTCCAGCCGACGACGGTGCGGGGGTTTTCGAAATAGACCCGCATGACGATCAGGAGGTCGTCGGGGTGTTGAGCGGCGGCTGATTTTAAGTTGGCGGCGTAGTCCAGCGCGGCGACGGGATCGTGGATCGAGCAGGGGCCGACAACCACGACGAGTCGATCATCGGTGCCGTGCATGATGGCGGCGATGTCTTGGCGGGCTCGATCGATTTGGGCGGAGGCGAGCTGATCGAGGGGGAGGTCTTCGGCCAGCACGCCCGGGGCGATGAGTGGCTTGATTTTGCTGATGCGGAGGTCGGCGGTCTGTGACATGGGGGCCGAACGCTGGTCATTCGCGATCCGAATGGCAAGAAGGAGGGTTTAGTCCTCGTCGGGCTTCTGGGGCAGGTCGCGGGTCGATCGACGCTTGCGAGAGGATTTTGCGCGTTTAGCCCACCGGAGGAGGGGGGGGCTGAACGCGACGAATTCGCCATGCAGAGATTGCCATACCCATCGCGATGGCGGCGAGGACGAGTCCGACGGTGAAAAAGCAGGTCGTTCACGAGGGGTATCCGAATGCCACCGAAGAGCAGGCAATTTGGTCGTGAGAGGATGAGTGAAATTTTATCCTAAGGGCAGTCCAACGTGACGATCTAGGGCGATCGCCCCGGCTTGAGGGAGGAATTAGCTTTGGCCGAGGGCAGAGCGGGCGGCGTTGACTAACGCAGAATCCGGCACGGCGCTGGTTGGGGCGGGGACGCCGAGACGGTTACTGCGATCGGTGAGAGTGAGGTGGGCGAGGGCGGCGGCGTCATTGGAGGCGGGGTCGGCGAGGGGGGAGGGCAGCGCGCCGAGCTGTTCGCGGGGCAGCACGTTTTTATCGGCGAGAAAGGTCGAGAGCGATGCTCCGAGCGTATCAATCCAGGCGGTGGGGGAGGTCGGGGGAACATAGGCCATGCCCTCGGCGGGTTTCCACTCGAAGAAGAGACGGATCTGATCGTGCAGTTTGGCGAGTTCGGTGTCGGCGGTGGCGGGCGTCCAACGGGCCTCGAAGCACTTGCGCTCGCGAAAACCTTTGATCTCCCAAAGGCGGAGTGTGAGCGAGAAATCACCGTCTTGTTCGCGGAGCGCGCCGGTGATGACGTAATCGATTTTCGCGCTATTGGAGTCGATGACTTGGCGGATATTATCGGTGGTCCACTCCACTGGGAAGAGCGCGTAGTGGGCCTTTTCTTTGAGGCCGATGGCAGCGAGAGTCGTGTATTGGGGGGAAAAATAGAGAGTCTCGGCGAGCCAGAGAGGGAAGCCGCGGGTGAAGCGGCCGAGAGGTTCTTCGGGGGTTTTCGCCCGGGAATCGGTATCCGTGATTCCGAGGAGAGCGAGCTGACCGATGGCGATGGTTTTGAGGCGATCTCCTTTGGCGGGGAGGAGGTTGGGCACTTCTTCGATGCCGTAGGCCCAGATCGGCTTACTGATGGTGACGAGATTTATTTGCGAGGCGGGACCCTTACCGGAGGCTGAGCCGCGGAGGTTGGCGAGGAGGTCTCCGATGGCGTTGGAGAAGCCCCAGAGGCGATCTTCGAGCTCAGGTTTCTTCAAATCGAACAAGAGATCGAGAACGTGTTGGGCGGATTCGGGACTGTTGAGGGCGAGATAGGCTTGGAGGAGATTAATACCGGTCGCGGGGCCGTGACGTTCGGCATCGTAGCGTTGAGCGATGAGTTCGATTACGGTGCCGACATGACCGGTCGCGCCAAGGTCGCCGGAGATGCGGACGAGCACGTCGGGTCGATCACCGGCGGTGGAACTGAGAATCTCTTCGTAGATGGCTTTGGCTCCGTCGACGTCGCGAACCTCGAGGAGTTCCAGAGCTTCGGCGAGTTTGGGCGCGACCGGGCCGATGTCCACCGGAGGCGTTTCTTCCATGGGGGTAATCGGTTCGATACCAGGAGGAGGCGCGGGGGAGGATCCGAGACTGGGCATCGCGGGGGAGTTCGTGCCGTTGACGCCTTTGGCGGGCGATTTGCCGGAGGAGGACTTGCCGAGGAAACGATCTAAGAAACCCATGGGGTTACGTTGAAATCCTGCTCTCCAGAATGGCGAGCGGTTTCGGCGGTGCCGGGGCAGGATCCCCGAGCTGGTTTCGGCTTAAATCGTGGTCGATGGGCCAGGACGGGGCGGTAAGCGGGGCTGGGGAGAAAACTGGTTTATGAGGGAAATTACTTAGAATAGACTCATTAAGTTGCAGATCACTCGCATCTATGCTGGGATTTTCGCTATGTATTGCCTCAAAGCCGTCAACTTCGCACAATTTTTTCCGTTTGGTCGAAATACAAGATTAAGAAGAGGGAGAGGGAGTTCGGCCATTTTGG
>Ga0105055_10011310_pt1 | contig 11031 bp, 10 predicted proteins | sample BON03_FD_78090 | JGI IMG/M metagenome (GOLD analysis project Ga0105055, IMG submission 78090) | Freshwater microbial communities from Lake Bonney liftoff mats and glacier meltwater in Antarctica - BON-03 | ecosystem: Environmental > Aquatic > Freshwater > Ice > Glacier meltwater | place: Lake... | reverse complement strand
CTGCACAAACACCAACGAGTAAGCTCAGGTTTGTCACACCTGATAAAGAGAGTAGTATGAGCACGTTGTGGCAGGAGGAAGAGTTTAAGCAGATATGCAGCAGAGAATTGCTGACGGAAAAGGCAGCAGATATGGAAAAAACGATCTCTGTGAAAGAGCACGAAAGGGGACGCTGCGATTTCGATGCGGCAATGTTTTATGAAAATCGCTTTTGGAATCAGAGGCTAGATGGCATAGTGATTAACAAGTATCATCGAACACTATACATCCTAGAGTTCCAATGGTCATCTGACAGAAATATGGATTTTCTGAGTGTAAAGAAAGATGAGGCTAACAAGCAACACAAAAGCATCATCGAGGCGCGCAAAGCGGCTGCCCAGGAATGGACTTTTGAACAGATCAATTTGTTGCAAGGAGCCGTAGTGCAGCAGTGGAAGATGACTTCTATAACAAACTCGATAATCAATGTACAAGCAGGAAAAAAGGACAAAACTCTGTTGTCGCATTTTCAATGCATATATGAAGCGCATGACACAATAATGCGATCCTACTATCAGCAAATACATGGGTCGTCTGGGGCTGACTCGACAACGTCGATGGAGAACATTGGAGAACAAGTGTATGTGTAAATAACTCACAATCTTTTTGTCATCAGCTGCTGGAGAAAGGGGAAGACGGGGCAAAGCTTGGGTAAGACGAGCAAACAAACGGCGTTACACACAGAAGGCACAGCACAGGTATCATAGTGGTTGAATATTTCTGATACTGCCAAGAAACTGTACAACAGATAAAGTAATAGTGGAATCGCTCAAATTGCAAATAGGGACTTCAAGCTGAAATTCATTTCTATCAGAAAATGCAAAGGCAGAAGAGGAAAAGGTAAAAAAACACACACAGGTTCAAAGATTGGATGTTCGTGATTCAGCAAAGGTGAAACGATTGAGACAAATTGTAGCAGAGATGGTCGCAAAGCGACAACTTGATGAGGGGTTGCAGGCTGCAAAATAGAGGCGCAGTGCAAGGGCGGAGTGAGAGCCGATGGCGTGTCGTCGCTCATCGTCGTGGCGGGAGAGAGGCGCGGCTTTCTCGGGGTGGGATTCGAGAACATGAGGCGTTCTTGGGTCATGAAATGAGCGGACCAGCAGGGACTGGGCGTGGTGTCGTTTCGATGGCTGGGGGGCGGGAAGGTCAAGGTGCAAGGAAGGGGAATGGGGTGAGGGGCCATCGCTTGCCATCACCGCCATGTTTTGTTTAGAATTTGCTTAAGTATTTCGGCTTTCTGTCTCGATGAGAAAGGTTGCTAGCGAACATTCGTTCTGTGTACTCATATACATGAATTCTTATACATTTCAAAAGAAGGGAGGGGAATGGGTTTAGGGGGGTAGAGGATGGTGGGTACTGAGGAGGGCAGGACCTCATACTAATAACGCTAGATCAACGTGAATCTTTTTCAGTTTTGCATCATCCGCAAAAGGACAAACAACGCAAACAAAGCCACTCACCATGTGAAGCTAGGTAAAAAAAGACGAGAGAGTTCCAGATGCAATTACTACATTCTTTCTCCAAGAGGGTCAATAAATAACAAATCATCGTCATGGGGGGGAAAAAAAGGACCAAAGGTAGTAACATAGGAGAGCCTATCAAAACAAGAAAAGGAAAGTTGGCTGGAAGAGGCATGCACGATGCACGGCTGAGTCGTGTGGTGCAAGTCAAAAAAAGGGGCTCAGGAAATTCGCTCATTTGAGTTCATCGGGAAAGACATCTTCTCTAACTATGAAGAAACGAAATCGAAAAAGGAAAAAATGAAAAAGAACGGGACCAAAAGGAAGGCACATCGCGGGCAAAGCGCACGATACAGGTCATGGCGGAAGCAAGGCAATATCAAAATGGCAGTGAGTGAGCATCACGCTTCAATGCTGGGTTCACAAAGATCTTACTGTCACAACCAAACAAATTCAGGCTTTGTTGACAGCAGCGAAGGCATCGGGCGGAAAGGACGAATGTCAAGTACGACTGACAGGTATCGAGCGGGAATACTGTATGGGCACAGAGATCGGCAGATTGGGAGATTACGGCTTCCGAGGCACAGTCACAGCGGGTGATGGATCTAAACAAAAAGGGGGAAAACTGGGAGCAGGGCATGTGAACCTGTAGAAACAAAAGAAAAAGCAGCAGAGGAAGGTGGGACGCGAAGAGGAATGATCCAGCTCGAACCGTCTGGAACTAGCGACCTTTGTGTGGGCATTATGCAGCACCCCTGTGACAAAACCCATGCTGTATTTGTGCGACAACCAAGCGCTGCTGAAAGCTGTAAAAAGATGAGTAGGTGAAGGCGGAAAAGCGACGTTAGTAGGAGCGCCAGACGCAGACATTCTACTGGAAGCAATCAAAGAGCTCTGCAAAAGAACAACAGCAGGAACAGCGACGTTTCTGGTCAAGGTTTCAGCGCATCGAGGACAACCTGCAAATGAAGAAGCCGACATCCAAGCCGACAAGGCTATTTCAAGCGAAGATGTTCCAACGGAATGGCACGACAGAACAATTCAAGCAGTTTTCACATGGCAAGAGCCCCGCCGGAAAGGAAGTACGGTGAGCTATAAAGATCGAAAGCAGTGGGGAAAACAATCGTACTATAGGCCGGCCAAAGGTTAATTAATTCATTAATTGATTATAATTAATTAATTAATCATTAATTTATGAATTAGTTGAAAGAAGAAGATTTTGAGCTGTGATTTGTGGAAAATAAATTACATACTATATAAATAGGACAGAGTACCCATGAGGACTTTGTCAAAATTCTGGCCTGCAGCACATTTTGTCAGATAAATTTTGCCTGCGGCGCATTTTGTTTCATAAAAAATCTGGCCTGCGGCGCATTTTTGTCATATTTTTTGGCTTAAACTGGGATGCATTTGATTTCAAGTTTCTTGTTCTGTCTACCAATTCAGTGGTGGTGAAAATGATTCCAACTCCAATACTGAGTGATCATAACGACATAATTTGTACCAAACAGTAATTGAAAAAGTGTCAAATAATGAACCCTTCGTCAAATCAAACCTCTTGAGATACAAATCGCACAACACCATTTCAATTCCAGAACAGTTTATAAGAAACAACGTACAACCAGGGGAATGTCTCACTTAAAGCCTACACTGGCAGATTTGGATATCGACGCTGTGACTACACCGTTGATAAGAAGCGAGTGAATTCTTCTGTACCAAAACTCCTCTTTTTGGAGGGAGTTGAGCAACCAGAATATCGCCAAAAAAATCCGGAAATGTACTCTCCAACGCGCTACTAATTTCACGTTTTCAAAATTTCGCGGCTGACGCCGCTCATGTGACACAGGTATGCGAAGCGCACAATCGGGTGATTGTGTCCTTCTACAGCAGGTGATAGGAGGTACGAGGCCAACCACAGAGGGATCGCGGGCACAATGTGCAGGTGTGAGCAGATAGAGAGAGGAACACACGCTCATAGAGCGTCAGAGCTTGGACCCGTCGAACGATGGTGGACTCAGAGGCGTTTCGAGCGAAATCCAAACGTAAAAGGTAAACGTAATTTTGTACCAAGGATTCAAAAGCACATTTTGTGACATTTTGTGTCACTCAAAATGTCACAATGTCACACCTTTGAATTTTGTGACAATTTTAGGTTTTTGTCACACGGTGCGAATGGTTTAAGTGTGTTTGGCAAAACCTAAAATGTGACATAAAACGTAGAAAAGTCACAAACCAAAAACTTCTACACGGCTCTTTTCAGACGTTCTGCAATATCTAGGTTTCGAAGCTACGTTTAGCTCGGACAAACCTCTGAAAACCCAAGAATCTTGATACTGGCCACGTTTACGTTCTAGGTTTTGAATCTCGCTCGAAAACGACTCCCAGGATGTTAAACTGGGAATCACAATCCAAGACTCCCCTCCAGAGTCCAGAAGACGGACATATTTATTGTATTTTACTTAATCGTATCATATTTTGTCACGTGTCTGAAAACTTGCCATGTCATTGCTTGTTCTACTTCACTATGAACATCTATTTCTGTTTTCTATGTCAATACTGCATGTGACAACGTCACAGTTTTGCTTATATTTGCTGGTTCTTTATCACTTGATCTGCACATGTTCACATGCACATACAAAGGCACACACACACAAGCACACATGTATAATCAGCACACACGAGGAGTGGCGACAACCAGGCACAGGAGCCTGGTTCAGAGGGGTCAAAGAAAGGCGTTTGATAGAGACCAAGGCCTTGCACACCAAAAAAAGAGGGAAAAATATTTCAGGGAAAACCCGATATTCACGAATCTAAAGAAACGGATTCGAGCACATAGAGCTGCACCTTGAGAGTTCCAAACAAAACTAGAACATTATTTCTTTACGAGCAATAATAAAAGCAATCGTCACTTCACTTCCAGCAAAGCTACTAGACTATTTGTTACGAAGTAATAAAAGCATGATCAATCTAATTGCAGATTCCAACATTTTTTTGAATCCCACAGATTTCTTTTCCGCACCAAAAGTTTTTTATTTAAATTTTGAGGGTGTTTATTAAAGATTAACTTCAGCAAGAGGAGCAAGAAACAATGAGATCGAAAGACACGGAGTTCGCAGCTGTCAAGCTCCCTAGATGCCTAGTGTGCGGGGGTGCGAAAGTGGAGTGGGGAAGGCACTAAAGCGAGCATGCACACAGACACACAGTGCAGGCCCATGTCGAGGAGGATCGGACAGGATCCCGATTCACGTATGCGGAGAAGGAGTGAGTGGAGAGAAGCAAGCAAAGTTGAATGGAAAGTGAATTGTCGGCGTTTCCCTTCCAAAGCAAAACAAATATAGTTTATTTCTCCCTGAAAGAAAGGGGAAAAATACAAGGAAAAAGATCATTCTACATGTGTCATATTTGCAAATTAACATGCTCCTGCAAATGAACCAAAAAACAAGCTTCGTCTTAATCTTTGATTTTTGATGACCCAAATAAGAATCAAAAAAATATGTCAATAGGTTTGATGCTATAAATTAGTCAGCAACTTTTGTTTTGTAAATTCCCTAATTGTGCAGCACATGTCATAGGTTTGATGCTATAAATTAGTCAGCACCTTTTGTTTTGTAAATTTCCTAATTGTGCAGCACATGTCACGTGTGCAATTTTCTTACTGATGTCTTCGGCATTTTGCAAACCGGCGAAATTGATCGACGCACAAAAATGACCCTGAAATTCCGTGCAAGGCCCGGAAGACCCAAAGATGGACCTGCCTATATATACCATCAAATCATGAAACAAATTCGATTTTGTTTTTGCGATTTATCCGATACTCGATACATATCTATCCAAATCGACTTACCCACGATGTGAACGTAAAATCTATGTTCAGCAACTGTCAGCAAACTAAAGGTCCAAGTTGATTTTTCACGAATATCTATAACGTAATGCTGAGATCTCGAATTCAGCTGGATTTGATGCACCAAATACACTGGACGAGAAGTCAGTAAAATTGAGCAAGTAGCAACAATTAGTCAACATTTCTGTGATGTTTGAGGCGGGGTTTTCAGTACGAAGAAAAAACGAGAGGGAACCGAACAGATCTTTTTAATATCAAAGCAGGGCTTGGGCATGCAATGGCAGAGGCCTCTTGCTTCCAAATACTCGGAATGCCAGACACTTGGAACATCAGCCAATGGCAAAGGAAACTCTTTAAACAAAACACAACACATAGAAGGGAAGGTTATCTTGAAGGGAATCCACCCAAAGTCCTGGTGCGAACTGTTTTTTTATATCATGCTTGGCATCTCAGTGATGAGCGTCACATCTACAATGTTTGTGTCTTTGTTGGGGCAACCCAGACGTACAATTTCGGTGCTACATTAATTTTCGAGAAATAGAACAAAAGCAAACTCTCGATGATGATTTAGTTCAATCCTCAAATTCGAATCCCACTGATGTACATGCCACTTATCAAAAGCTGGCAAAGGTGCCCTCAGATCAGTAGGCTTCTTCAAATGTGTGGGCTCTGTTAAAAATCGAAGCTCTTTTAAAATGTGCAGTTTCTTTTCAAATGTGAGGGGTATTTCCAAAAGAGCACCATACAAATAAAGCTGAAAGGTCTTTACAGCTTTTTGCCGGAACTGCAGGGAGATTATCCCTCACTGTCATGACTACGGTGAAAGTGTTTAGGGATTCGGATTAGGGTTTAGGGTTTAGGGTTTAGGGCTTAGGGTTTAGGGGTTAGGGTTGTTTGGGGTTTAGGGTTTAGGGTTTAGGGTTTAGGGTTTAGTGATGGTCTTTTATTTATTTTTGTGCTTGATATGGCTGTCGGTGATTGATAATGTGAGCGGCGAAAATGTAACAGACGTCAGCTGCTCCTCGATTTCTCCTGAGGAAAATATTGCTGTGTGTGTGTGTGTGTGTGTGTGTGTGTATGTGTGTGAGTGTGTGTGAGTGTGTGTGAGAGAGAGTGTGTGTGTTTGTGTGTATTTGTGTAGGTGTGTTTGTGCGTGATCGTGCGTAACCATTCAGTATACACAAATAACTATACGGCATTTAGACAAGTCACTGATTTTGCAGTCAAGAGAATTTGATGCGTTGCCAGAATTAACAGCCTGCAACACACCACAACACACTGCAATACACTGCAGCGCACTCTCACCTGCGAGGGTAACAGTCCCGAGACTTTGTTACGTTGCCAGAATTAACAAACTGCAGCACACTACAAGACACTGCAACACACTGCGATGCACTCTCACCTGCGAGGGTAACAGTCCCGATAATCTGCTGAGTCGCCCGAGGTAACGCACTGCAACACACTGCAACACACTGCAACACAATGCAGCACACTGCAACACACTCTGGCCTAGGAGGGTAACAGTCACGAGAATTTGCTGAGTCGCCAGAAATAACACACTGCAGCACACTCCAACAAACTGCAACACACTGCAACAGACCGACACACTCTGCAACACATTGCAACACACAGCAACACACGGCAACACACTGCAACGCACTCTCACCTGCGAGGGTAATAGTCATGAGGATTTGCTGAATTGCCATAGGTAACATACTGCAACACACTGCAACACACTGCAACACATTGCAGCACGCTGCAACACACTCTCACCTGCGAGGGTCACAGTCACGAGAATTTGCTGAGTATCCAGAAACTCCTCCTCTAGCGCTATGAATTTCCGCAGTCCTACCTACAATTATCAATTTTCAATAATTTCGTTGGTATACATGCATAGCCGTACGTTTACACACATACAAAACTCTTGCTCCAGCGCTATAAAATTCCGTAGCTCCACCTATACACCTAATTTTGAATGTGTGTTTTTTGTATACATTCATGGATGTACGTTTACATACGTATAATTTTTTTCATGCAGTCCTATGACATTCCTCAGCCCCACATGCAATTGCAATTTTCAACACGCATTTTTTGTTCGAGAAAGGTTTAGGAGTTGGGATTAACTTTGGAAAAGGCAGCATGTTGCCGATGACGTGGCGTTTAAAAATCATCGACCCACCACTCACAGAGGAACTCTAAATTACATATTGACGACCCCCCAGATGGGGGAATCCCGTTTGTCCCACTCACATGAAACACATGAAAAATCGGTGATTGGGACCAAAATGCGTCAGAAACGTAATGATTGAGATTCATATCTCTTCCTGCTGTGGATGAGGCTTTTACATGTCACGATGGCGGTCAATGCTAATAAGTAATGGCGCATGCCGGCAACTGCGTTCAGAAGCGAACGTGTTGCTGACGAAGAGTCCTCTCCAAAGATCACGAATTCAATGAGCCATCTACATGTCACGAAGACAGCCAATGTCAATACAGATCGGTGCATTTTGCCAACTTCGTTGAGAACAACGTGTTGCCGGTAACAAGTCTCCTGAGGTCACGAACTCAATGAGCCATCTACATGTCACGATGACGGCTAATACCTACAAATATTGGCACATTTTGGCAACTGTGGTGGGAAGCCAACGTTTTGCTGATAACAAGACATCTTCAAAAATCACGAACTCAATGCGTCATTTACATGGCAGCCATCGCTACAGGTTGATAGATTTTGGCATGGCGTTTGGAAAATATAGATTGGCGCTTTTTGGCAATTGCTTTGAGACGCCAACGCTGAAAACAGATTGGTGCACTTTAACCACGATTTGCAATTGATCGGACCATAAAAATGAAGCATAAAACAATGGTGCATATTTTGATGTTGGAGTGAGAGAGCGCGACAGGAAGGGGGAAGGGGAGGTCCGAGGGGAATAGGTGGGTGGGGGGGGGGAGAGAGCGCAAGAATCCTCCGCCCAAGAATCCTCCATCGATGGGCTTGTCACCCCGATGGATAGTATTTATGTAATATGTATGTATAGCCAATGCATACAAGCAAACACACAAACACGGACACACATATATGTACACCAAAAACGCATCTCAATCTACCTTACCGCAACACACTGCAACACCCTGCAAAATCCTGCAACCCGATTCAGCACACTGCACTTCACTGCAACACACGATTCATATACCAAAAAGGTGTCGCGATCTTCCTTACGCCCCGTTGCCAACACAATTGTTGTGTTGGTCTCCTCTCCCCCCCCCCCCTGTATCAAATGACAAATTGTTAGGGTATTGGCAAGTACTGTTGCAGTGTGTTGCAGTGTTGCAGTGTTGCAGTGACTTGCAGTGACTTGCAGTGACTTGCAGTGTGTTGCAGCGTGCTGACGAGAGTAGTTAGTGTATTGGATAATGACGGTGTAGTGTGTTGCAGTGGGTTGCAGTGTGTTGTGGTGTGTTATCGAGAATTGTTTGGACAAGCTTGTGAACACAATAAAACATGGAAATATTCCACTTCACAAAAATTGTTTATATATCTAGTATAATCGGACGAGAGTTTTGTGTATTGGTGATCTACACGATTTGCAGTGTATCGCAGTGCGTTGCAAGCGTGTTGTAGTGTGTTGCATCAAGTTGCAGTGGGTCAGTCGGTATTTTAGGCTCAGATGCAGACGAATCTGGGCCGCATGTAATTGCACACAAGGCTCTTTCAAATTGATACAACCGATTGCAGATAGGGTGGCACAGAATCTTGAGAATATTTCTAAAAACTTTCAATATAGTACCAGGCGTTCCAGATTCTCATGGGATTTATGATTAGTACCGTTTATTTTCAGGTACTAATCGTAAGTCTTGGCTTGTTGAAAAAGTGTTGACCATAATCTCGAGGTTCTGTGCCACCCTACCTGCAATCGGCTTTACATAAAAAGTAAAAAGTGGTGCAGCAAAGTTCGCTTTGGAGTTGAAATATACGTATGGCCTTTTCAAATGGATTTAGGTTTTTTTTTCGAATGGCTCTGGGGCTATTTCAAATGGATGCATACAAGATTCAAATGGATGCATACAAGATTCAAATGGATGCATACAAGATTCAAATGGATGCATACAAGATTCAAATGGATGCATACAAGATGATGAAATGGCGCAGCAATGCTTTAAAGTTGAAGTGTACATATGACATTTTCAAATGGGTACAGGGCTCTTTCAAATAGATTTAGGGCTATTTCAAATGCATACACAAAAAGTGATGGAATAGTGCAGCTACGCTTCAGAGTTGTCGCCCGCAGTAAAGCGCTCGCGTGGAACAAGTTAATATTCGGCTCTTGTAAGTGTTCCACACAAATTTCAAGTTAATACATAGAAAGTGATGGAATGGCTCAGCAACGCTTCAGAATTGTCGCCCGATGTAAAACGCGCGCTTGGCAGCTGGCAGAGGCGCTTGAATGCGGCTGCTGGATGTTGGCGGAAGGCCTTCTGTTTGTCTGTGTATGTGTGTGTGTGTGTGTGTGTGGGTTTGGGGGTGTATTTGTGTGTGTTTGTGTGTGTGTGTGTGTGTGTGTTTGTGTGAGTGTGTGCATGTGTGCGTGTGTATGCGTATATGTGTGTGTGTGTGTGTGTGAGAGAGAGTATGTGTGAGAGAGTGTGTGTTTGTGTGCATGTGTGAATATCTGTGCGTGTGCGTGTGTGTGTGCGCGTGTGTATTTGTGTGTGTGTGTGTGTGTGTGTGTTTGCGTGTGCGTGTGTGTGTGTGTGTGTGTTTGTGTGTGTGTGTGTGTGTGTGTGTGTGTGTGTGTGTGTGTGTGTGTGTGTGTGTTCGTGTGTGTGTGTGTATGTGTGTGTGTATGTGTGTGCGTGTGGCGATACTTGTTGTGCCTACCCAACCCCACACACACACGCACCCACATTCATACACACCAATCACACGTACACACACACACACAGACAGAGTCGAAATCGCACACGCACGCACATGTGTATATATACACGCATATTCATATGTTTCGGGGTGTCTGTGTGTATAGAAGCATATGTCTGTATATACCTCTGATGCATATGTCTGTAAATACCGAGCTATCTCTCTATATCCCTCTTCTGTCTGGATATCCCTCTTATATCTGTATATCCCTCTTTATATCTACATGCACTCACACATACACACACACTAGTCACTGTAAGTATCTAGATGCCCACATATAGACTTAGATAGATATGCACAGACTCGTATATCTGTACATGCCTCTTTATATCTAGATGCACATGTATAGACTTAGATAGATGTGCACAGACACACACACATGCACCCTGGCCCACGCAGACAAAGCCTCAGACACACACACAAAGACAAAGACAAACAAAGACAATGACTCGCTCATCGCCCTCGCTCTCACTCGCTTTGAGAGCTCTTGCTCGCCTCGCTTCAATATCGCTCCCCTCCTTCGCTCCCCTCCTTCTCTCACGCCCGCACATGCGCGCGCGCGCTCTCTTTACCTCTCACTCTCACACACATACACACATGAGCACACACACAAGTATTACATGTGTGTACACACAAGTATTACACAAGCACACACACACGTGCACACGCGCGCGCACACGCACGCGCACACACAGAGACAGATAGAGGACCTGGCTAGCGAGAATAGCGGCGTTGACCATTCCTCCTGTCTCGTGTCTGTGTGTATGTGT
>Ga0105055_10011307_pt1 | contig 11032 bp, 5 predicted proteins | sample BON03_FD_78090 | JGI IMG/M metagenome (GOLD analysis project Ga0105055, IMG submission 78090) | Freshwater microbial communities from Lake Bonney liftoff mats and glacier meltwater in Antarctica - BON-03 | ecosystem: Environmental > Aquatic > Freshwater > Ice > Glacier meltwater | place: Lake... | reverse complement strand
TGCCAGTGCCACCTGCCGTGGAAAGAGTCAAATAGGTGCCAAGCGCTGTGGTGACAGCAGGCGACGTGGGTCCGGGCACCACAGTCCGAGCGTGACAGTGACTGCTTCTCTTGGAAATGAATAGCAATGCATATTTAAGGAGGATGAACTGCAATTCATCGACACAAGTGTATCGTGATGTATATTCATGAAAAACAGAAAGTTGACTATTTGTACAAATTTCACAACTCACAACAGTCAACCCTGACCAAAATAAAATACATGCTATCTCAAATTTACAAAAAAACAGACTTCGGCAAAACGATTTGTAGATATCGGAGATTTCTGTACACAATTGCGAAAAAAGGACGCAATTATCTCAAATTGGACACGAATAGTACACAATCTTAAAATATCAAGTATTGAAAGCTTAAAACGGAGTCTGATGAATCTAATCATACCACACAAGCAACATATTACATTAAAGTTAAATTTGCGCGTCTCGATGGCTCTGATGATGAGGGCACTTGAGATTCGAGGGGTGAGTGTCGATATTATCGATAGAACCCGACAAAAACTCAACACTTCTATAGAAAATAGCGTTACTCCTTTTCATCCTCGAGTTCACTGCTATGTGCACAAAAAACGACTTAGCATGCTCATAATGTCACCGATACGTTCCTGATAATATTCACAGTGTCAGAGAAGATGTTGTATATAATGCATGCAAGACTAAGTGTGTTGCGCGAAACCGATCGACAAAGAATAATGACTGAAAAAAAATCACTAGCCAGGTGGGGCAAGGAGGTTTTGCCTTCTTCTAATTTTTCTGCGCTTGATTCCAGTCACAGTGCCAAAGTGCAGGAGAAGTCAGTGTCACATAGCAAGGCAAAAAACGTGGCGAATTTCGGCAAAAGATTCATGCCTTCCTCGAATTACTCGGTTGCTGATCCCACAATCAAGAAAAGGTCCAGAAACGCCTAAAACTGGAAATATGCCTTGGAAATCACACACGCAAAGGGAGTGTGTTCTGGGACTCAAACACCTTGATATTCGTTCTGAGTTGGATTTATTAGCAAAAAACTTTAAAATGTTGCATTTGAACACACAATATTGCGTAAATGTAACAGGTTTCGGGTGAAGTGTTGTGTGTATGTTGTGTGTGAGGAAAAGAGGGGAGAGATATAGGGCGGAGTTGAGCTATCTTACATCACCAGTCACTGCTGTCATAACAGCATGATTTAATAAGATGCCACATTCTTTGTGCTACGAAATAAAGAATGCAAAAAGTGTATTTTCACAAGTGTGGGTGATATGGAGACTAGGTCCAGGTGCGCAGTCCTACCTGCCTCTTACCACGTTTCCTGCGTGCCCTTTCTATCTTTATTGTCTCTGCTGTGCATGTGTGGTCCAGGTCTCTGTCCTTTCAGTGGGTTGGTCTGTGATCTGCTGCTAAGGAGTCGGGCTCAGCCCGAAGGCGCATTGCCAGAAGTGCATCTCGTTTCACAATCGTGACGTGCACTGCTTGGAGGACTCTGGGGTGACTTGGTGCCTTTACTACCCGAGTGGGGGGGCACCATTCCTTGGGCGCTACGTTTCTTGGTAGTTAGAGAGACTTGATTGTTGGGACTTGCCAATGTTAGCCCGAGGAAGCGCATCTCAAAATCAACCAATCCCTTTGATTGTTTGTGTTCAATGAATGGTTATTTCTTGAAATTTTAGGAGTTTTCCTTTAGTATTTTCAAGATCCGGGCACGCTCATGATCTGGACACTGTGACACGCTCAAAAGCCGGGCACTTGGGCACGCTCAACATCCATTACGCATGCTCACCCCAGATCTTTTGTGCTGAGCCCGTATCTTGACAAAACAAGTGAGATTTGAATTGAAATTGAGTTTCACAAACAACAAAATTAAATGGGGATACTAATTGATCGAATTTGAGATTCGCCAGCCCACAAACATTGTGAACTGTTTTCACCCACTAGCAGGGTCTCACTCTGGTCCGACCCATTTGGCACTCGGCTGGCTCCGGATCTAAAGCCCCTGCGATTGCCGCACGCCCGGTAGGCAGCAGTCCGGGACAGTTTCTTGGGCTTTACGTGATTCATCGGGTGCGCACCATCCGCCAAGTCCAGTCATTAAGTTGGGTATTCGCCATCCAAGAAAGAAAGAAAGAAAAGTCAACGCAATCCTACTACTCAGTGTCCCTCCAATACGAACGCGCATCGAACGATTTGTCAACATATGATTTATTCACTGACTCGGCCCGAAGTCGCACAAACTTGAAAGGACATTTCCCATCATTTTGGAATCGCAACCTTGAAATTAAAATGGGAGTTGGGGTCGTGTTCAAACGCACCGTTTGGTGGTCTGTGAATGCGTCGCGGCTCTAAATAAGTTGTGTGCCTTGTCGGTGGCGGATCCTCAGGTGTTCCACGCCCGATATTGACAATTATAATTATCTCAGTCACGGCACGTGTCCCATTTCACATGCGACTCTGAAGTTCCTTTGTTAGGCTTTTTAATAAATAAATATATTCACGGGTATCAAGCACATCAACTAGAAAACTCTGTTCTAGAAATCAACCATGTCACGAACGTGACCAAAGTTCTTAATGAGACTACGGCCTCAGATAGGGTATCTCGCTTATCACCTGTGCGTTCTCACTAAGAACCACATAGGATCACTCTGAGTCGAACACACGTGAATCGTAATAAGTTCGGGCACTAAAGTATCAACTCTTGGGCCAGACTGCACAAAAAGGAACGGGCATAATCTGTGCAATCTAATCATTTCCTTCAAGTACAGGGTTAACAAAGTCTTTCGGCACCAGTGGTCCACCATGCGGAATAGCAGCAACTGCATCAGGGAAACCACGCGGACAACAGCCTGAAGTGCAACTGCAATAATGTCGCCGTCAGAGTTTGCAGTAAAAGTCCCCCGGACAAAGCCGCGCACGGATCTCGGACTGAGATCCTTGCACGTCAGGGGCCCGAAGTGATCAATCAACTCCCAGATTTCCGAAGAGGCCTCCAGTCACGGTCTCCCCAGTGAGAAAGAGCGAGTTCCCTTCGGACGTGCCGCAGTTGACAATATCAGACTGATCAGCGCACCCAATAGAAGATGCCCGCCACCCACTGTTGGCTGGCTGGATTGGTGAGCACTTGTCAGGCTTTGGGTACACGTCGCAGCCGTCGCAATAAGAAATGTGTGCCACGCAAGACGCGTCCTCGCACTGGAAAAGTCCGCCCGGACAGTCGACGCTATCCGTTCCAATGCCAGGGATTGGCTGCTCCTTGCCTGTGCGTGCGTCCATGATTGCGTCGTGGAACATGCCGTCGGGAAAAACATTGCGGAAGCTCTTCTGGATATCAGTTTTCTGCTCTGCCTCGAGAGTATGGGCCACCTCCAGCGCGCTGGGTCTGGGGGCTGGCATGGGCGAGAACTCGTCAAGCACAGCCTGCGTGGCCTTGATATCTTCGGGAGCGTATTCTGAGAGCGGCAAGTCGTACGTCCACTTTTTCACCACTCCGTCCTTGTCTACCATGTAGCGGTACTGCTTCACGTCGTCGGGCCTCCGCTCGTACTTGGCCAACGCGCCCTCGGGGCCCTCCTCCCACGGCAGATGGTGGCCGTAGGGAGCGTGCTCAAAATCGCGGTGCATCACCTGCGCAGGCCGCTTGCCTGCATGGTACGGGTTCACTGGCGCGGGGTTCACTGTGTGGGCTGGTGTCCAGTGCTTGTTGATGAACTTGACCTCCTGCGGTGCCGCAATCATCCTGTCATATGGATGCGCTCGGTCCGTCCGGATGCTCGTCTCCGCCAGCATCTCCAGCCGCGCCCGCGGCCCACCCCCGCTCAGCAGCCCAACCTGGCCCGACATCGCCTGCAGCTGGCCGCCCGACACAACCATCACCGCGAGAGCAGAGCTTGCGGCAACGGCCAGCAGAAATGGCACCCTGTGGCTGCGCGCGGCAACGTCGGCCGAGGAATTCTCCGACTCCCTTCGCTCCTCGTCCACTGCTCCATAATAGGACTCCATCCCCCCTCTTGATGCTCGATACTAGTCTGGCTTTTCGTGTAATACTCTAGTACTCACGAACTTTTCCCGTCATCAGGATTCATTCGAACAAAGTCTGTCATAGAGGCTTGTGCTTTTTGAGATGAAGTGTTAAAGCGTTGGTGTTCACGCTTTATCCGTGGCAGATTTTGGTTGGTCGCACTCGCGTACCGCCATCTAATTTTGGAGTCGAGCGACTTTCATTGCGCAACCAGCAGCGCCCTGGAACTAGGACCAGCGCACGGCCAATACCATGTCGGCACGACCGCCGCGAGACCCGTGCGTACACCCAACCACTGCTGTGCCCCCCTGTTATTCCCATATCGATGCCCGTCCTCCTGGTGCGAACGTTCTATGTTCCAAAACGTCATGGAACGTTCGTGCGGCTTGTGTGTGCATGTGTATGCGTTAGCTCGCATGCCGGAACGACGCAGGCATGCTCTGCGACAGCTGACACTGCGAAGAAAATTGCCACAGTTTTGTGAGGGTCAAGGAGGTATTGGAACGGGGATTTGCCGATTTCTACGATGCCTTTGCCGACATGGACTCGAACCGAGACGGCAAAGTTTCGCTGGCAGACTTCCAGATGGCGATCAAGATGCTCGAAGGCGGCGAGGACCTGACGAGCGACCAGATAGACTCGGCCTTCAACCGATGCGGCGTGGATGAGGAAGGTCTCATTGTATACAAAGACTTCCACACAGCCTTCATGGGCAAGGCCTCGCGGACCGCCACAGACACTGGCATCTCCTCGAGCGTCATACCGCGCGCTTTCGAAGAGGTCTGTTCGCATCCACCCCTCTATTGCGAAGGGTGTCGAAGGGCGCGCGGCGGCAGAGCGCACGACGCCACCGCGCCCAGCACTCGAACTTCCGAATCTCAGTTTGAGTAAACACCCCAAAACCCGCAAAAAATAGATATTTTCGATTTTTGGGGCCTAAGCACGAGAAAACGGCTGATCCAAGCCAGATATCTTCGCCGTCAGCCTTTAGCGGGTCCTTTGTCGCATAATTTCGCACCTTCAAAATCGCGGAAACCGGGCGAAACCCCCTAATTTTCAGAGAAATCAGCGGGTTGACGACGCTAGGCGTCACTAGGCTTGAACCTGCCGATCCGAAAAATATGGAAATCCGCTATTTTTTTGTCTCTTTTTGTAAATTTGGGGTGTTTTGCCGGCCACGAGCTTGCATGCCCAAAAAGAGGGGGTGCATACCTCCTCCGACTTAAATGCGAAACTTCGATTAGCGCGGGGCGGCGTCGGGGCGGCGTCGGGGCGCCGGGGCAAAGCCCCTCTGCTGCCGCGCGCGCTTGCGCTAGCAGCTACTGCGTTTGCGCAGTGCAGCTAGGTTCGAGCATGACAGCTATTTATATTGCGCATGTCCTGGTGCTACAGGTGCTCATGGAGTGTAAGGATGCATTGGCCGTGCAAAAGTTTATTACTGTGCCGTCGACCATGGGTTGGACCGACCTCCTGCAGAAGCTAAAGCACAAATACGGGCGTGCTGTTATGTTCATGTACGAGGCAGATGGTCATACCTATACGGTGAAGGATGATCGTGACTTCAAACAGTGCTGGGATTCGGTGGAGGAGGCCTTTGTCAAGTCAAACCCCGTCACGCCTTCAGCGCATCTGCAGGCGTTCATTATCGATATCGACCCGAGCAAGTTCTCCACTTCTACCCGTACTGGTGGTATGCGGGTAGGGCGCAAGTCGCACTTGGCACCAAAGCGTGTGACGCTTGGAGATGACACGGAGGCTGGCAGAGATCATGGCGTCCACGCGCGAAGAACACAGCAGGAGGATTTTGATGCAAAACACAAAGCTATTGATGATTTAATGAGAAAGTCTGGTATCACAGAAGCCGAACCGTCAAATATGCGGCAAAAATGGGAAAAGCTACTCAAAGAGTGCAAGTCGATGGACACGAGACACGAGAAGACCATCTCCTCGGACAATTTCAAGAAGGCACTGGCAAAAGTGGATCCAAAAATGACGCCTGCGCAAGTGCTGTGGTTCGCCAAGGATGCTGAAAAAGATAGCCAAGGGCATGTGCTGTATGAAAAATATTGCACAATGAAAAGGACAGGCATGAGCGTCAAAGAGGGAGAGAGCGCGCAGAACGAAGAGGCTATCAAGAGGAAGGAGTCGGAAATATGCGCCGGCTTTAAGAAGAGATACAAAACGTCGAGTGCAGCTTTCAAACGGCTGGATGAGGATAAGGACGGCATCATAAACAAGAAAGACTTTCACAACGGCATCGAAAACAGGCTCAAAATCAAAATCGCGCCGAAAATGCTCGAAGAAATCTTCAGGAAAGCTGACCTCAAGAGTGATGGGCTGCTCGACTACGAGGAATTTCTAGAGTACTTCAAGACGGTGCCAGATGTGGTAGATGGGGATTCTGTGGCGAACTTGGACCTTCTTGAGAATCAAGCGCTGGTGCAGCATATTGTGCAGACGTTCGGGGGTATTGGCGAGTTATTTTCGGAGATGGATGCCGACGGCAATGGCCAGTTATCGCGAGAAGAGTTTATCAACGGACTAAGGAATGCGGGCATTAACCTCTCACCTGCTAGAGTCGAATCACTGATGAAAGATTTTTCAAACGACAATCACAACGTAGACTACCGTAAATTTCTTGTAGTTGCCTCCAAACTGAGCCTGAATGATCTGCACGACGCAGGCAAAGATGACGATGTTGGGAGAGAGGAGGCTCGTGCCCGAGACAAAATCCGCGAGCACTTCCCGGATGCCAAACAGGCGTTTCATGCATTTAACAAGAACAAGGATGGCCGCTTATCCCAAGAGGAGTTTTTTGCTGGGATCGACTCGGTGTTTAAGTCTTCTGACCGCCTGCCATTGGCTATCAAAAACAGACTGATGCGGCGTGCCGATGTGGATGGCGACGGCTTTTTGGCCTACCACGAATTTCTCGCGCGGTATGGTGTCAGGCCCCAAATGCGCCAGGCCATTCAAGTTGAGAAGCAAATCTCAACGGCACTCCAGATACATTTCCCGGACTCGCTTCAAAAAGCATTCGACCAGATGGACCAGAATAAAGACCGCAAACTTGACAATGAAGATTTGAGAAGGGGTATTACCGAGGTTCTCAAGCTCAAATTCACCGATGATGAAATCGGTTCATTCTTGGCGAAGCTACAGGTTGAGAATGATAGCCAAATGGACTTCGAGCAATTTCTCGTGCGATTCGGTCTCGACTTCAAGTCTGCTGGCCGCTGGGAGTACAAGTCTGAAAAGAAAACTGTGGACACCAACAAGGATCCAGAAGAGGTCAAATTGTTTCGGCGCAGCATGAAGGCAGCAAAGTGGTTTGGCCGTGGTGGTATCAAGGCTGTCCTCTTGCGATTTACAATCCTTGGTGCTATGCGTGGCAAAACGAAAGAAAGCAAGTGGCTCAAGCTCCGAGACAAGTGTGCTAGAGCGCACCAGACATCAGGCAACGCCACGGACACCATCACCGTGAGCCAATTTCAGGATTGCATGAAAGGTTCCTCCGGTGTAGACCCCAATATCACCGATATTCAGTGGCGGCAGTTCGTAGAAAAGTATATTGAAGATGAGCCGGGAAAGCCTCCAAAGAGCTTCAGGAAAGATGGAAATGACCAATTTCTCCTTTTTGTGAAACTGTGTGAGCATCTCGATAAAGAAGAGTGTACATTGGCGCAGCTCGGACTCAAGGAATTTGGGAGTGCTCTGCGCGATGGTCTTGGTATGTCAGGGCTCTCTTCTGAAGACGTCCTCTTGCTCGCAGGCAAGGCAGCAAAAAAGCTGTGGTGGAACTTCGATCATAGCACCGTCGACATTGACGCCTTCTCAACTTCTTTTTTAACAGTGCTCTTCAAGTCGGATCTTATCCTTTTCAAGGTGCTGCTTGTTGACAACGTGTGGCCCGATATAAAGCGCGTTTTCGATTCTCTTAACACAGCACCAGCTTCTTCGAGGACTATGATCACCAGGAAGGATTTTGAGTCAGGGTTCTCGAGGCTCACTGCTCTCAAGATCCTTGAGCAGGATCAACAAAAAGCCATTCTCGAAAAGGTGCAAAGGGACGACCTGTATGAGAAAGAGGGCACTTTCATTGGGCAGATCGACTACATGAAAAACTTTCTCTTGCATTACATCCGCGAAGAAGTGATATTGCATCAACTAGTCTATCCTCACTGGGAGGATTGCGCCGAAAAATTCCAACGATTTGCCATTGGTGAAAATGCCGAACTCAACTACCGCCAATTCCGGGAGCTGTGCCGGCAGTTCGCGTTTGCTCGTGACTTGACGCCGGGCCAACTTGAGACACTGATTGATATCATGGATGTGGATGGCGATGGCAATGTTTCGCTTGACGAATTTAAGAACAGGTATGCCCGCGACGAGGCCAAAATCATGAAAGCGGTGCGAGAGAATTGGAACTCGATCCAGGATTTGTTGAAGAGTGCTGGTAAAGCAGGCAATGCTTTGAATGCGCGCGGCCGACTCGATCGCCCGGAGTTTCAGGCGACGCTGCTCAAGGCGCAAAATGAGGGCCACATGCCTGATGTGTCACCTGGCCAGATCATGGCTCTTGTGGTGGCACTTGAGCCGCAGTTCATCGATCAGAAAGAGGTCAAGTGGGATCTATGGCTGCAAAAGTATGCTGGCGACTATTTTGTAATTTATACAGCCTTCCAACAAGCTCATTTGACATACAAGCTGACGAAATGGGAGGTCTTGGTGTCGTGCTTTGAGATTCTCGAAAGCTCTCGGTCCATTCAAAATGACCGAGCGTGGAAGTTTGTCAAACACAAGGGGTTGAGATGTAAGATTTGCAACTCCACTGTATGCCTCTGGCACAGAGAATTTGAGCACAAGAATATGGTGACATGGGATGAGTTTCGGCGGGTGCTGGAGCGTGCTGGCATCAACATAGAGCCCGCTGTGCTGAACAAGCTGCTCGACGACCTCGATCCTCCAATGCATGGCTTCGTGCATTGGCGCTATTTCGTTGAGGGACGAATCCCCAAGCAGAATACCATTAAAGAATTTGGCTTACAGTGGGAGAAGATGGATGGTTCAGAAAAGCCGACGGTAGGCACTGAAATCAAGAATCCTTCACTTGAAAAGGCTCTGAAGCAAAAAAAACATAAGTTTACCGATGAAGAATGGCACTTATTCAAGGTGCCTAATGTCTCATCTACAAGCTACATCAGAGTTGCTGACAAAACCTACTTCAAATCGGTTGCTGTCGAGGCCCGCACTTGGGAACTAGGCGAGCCTGCTGCTGGCCCGTACTTTTTGAATGGAAAGAAGCACTATATACTGCGAAAAGTGCTAGTAGAAATCTGGAATGTTCTCTTGATAGAATGTGTAAAGAGGCAGAAGGAGGAGGTGAAAAAAGAGCGGGAGAAGGCCATGACATTGCAAAAAGAGCACACGCCGACGAAAGACGGTATGCTATCAGAAAAAATATTTAAGGAGTGCCTGGACAAGTGCCTGAATCAAGTGCTGCTCCCGCAGGCAAGCTTCAAGGAATTTTTGGAAACGCAGGACGACCCGATTCCCGCGTTCTCACCTGCAAAAGATCATCAACAAATGATAAATGAGATGATCAAGGCGGCACACCAGAGTGGCACTGTTGCCTTTTCAACAGACAAGAAGTTTGTGGACTACTATTCATTTTGCCGCAACTACTCGCAAGGTGACTTTAACGCTGAGCGGTACATTGAGCGAAAGTGGGAGTGTGTCTATGCACAGCTCAAAGAGTCCCAGGAAAAGAAAGGCCTAGGTGCAGGGAAACGCGCTGCCAACGGCCTCGCCTCCAAAAAACTCGTCAAAAAGGCCCTGGAGTCGCCTGAAATGGGCCTCAGCAAAACCATGGTCAAAATGTTGCTGGAGAGCCACAAGGCTGACGCAGACGACGACTACAGCGACGACGAAGGCGAGGCTGATGACATCGAAGGCGAGGATGAGGACGCACAACCGGTTGACTACATGGCGCTGAACTGGCGCTTCGCCAGGAAAAACATCCAGAAAATCATGTTTGCCAAATGCCTCACGATTTTCCGCAAGGCGCGCACGCTTGACAAGGCTCGCAACAAGAAGATTTCAAGCAAGGAAATGCAGAAAGTGCTTTCGGATCCTGATGTCGGCCTGAGCAAATTTGAGGCGGAGCTCTTCATCCAGATGCATCCAGCGGCAACTGGTTTGAGTTGGAAGGCTAGTGCTGATAAGCTGCCACCAGTGGGCATTGAAATCATGAATGGTGCGCTTGCATCAGCGCTGCGAGAAAAAGACAAGAAAGAAAAGGACGATGAGGGAATGGTGACGTTTGAATTGAATGAATGGGACTCGTTCAAAGTGTCAGATCTCTCCTATCTGAGCTACGTCAAAGTGGCTGACAAGCGCTACTTCGCACCTGCTGAGCGGCCACTGCATTCCTGCCTCAGCACTGTCGATTCTCTCGGGAGGGAAGCCTTGCGTGAAGGCACTCTAGAAGCTTTCTCTGGTGATGCAGTTCAGGGGCAAGGAATTAATTACGATGCACTTCTTTCCGGCAGGTGGGAGGACATTCCTTGCAACCCAAAGGTATCAAGTGCTCAAAACCTGTGAGAGAGCCAGGATATTATAGTAGGATAGTATTCAGTTTCTTTAATGTTGGTGATTTATTTAACATGCATATTTGTATGTATATATATGCATGTATATGTATATACATACACACCCCTATGTATATATATCCCTATCTCTGTAAATATATATATACAGTTATATGTATATATATAAATGTATATATATATTTATGTGTGTGCGTGTGTGTGTGTGTGTACATATGGTTGATTCGACTGGCTTAGTCTCGAGCGGGTGAACCCGAGGTGATGATTCGAGGGGTTCACCCGACCACGACATGGTAACCCGATATATACACACACACACACACACATATATATATATATATATGTATATATATATATATATCTATATATAGAGAGAGAGAG
>Ga0105055_10011303_pt1 | contig 11035 bp, 3 predicted proteins | sample BON03_FD_78090 | JGI IMG/M metagenome (GOLD analysis project Ga0105055, IMG submission 78090) | Freshwater microbial communities from Lake Bonney liftoff mats and glacier meltwater in Antarctica - BON-03 | ecosystem: Environmental > Aquatic > Freshwater > Ice > Glacier meltwater | place: Lake... | reverse complement strand
TTGAGATGGACTGCTGAAAATCCGCCGCATATCCTCCCACGTTTCAGGACACAGAAGGCACACTGCGTTTGTATTCGCTGCTGTAGTGAAAGAATTTTCGCATTGCTCGCACATGATTCCCCCGATGCCAGACCTGGTAGCACCAACACATTGCACACACGGGCTGACCCCTGTTTTGGCTTGGAATTTGCCGCTTTGACACGCTTGACACGAAAATATCCCGTCGAGAGACTGTTGTCGTTCGGAGCCGCCCAGACACACACACGTACTATCACTGCTGCCCTGACACACTCTTTGCGAAGTGCATACTCCGACGGAAAACACCACAAAACACAGGACCGCGACCGCGTTCATTTCAAATGTTCTCCTTAGAATGTCTTTATATATCTACCACACATCGACAGAATGCACACATTCCTTGCCAAGGCGCGGGTCTCTCAAGCCAATATATATATACGTGTGTACAAGTATGGCAGAACTGTTAGCACACCTTCCTTGATGCCGGCGTTTTTGAATAGTCACGTATGCCCGTACGAATTGTCAAAAATAGAATAAAAATCCACTGTGTGTTTTGTAATTAAACGCCGATATTCACAGGACATATTCTCCGTATGTTTGGCGAAATCATCGTGCGGTGGATTGCCTTGGCAAACTTCAGCGACGACGCCCGAACACGTGCAGGACACCACACGCGCCACTGTGATTGGCCCGATGAACTCGTGGTGGCGGAAAACAAGCGACTCGTTTTTGACCTTCATCTAGGCGAGGTGCTCACATGCAAACAATCCGAAGCCACCGAGATTGCACTGGCATTTGCCATGGGCACACACCAAAGAGTAGGAGCCCATTCTGCCGTCCTTTGCCTGATCCCTGACCTCGTTCGTCATATTCTTTATCGCAACTTTTTTTGCACCCTCGAACACGCACAGCGCGAGGCCCTGATTTCGACACTGTTCACGCAGAGTGCGTATTTTCTATCACCCAGCGAATATATTCGCACATTCCACATTCAGCGCCTGCTTTTACACAGCGAAATTCATGGAATACCCGCGTTCAAGTGGTCTTCTCGACAGCCATTTTTTTTCTGCAGGCGCGGATGGTTTGCTGGAGTCGGTCGGCTCTCTGCTCCTCCCGATGCACGCACGGATTTAACGGTGACGGGAATATTCGAATCCGTCCCTCATATCTTTTGCGGAACACGCTTTCCAGTGTCTCGACCTTTCCCCATGTGTCGCCATCTCTTACACGTTTCGCGTCGGGGAACAGCACCATCTGACCACCAAGAAGACATCGCGTTCTCAATCACAGACTTGTAATCGTTACCTCTTTTCTCAAAGACCACACAGCACAAGACAACTCGTTGCGTTTATTACAATAAAAATAACCGCATCTATCTCATCAAAGTGTCCATTCACTTGAAGTGGTTATCTTTGGCCCGTCATGTGTGTCTGCACCATGTACCGTATTTCGCTGTACACCGTGTTGATGTCCTCGATGACCTGTTCACGTTTGCTGTACTCGACGCGCAGCAGCTCAATGTACTTTTTATTTTTCCGCTCCTTTTTGTTGGACTTGCTGGCGTACTCTTTGAGATTCGCGTTGATTTTCGCATAGTAGCTCCCCGCATCGTCTTCTTTCATGGGCACATCCATGCTGGCGATATTGCGCCTCTCACCTGTGCGATTCCTTGCGAAACATTGCCATTTTTCGAGACACAAACTCATCTTTCTGTCTGGACCACTCCCGTGTACCGCGACCCATCACAGCGGTCCGTTGTCTTTGGACGACAAACGTTGTGCATTCTCGTATATGCCTGGTTCAGAAATGTGTAACAAAAATCCATACTGCCGTATGTTTCGTCCTGTTTTTGGTACTTTTTACTATGCGATTTATTCATTTCAGATCCCACCGACATCGCTGTGCACATATATAGCAGTATGCCGCTTCGAGACGAGTTTTTGGCAAGCGACAATGTCGATGTCTCTGTGCAATTTCACATGTGTTGGTTATAGACATACTTGCGTGGCAGTTTCTCGGGTTGGTCGCCTACTTGGAGGTGTGATCACCAACCACGCGGACAATTTCCTCCACATCGGTGTTGCCGTGTGTGTACTCTCTTACACATATTGCAGGACTTGGCGCTTACCGCGCCCCGTTGACGTGTTACGTGAAGACACACCAGAGCACACAAGTCATGCTCCAATACTAGTCTATGTGTAAGTTCTTGTGATACGAAGTGGAAAAATCATGTTTTGGCATGGGATATACAGCGCGATTTCGAGAAAATGCGACGCCACTTTGTAGGGCCAAGCATTGTAGCGAAAGGTATTTTCTCGTTTACATGGCTGTTTAGAATGAATGTGGTAATATGGTACGTGTACAAGCGGTTCCAGACGATTGTCAATTTTGTCAAATCCCAAACCAAAATACATATATATAAGGCGTGACATCCGCTGGCAGATATACATGCGTGATATTGTGAAACGACAAAAAATCACATCTGTTCTTATTATATTTTCTGTCATTTTTGTTGGTAGTGTACACGGACAAACATGTGGGAATGGGGTTCTAGAAGACGGCGAAGAATGTGAGGGCGGGGATGTCTCCCGGTGTTTACAGTGCGAAATCCAGTCGGGTTTTCTCTGTCTCAACGCTTTTCGGACCGACATCGACGTGCGCGGCAAACGGATCGAACTTGTGCAAGAGGGTGGCATTAATGTCCTGAAAAAGGCGGTTGACAGCATGTTTCCGGATGGTTTTAACGAAACGTGTCTGGGTGCTGAGCTCTGCACGGCGCAAGAGTTTACAAACGCAGTGAACAACCCTGGTGTCCAGAACGACGGATGGTACTGTCCCAGTGTTTGCGACAAGTTTACCGCTGACGAAGGTTTTGAGTACAAACAATCGTGCACTCTGACGCCGATCGACGAGTGCAGCGACGGAACATCGGAATGTGACAGCAATGCATTTTGCTCCGAGCCCGCGACGGGGATAGGGTACGACTGCCGGTGTGACAGCGACTTTTTCGTGGGGAAGATCGGAGGCAAGGAGTGTCTTGAAAGTGGCATCGAGCTCGTCATGAAAGTCAAACAGTTGGACCCCTCTCTGATAGCTACGGACGTAGTCACTCTGCGGACCAGCTTTATTAATTATTTGATGCAAAAGGGGTACATTCGAACGGGGGGAACCTACAGTAACGTAACGGTGGATCTCATCAACGAAGGGTTGTATGACCATCCTCCAGAGACGGTCTCGATTGATAGCGTGCCTTTCTGGTACATCAAGGTCCGCATTCCCACGAATTACGCAAACATGGACATGGTGTCTACTGGCGTGCTGTTCAAAAATTACGACGTTTTTGACTTTACCTTGGAGGCCACCAAATTCGTCCTCGAAGCCGTACATTCCTGTAGCAACGAGGCTGCGCGCGAGTGCAGCAGTAACAGCAATTGTCTCGCGGGCGGCACGTGCCTGAAACATCCCGACATCGCTACCAACGTCTTGACTTCTGGAGGGTCCAATTCACCCATCAAAGTAGAAACCTCGTCGGCCAACGTTATCTCAGTGCGATACGATCCTCTTAAAAATCAGGTGAAAATGCGTGTCAGGTACAGCAACGCCGACCCGCTGAGGATGGATGTTCTTTTCCTCTCACACATCGAAGTACCACTGACAGCACTAGAAGCAGCAACGTTCAACTCCGACGAGTTCCCGTGTTTGCCCGCGGGCACAGGAGAAGTTGCGAAGGATCAGCAAAACACCGTGTGCTGCATGGCCAACTTCTACGCCAAGTACAACACACTGACTACCTTCAATGCGGAAGTGAATGCATCGACCATGTCGCGTGAGATCCAGAAACAGGGAGCGTGTGTTGCGCCGGACTTCCTGCCGCCGAGCAACCACACCATTGACCTCTTTGATAATATTGTGAACCAAAAGGCGGTGGATTACACGGCCGGCACTTTTTTCAAGGGCATGACAGCACGTTCCAGCTCTACATTGGATCCTGCCAACACACGAGGGTATAACGACGTGAATATTCTCCTGGCCGTGGAAGACATAGAAACCAATGCTGGTATCATCACGTCACTGCCACGGGGCAAAAGGCTCAAGTTTTTCGTGGGCATGGCGCATTTCAAAGGAATGAAAAGTGACCGCATCAGTGTCACCCATTCGCAGACGACAGTAACTCTTGACATTACCGAGACGTACTTCTTTTCTACAGCCGGACCGACCTCGGCGTCGTCCTTCATCCGGGATGTTTCTGTCGTTTTGCGCGAGATCCAAGACTGTTGTTCTGAAAACACGACCAAATTTGCTACCATCACCGTGATTGTTCCCGACACCGTCACTGCCACCGACCCTCTCACTGTTATCGCGTTGGATTCCATCGTCGTGGGCCGCGGAATTTTCCGCACAGACTTGGTAGACAAAACATATCCGTGTGTGAGTTTGTACGCAGGCGAGCAGAAAACCGCAATCGATGAGGTGATGAAAACGAATGCATGGTGTGGTCTGCGCGATCCTATTTGCATTGCCCAAGGAAAATATGTCAACACAGTCATTGGTCCTGGTGGCACCATTGTCATTACCATACCACTTCCTGATACCATTTGGAACAAAAATGACATTGTCGGGAATGCTATGGTGACTCCCGAGTCCATTTTCATCGACTTTATGCTGACTGTCACGGGGGACGATGGCAAGCGTCTCATAACCAATTTGCAGACCGAGGCCATCCTCACTGCCACCAGTATCGCCACCATGTGTACCGAGACTACGGTAGAGGGCGGAATTAGCGACATCATGAATATCGACATTTACCTCGGACTTGCTGGAGTGGAGTCTGACTTTAACAGTTCGCTCCTGTCCATCCTCAATTTCACCTCGGCGTCCGCGCCTCTTGTCCGCAACATTGCAACGAAAGAATCCAACGTCATGACTGTTCTTTTCAAGGGCGCCGACGAACTGTTTGACAAGGATTTTTCGCAGGGCTACACGTTGGCCGTGGAAGACATGATATCAATCCATATGATCAATCCTGTCAAAAAGGCTGCAGTGATTAAATTGATTGAAGAGGACAAGGCGTTCACTGTCGAACCACAGGCTCCAGGCGAAGCGTCGAAAACGCTGTCGAAACTGGTTCCTACCGCCGAGCTCCTGCACTACTGTCCGTTGCAGTCTGTTCGGGGTAATTTCGGGTGCATAACGCGTCGTGAGATCGAGCAGCGTGTGATGGACTTCCGTACCAACTCCATCACCTCACTCACAGGACGCGGCAACTATGGAGAGGGATACGACGACATTGTGCACAAACGTAACGGACTTTGGACGCAGCAACTGCTGGGAGGGTCGGAGTATGCCAAACAGCTCGGATACAACCACAGCAAATTGATGCACGAGCGGAACAACCTGAATGCCCGCTATCGAAACGGATTCGTCGTGGCTCCGACAATTCCATGGAGCCGCCAAGCGCTGCAAGCCAACAATATCAATTCAATCCTTGATCTGGCACAGAGCACCATTACCAGCATGCTGGTATCGTATGACAAAAATCAGGGTCGTGCGTTTGTCCCGTCGGTCGAACTGGTGTTGCCCTTGAACCTCGGACTGACGGACACTGCAATTGTGACAAACCAACAGAAAATTAAGGAGGCATTTGCATATGCGGCGGGACTGACTGCCGGTGGAGTTGTAATTGACGTTTCGAGTATTCTGGAACTTAATTCGGATGTCCGTCGACGTCGTTTATTGTCTTCGGATGGGAATGCTGCTACGTCGGTATCTTCCTTCAACATGGTTATTTTGTTCGAAGGCAGCAACCTTGCAGACACGATCGAAGCTGCCAGCGATTTCCGCAGAAATGTTGCCGACGAGAACAGTTTGCAGAGCAAAAACATCGACTCATTTTTGAAAACGGTGCTGACCGAACAGATTGTCGAATTCTCGGCGACACACTCTGTTCTCGACCGATCCAAGCCAATTGTAGAGCCCCGCGCGATTGACGTCTGTCGCGACAGCACGGAATGGGAACTCGACGTGTCCAACCTGCTCAATTTGCAGCTGGGTGATACTCTTGACGGCCTTAAAAAGGTGGGATTTGTAGGGTGTTCGCGTCGCACTCTTCGTGTACAGAAGAAAGACGGCAGCTTTGTAAACCAGCACAACAAGGTTCAAAATATCAACATGCGCGGGCCCATGGAAATGGACGAGTGGCGACAGATCTCGCGCGAAGACGTGGTGGAAAGCGACAACTGGATGCACGGGTGGCAATGGTGGGATTTTTGTGCCGACCCCCCTCTAAATCCGCAACACGACGCGATTTTCTTGAAAGAATGGAATAATGTGCGCAAGCAGGCTAGCACGGAATGCTGTGTTTGCCAAAAAGTCCCGAAAATCTCCGGAACCAACCGCAACTACAAGCACGCATATTCGTGGCCGATTGTCCTCGAGAATGCGGCTTTCAGCGACATTTTCATGCGCCTGAATTACCCCATGCACTCGAAGCTGTTTGAGCAAAACTCGTACAAGGTGAACCCGCAGATTCGCAATTTTAGGGTCTCGTATGGGGCCAGTGCCTCTCAGTTTGACACAGAAAACGCATACATTGGCAACGTACTTCCGCCCAAATCCTGGGACGTCGACTATCGTGGACGCACAGTCGCTGCCAGCTGCGGCGCCGGCCAGTTTCTTTCCAGTATGGACTGGTGTGACCTGTGCGACGTCAACACCTACAAACACGATGACCTCGTAGCTCTCAGTGGTCAGGAAGATGCGCACAAGAGGGGGGGCATCTGTTCAGCATGTCCCGCGTCCTCTGTTGCACCACAAGGCAGTTTGTCTGTGCACGATTGCGAGTGCACCAAGGGGTTTTTCTACAACCACGATGCTATGTGTGTCATGTGCCCTTCTAACACTTACAAGGCAAGTTTTTCCAACACAGACACGTGTGTCGAGTGTCCATCGGGTTCTACGTCGCGAAGTGGATCTACGGAGTTGCGCCACTGCATAGAGACGCCCGACTTGAACAAGCAAACTTTATACCAGAACATTTTGGGACTGGTTTATTACCGTCAGCCTGTTCAGCCGCAATGGAAAGAATTTCCAGCTTTTCTTCAGGACCAGCAGCGTTTATGCGTGCTGGTGGGTGGTCTGACCTCGCTCGACTGTGGCTACGAGCACATTTCAGTGTCGCCCGGGACAGACACACATGCTCAACGCCTTTCGTTCCAGAACCCTGTACATCCACAAGAGCTGATGGCGTATTATCAGGATCCGAATATGGGCCGACCGCAGTTTCTGCAATATGATAACGACGTGAGCTTCAACAGGGGGTTTGACATCCCGTCGATTTCGCTGCTGCTGCGGCCTGGATACATGGGTCCGTCTCCCCCCGGATTCTCGGAACAAATCACTTCGCGTGCCGAGTGGGAGCCTGGAACTATATTTTCGGCGAGTTTGCGTGTGCTGGCGCATGCTATTGATTTTTCGCAGAGGGACGTCAACAACGCCGTATACATGGTAACATTTATTTCGTCCAAGAAGCTCGACATGAAAAGGAATTCTGTGGACTGGAACTGGATCGTCTGTGGCCACAAGACAGCCGACGGCTCCGGCAGCGAATATGGTTTCTGTATGGATCAGGACGATCCCGACACACCAAGGTCTCGCAATCAGAAAAACAAGCACATTTTGGACGGACAGATCACTCGGCTCAACAGCGACAAATGCTGTGAGTCGTGCTACTACCAAAACAGCTGGATGAAAACGTGTTCTGCCGATTCGAAAAACCCTCACAATAAGAACATGTACGACAATACCGTCGACTGGACTCCATTTACCGATGTTGCAATACCAAAGAGTTCGGAACATCGCGACCTCTGGATTTACACTTACTTTACAGTGGGAGAGTCGGAAGCGTGCGTAAACTACGACTGCGACGAGGAAATGCTATTCAAAAATATGCAGATGCACTTGAAAACACGCGACGTGCTCTTGCCAGATGTTGCCGTCGAATTCCTGCCTGGAAATTTGTTCTCTGTCACTAAAAATGTCAAAACAGCCGTCGAGGTGGTCGTAGTGCCCGGGACTACCTCGAATTTCCACAGCAAAATCAATGGGCATGGATACGTCAAACAAATCAACGACAAGAAACCGTGGATCAGCGGTACAGTAGTGGAAATCCAGCCCAGCATTGACGTTAGCTTGATTCCCATGAAGGTCGAAGTGCGCATGAACATTTTCATCACCTCGGCCAAACTCACAACTCCGGACAGCAAGTGGATCACGTGTGGCGCATACAAGCATCACTCTTTGGATTTGATGCCACATAGCTTTTCGACCGTCTCGGATAACCGTGCTCTGTCAAATTTCCTGACCGACAGTTTTCTTCAAAGCAAGCTTGCAACGGACATTCATCGAAAAACACTCTACAACACTTACGCCACAAGCACAAATGCGTGGACGTGTCACGGAGGATTCCTCCCCCCGACGTCGCTGTGCACGGCCTTGTCAGTATCAAACTGCAAGGTAGGCGAGATTGTCCTGCCTGCGCCAACCCAGCTGAGGGCAGCAGGATATTCCAGGTGCAATCTTGCAGTCGGCTTCGGACACCAACCGCTGCCGTGCATGTACACACTCGGCGATGTCGCGGAAAAGTACAAAATCACCGAAAACGACGTTGCACGCGTGCGTAGCGGCGAGATGCTGTCTATGTACGAGTCAGACAAACCACTGCCAGAGAATGTCCGCAGCCTGCACGGCGATTCGTACACAAAAAAAATTGCATACGGAAGCGCAAGCAATCACTCCTACTCCGGCATCGTGTATCTCTGCCACACGCAGTACAACAATCTGCCCGAAAACATTGTGCAAGACAACACGCTTCGTCCGAATGTGGCATGCGGGTTGTCCGCGGACAGCATGATTGCCGACATAGCAAACTGTGTATGTGGCATTGTAACAAAGGCGTACCGCCACGCCACTCCGTCCGCCGAAATAACAACACTGCCGAGTCAAAAAACCGCGTACCATGAAAAGATCATTCGCATCATTCCCGAGACAGACTTTGCAGGCAGCGGGCAAAAGCAGGAATCGCTGTCAACTCCACGCGTTTTCATCACCGAGCTTTCCACAGCCTCGATTGTCAGTGGCGACGTGTTGGCATTCGGACACCAGTCGCCTGAAATTGAAAACGGAGTTGGGTTTTACTTTGAGTATGATCCTTCCATGCTGAATCACGAACACGACGACCACACTCAGCACAAGTCAACTTCGTACCACATGTGTGAGGACGAATTCGATCCCGACAATGCTCCTGCAAGAAACAAGAAGAATCCGCTCGTCCTGGACGGTATCGTGATTGAGCTTGGTACCAAATCTGCTCCTGCGCTGTGTTGCAACCTTTTGACACTACATTCTCGAGAAAATGTGCTCTCTACGGTGTGTCCGGAGACTTGCTACACCGACGGGACGTATGAGAATCAAAACGGCATCATCAAGTGGACTCCTGTAGTCCCGAACGATGATAAGCACACGTACTGGTTATACGTCACTTATGACATGGGCAATTCTGAATCTTGCAAATATGCCAACTGCGATGAGTCCACCACAGTGCAGCATGCAGTTGCAAACGACGTCAATGCAGACGTACTGACAAATAGCAACTTGTTTGACCAAACAACTATTCACGTCTTGCGACCATTTTCTGTACTGAGCTCGTCGCATTCCATCCTATCTGTGCCTGTGGCAAGCACGGGCATGAAGCGCAGACTCCTGTCCATCTTAGAACCTTCCCCGACACTGCCTGCAATTCATGGAGTAAATCGAGCGTGGCCCAAGCGCAAGTTCACTACCGCACACGCACAGAGTTTTACTCGCATGCACGCTCCTCGCAATATCAACACGCAATACAGTCCCGATGTTATAGCATTCAGACGACGGCAAAGCGAGTCGGTGCCGCGCCAGGAAATCCAGCCTAAAGAGGATCTGTCAAATCACAAGGGCAACCGAATGATTCTGTCGACCAGTACAGACACTCCAGTGGCCGAAGAGGACGTCGGGGGCACCACCTGCATGAGGGAAATTACGGGTATCAACAACAACAACCAGATTGTAGAAGTTATTTGCGGCCGAAACAGCACGACGTGTGATATGTTGTCCGTCTCAAAAAAAGTACCCATCAGCGACTATTGCAACACCGAAGAGTTTATGGCCACCAAGTACCAGCCGATTTTGTCGAAGGAAATGCATGACGCCACTGCCGGTGCCATCACCGACGTTGTGGTAACGTCGATCATAAACCCGAAATTCTTCGAACTCTGTTCCAATCGCAATGCGCGCCGTCTTTTACAGATTGAAACCATCCAAATCACCGTCGTAGTAAACGCCAGTTCAAACATAGGCTACATCGTCGACGAAAACATTATGTTGCTGAACAACAATGCCGCAATCACCTTGAAATCTGATTTGTCCTCGCTACAATTCGAGTTGTGCAGTACACAACAGGCCTGTATTAATGCTCGAGCGGCGTTGCATTTGAAGGCAAACCCAATCGCGCTGCCCGTTGTGCTCCCAGTTACACCAGTGCTCACGACGCCAACACCAAGCGCTGTTTTCCCAGACGACAACTCGGGAGAAGAAACTTCACAAGTCAACACCATGGCCATTGTAGGCGGTGTCGTAGGAGGGATTATTTTCCTTGTAATTGTGTGCATGAGTGTTCGCGGAATGTCGCATTCGCAAAACAACACAAAAGTATCCGGAAACAATGCAGACCAAACACAATACGTTACGGTGGATAATAGATTCACAGCGAGAACGAATTACGCTCCACCGTTTCCTTCGGTAAGTGCAATGAATACAAATGCAATGAGTCCATATCAAACACATCCAGCGGATCCATTTGTAACAAATGGACGATCGCCCTATTATTAAATTTAAATTTGTTCGTAATAAAACGCTCTGGTTTCTTTCCGGTTGGGTTCTCGCCCGCATTGTGGGGCTAACATGTTGATTGAGTAAAAAAAAAAGAGTG
>Ga0105055_10011299_pt1 | contig 11037 bp, 6 predicted proteins | sample BON03_FD_78090 | JGI IMG/M metagenome (GOLD analysis project Ga0105055, IMG submission 78090) | Freshwater microbial communities from Lake Bonney liftoff mats and glacier meltwater in Antarctica - BON-03 | ecosystem: Environmental > Aquatic > Freshwater > Ice > Glacier meltwater | place: Lake... | reverse complement strand
TCGTGGGGTGCGGGGGGGGGGGGGGGCCGGGGGCGGGGCCGGGGAAGACGGGAGGGGGGGGGGGAAAAGGGAGAGGGGGGGCGGCCCCCCCCCCCCCCCCCCCCCGGGCGGGGGGAAAGAATCGATTCAAGAGGCGCAGAGGGCGCCCGCCGCCGCGCTGGAGCGTGGGCGTGCTAGGGGTTGGTTTCTTCCGCGGGCCAGGGCCAAAAAAATGGAGAGGGGCACGGCTTAGTGTTCCAAAAAGCGCAGCGGCGCGCAAAGAGGCGTGCGACCAAACACAAAAAAAAGAGAGCGAGGGGGCGGGGGGGCGTCACCAGGGGGGCGCCTCGCCTCTCTAGTGGCCGCCGTCGTCGCCGGCGGGCCCGCCGTTGGCCGGCTGCCTCGCGAGGCGGTCGGCGATGTGCGACTTGCCCCACCCGCCGCCGCCGCCGCCCTCCTCGTCGGCCAGCTGCGCGTCCGCCAGCAGGACCTCGGCCGGGAGCGCCGGCGACGCGCTGCGCTGCCCGGGCCTGGGCCCGCCGCCGCTTCCCGCCGCCGCCTCTGCCGCCTCTGCCGCGGGCGGCGGCCCGCGCCCCGCCGCGCCCAGCACGACCGCGGCGGCGCCGAGCAGCGCGCCCTGCAGCACGGCCGCGAACGCCGCGCGCTTGGACGGGTCCGCGGCGGCGGCCGCCGCGCCGAGCGACGACGCGGGGCGCTGCTGGGGCGTGGATGACCCGCTGCTGCCGGCAGTAGGGGCGAACAGCGCGCTCTTTGAGGCAAACAGCCCGTGCAGGTCGGCCCGGACCACCAGGCAGGCCGAGCCGGGGCGGCGGCGGGGGAGCGGCGCGGCGGCGGCGGCGCTCACGCTGCTGGGGCTGCGGGCCCTGCTGGCGCTGCCGCTGCTGCAGCCCAGGCGCGAGGTGCTGGGCGTGAGGTGCATGGTGCTCGACGATGCTAGGCGGGGTGCGGATTCGCTGGATTCGCGCAAGCCCACGTTGACGTAAGAAAAAAACAGGAAAAAGGTCAACTGCGTTGGGTGCAACCTCTTTTCGCGAAACGCCGATTTCGAGGGAGCGGGGGGGAGGGTATCCAATGGTGCGGGGGGTCGCGTTCTGGCACTTTCGAGTGAAGCTTTTCGAATGGTTGTTAAGGTTGTGCTTGTGATGTGCTGCTCGTTTGGTACGTTTCTGACCTTCCCTGTCTGATATGCTCTCTCTTTTTTGGGTTGCGGCTCTTTCTCCCCCTCTCTCTTTTTTTCTCACTCTAACGCATCCAACCGTTCCGTGATCCAAACCCTTCGTCTGAGAGCTGTAACGGAGCTGTTGCACACACACGTATCCACCACGTGCCTCACACGACGAGCCCCCCCCCGCCCCCCCCCCGACCCAACACGTCCCTAGGGCGACATGGCGCAAAGCCCTCCGCCCGTCGCGGGAGCAGCGCCGCCCGACGCGCCGCCGCCGCCGCCGCCCCGCCGCCCCCGCCTCCACCCCCCGCCGCCGCGATGCCCCCCGCCCCCGACCTTGGCCCTCGCCCCCGCGCCGAGCCCCGCCAGGTCCCCCCCCGCCTGGTGCTGGGCGCACGTGAGCCCCGCGTGCCACGCCGAGCGGCAGTAGGCGCACAGGCCCCGGCGGCACGAGGGGCACGGGGCGCTGCCAGAATCCGGCAAGGCGCCGTCCTCCGGCAGCTCCGCCGGCGCCGCGCAGTCGGGGAACGGGCAGTCGAAGCGCAGGTGGGGCGGGATGAGGGCGGCCGCCTCAAGCTGGTCGGCCAGGGCGCGGGCGTCGAGGAGGGCGGCGGCGGCGGCCGTAGGGGGGTGGTGGCAGCCGCCGCCCGCGCCGCCGACAGCGTCGGTAGCGGCGGCGGCGTCTGCGTCGTCGTCGTCCTCGTCGCCGCCGTCTCCGCCGCCGACCCCTCCGCCGCAGCGGCGCCAAGCGGCAAGGGCAGCCGCGCCCCAGGCGGGCGGCGCGGGCGCGCGGCAGCGCGGCATGGGGCAGGCCAGGGCGAGCGGAGGGAGCGGCAAGGGGCGCCGGTGCTGGTGCTGCTGTTGCTGCCTCTGCTGCTGCTGAGTCGGCTCCCCCGCCGAAGCCGCCGCCGTCGCCGCCGCCCCCTCTGCCGCCGCCGCCGCCGCCCGCCGACGCGCGTGCGCCGCGCCGTAGCTCCGCAGCGCGTGGCCGACGTGGGCGGAGAGGCAAGCGTAGCACAGCGCATGCTGACAAAGGGCCCCCAGGCGCACGGCCGTCGGCGCCGCCTCGTCCTGGCACACGGCGCAAGCCGGCGGGGCGGCCGCCGTCGCTGCCGCCGCCGCTGCTGTCGCCATCGCCGCCGCTCCCGCGCCTCCGCAGCAGCCGCCGCCTTGGGCCACCGCCGCGCCCCTTATTCCTCCTAATTTTCCTCCCCCGGCCAGGCGCCCGGGCCCCGCGGCCGCCACCACCGCCGCAGTCGCGGCGGCCGCCGCCACGCTGTCGGGCCCGGCCGGGGGCGCCTGGCGCTGGCCGCCGGACATGGCCGGCGGCGGCGGGCGGCCTGTTGTATCTGCCGCTGCAAATGCCGCGCCGCCGTTGCGGCCTGCGCCGGGGCGCCCCCCTGCCGATGAGAATGGCCGGCGCTGCTGCTGGTGCTGCTGCTGGTGCTGGTGCTGGTGCTGCTGCTGCTCGAAGATGTTGTCCGGCATTAAGCTGCGTTTGTTTGGGGTGGCGTGTTGGTGCGGTTGTGAAAAGGGGCGACTGACGACCGACGACCGGCGACGAAAACACGGCAGCGGGCGACGACCGACTGCTAAAGTCGCCTCACTTGTTGTTGTAGTGCGCCTCAGGCGAGGCCGCGCCGCCGAACGCGCGGCGCTTGGAGCGCGAGGGCGTCCCCGCGGCCTCGAGCAGGCGGTGGCGCTTCTTGGCCTCGGCTGCTTGCTCGGCTCCATCCTCGCGCAAAGGACGTTTCGGAGTGGTCCCCATCTTTCGTTTTGCTCTCTCTGCGCGAGAAGCGCGCGTCTGGGCTGAATGCAACGACGATGGCCATCAAGCGCAAGTCGGGCTTGCGGGGCATCGGCCGGTTGCGGTGTCGTGCGAAGAGGGGGAAGGGGACGTGCACAACAGGAATGTCGTTCAAACTCCTTCTTCAGCGTTCTGCCCCGCGTAAGGCGCCTAGAACTCCTAGGGGCGCCAAGGAAAGGCGAGGATACAGGTCGGGCGCGCGTGTCGATGTGAGAGACCGGGAGGGTCGTTTCAATTTAAGTCGATTTAGGAACGGCGGTGCCGCCGGCGCGGCAACAGACGTCCGCGAGCGGCGACAGAGACGAGCGGGCACCTGTTTCGAAAGCCGCTCCGACCCGCCGCCGCCGAAAGAAAAGCCAGTCACTCGATCACTCTTCCGCGAGCACCCGCAGCGCGTGCGCGAGCGTCTTGGACGCGCGCGACGACGGGGGAGACTGCGGCGCGTCCAGGCACGCCTCGCGCAGGCGCGACACCCACGCGGGGTCGGGGCGAAGGGCCGCCGTGCCCGCCGTGCCCGCCGTCCCCGCCCGCAGGCCGTCCCCGCCGCCGCCGCCGCCGCCGCCGCCGCCGCCGCCCGCGCGCAAAGATGGCAGCAGCGCCGCCAGCGCGACCGCGAGCTCGCGCGCCTCTGCGGGCGGGGGCGCCTCCGTCTGCCCGCCCAGCCACCAGAGCGCGCGGCGCACGAGGTCGGCGAGGGCGCGTCGCGCGGCGGGGTCCTGTCGCCTAGGCGCGGCGGCCGGCGCCTGTTGCCCCCCTTGCCCGTCTCCTTGCCGCGCCGAAGCCGGAGCCGCCGCCGCCGCCTCCGCCGCCACCGCCGCCGCGGCCGCGCGCTCTGTCCGCGCGAGGCCGACCAGCACCGCCCGCGCCTGCGCGTCACTCAAGCGCGCGCGCCGGCCCCTCGAGCTGTCACGCTCGTGCCCCGGGCGCGCGGGCATCAGGCGCGCGCAGCGGGCGTAAAAGGCGGCCCCGAGCGGGGGCGATGCCGGCGCGGCGCCGCCGCCGCCGCCAAACAGCGCCCCCCCGCGCGCCAGCAGCCCGATCGCGTGGGCGAGGGCGGCCGCCTCCCGCGGGGCCATGGCCGGGGCCGAGAGCACGGCGGCGGCCGAGAGGGCGCGCGCGGTGGGGCGGGCGGCGCGCCCGTCGCCCGGCAGCATCAGCTGGGCGAGGGCCGAGGCGAGGCGCGCGAGCTCGTGGGGCGGGGGCGGCGGCACAGGCGGAGGCGGGGGCGGGGGCAGCAAGGCCGCCTCGCCGTCCTCCCCCTCCTCCTCCTCCTGCTCGGCCGCGGCAGGCAGGAGGCGCCGCGCGCAGTGGTCGGCCATGGCGCGCACCCACGCGTCGCGCCCGTCGCCTCCGAGCCGATGCCGGCGAGGAGCGGGGAAGCGGGAGGAAGCAGGGGGCGCGCCGACCGGGGCCGCCGCCGCCGCCGCCGCCGCAACGGCCACCCTGCCGCCGCCCTCTGACGACGGGGACGGCGATGCCAATGTCGCGAGGGCGCGCTCGCACGCGGCCAGCGTGCTCAGGGCGCGCGCGGCGCGCGCGAGGCTCGTGAGGGCCCCCACGCGGGGGGCGGCCGCGCCCAGGACGGCGCCCACGGCGGCGTCGAGCAGACCCGGCGGCGGCGCAGCAGCAGCGGCGCGCCCGCCCCCGCGCCCGCGCCCGTTTCCCACCGCCGCCGCCGCCGCCGACAGCGCCGCGCTCGCGGCGCCCAGGAGCGCGCCCGTCTCGAGCGGGCCAAACTCCTCACGGCGCGCGACGGCGGCGCGCAGCAGGGCCGCGGCCAGGTCCCCGCCTCGCCGCTCGTCTGAGACCTCTTTGGCGTCCTTTGCCTGGCCCTTAGTGTCATTGCCGCCGCTGCCGCCACCGCCGCCGTCGGCCCTGCCGCCAGCAACAACGTCGGCAGCGCCGGCGGCGAGCGGGTCGGCCGCCCGCGCCCGCGTGAGGGCCATCAGCACGTTGGCCGCGGCCGCCGCGTCCATGGCGTCCAGCAGGCGCCAGCTGCACGCCGTCACGGCCGCCAGCGCCCGCGAGCGCGCGCCCGCCTCGGCCCGCCGCATCGCGGCGTCCTGCCGCGCGGCGCGGCTGCCGCTCCCGCCGCCGCCGCCGCGCGCCGCCGCCGCCGCCGAGAGCAAAAGCGCCTCGGGCGACGGCAGCACGGGGAGTCCCACGGCGGCGCCCGCCGCCGCCGTCAGCATGACCGGGCTCCACGTGGCGTGGTGGCTGCGGCGGCGACGGTCGGACCGGCCACCGAATCGGCCGTCGTCCCCCTCGTCCGCGCCCCAACCGCCCCCCCCGGTTCTCGCCGCCGCCGCCGCCGCCTCTCTCTCGCCGCCGCCGCCGCCGCCCTCATCGTCGTCGTCGTCGTCGTCATAGTCCTTGTCGTCGTCCCCCCCGTCGTCGAGCAGGATGGCCGACGGCCCCCGCTCGGCCAGCAGCGCCGCGTCGTCCCAGCTGCGCACGCGCCGCGCCGCGCGCAGGAAGCGCACCTCCGGGGACGAGGACGCGGCGTCCAGGAACTCGCCGTCAACGTCCCCGTCCTCCTCCTCATCGTCGTCGCCGCCGCCGCCGTCGTCCTCGTCTCTGTCGCCGTCGTCCAAAGGGTCCTCGCCCCGTCGTCCATCCAACGACAGCGGCCGCCACCGCCGTCGTCGCCGTTGCCGCTGCCGCAGCTGCTGCTGCCCGTCCGCTCCGTCTTCTTCAAACATGGGGGCGAGCAGCCGGGCTCCGTAGCCGTCTGCGTTGACGCGCGGGCCGCCGCGTAGGTCCGAGGCCAGCCGCTCGCGGGCGCGGCTGTTGCCGTCGCGTTTGGGCAGAGGCCGGTCGACGCCCAACGCCCACGCTCCGTCGCGCGCCCGCGTCGCTCCCGCCTCGTCGTGCGCGACAGCGGCCGATGGTCCGAGTCCCTCGCGCAGCTTCAAGTGTCCAGGTACTGCTGCGTCCGCCGCGCGCACCCGCTCGCGCAGACGCTGCAACAGAGAAGTGCCCGCGGGTGTCGGAGGAGCAACAGATGGGGCGATTGACGCCATCGCGTGCTGCTTGCCCGCTCCCTCTGTGTGCTTCCGCCGGATCGTCGGTGGTGAGAGGAAACGGGTTGGAATGAGGTCTAGTGGCGACCTGCATCAGCTCTTTATTGAGAATGGGCCACACCGGTCGCCGCTAGGCCCGGCCGCCGACGTTCGACGAACGGCGCCGCCCCAAACGAACGTCGGTCCGCTCGCCGCTCGACGCTCGCCGCTTCAGCGCAGTTTTATCTGACTCTGCTGCCCGTCCCGAGCGCGGCCTCCATCACAACCCGCGTGCCTACTCTTCTTATAAAGACACTCTGTCTCTTGCCTTTCCCCCTCACACTCTCTTTGCTTCCTTGCTGCAGAGCGCGACAGGAAAACGCACCTTACGCGAGAAACCCTCGTCTCTCGAGGAAGCATCCCTCCCCTCGTCCCCCCGCCCGCCCAACCAGCGCCGCTGTTCTGGTCGGTGGATGCGCGAGCTCGTCGCGATAAGAAAGCGTGAGTCCCCGGGCGCTTGATGCGCATCAACGTTTGCCAAAAGATGCCACGCCGGGTTTCCGCGCTGGTCCTCCCCGGCGCCGCCGCCGACGACGGAAAGCAAACCAACGAAACCAAACCAAAACCAAACCAAAACCAAACCAAACCAAAACACAGGATCGCCCTCTTACGACGGAGAGGCCGCAGCAGCAGCAGCAGCAGCAGCGGCCGCAGCAACATCGGCAAGAGCCAACATGCCTCCCGCCTACCCCGACGCAAGCGGCGGCGGCGACGGCGGCAACGGCAGCGACGACGAGGAGCGCGGCGCCGCCGCGAGCCGCGGCGTCGGCGTCGGCGCCAACGGCGGCGGCGGCAACGGCGCGCGCAAGCGCGCGGGCGGCAGCAGCGTGCTCGGCGCCTTCTTCTGGGGCGCCGGCACGGGCGAGGCGCCCCAGCAGCGCGCCGACGCCGCGTCCGCCCGCGCGAACGCCAGCGAGACGGCCGCGCTGCTTCCGTCCGGCGCGCCGAGCGGCGCCGGCGCCCCCGCCTCTGGCGCGCCCCCTCCCGCCTATGCCAGCGGGGCAGGCTCCGGCCGCCCCCGCGACCCCGCCCTCTCGGCGTCTAGCGCCGCCCGCCGCGACGCCGCGCTCAACTGGTGCGGCGTCCTCGCCACCTTCTTGGCCGCGGGCCTCAGCGCCGGCATCGCGCCGCGCGAGCAATTTTTTCTCGTCGTCAATTTGCCGCGCCACGGGTACCCCTTCCACGCGCGCAGCACTGTCCCGACCTCGGCCCTGCCGCTGATCGGCATCGTCTTGCCCGCGGCCGTCATGGGCGCGGTGGTCCTGACGGCGGCGGCGCGGCGGCCCGCGGGCAACGGCGGCGGCGGAGGCGGAGGCGGCGGAAACAGGGCCGCTGTGGCCGCCGCCTCTGCCGCCGCCGCCGCCTCTGCCGCCGCCTCTTCTGCGCACCGGGAGATGCACGCCCTGCTGATCTCGCTGCTGTCGGCCGTGTTCTTGGCCTCGGCCGTCACCAACCTCATCAAGTCGCCCGTCGGCCGGCCCCGCCCCCACTTCAACAGCGTGTGCTGGCCGCCGCACGGCGAGGCGCCGGCGTGGAAGGCCGCGCCCGGCCCGCTGCCGCCCGGCGGCGCCGCCAGCGCGGTGCCGCCCACCCCCTACGGCGGGTGGCCCGCCTGCACCGGCGCGCCCGCGGCCGTGGCCGAGGCGCGCAAGTCCTTCCCCAGCGGCCACTCGTCCTGGGCGGGCGCGGGCCTCGGGTTCCTCGCGCTCTTTTTGGCCGACGCCTTGGGAGTGTTCGACGCCGCCGCCGCCACCGCCCACCCCTGGCGCGCCCTCTTCAGCGTGCTGCCCGTGGCGGGCGCGGGCGCCGTGGCCCTCAGCCGCGTCACGGACTTTTGGCACAGCGCCGGGGACGCGGGCGCCGGCCTCGCGCTGGGCCTGGCGTGCGCGGCGCTGATGTACTCGCAGCAGAGGAGGCGGCGGCGGCACGAGGCCGCCGCCTGGCCGGGCGCCATGGCGGCGGCGGCGGCGACGGCGACGAGCGGCGGCGGCGGCGGCGGCGGCGGGGCGCGGGGCGGGGACGGCGGCGGCGGGCCGAGCGTGCGCCGCGCGGCGATCGAGGCGGCGGCCGCGGCCGCGGCGGCGGCGGCGGCGGCGGGCGGCGGGTGGGGGGCCGAGGGCGGCGGCGGCGGCAACTACGACGCCTCGGCCATGCCCAGCCCCGCGATGGCGCCGGCGGCGGCGATGGGCGGCGGCGGCGGCGGCGGCGGGGCCGGCGGCGGCGGCCCGGCGGCGCCGGGCGAGAGCCGGCACGCGGTCGCGGCGGCGGCGGCGGACCCGTACGCGGACGACGACGTGGGCCAGCGCGTGAGGTCGGCGTTGCTGCCGGTGTAACTTGTATTGGGTTTTTTCTGGCGGAGACGACGACGGACAGACAAAAGAAGAGTGGGCGCCGTCTGCGAGAGCGGGTCCCCGGTCATTCCCCCTCCCTCCCTCTTTCACCTGCAAACCCGCCACCGCGCTCAGCAATCGACGAGCGGCTAGAGCACCTGTCGCCATCCGATCCGGCTGCTTCGTCGTCCGCCCCTCCTTTGTGTCTGCTGCGTTCCCCGGGCGGGCGTTCAGAATCCCAACGACAGACGGGACTTGAATCGCCCTCTCTCTCCCTGTGGCGCGCGCGCACGCGTGTCCATTCAGCGGTGTCGACGCGCTCAACCTTCCTTTCATCCACCGACGCTGCCAGCTCGTCGTCGCTCGTCAGAACGCGCCACGCTTCCCGCAAAAGCGTTGAATCCGCACCCGAGTTACAATCGCTCCGGGCGCGCGCCCCTTGCGGTCCAGCGAGACGTCACAGGCTGAACCGACACGTTTAGCGCACGCAACAGAGCAGTCCCGAGCGCGGCCCCGAAACGCGGAGAGACCGACACAAAAAGGCGGCGTTGGCCGCAACACCGCGTCGGTCGGTCGCGCGCAGCGCTCGCTCGCTCTCTGCGCCGGGCCTCTCAAAGAAAAAAAAAAAAAAAAACACAAAACGATGGCCGAAGAGGAGGTCAACCTGCCCAAGGCCACCATCGCCAAGCTCGTCAAGGAGTACGTGCCCGACATGCGCGTCGCCTCGGACGTCGTCGACCTCCTTCTCGAGTGCTGCACCGAGTTCGTGCAGGCCCTCTCGAGCGAGGCCAACGACGGCTGCGGCCGCGGCGGCCGCTCGACCGTGACGCCCGAGCACGTGCTGGCCGCCCTGGCCGCCCTGGGCTTCTCCTCCTACTCCCCCGGCGTGCGCGAGGCGTGGGACGCCTTCCGCGACGAGGCCAAGAACGCCCCGCGCCTGGGCGCGCGGCGCAGCCGCGCGGAGGAGGCCGGCATGACGGAGGAGGAGCAGATCGCGCTGCAGCAGCGGCTCTTCGCGGCGGCGCGGCAGCGGAGCGCGCACGCGGCGGGGGCGGACGCGGCGGCGGTGGACGCGGCGTACGCGGCGGCGGCGGCGGGCCCCGGTGGGATGGGGGCGGGGACGGACGGGGGGCAAACAGGGGGGGCAGCGGCCGCAGGTGAAGGAGGAGGAGGCGCCGCGGCTGGCGGGGGCGGGGCGAGGGGCGCGAGCGGGGACGGGCAGCAGGAGGGCGACGACGACGACGACGACAGCGCCGGGGAGGACGAGGACTGAGGGGAACAGGCAGCAGCATTTGTGTAAGCACGAACAACCGCGCGCATCAGTTGATGGGTTGAGCAGAGAAGGCATGGCCAGGCGACGCGGCCGCTCGGCGGCCGAGCTTGTCCAAGAACTTGATGGTTTTGCGGACGGCGCTCGCTGCTGCTGCTTCCTCCGCTGCGATTGCTTGGCCGTGCCCCCGGGGTCAGCGGCCAACTTGCGTACGGCCTTCATGGTCGGCTTTTCGGTGGTCGTTTTGATGAATCGAGTGTAACGAGAGCGGGCGCAGAAAGAGACGGCTCTTTTTGTATGCAGCAAAACGCGTTCGAAAAATCCGCCGCCGTCGCTCGTTGTTTTTGCCCCCCCCCCCCTCCCTCCCTTTCAAAAGGAGCGTCTCCTCGACCCATGCTCGTCAAACACACGTCATCCAATCGCTTTCCCATCCGTCGACTTCACAATGAAAGCCGCCTCGCACGCCATGTCGTCCGAGCCATCCCGTCCGCGCCCGCTCAAGACCACGCGCATCGTGAACAAGCAGGCAAGAGGCAGAAGAAGAGAAGCCAACGAGAGGCGCTGGTTGCCCTCTCTCGGCGCGCGCGCCCCGCACCCAATCTGCGCGCCGCCGACGTCACTCTGCGAAGGATCGCGGCAGCGCCCAACGAGGCATCGCTCTGCGCGCCTAAAGCTCGTCGCCGTGGCTTCGAAAACCGCCGTCGCATCAAGAACGATTGTTTGATGTCTCGTGTCTTCTCGAGTGCCTGCACGCGGCCGCCACCATCAGCGGCGAAAACCCGTTGTTGTCACAGACGCCCGAGGTGCGCGCCCCCGCTGAGACGAGCAGGTCACGCGCGGCTTTCTCCTCCTCGTCGTCGTAGCTCGAGCCAAACCGTGCGAGCCGGAAGATCGGCGTCTGGCCGCGTGAGTCTCGTGCATCGACGTCCGCGCCGCCCTCTCGCAGCAGCACCTCGAGGCAGCCGAGCTGCGGCTCTCCGATCTTTTTGTTGTAGCCGACGACACGGTCGGAGGGGAGGCCGAGCGGCGGCGGCGCGAGGCAAAAGTGGGCGGGGTTGCTGCTGAAAGCATCGCCTGAGCCGTACAACGGATGCCACTCGATCTCCTCGTTGGCGTCGTGGCCGGCGCGCAGCAGCGCGCGCACGCTCTCGACCTGGCCGTACGCGATGCAGACGGCCAAGGGGGTGAGCTTGCCGTTGAAAATGCCGTCGACGTCGGCGCCGGCCTCGACCAGCGCGCCGACCAGGTCGCCGCGCCTCTGGCGGTGCGCGGCCTGCAGCGGCGTCTCGGTCGCGGTTGAGCTGTGGTTGACGGCCTGTGCGCGGCGCTGGTCGTCTCCCTGCGCGCACTCCTCGATCACGCGCCGCAGCTCTGCCTTGCTGGCGCCGCTGGCGACCGCGTGG
>Ga0105055_10011297_pt1 | contig 11038 bp, 4 predicted proteins | sample BON03_FD_78090 | JGI IMG/M metagenome (GOLD analysis project Ga0105055, IMG submission 78090) | Freshwater microbial communities from Lake Bonney liftoff mats and glacier meltwater in Antarctica - BON-03 | ecosystem: Environmental > Aquatic > Freshwater > Ice > Glacier meltwater | place: Lake... | reverse complement strand
AAGAGGGGGGGGGGGGGGGGGGGGGGGGGGGGGGGGGGGAGGGGGGGGGGGGGGGGGGGGGAGGAGCGATGGAGCTGTTGCTGGGGGTGTTAGACATGTATGAAGATGCGGCGCATCGGCTTGTCTTTGGTGCGAAGGGAGGGAAAGAGAATGAGAAGCAGACGACGACGACAGCAGCAACGAAGAAGAAGGGTAGCAGCGGTGGCAGCAGCAGCAGCAGCAGCAGCAGCAGCAGCAGCGGCAGCAGCAGTAGCGCTTCATCCTCCCCTTCCTCCTCCTGGGCCTTGTCCACAGAGGTCGTAGACTGGCTCCGGCATCACGCCACACTCTGTCTTAAAATCAAGCAGCCATCACGGGCTCTCACGCTCCTCCTCCACGCTAATCAGCAATGCAGCAGCAGCAGCAGCAGCAGCAGAGAAGGGCAGGAGGAAGATGTGCGGCTACGGATGGCCCGTGTGACCTTACAGGTATTAGCGGCCACTACACAGCTGCAGCATGAGCAGCAGCAGCAGCACGGCAGTAGCAGCAGCAGCAGCAGCAACAAGAAGAAGAGGGAGGATAATAGCGGTCTCAGCATCCTGGAAGGGGCATTGACGGAATTAGCTCTTATTACAGCAGCTGCAGGAGTAGGAGGAAAAGGAGGGAAAGCAGCAGCCGGAAACTCAAAGGAGGAAGAGGCTCAATCAAGACCTCATCTAGTCCGCATGTGGCGGGCGCTCGCACGGCTACCAATGGTGGTGCCTGCCACCCCTTCCTCCCTCCCTTCCTCGCCCAGCAGCGAGCTATTACGTGGATTTCTGACCTTAGCAGACCTCACACAAACGCTGCTCCTCTCTTCCTCTTCTCTCTCCACCCCTTCCTCTTCCTCCTCCTCCTCCTCCTCCTCCGCGGATCAAATCCCCGAGTCCAGTCTCAAAGCAACCCTCACCGAAGCTCTTCTTCGTGCCAGCCTCCTGCTCACCTCCACTCTCCAGAGCACGAACAGCAGCAGTGATACCCCTCCCTCCCTCCCTCCCCTCCCCTCCTTCCTAGCAGCTGGTGTGGTTGATTGTAACGACCCGGCCTTGGTGGCCTTGGCTTGTTTCGTGCTCGCCGAGGAAGCCAGCGGCTGCAGCAGTAGCAACAGCAGCAGCAGCAGCAGCGCGCGGAGGCGGCTCGGCACGGCCTGGTTCTCGCTTGGGCGGGCACTCACCGCTTCCTCCTCCTCCTCCTCCTCCTCCTCCTCCTCTTTCTCTTCTTCTGGTTGTCTGTCTGATGACGAGAGTAGAAAAAGGCGGCAACAGCTTTTGCTGGGCTTGGGGCCGTTGGCACGTGGGTGCCGCCTACTAGAGATGGAGTACTCCTCCTCCTCCTCCTCCTCCTCCTCCTCGCAGCAGCAGCAGCTGCAGCAGCAACAGCAGCAGCAGCTGCTTCAGCTGGACCTACGATATGCAACGCTAGCTTCCGCTTTAGGAGAAGCAGGCGCAAGTCAGCTCGCCGGTCGTGTCGCTGCACACACCTTGTGCTTGGTCTGCCTTTCTCCCTCCTCCTCCTCCTCTTCCTCTTCCTCTTCCTCCTCCTCTTCCTTCATCCCTCCTTCCTCCACTCTGCTACGGAAATTGGTGCGGTGCGGCCTGGGGCCATGTAGCCCAAACGACAAATCCCTCCTGGTGGCTCTGAAAGAAGAAGCAAAAGCACCATCATGGTGTGGGGAGATGCTTTTGAAGGGATGGGGGAAGGAAAAAGGAGGGGAGGATGGTATTGCCTTGTGTTTATCCCTCCCTTCCTCCTCCTCCTCCTCCTCCTCCTCCTCCTCCTCCTTATTGCTGTTGTTCCGTGAAGCGGTCGCCAAAGCCGAAATGTCCATCTATGCCTCCCTCGTACACGCCGCGCTTAGACAAGAGGAGGAAGGGAGGGAGGGCGAGGAGGAAGTGCGTCGTGCTCTGGAAGCACACCGCTGCTGTCGTGAGAGCGGGGTAGTGAGTTCTTTATATGCAGCTATAGAAGGGGCAAGGATAGCACGCGTCTTAACACGGGCCCCCGAGGGAAGAGGGAAGCCCTTCCTCCCCCTCCTCCTGGTGGAGAAGGAGGGAGGGAGGCAGGGAGGGCTGGAGGGGTGGGTGGAGCGATTGTCGTCGTTGTTGCGGCGGAAGGAGGATCAGAAGAAAGCGCCACTTAAGGAGATATATGAGGAAGCAGTGGGGGAGGGAATGCGAGCCTTGTTGTGTTTAGAGATGGGGAGGAGAGAGGAGGCTGCTCTAGCGGTGAGCCGATCATTAATGGCTTGGCGACGACTCTGTGTGGTGGGGAGGGAGGGAGGGAGGGAGGAAGAGGAAGAGTTGCGGCAGACGATGGATTTGTCTGTCACCAGGCAGTGTTTTGAGGTGGTGGTTGAGCAGGTGAGTGGGGACGGACCCTCCCTCCGCCAAGCCCAGCTATTGGAGACGGCGGTGTGTCTGAGTGAGAAGGGGTATTTTGGGAAGGAGGAGAGCAGGAGAAGCAGCAGTAGCAGGAGAAGCAGCAGCAGCAGCAGCAGCAGCAGCAGCAGCAGCAGCAGCAGCAGCAGCAGTATTAGTAGTAGGAGTAGTAGTGGGTGTTTTTTGGCCTCGGTCTTGAGTCTGTTTTTCGCCCGGTTGGAGCTGCCTGACCTGGCTCAAACCTATCGAGCGCATGGCAACCAGCAGCAGCAATCTACTCTTCCCTCTCACCCCTTACTGGAAGCAGCCCGCGCCCTTGCCTCCCCCTCCTCCTCCTCCTCCTCCTTCCTAGCCTATGAGGGAGGGAAGGAGGGAGGGCTGGCTGATAGCCTTTTACAGAGTCTTGCTTCTTTACTAGAGATCGATGCATTAATGGCCTCGGGGGATTTGCCTCTTGCTCTTGCGAAGCTAAGACGTTTGACAGCGACGTGTCAAGGGCTCCCACCACCACCTGAGGAGGGGAAAGAAGGGAAGGAGGAGAGGGTAGGGAGGGAGAGCAGTAGTGGGGAAGGGATGGATGTAGCTGCTGCAGCTGAGGAGGAAGAGGAAGGGCAGACCGTGCCTATGGAGGAGGACGAAGAGGAGGAAGGAGCCTCACCTGCACACAGCTCCCCTCCTTTTTCTACCACCACTGAACCCCCCCTCCTCCCCTCCATCCTCTCCTCGGGCGGCTGGCGTCGTTCTTGGTGCCTGGCCGAATGCCTGCTGCGCATGGGGGAGGTCTGGGAGCTGCTAGGGGTGGGTGGAAAGGCCTCTAGCTACTACAAAAAAACATTTATGATCGCTCAGAAGTGGGGTGCGGTGGGCGTGGCGCGAAGGGCGGCGAGAGGCAGGGCGCGTGTGAAGGGGGAGGAGGAGGTGGAGGAGGGAGGAGGGAGGGAGGAGGAGGGGGGGTGGGATGAGATGATGGAGGAGGTGAAGGTGTTGCTGCAACGGGGGGATGTGCTTCGGAGGGGGAGGGCATTTGAGGAGGCTGCACATATCTACACAAAAGCAGCGGGTATCCACAACGCTGCTGTTGTTATGGAGGCATCGGAAGTCGTCCTCCTTCCCCCCTCCTTCTCTTCGTCTGCTGTGGAGATTGCTAGCAGCAGCAGCAGCAGCGAGAACGCAGGAAAGGGCAAGAAGGCAGCAAGGACGATGGCGACGACGGAGAGCTCGAGCGAGCTACTAACGACGACATCATTATCGCGGTGGCACAGCCTGGGTGCGGCTCTCGGGTGGCGCCAAAGCTGGGCACGCTGGCTGGTCGACTCGACGACTACAACCGCCGGCAAGACCAAGAAGAAGAAGGAGAAGAAGCCCAGCACGGCGTCCTCCTCCTCTTCCTCCTCCTCCACCTCCTCCTCTTGCTCGTTGGAGTTGCAGGCAATGGTGGAGGAGGGGTCTAGCGCGCCTGCCGTGGAGAAGGCTGAGGCTTGGTTGCGACTAGCACGATTGGCCAGCAGCGAGGAAGGGGGAGAGGAAGGGCTGGAGCAGGCGTGGGTGCTTGCGCAACGAAGCCGCTGCCCGCGCTTGATGCGGGACGCGGGTCGTCTGTCTTTTATGGCGTCTGCAGGAGCAGCAGCACCACCAGCAGCAGCAGCAAAAGGAGGAGGAGCTGCAGCAGTAGGAGAAGGATCTGCGGTGTGGCGGCTGGTTAACTCGGTGGGAATTGGTTTTGGAAATAGCCTGCGTTTGTCTTCCTCGGGGACGAGGGAGGGATTGAGGGAGGTCTTGCCTCCCAGCTGGACAGTAGTCACCCTTGCCTTGGCCCCCCTCCAAGAAGGGGAGGAGGAAGGGAGGGAGGGCGTAGGATGGGGTAGCTTGTTGATAGGAAGGATCGAAGGAGGGAGGGAGGGAAGGATGGTAGGAGCGAGGGTGGGGAAGGCAGGGGAGATGAAGAGGGTGCTGGAAGAGTTTGAGGGAGTGATGGAGGGGAATAGTAAGACGTTGCATGGTCGGTCAGCGGAGGAGGTGGCGGGGTGGGGGAAGAGGGAGAAGGCGGGCTGGTGGAAGGAGAGGGAGGGGTTGGATGTCCGGCTAGGAGGGGTGGTGAGGGAATTAGAGGAGATGATGGGCCCTTGGAGGTGGTTGGTGGGGGGGCAGGTGGAGGAGGAGAAGGAGGAGGGAAAGGAAGGGCCGGTGGTTGCGGCGGTGGAGACGGCGTTGTTGGCGTTGGGGGTTGAGGAGGAGGAAGAGGAGGAGGAGAGGGAGGAGGAGGAGGGTAGTATGGCTGTTGTGTTGCTACGTGCGGCTTTGATGGGGATGGTGGATGCGCGTCCGGTGCTTTCGGGGGAGGAGCAGCGGGAGGAGCTTGGCTTGGTGTTGGAAGCGGTTGGCCTTTCGGTGGCTGCAGTTCAGGTAGACGCTGCTTTGGACTGTTTGGCAGCAGCAGCAGCAGCAGCAGCAGTGGTGGAGTCAAGGCCATCCATTGCTCGTGGCGTTGGTGGTGGGAAGGGCAAGAGTACTACGACGACGACGACCAAGAAGCCGCAAGGTAAGACGCGACCCAGCAGCAGCAGCAGCAGCAGCAGTAGTAGTGATGGTGGGGTGGAAGGCGAGCTAATCGAATCCTTGTGCGAGGACCTGAGCAAGCTGACAGTGGCCGGGCTCAAGAAAGAACTAGCGATTCGCTCCCTGCCCACAACGGGTGCCAAGGCCGCGCTGTTGGCACGGCTAGAGGAGGACAGGAGCAGCAGGAGACAAAAGCAAAAGCAGTGGAATGAGGACAACAATGGTGTTACCGAAGCAGCTCGACGGGATACAGCGCCGTCCGAATCGTTGGATGCTCTGTTTACCTCTCGCTCGACCTCCTCCTCCTCCTCTTCCTCCTCCTCCTCCTCTACCCGTCCTCGCTCTTTAGTAGCAGGCACAAGTACAGAGGAACGACCAAGGCAAAAGCGAGGCCCCGTCCTGTTGGTGTTAGACGAGACTTTGCAACGGCTGCCTTGGGAGTGCTTACCCCTCCTGAAAGGCCACCCCGTCTCCCGTTGTCCCTCCCTCGAGTACATCGACGCAACCCTCCACCTTCGTAGCAGCAGCAGCAGCAGCAGCAGCAGCAGCAGCAGCAGCAGCAAGATCAAAGCCAAGCCCCGTGGTAAGGCCCCAGCGACTGCCAGCAAAAAGAAGAAAGACGAGGTTACTGAATCCGTCTCCTCCTCCTCCTCCTCCTCCTCTTCCTCCTCCATGATCACCCTCGGCCCTGACGGCACGCTGCAGGTCCCGCGCTCACCTGGCTTCTACGTGCTCGACCCCGAGGCCAACCTCTCCACCACTCAAGCAACCCTTCAACCCGCCCTCACAGCGCTCCACGCCCAAGTTTCCTCTATTAGCGCGAGCAAAGCACAGCAGCAGCAGCAGCAGCAGCAGCAGCAGCAGCAGCAGTGGGAGGGTTTGGTGGGCGAGGCACCGACGGAGAACTGGCTTAAAAGCAAGCTGGCGGCGTCGGCCGTCTTTGTTTACTGTGGGCATGGATCGGGAGAGCTATTTCTGGCCCGGGAAGACGTGGCTGCTCTGCCGCAAACACCCTTGGCTATCTTGATGGGCTGCTCTAGTGGTCGACTGCGTGTGCCGGGCTCCAGCAGTAGCAACAGCAGCAGCAGCGGCATCGTGAGTAGGGATGGTTTTGGTGGGTGTGTGAATACGTTGATGTCGCCGGAGCTGTTTGAACCGTCGGGGATGGCTTTGTCGTACTTGGCGGCGGGGAGCCCGGCGGTGGTTGGGAACTTGTGGGATGTGACTGATCGGGACATTGATCGATTTTGCCTGGCCTTGCTGGGGGACTTGTTTCCGATCACGAGGACGGTGGGACAGGAGGAAGAGGAGAAGGATGGAGGGGTGTTGTTGCTGGAAGAGGGGGAGGTGGGAGGAAGTAAGGATGACAAGGCGTTGCTCCTTCCGGCGGTGGCACGGGCTCGGAGTGCGTGCAAGCTGACGTACCTAGTAGGGGCGGCGCCGGTGGTGTATGGCTTGCCGAGTAAGCTGATAGATTAGACAAATGATGACTAGATGATGTAAATGACAGCAGATGAAAAAGAGCAGCCGAAAGCAACTGGCTGCTTTTGATCTATAGAAGGAAAAAGAAGCAAGTAAAACGCACAATTGTACCAAGAGGCGGGAGATTAGCCGACCCGGCAGTGGCTCCCAATTTCCTTTGACTTGTGCAAAACCCACTGTCACACAAGCCATCCTACATGTGTCCTGCGTGTTCTACACGTCGTCTTCCTCCTGTGCCATTTCCTGACCACTCGCTTTCATCCCTCCCATCCCCCTCAAACCAACAGGCCGCTCGTCAAGTCTCCCCCACCACACGCCCCAGCCCCCAGCCCCCAGCCCGACCTCCTCCCCTCTAGGGCCTCACCTGCTGCGCCGCCCCCACACAGCCACCATGAGCAGCAGCAGCAAGCCCTTTGCGCAAGCCAACATCCAGGCCCACCTCCAGGTCCTGAGCGTGGGCGCCGCGGAGGCTTCCCCCACTTGCCTGGTCATTACGGACCGGGACCGCTTTATGCTGAATGTGGGCGAGGGCACGCAGCGGCTGGCCATGGAGCACAAGGTCCGCCTCACGCGCTTTGACCACCTCTTTCTCACCACCTTGACGCCCGAGGCCCTCGGTGGGCTGCCGGGCATGCTTCTGACCATGGCGGACTGCGGGAAGACGGCCATCAGCATCCACGGTCCCGTAGGCCTTCGGGCGCTCCTGCGGGCCACCTCCCATTTCATGCGTCGAGATGACCTCAAAATCATCATCCGAGAGTACGGCACGACGGGACTCGCTATGCAAGGCCCTACACTGGCCATGCACGCCTTGCCCCTTCTCCCTACTGCGTCTGCTTCTGCTCCAGCCACAGAGCAAGAACCACCACAGCCCCCACCCGAGCAGCAGCAGGAGCAGCAGCAACAGGAGCAGAATGGAAACGAACCCACGGCCAAACGTCCCCGCGCCGCCACCGCTAGTCCGACTCCTTCAACATCACCCCCTCCATGCGTGGCCTGGGTAGGTCAGACGGCGAGCGTGCTGGGGAAATTCGACGTGCGGCGGGCCAAGGAGCTAGGCATTCCGACCGGGCCTCTGTTTGGGAAGCTGAAGGCAGGACAAGCGGTCACTCTACCCGACGGCCGCATCATTCAAGCGGAGGAAGTAGTTGCCCCTCCCACACCTGGGGCTATTTTCGGGATCATGCATTTACCGGATGGAGAGAGGGAGGGGAAGGAGGAAGGGGGGAATGGCGGCAGCAGTCCTTCTTCCCTCCTAGCCTTGCCTCCACCCACAGCCTGGCTTGAAGCCGCCTTGGGCACTGCTGCTGCTGCTACTGCAGAGGGACGGCATCTCACCTGTCTCGTGCATTACACTTCGGCCGCGCTTGTTCACACTCCACTGTACCAAGAATGGATGAAGAGCTTCGGGCCCTCCACCACTCACATCCTCGCAGCCCTGCCATTAGGGGCACATCAAAGTCCCTATCGCGCCGCACGTCTGAACAACCTCCGATTACATTTGTTGGATGCAGTTATCTTTCCAAGAGCAGCAGCACCGTCGCTTCCGACTGCATTTCTTCCTCTGGGGGGGGGATGGAAGGAAAGAGTGGGGGAGGAAGGGAAGGAGGAGAAGATGAATGTGGTGTGGGGGAAGAATTTGATGAAATACCAGTTGTTGCCTGAAAATAAGAAGGGGGCAGATGAGTCGGGTGTATTGGGGGAGGTTGCGGAGGCGGAGGAAGAGGAGCTTCGAAATGATGCAGAGATCCGTCAAGTGGTGCTTCCGCCGCTGTTGACAGCGGAGGAGGAGGAGAGGGAGGAAGAGGAGGAGAAGGAGGGAGGGAAGAAGGAAGAGGAGGAGGTAGAGATTGTGTTTTTGGGGACGGGGTCGGCTATTCCGTCTAAATATCGGAATGTCTCGGGGATCTACTTGCGGATTGGGGGTAGTGGGAGGAGGAGGAGGAGGAGGAGGAGGAGGGAGGGGGGGAATGGAGAGGAGGCTCAAGAAGAGGACACTGCCAAGGGCATGCTTTTAGACGTGGGGGAGGGTTCGCTAGGCCAGCTTGCTGCTCTGTACGAAGGGGAGGCCCTTTCGCATGTACTGGTCAATTTGAAGGCTATCTGGATCTCCCACCCCCACGCCGATCACCACCTAGGTCTGATGAAAGTGTTGGTGGCCCGCCGGCAGGCTGCTGCGCGTCTATCCCTCCCAGGAGGGGAGCCTCCTTCCCTCCTTGTCTTGGTTCCACGGCCTTTGTTGGCCTGGCTCCGGGAGTTCCGAAAGTTTGATCCGGCTGTGCGATGGTACTGTAATGACGAGGGAGGGAAGGAGGGAGGGAAGGAGGGAGGGGAGGAGGAGGAGTACCTGGTTGACGTGGAGCGCATGTCGCCGTTTGCCTATGCCTTTTTGAAGCAAGAGCTGGGGTTGTTGAACCTAACTAATGTAGTCGTCCATCATTGTCCTTTCGCCTTTGGTGTTGTTTTGGACGGCGTGGCTGATTGGCGGTTAGTCTACTCAGGTGACACCCGCCCCTGTCAACGTCTGGTGCAAGCAGGGAAAGGCGCAACAATCCTCATCCATGAAGCTACCTTTGAAAGTGGAAAGGCTGCCGAGGCAGTCGAACGGAAACATAGCACGGTGGACGAAGCGTTGGATATTGCAAGAAGGATGGAGGCCAAGACTGTGATTCTCACGCATTTTAGTCAGAGGTATCCGAAATTTCCTGTGTTGCCCTCGGGGTCGGAGCTGCGTGTATGCGTAGCTTTTGATCTGATGACATTGCGCTTTCGGGACGTGAATAGGGCGGCGGCGTTGTTGCCGATGCTGCAGAAGCTCTTCCCGGCGGAAGAGGAGGAGGGGGGGGAGGAGGAGGTGCTGGGTGTGGTGGGTTCGGGGGGTGGGCCAAAGTAAACTTGAGGGGGAAATTGAGGGAAGTGGTGATAGAAATAGGGCACGAAATGAATTTCAAATTGACTGCCGATTTGGTTGTGATAAGCTTGCAAAGATAGAAGCATGGTCGGAAGGAAAAGTATAGACTCCTCCGGTGCAACGACATGATTATGGAACAAAGCACACACACGCACGCAATGCACAAGAGAGGACACGTTTCTTGTTTCTTGCTGATGAATCGGTGTCACGATACTGATTCTTTTTCCCGGTCATTCTTTCTTTTATTAATCATTTTGGCCGACTGAGGAAAGGTGCACCCTTGCATACCTTCCGTGTTTTCTTCGTGCTGTGTACGCAAACCCTCCCGCACACATACACACACATCTGCCTTGATTCTTGTCCGTCAAATATTTAAACGTGTGTATACAGTTGCGCCAGGCCAGCAACCACTTCTTCTCGCTTTTCTCCCTCTCCCGCCCCCCATACAACAGAATAGAGCAACCATTTGTCCTTTATCTAAAGCATCGCCTTGACCTGGCCAAAAATTACCACAACAGGGGGGGGAGGAGAAGCAGAAGCAGGGAGGCGGGCCAGTATAATAATATCCTTGCACAGGCTGAGGACCCTGATTGCCAGCAAAATTAATGGGTCCCGGCGGTAAGACCTGATTGCCGGCGGGCTGGATGAAGGTGAGGGCGCCGACGTTGTATCGCCTCACACCACAGCAGCAGCAACATACAGCGATGGCAATTGGGACAACAACAAATAGGATCACGGGGAGCATCATACCCGATGCATTCAAACTTTCGTCCAACATGCTGTACGCAGGCTGCAGCCGTAGCAGAAGAAGATGGCCCTGTGCTTCTTATGAGTTCTTGGTTGACTTGTTAGCGTGAGATAGTGATAACTATGCACAAATACACACATGCACTGGCAAACCCGGAACATCCTTCCCAATGGCTTCACGCTTGCTGCGCAGGGTGACACCGCCGGGGGCCGCGGTAAGACCGCGCTTCTAGGCGAAAGGGGGATTGCCGTGACCACACGGAGGACAGTAGGCATGACATGGGAGGCGCTTCCAGAGTGCGCTGCTGCAGGGATTATGGCCGCTGTGGGGTGGTGGTAGTAGGAGGAGGAGGAGGGTAAATAGATATGGAAACAAGCAAGGCCGGCGGTGGACATCAGGCAGCACTCCGTCAACCACAGGATCGCATTTGGGGCTTCTGGTGGGGACCGATAGATATGCAGGGGCAGGGCGCATGGGTGAGTACCACGATTCCTACCATCTGTTCCAAGCAGAACAGATCTCGCATACGGAGAGAGCCCGCCTGCCGGACTTGCATCCGCGCAAGTAACGGCGTTGTGACCGTTGCCACGTGCGGCTCGAAAGAACAAGTCGGTCCACAAGTCACTCGTGTTCGAGTCCCCTCTCACTTTCGTTCGTGTTCTTTGTTCTTCCGGTTTGTTGTTGTTAACTACTGCCTGTTGAGGGCACAGTGCGTCTCTCACGTGCCCACTGGTGGCATGTAGGAGCTTGGTGCATGCGACATGACTTTTTCAGCGCACCCTGCGTTCGTCATAAAGACCCTTATTCTTCAACCGGCTTGCGAGCCGTTCATTTTTTGAATTTTGCTCTTGTTTCCCTTGCGTTGGGGAAGCGCAATTTTATTTACGCCTGGTTGCATGGTTCTGCTCAGATGCTTGCTCCATCTTTGTGAATCCTTAGCTTCTT
>Ga0105055_10011294_pt1 | contig 11040 bp, 8 predicted proteins | sample BON03_FD_78090 | JGI IMG/M metagenome (GOLD analysis project Ga0105055, IMG submission 78090) | Freshwater microbial communities from Lake Bonney liftoff mats and glacier meltwater in Antarctica - BON-03 | ecosystem: Environmental > Aquatic > Freshwater > Ice > Glacier meltwater | place: Lake... | reverse complement strand
CTACACTAGGGATATTGGGAAAGTATTGTTTGTGAGGCGCGCATAGTCTCGTAATGTGGCCAGACGCAGGGGCGGCCTTCTCCGGCGGGTGGAACGTCACCTAAGCAGTTTCGTAGACCAATATTTTTTGCATCTTTGGTGATAGGGGTGCAGGGGAAGATGGGCATCGTGTGCAGCGAACGAAGCTGAAAACGTCGAATTTTTCTGGAGTATTTTTCTTTTAATAGTAGTAGATAAGCAGTGTGCCTTCCGCCGCACAAAGCATCCCTAGCCCCCCCCCCACTCCTCCCCCCCTGCTGCCTACTCAAATGCTCTAAGACTCGCCCCGCGACACATACGTCGCCTCCCTCGTGTCGACCTTGATGTTCTCTCCGACCTCGATGAACATGGGCACGGTCACAGTGGCGCCAGAATTGAGCTTGGCCGGCTTGGAGCCACCCTGGGCGGTGTTGCCCTTGAAATTGGGGTCGGTCTCCACCACCTCGTAGATGTAGTTGGGCGGCAGCTCCACGTCGATGGCCCGCTCGTTCCACTTGGTTATCTGTCGTGGAGTGTGGGTGGGAGTGGTGGAATGGAGGGATGTGAATGGGTGAGCGAACTGAGAGTGGCTGCCAATCAAAAAAGGCCGTCTGGTGAGAATGAAAAGAAAAGGTGACATGCGCACCCTTTTGATTCGAGAGCTTGCTTGCACCTCTCCTAGTCAAGCAAGCGTGGTGGGCAGCTGTCTTGAGAGAAACAAATACGAAGAGCATGTTCAAAATGCTTGAAGTAGACACAACACAAGACAACTGAAGCAGAGAGTTTTCATCTATCTGATAAAGGAGAGGTGCCCGCTGTCAGTCCCTCCGTCCGTACCTGCACGACCATGCCCTCCAGGAGGAAGTTGCCCTGGTTATTGGACGCGAAGGCAGCCTTGGGAATGCTCTCCGTCTCGTATGTCTCCAGGTTCATGAACTGGTAAGACTCTCCGTCGTCGTAGGAGAACTGCATGTCCATCTTGTTCACCACCGCCTCCTCCACCGACTCGCCCGCCCGGAAGGTCTTCTCCATGGTCGTGCCCGAGATGAGGTTCTTGAGCTTGGAGCGCACGAAGGCCGCGCCCTTCCCGGGCTTGACGTGCAGGAACTCCACCACCTATAATTGGTATTTGGGGGAAGGGGAGAGAGTAGAGATCAGAATGATAAGAGGAGGCCGGTGGAAAAAGTGAATGATAGAGCGCACGCTCGTGGTAACAAATTTCTACATTTCCTCAAGTTTCTTTTGGGAAGAATTGCGCACATTCGCAACTCACAAATCACTACAACTATCACGCACACCCACCCACCACCCTCAAAGCACCACCCTCAAAGCACCACCCAGTCACGTACCCGCATCGGCGTGCCGTCGACTTCGATGTTCAACCCATTCTTCAGGTCATTGCTCGTCAGGGCCACAATGGTCTGCCGCCGGGCATAATCCCGTCGCTGTACCAGTTGCGCTGAGGGCAAGCCGGTCTGTGTGGTGTGGAGGAAGGAAGAAATAGGGAGTATTCAGTAAGGACGTGCAAGGAGGGGGCTGCTCTAGCGCGGGTCCCCCTCTCACACTCTCTCTCTTTTCTCCACATTACCGTACCTGGGGCAAGAAGAAGGCGCTGGCTACTGACAAGGAGGCCACGGTCGCGGCTGTGGGCATTGGAAGGGAGGGTCATGGGAAAAGAAGGGAGAGTGAGTGCCGCGCTGTCCCCCCGTCAGTTGCAGCTCCGCCCTTACAACTCACCGAGTGCAGCTATCTTCATCGCAAAATGGACGGTCGGCAGCGCTCGAGGACAAAAGCAGGCCCTGCGAGGGTGGAGGAGAAGGAACGGGGGTTGTGTGTCAGCAAATGAAATGGCCTGGGGGCATGTGTGCTCGTAAATGGTGGTCATCGAGGAGTTTCAGCGGCTTGCTTGCTTTTGTTGCAAGTTGAAGGGCAAGGCCGCTGATTTGCCAAAAGGATTTCTACGCAATGCCGCGTCATGTGCCTTGTGTTGTGGCTGTGTGTGGGTGGTGGTCTTTTTGGTAGTACTGGTGTGGGCAGAATTGCTGCTGGCTTGTGGTGCCTGCCTTGTCTGTTTCTCACATCCTCTTTCCATCCTCTGCCAAAAAACTCACCCTCACGCCCCCTTGCCTCCCCCCCCAACCCCTCCCGCCCCACCACAGCCATATGCGCTCCCTACTACTCCTAACGGTGGCCGTGGCGGTGCTTGCCCAGGCCGCCGAGGACATTGGCAGCAGCAGAAGGACGGCGGCAGGCTTCATTGGCGGCAGTTGCCGGGGTGCTCCTAGTCGGCTAGCTGTCTCGTCTTCCCAAAGAAGCAGGAGAGGGGCCGGGGCCAGCCGCATGGAGGTCTTTGAGGGAAACCCCGTGGGCAAGGCGGTGTGGGACTTGGTGTGGAAGCTGCCAGTCATGAAAAGGGGCAAGCCGGGCACGCCTATCGAATTTGGGGACGTGGCACACGTGCTGCGCAAAAACATTGAGCAGATCTACGGCAACGAGCCCAGTGTGGATGGGGCCCCGCTGGCCGAGGGGGAGGTCTCCTCCATGACGGACGGCACGGCCTTTCTGGGCCTGTACCAATACTTTCGCAAGTACGGCCCCGTCTACAAGCTGTGCTTTGGCCCCAAGTCCTTCATTGTGCTCTCGGACCCGACCATCATCAAGCACGTGCTCAAGACCAACAACGCCGCCTACGACAAGGGCTTGCTGGCCGAGATTTTAGAGCCCATCATGGGCAAGGGCCTGATCCCGGCCGACAATGAGACCTGGAAGGTGCGCCGCCGCGCCATCGTGCCCGCGTTCCATCAGCAGTGGTTGGAGCACATGATCAGCTTGTTCGGGGGCTGCAGCGACGTGCTGATGCAGAAGCTGGACGGCCTGGCCGCCACCAAGACGGGCGTGGACATGGAGAACCTGTTTTGCTCCGTCTCGCTGGACATCATCGGCAAGGCTGTGTTTAATTACCCCTTCGACTCGGTCACCAAGGAATCGCCCGTCATCCAGGCCGTCTACAGCGTCCTCAAGGAGGCCGAGCACCGCTCCGTCACTCCCCTACCTTACTGGAACCTGCCCTTGGCCAACTTCGTGGTGCCTCGCCTCCGCAAGTTCAAGGCCGACCTGAAGGTCATCAATGACGTCCTGGACGAGCTCATCAAGAAGGCGCGCAACTCGCGGGAGGTCACCGACCTGGAGGACTTGGAGAAACGCAATTACGACAAGGTGGGCGATGCCTCGCTCCTCCGGTTCCTGGTGGACCTGCGGGGGGAGGACACGAGCAACAAGCAGTTGAGGGACGACCTCATGACGATGCTCATCGCCGGCCACGAGACCACGGCCGCCGTCCTGACCTGGGCCCTGTTTGAGATCTCGCAGAAGCCCGACGTGCGGGCCAAGCTGCAGGCGGAGGTGGATCGCGTAATTGGGGACCGCATGCCCACCCTGGAGGACATCAAGGCCATGCAGCTGGTGCGTTTCAGCGTGGCTGAGTCCCTGCGCATGTACCCGGAGCCGCCCCTCCTCATCCGCCGGGCCCTGGAAGAGCACACCCTGCCCAAAGGCACTGCGGGCTTCGAAACCCGCATCATCCGCGGCTGCGACATCTTCATCTCGGTCTACAATTTGCACCGCGACCCGGACCTGTGGCCCAACCCGGACAACTTCGACCCGGAGCGATACCTCCGCCCTTACAGCAACAAGGCCAAGTACCCTGACTGGGCTGGTTTTGACCCGGCGCAAGTCACGGGCCTGTACCCCAACGAGGTGGCTGCGGATTTTGCCATGCTGCCCTTTGGTGGGGGCGCGCGCAAGTGCGTGGGCGACCAATTTGCGACCCTGGAGGCAACCGTCACGCTGGCCATGCTCTTGCGTCGCTTCGATTTTGACTTTGTCGGGAAGCCCGAGGACGTGGGCATGTTTACGGGCGCCACCATCCACACCCGAAATGGCTTGAAAATGACGCCCCGTCGGCGTGTGCCAAACCCACCTGCAGCAACACCGCCTCCCGCGAGTACTGTGGCCGACCGTGAGTTGCAACCACAAGGGGCATGATGAGGCATGGGAAAAGCGAGGAAACGAGAGGCGGGATGCCTAAATTAGTTGGCGTAGAGGAGAGCTGAGCTCTTGTATAGATTTAAAAGAAAAAAGCCCTCTCTATTTGAAAAGTGAGCGATGGGAAGTGATATGAAGAGGTAGAAGGCCGAGCCCTATGTTGTCGAAGGGACCTCTTACCCTTCCCAAAGAGAAAAAGAAACCACGATGCAGATTGATAATTAGATAATGTACACAGCATCTAGTTTCCTTCTTTACTTTGGTAGATTCAAATCAAATGTACACTAAGGAACGCAATCGGATTGGCCGCTTGCATTTGCCTTCTCCCTGTTCTTGCGGTAATCTTGTTAGGTATTTTCTCACCTCCCCTTCTTGCTGCTTTTGTTCAAAAGAAGGGGGCCGACGCAGCCCCTTCCACCGAGTCTTGCAGTAAAAACGCGATCGGGAGGGCAAAATCACGGCACCACAAGATCAGGTTCCACCATATTGTGCTCGACGCCGTGTGCGCCTTCCGGAATTGAGGCGAGAGGAGGGACTCAATGCCGTCGTTCAAAAGGATAGTTTGCACCTCCTTGCGCAAAACCCAAGGGGAGAGGTACTCGCACCAGAGCGGTGTACCAGGCCCGGTGGAGCCCACCCAATCCGGCGCCGTGCAATGGACCGAAAAACGTGCGACAAACCTGCGCAGGGGCGGCGGGGGTGGCGGGCGGAGGAGTACCGAGGAGCGGCGGTCTCGGTCAACGTTGAAGTCCAGGAGGTGATTCATGCCTTGCTGCTGCTGCTGTTGTTGAAGAAACTGCTGCTGTTCCTTGAGCTTGGCCTCCCGCGCCACGAGGCACAAGGGACACGAGGTGGTGTAGTTGTTGGGATCGGGGAGCCAGCCGGACTGGATTTGCGCGGAGGAGAGCCTGGCATTGCACTCGGGGCAGGTCTCGGCGTTCACGTCGAGCACCAGGTTGGGGAAGAGCATGCCCAGCAGGCTTTCGCCGTAAAGGACTTGGTACGTGATCAAGGGCGTGTTGTAGGCCGCCATATCGGAGGAGGTCGAGGAGGAGGAGGCACGCGAGGCCGTGGTTTCAGCGGGTCCGGTCCCTCCCGTGAGATCCGCAGCAGGCTTGACACTCTTGGGCCGCCCCATCGCCTCCGCATCCCGCTTCGCCGACTCGTCCAGCACAAGATCAAAAGGCAAGACCCTGGAGTCGGCGAGCCCGCTCGCTCCCGCCGTGCTTTGCCTGTCCAAGCTGCCGTGCCGACTTGCGTTGGGACTGCTAATGCCACTGCTGCTGCTTCCGCCCTTGCCGACCGCCTGGTGATGGTTACCTCCAGTGGAGAGACTCCAAAAGCTAGAGGAGCCGGGTGTGCCCATCTTTCGAAAAGCGGAAAGGGCATCTTTGAAGACTTTCGGAGTCCCACCGCTCATCTTGACGCTTGACTTCTGGCTGTGGTGGCCCCCACCACCAGCTCCTCCCGGCCCCAAGCCGCCTCGTCGAATCTTGTTCCAGTCCAGCATCGAAAGGGCCTGGGAAGCTTGCGAGGACGCGGCGCCGGAGAGGAGGGTCGACACTACCGAGGCATCCACCGCAAAGCCGGCCTCGTTCATCTCGGTCAGCGCCCGAAGTGCCATGTCAACCGAGCCAAGGCGGCTGGAGGAATCAATCAGGCAGCGGTAAATCCATTCGTCCGCCGCCGTGCGTTGAGCGTGCATCCGTTGGAGCACCTCGAACGCCAGCGTCAGCTTACACGTGGCGGCGTGGACCCTCTCCTCCTTCATATCCTCGCTCAACCGCCGCATACGAGGGCGGAGACGAAAGGAAGATGCCGAAGAGGACCGACGCAGCGTGCTTCCCGAACGGGCGCTGCCTGTCACACTACCTTGGTTGCCCTGCTCCTGCGCCGTCCCATCTTGCTCCTCCTCCTCTTCTCTGTCCTTCATGTCCTCCTCTCCCTCCACCGAACCAACGCTGCCGGTCGACGGCTCACTGATGCCGCTGGCAAGGTCAAGGCGAGACAGGGGCGGAGGACTTGCAGCGCTTTTAACGGCCTCTGCCTCCGGATCCCTCTGCGTCTTGCCCGCTGCCGCAACGTCGGGCTGCTGCTGCAGATCCCGGCCGATGGTCAAGGAGAAGGCCATGAGGAAGGTAGAGAATACCAACGTTGCCGGATTCCAAGGAATATGGTCACTTTTAAACCTCAAAATGTGGTTACGCTTCTTAATCCCCCGCCGCCGCCGCCCACGTCGCCGACACAAGGTTGCCCCGTCGTCCTCCACGGCCCCAGCGGCCAGGTCGTTCACAGGCCGAGGCGGGACGTACCACTTATCTTGAAGGACAGGAAAGCCGCCGTAGACAAAAGGCTCGGAGGGCAGGCTGGAAACGTCGGGCTGCAGTGCCACCAGCGTCTTGACTTCTTGCTGCTGCCGAAGAAGATGAGCAGGCCGGCGGAAGGATGGCTGACGCCGGCCCCCTCCGATGCCGCCCATCGAAAAGCGAGGCTTGCCCTTCTGCCGGGCCTCGATCAGCTCGTCAAAAAACGCCACCTCCCCACTATCCTCCGGGTCAGGCTGCAGCCGCGCGTCCAGGAAGCTTTGCAAGGCCTGAGTACGACAAAACTCCTCAAGAAACGAGGCCCACTCAGAAGGGTGCGAGGCAACAAAATCGGCCTGCTTGAAGCCCAGTTTCAGTTTGGGGTCCTCATTGGTAGGAAAGGTCAGATACTTGCGGTAGTCCTTGAGCAGCGCCAGGAAAAAGCCCAGGAAGGCATCCCTCAGTGCGTCCCAATCCTCCTCGTTCATGGCCCCCGCCTCTCCAGCCCCTCCCTGATGCAAGAAGCGCCCAGCCTGCGAGAAGGGGTCGTCCAAAACAGAAAGGGCACGTGGCAGCATCGGCGGTGGGGGAGGCGGTAGGGAGGAGGCGACGGGCAATGTAGTGGGGGCAAGGGCAGGAGTCAGCACCGGAGAAGGCGGGGCTGGAGGGGCCGACTGGGGTTGTGACATGCTCGGTGGGCTGGTGGGGAGGAGGGTCGCGGCGGCCGTGGCAGCCATCGTCGTGGGCAATGAAGTGGAGGCCGGAATGTGAGGAGGGAGAGGAGGAAGGGGAGGAGGAGCCGCCGAAGCCTCCAGCCCCTGCTGTTGCCGTTGCTGCTGCTGCTGCTGCACTTGGTGTCGTTGCTCGGCCCGCTCAAAGAGGTTGGCATGATCCTTGATGACCCGCAGAAGCTTGCTCTTGCGCCGTCCGGGCAAGGGGGGCAGTGGAACGCCAGGAGCGAGCCGCACGTCGTTGCGGTCGAGGTCCACGACAGTGACCGTGTCAGGCAGCTGGTCGGCCACTAATTTGAACGATTCAGTGTGGCAACCCAGGAGGAAGGGCACGGGGCTGTTGGCGCACAGGTACAGGCACTGCCGAGGCAGGATGGGGATGAAGACGTGGGAGTAGGTCAGGGGCCACATGCACGCCGTCAAGAACTCGGCCACGGCGGTGAGGAGGGAGAACTGGGTGCTGTGCAGGAGGACTTGCTGCTCGAGGAGGACGGCATTGAAGACTGTCAGCAGGTTCTCGGGGCCCAGCCACTCCAACACTGCTTCCAGGGGCAGCCCACCCGACCAGGCTAAGGGCTGATGAGGAGGCGGACAGGGGTAGTGAATGACCTGATCGAGCATGCTATACTGGATGTCGACGCGACCTGGCACGGGGCAGGGCACTTCCAACAAAAAGTTGCAGATGTACCGTTCCAGCGGCACGGGCGTGGGAGAGCAGGAGAGGCGGTATAGCTGAAGGAGCCAAGCGCGAGACGCGTCCACAAAGGGGTACTTAGAAAGCAGACACAAGCATTTGGGCGCAAAGATACGCTCGAGGTCTGAGGGAGAAGAAGGAGAGGTGGAGGAGGGAAAAGAGGGGTCGGTGGAGGTAGAAGGCCTCACTGACAAGTTCTCGGGCGCTGCTTCCCCATCTGAATGGCCGCTGGCCTCCTCCTCCTCCTCCTCCTCGGCAAAGAAGGCCCCCGTCCGACCGGTTTCCCGTTTCAAAGGCGGCGTTTCGCCCTCTCTTCTCCTTCGTTCTTCCTCTTCTCGCAGCTCCCATTCCTGGATCTGTGTTGTGAGCCTGGCTTCGGCTTCTTCCGGCAAGAGCTCGTAGATGACGAGCGTATGTCCGTAGCTTCTATCTCCCTCGCCGTTGGTCAGCACGAAGGAGAAGAACCTGGGCATCTGCATGCCTCTCGCCAGCCGCAAACCCGTGGGAAAGCAAAAGTCAGCCACGCCATTCTCCACCCGCGTCTCTTGGTTGTCTTCGAGGGGAAACCGGTCGATCAGCAAGGGCCTGTGTGTGGTGTGCGTGTGTTTGTGTGTGTGCGTGACGTAACGTTTCGTGTATTGAGGGCCAGAGATAAAATAGGGCGACACTAAGCAAAAGCAATTGATCCCAGGGACAACTCTGTGGAGAAAACATGCATGCAATCAACAAACGTACTGGTAGCGAAGCTTGAGCGGGTGCCCATCGACTCGGTCTTCATCGGCTTGCGCGTCTGGGGCCAAGGGCAGCAACGGGTCTGTGTCTATGCCCACGACAAAGAAGTAGTCGTTCACGCGGGATGCCTCCTCCAGAACCGACATGGCGCGTGTGTCGGCTCCTTCCTGTGTTGTGCACGGGGACGGGGAGGAAAGGGGAATTAGAATGACGGCTTTCAGGATTAGCTTTTTTCGCGTTTAAGAACGGCTGGTTTGCTAGCTTAACAGCATCCGCGTTCAATGAAATGCAGGGTAGTCAAGGTATGAAGCGCTGATAATAAGCAGAGGCGCAGGGGGGCTCATGGCCGAAGCGAAGTGCTGGCTGGAGGGCGGGAGGTGTGGAGAAGTCGCACCGCAATTGCGAAGCCCTCCTAAGCGCCTGGCATGTTTAAATCGTGGACGTTGTCCCTGTTCTTCATGGTGGAGAGGAAGGGGACAGGGGTTGTGGGTCATTCTGCTGTGATTTGAGTCATTTTGGTCTTGGGGTCCTGGGTCGTAATTCCAAGTCCGTTCCGCGAGTCCAGCGAGCCTCGATGATGATGACCCTGAATCCATAAAACAAAGGGCCGCCATGCCTTACCGCACGCGTTGCGCATAGCCATAGGACCCTGCGCTATGTGCGACGGGAAATGAGGCGACAGACGCGCACGGACAGAGCCGTGGCCGTGGCGAGTCGAGCAAGTGCACCACGGCTCGCAATGGCACACCGCCAAGCTCTGCATCTCACAACACCAAACAACTCACAACCCGACCCCCACCCATACACACCAACACACAGGAAGGACACATGTTGCGGCTAATTCGCGCAACCCCCAAGAACCTGCAGGCCTTGGCCCGCCGCAGCCAGAGCTCCTTGGCCAGCCTTGACGAGGAGTTCCCCGGGCTGCCCGTGTTGACTCCCGCTGCCGCTAGCCCGCTCAAGGTGGAGACGACAACACTTCCTTCTGGGGTGAAAGTGGTCTCGACAGCTGCGGGGAAGATGGCCTCGGTGGGCTTGTCTGTGGCTGCCGGCTCTATGTATGAGGCGGCGCCTTGTGAGGCGGGCTCCGCGCTCCTGCTTCAGCATTTGGCCTTCAAAGGAACCACCAAACGTTCTGCTTTGCGTCTGCTGCGGGACTTGGAGAGCGTAGGTGCGGCTCCCTCTGCCCTTGCGGGACGTGAAGCTATCCTGTTCAAGGTGACGTCTTTGCCTGAGTTCGCGGAGTCCTCGATGTTTGCTGCTTTCGAGACTGCCTTGTCGCCCAAGATCACGCCCTACCTCGTCTCGGACCTGCAAGCCGCCGCGGCCGCGGACATGGAAGCGTACGCCACAGACGCGCGTCTCCAGCTGAGCGAAGCGTTGTACGAGGCGGCCTACGGGGAGAACACACCCTTGGGCCACCCCCTATACTGCCCGGGCACGGGGATCACGTCGGGGTCCTTGGCCGCGTACCGCGCCAAGACCTTTGGGGCCGGCTCCATCACTGTGGTGGGGGCAGGGGTTGCGCATGCCCAGCTCTTGTCCTGGGCGGCGGGCCTGACGAAGGGGCTGGCTGCAGGCAGCGCCAAGGCCGCGCCTACCTCGGCGTACTTCGGGGGCGAGGCGCGCCTCAAGGCTTCCTCGGACGCGACTTTTGTTGGCTTGGCTTTGGCGGCACCCAGCAAGGCGGACGCGGCGGCATTGGGCGTGTTGGCGGCAGCCTGGCAGGCGGCCTTGCCTGCGGGCGCGTCCGTCTTTACACTGCCCGGCTTGGTGGGCGTGACGGGCGCGGCTTCTCCCAGTGCGGCGGGGGCCTACGTGGATGCGCTGCTTCAGGTGATCAAGAGCACGGGCAAGGACTTCGCCGCGGCCAAGAAGGCGGCACAAGTGGCGGCCTTGATCAAGCTGGACGGGGCGCTCTTTGAAGGGCTGGCGGACGGGAGCGCCACGGTAGCTGTGGACGGGGTCTCGGAGTCGGATGTCAAGGCCCTGCACGCCAAGATTTGGAAGGGCGGCCTCAGCATTGCTTCGCTCGGGGACGTGAGCAAGGTGCCCAAGCTCTCCAGCCTCAAGTAAACGAAGTATCGGTGGGGGGATGGAGGGAGAGGGGAGAGGAGGGAGGGGTATTGCTGCGTGTAGGCGGGTGAGTGGGTGCCTTGTGTGGATTATTTTTATTATTGTTTTTGGGGGAGGTCACATGGAGCTCTCTCAGGCGCTTGCGGCGAGGGCCCCGTGTGTCAGTATTTTTATTGTGCGGGCGTGCGGGCGTGCGGGCGTGTTGGTTAGGGTGGGTTTGTCGGGAGTGGGGAGGACAACTACAAGAAAAAAGAAGAAGAAAATCAGTACTAGTGTTTTGCATTGTTTTTTTGATTCATTCTCTTTTACTTTTCCCTCGGGCTTGTGCGGCTCGGAACAGAGCGAGCAGCGAACTCGCCCCAGCCACTCGCTAAACTGTAAGCTGAATGCTGAACCATTGATGAAAGCTTCAGCAAGGGACGCCGGGATTCTTGAGCCTGGT
>Ga0105055_10011292_pt1 | contig 11042 bp, 8 predicted proteins | sample BON03_FD_78090 | JGI IMG/M metagenome (GOLD analysis project Ga0105055, IMG submission 78090) | Freshwater microbial communities from Lake Bonney liftoff mats and glacier meltwater in Antarctica - BON-03 | ecosystem: Environmental > Aquatic > Freshwater > Ice > Glacier meltwater | place: Lake... | reverse complement strand
TGGAAACTTAGATGTGCAAGCTCAGGCCGCAACTTCTGGAGCACCTACAGCTACAACTCTAACTTTTGACTATCCTACTGGGTTCAATGCGGATACAACTAAGATGCTTAGCACTAATACGCATCAAATACTTGGAGAGGGTAAAGTCAACGATTCTTCGGCTGCGGTGTACGCAGTGACCGTTAGATACTCAGACGCAAACACAGTCTCAATAATCAATCTTGGTGCAGGGGGGACTTACGTTAACGAGCCTACCACTGTTAACGAAACTAATCCCATGACCTTTGGTGCAGGTGACTTTGTAAACGTACGTTTCACAGTCCCAGTAACTGCAGACTCCCCATGTGCATCAGCATCAATGCCTCTAGTGAAGTTTGCTGTGACTACTAGCTATGAAGGAACGGCTAGAGGTGAGTTTGCAGAAGTTAGAGGCTCGACTGCGGGCTCTGTATGCAGCTCTTCTCCCTGTACAATCGGAACTACAAGTGGAGACATTACGGTAACAAGATCAAGCGCTGGCGTGTACGTGGCGTCATTCGCAAAAAGCTATCCAACGCCTCCAGTATGTCAATGTAATGCTCTCCAGTCGGGTGTTAATAAGGCAGTGTGTTCCTTTGATCCCCCTACAGTGTCGGGGATTAGTACGATACAAACTTACAATATTACGTCTTTTGGCGCATCTGTAGACACCTACTTCTCTTTATCTTGGGATGGATACAACTAATGAAATACCTACTCCTAATACTCCTAGCATCCTGCGCAACCCAAACAGTCAAGGAAGACTCTTAAGGGGAAATAAATAATTTTGTTGACAAATTGACATAACTAGGTTATATTATGAATATGATTAAAAAGATAACAGATAAATCCAGCAATAAACTATTAAAGAATCGAGTTTCGGTTCTTTTGGTTTTTATGGAAGGGTGTCAGGCTTGTGAACTTTCTAAAGAACACTATACGAAATTCTCGGAAGTATATGAAAATATATCGTTTTTTGAAGCAGATATAAATAAAACTATGTCATTATATGTAAAATATGCAGACACTCAAGAAGTATATCAAACACTTTTAAGTCCTGACGGAACACCACAGGTAGATGAAAATGGTAATAATATAACAGAGTTACTATTAGATGATGGCGGAAATGCTATACTATCTCCAAAAATAGTAGCACCTATGTTCTACGTGTTCGTAAAAGAAGAACAATCTACAGAAAATGAGTTTGGGCATATTGGTGGAATTGATGGTGCCGATATAAACTCACTACAAGCGGCGTTAGAGGCGTTAAACCATAGTGAATAATGATTATAAGGTCATAAAAAAGGGCTTAAAGAGCCTGTTCCAGGCAGCTAAGGGTGTTATTACCAATGAAGACCAATGTGTTTGCAAGGAAGTACAACAAAAGCGACAAAGTATTTGCGATGGATGTCCTTATCAAAACAAAAAATTAAATCAATGTACTGTATGTAAGTGCTTTCTTTCATTTAAAACTAAATTAAAACGAGAATCTTGTCCAAAAGATAAGTGGGATAAAGAAGAATGATCAATAAAATTACCGCACTGTATCCATTCGATTACGCCAACGGTAGCCTAGAATTCGCTGTTCGAGTTTTAGAAGCAATTCGTGCAGGAATAGATGTATCGGAACTAAAAGATACCTACGACAGATGGATTAGTGAAATTAGAATAGCTCCAGGAAAGTTTAGAAGACATCCAGCTAACGAAAAACAGTCATCACACGATGAATGGCTGGGGTTAGCTATACTATCTGCCGTATTTGATAACGGAGAAGTTGCTAGAGAAATTATTAAGCATATCACGCTAAGTAATTGTTATCTTTGGAAAACTGGTATTGCTCATGATTCTTTTAAATTACTAGGAAAAGAGTATCCAATTGACTCAGAATACTTTGTTTACTGGAGATTTGAGTATGCTGCGATAATGCAGTTAGCTGCTGGTAATAAGCTTGGTCCATTAGAGTACGTCTTTCTACGAGGAAACCTAGAGAAATCGACTACTTGGAACTTACTTCGAGCTAGAATATTATTTTTAGAAGATGTGGTAAAGTATGATACAGTATTCACAAAAAGAGCTTCCGAGCGTATGGGAACAGATTACCGAGGTAGGTATGGAAGTGAACCAGTAATTAACGAACTTTGGTCGATTCAAGATAATAAACCAGTTTAACAACTATAACTTAGGTAATAAATTCAAGGAGTAAGAATGAAAGCATTTAAAGATTTAATGATGAACAAAATGAGGCAAGGTAAAGTCCTATCCGACGAGGATGTAGCTTCTAAAAAGTCCGTTTTGGGCAGTTTAAAAGATAGCATGGGTTCACAAATGGGTGACTCTCTTAAAGAGAAAATGGGCGGAAAAGTTTCGGTCATGGCATCAGACGCTGAAGGTCTTAAAGAAGGTCTTGAAGTTGCTGAAGATGCTCTCGATGGCGAAGACGACCTTATGGAAGATGGTGAAGAAATGATTGCCGATTCCGAAGATAGTGAAGACGAATTAGAATATGAGCCGGAAACTGAAGAAGAGATTGATGAAGCTATTGCTGAATTAATGGCCAAAAAAGAATTACTTAGGAGTTAATAATGACTCGTAAGTATCCGTGGAAAACTTCGGATCAGATAATCGAAGACGTTAAAAGGAAGATCATGGTCCCGTTGGCTCAGTCAACTTTTTTACCTGAAGATATTCTTACTTATGCAGACGAGGAAATGGCAGTTGCTCAAGTTCCTAGCGTCATGATGTATAATGAAGAATACTTTGTTTACGTTGAGTATGTTCCGTTAGTCCCAAATCAAACTAAATATCCAATTCCTTCCCGAGCTATCGGAATGAAGTTACGCACACTTGACTATGCTGATGAACAAGGTAATTTGGCTGAAATGACAAGAATTTCTCCAGATGATAAATCTGCTTATCAACAAGGTGCTGGAAGTTTTTCTAAATCAGCTAGGTCTTTTTACCTACAAAATAATAACGTAATGCTTGCTCCTGGTGGACAATCATCTATGACTGGCTATTTAGTAATGGGTTACTACTTAAAGCCAAACCAACTTGTACAAGAAGCTCGTGCTGCATTTATTTCTTCATTTTCTATGGACACAACTATCGTAAATTCATCTATTTCCGATGGAGATACTTTTTCTGTTGCCAATGCATCATTTACTGCTAGAACTTCAGGAGCTGGTACTAATGAATTTAATATTGGCGCAAGTTCTGATGATACGGCCACTAATCTTACTAATTCAATCAACACTGCAGCTATTGGTATAACCGCTACTGCGACTACTAATTCAGTTAACACAAGTGCTACTGTATTGTCAAAACTTTTAAAACAAAGACAAAACAATATTCCAGACTTAGTTACAAAGAATGTAACCACTTCTAACAATATAGGATTTGTCGTTTCTAATAATTTGAAAGTTAAGTGCTCTACAACTATCGATACCTCAGTGTTTGAAAGTACTATTCCTGTTGATTTTTTAGAATTAGCTGGTGGACACAAAACTCAACAAATTGATGTAAATATTGGTTTAATATCTGGAGACACGTTCACATTTAATCATGAGGATATCCCTTTATCTCTAGTGGTGGGTGATTATATCTGCGTTCAATATGAGTGCTATATTCCACAAATACCCTCAGATCTTCACGTTACTTTGGTTGAAAGAACTGGAGAAAGAATGCTTGCTTCTATTGGTGACACGGAGGGAGCTGCGGCTATCGATATGAAGATCCAAAAGAACGAACAGAAACAAGGTATTCTAATTGATAATCGAACCGAAGGAAATGCAAAAAAAGTTTCAGTAAGACACACACTATTGCGATATCAGAAAACAGGCAGAAGATAATATATGACTTCTCAAGTTAACTTAAAAGCTTTAGGATTAAATACTTCACCAAATCAACTAGACGTTGATGATGGTTCATTAACTAAAGCAAAAAATATTATTATCCGTAGAGATAATGTTATCGAACCCCGAAGGGGATATAAGCTTTGGGGAGAACAATTAGGTTCCGTTAATGATAGAGCTAAACAACTTCTCGTTTATAAAGATAGAGTTTTAAGACATTATAGATCAACAATACAATTCCAAAACGGAATAAACAATGACGAAACCGTTAACTTCGATACATTTAATGGAAGTTATTCTGAAGTTGAAGAAGGTCTGAGAATAAAAAGCCTTGAGGCTAATAGTAATTTATATTTTACGACCAATAAGGGAATTAAAAAGATATCAGCAAAAAGTGATTCAGATTTATCGACTTCTTCTGGATACGTTGTTGACTCTGGTGTAGCAAAGGCGTTAGACATTACTGCTATATTACAAACACCATTAGGTAATTCTTCTGGGTTTATGCCAGCAGACAGTACTATAGGTAATTCTTCTGGGTTTATGCCAGCAGACAGTACTACCGCTTATCGTGTAGTTTGGGGATATACTGATTTAAATGATAATTTACTTCTTGGTACACCATCAGAAAGAGAAGAAGTTTACAATACATTTTTACCATTAATTAAATCAGACTTAAATTCAGTACTTGCTGCATTAGATGAAGTTATAAGATCAGTAAACCAATTATTGGGCGATGACAATAATTATCTAGCTACTTTAGGTGTAACAGCTTCAACTAGCGCATTGAATACTCGCAATAATGCAATCGCTCTTGCTGAAAAAATTGATAGAGATATCCAATATGTTTATATGTCAGGATTAACCTCCGTTGAAAGACTTTCGAATGTTGTAACTATTACCTTTAATGGTGGAGATGCTACTGAATATTTTACAGTTGGTGACAGCATAACGGTTAGCGGGTTTCCTGGTACTTCTGGATCGTTAGATGGAACATTTGCAGTAACTGCGGTTACTACAAGTACTGCAACATATACTAAGATTGGTTCAGATAGTAATGCAACTGGCTTTGGATATATTATCAATAATACAACAAACAATTGGGTTAACTTATTTAACATAAATACAGTATCGTCTGTTTCTGACGTTGTAACTATCGACTTTGTTGAAAATATTATTGCAACAGTAGAATTATATTACTCAATCGGTGATTATATTACGTTGGAAAATTTTGGAACACTGAATTCGGTTTCTTTAAATGGAATCCACCAAATTACTGATATTGATATAGCAAATAGTTCAATTTCTTTCGTTTTAGCTTCTACTGGAACAAACTCAACCACTACTTTTGGTGAAATATACTCAGGTAATTATCAATCTATAACGGAGCCTGATGTCTTTTCTTCTATACCAAACGACCAACAATATCTATCTTTACAGAACTATATCCGATCTATAATTGAAGAAATCCAAGCAGAAAAAGAGACAGTACTACAGTCTGCAACAAAAGTATTATTTTTTAATAAGCTAGCAGTTACCACTGCTTCTAATGTAAAACTTATTATAACTATACCAGAAAGCATAACAACTAATTACTTTTATCAAGTTTATCGATCAGAAACCGTTGTTGCTGGTGGGACTGATGTACTCACTGATTTATCTCCATCAGATGAACTACAACAGGTTTTTGAAGGATTTGTAACACAAGCGGAAATAGATACAGGTTCTGTTGAATTTATCGATATAACTCCCGATGCATTTCGTGGAGCAAACTTATATACTAACGCGAATAGTGGAGAAGGTATTTTACAATCTAATACCCCCGCACCATTAGCTACAGACATTAATTCATTTAAGGGATATACGTTCTATTCAAATACACAGACTAGACACCAAAGGACTTTAGATTTACTCGGGGTAACAGCAGTCAAAGGTGGGTCAATTATCTCAATTAGTGCAGCAGATCCAACTACTATTGGAACTTCTTCAGCACACGGATTAACTACTGGAGATAATGTATTTATTCAGGGAACGACAAGTTCTGCCGTAAATGGATTACATAAAGTAACTGTATTAAGTGCTGCAGCATTTAGAATTAATGTTGATGGGTCGGGAGCGGGATCTACTGGATCTTGGTCAAATTCGAATTTAGAAATAACTAATGAATCAGGAACAATTAATTATTATTCTTTAGTAACCGCTGTTTCTGAAAAAAATACTTTAACTTCTCCAGCAAAAATCGACGTTAGTGGTAGTGAATATATTTTAATTAAATCTGCTGACAATCAAAGACAATACTACGTATGGTTTAACACTGGATCTTCTGTAGACCCAGAAGTGGTAGGAGCAATAGGCGTACCAGTTAGAATTATTGGATTGACTACTGCGACTGAGGTTATGGGGAGAATATATAGAGCATTAGTTCCTTATTCATACGATTTCAACTTAACCTATTCTGGGGCTGATTCATTGGTAATAGAAAATGTCGAAGCTGGTTATACTGATCCTATTTTCTTTAGCGACGTTGCTACTAACTTCACTAATGTTAGAAATACTGTCGGAGTTGGTCAAGAATTAAAACAATTGACGCAAACAATTACAACAGTTGCTGATGTAGCAGGTAACTTAGCAAGTACAGCAATTACAGTCAATGCACCATTTAACCGAGATAACAGTTATTTCTGGTTTAAGGTCGATGGAACAGGGACAGATCCAGATATCGAAGGACGAAATGGTTATGTTGTTGAAATTTTAACTAATGCAACAGAAGACGCAGTAGCTGCTGCACTAGCTGAAAAAATGTCACTGAATATATCAAATGAATTCAATATATCGGTTATAGCAAATTCTGTATTGGTAGAAGCGATTGGCTTTGGTGATGCAGATTTTATTGCCCCTGTTTCTGGGAATGATCCAGGATTTACGATAGTAGTAAACCAACTAGGTATTCTTACTGTTGAAAAATCGTCTAATATTTCTCCTTCTATATCAACAGAACAAACTGCTAGAAGTTTAATTGAGGCAATTAATAAAAATAAAAGCGCATTAATCTACGCTTATTATGTATCCGGATTGGATGATGTTCCTGGGCAAATGTTCTTAGAATCAAGGAGTCTGGGTACGACTGAATCTCCTTTCTACATTAATGGAGGAAATTCGTCATTTGGTGCAATATTTAATCCCGATATATCTTCCGGAACGTCAATCAGTTCAATTACGACAGGAATCCCTTCAACAATAACTTCAAATTCTCATGGATATGCGAACGGTAATAAAATATTAATAACCGGCTCAAATAGCGTACCTTCTATAGATGGTATCCATACTGTGAGGGATGTGACTGTAAACACATTTACTATTAATAAAGAAGTAGAGACAGCAGGTGATGTTGGATATATTACACTTAAATCAAATAGCGAGTTTTCGGATAACGAAGATCGACCAAATAGAATATCCTATTCTAAATTTCAACAACCTGAAGCAGTTCCTATTGTTAATTTTTTAGATGTTGGTGCAAAAGATAAAGATATATTACGAATATATCCATTAAGAGATAGTCTTTTTGTTTTCAAAGAAGACGGTATTTATCGTATTTCTGGAGAAACTTCTCCATTTAACATATCATTGTTTGATGGATCAGCGGTCTTGTTGGCAGCAGATTCCATCGATGATTTAGAAAACGTAATTTATGGGTGGTTTAGAGCTGGAATAACACAAGTAACTGAAAGTGGTGTAAACGCAATTAGTAGATCAATTGATGATGTTATTCTACCAACTGCATCTAATGTATTTACTAACTTTAGTACCGCTACATTCGGTGTAGGGTACGAGTCAGACCAATCGTACACGGTTTGGACTGTTTCACAAAGAGAAGATACTGTTGCCACAATTGCTTACAGATATCATACATTGACTAGTACATGGACTACTTACGATAAAACCAATACTTGTGGTATAAATAATAGCAAAGACGACTTAATTTACTTAGGTGCTGGCGATACTAATTATTTAGAACAAGAAAGAAAAACATACGATAGACGAGATTATGTTGATAGAGAAATCATGTCAAATATTAATAGTGGTCTTTATAATAAAGCAAACAAAACACTAACTGTTAGTTCTTTACTTAATCTTTCAGTAGGTGACGTTGTTTACCAAAAACAATACTTAACTATATTTGCATACAATGGTATACTTGCTAAACTAGATCTAGATGGCGGTCCTGCTGATAACAACTATCTTTCAACATTAGCCGCTGTTGCTGGAGATAATTTAAGAACCAATATAGAACTTCTTGCACAAAAATTAGATTCTGATTCAGGAGTCACTGATACAGATTATGCATCAACTATCTCAATTAAATCAGGTACAGTATCCAATATTACAGGAATCACTGAATCTAGTCCGGTAGAAATTACATCTACTGCACATGGCTTAATCAATAATAGACAAGTTCTTATTAGTGGATCTGACTCTACTCCAACATTAAACGGTACACACGGCGTTACTGTAATTGATGCAGACACCTTTAGTATTCCAGTTAATACGACAAATGTGGGTATTGCTGGAAACTTTACATGGTCTACACAAAACAATAATTTTTTAGATATACAAACTTGTTATAATAACATTATTTCTAAATTGAATACCGACACCGGAGTTAATTTTTCCAACTATTCCCCAGTTACTTCTAGTACCGAACTAGAGTCAATTATTTTATCTATAAACAAAAGTTCTAAAGAATTAACTCTTAGTTTTGGATTAGATTTTACTATTGGACCTATCGTTATATTTAATGGATTTGAAACAGAAGTAGAATACTGTCCAATAACGATGCAAGATCCTTTAGGGTGGAAGCATTTAAGAGAAGCTACTGTTATGTTCCAAAAACGAGCATTTACTAGGGCATCCGTTGAATTTGCTACTGATTTATTACCAGAATTCATTAAAGTTGTTTTTGATAGCGATGGTAATGGTGCCTTTGGAATTGATTTGTTTGGAAGCGGTTACTTTGGCGGGGGATCGAATTCTTCTCCATTTAGAACTTATGTTCCAAAACAGTGCCAAAGATGTAGGTATATGTTAATTAATTATAAACATAGCGTTGCTAGGGAATCTTATAGTATTTACGGAATTTCTCTTACTGGCCAAATCAGTCAATCCGAGAAAGCATATAAATAGTAATGGCTAAGTTACCCAACCTTAGAAGAATAAATGTTAATGACTTTCCAGAAGAATATAAGGACTTTGTTTCTAAGTTATCTGAAAGTTTAAACATCAACCTTGAGGTATTGTATAATACTCTAAATAAAAGAGTTACTTTAGATGAAAATATTGCTTGTACTTACAAAACTATCGATATTACAGTAAATACATCAGGAACTCCAATAAATCCTATTTCTATTTCCTTTGCTCAAGAATTGGAAAACCTTTATCCAAAAGGAGTTCAAGTGATTAATGCTGTTAATTTAACAAATTCAAATACTTATCCTCTCGGTCAACCATTCGTTAGTTGGGAACTTAACCAATCTGGTAAATTATTGATTAAAAACGTAACAAGTTTACAAGAAAACAATAAATATCGTTTAAATTTAATCATTTGGAATTAACAACTAAATATAGGAGCAGTATATGGACCCGATTAACAATAATTCACCAAGAAAAGAAAAACAACGAGGATCTGGTTTTACCAATATCCAAAAAGTAATTGGTGCAAATAAAGGAAATCGATTGGGTTCTTCTATTTCTGGTAGCTTACAACAACAGGGTGAAGATACTAAAAAGGCAGTAGAAGGCGCAAAAAGTCGATTTGGCGAAAAGCTTGAACAAGGCTCTATGGGCGAAAAACAGGCACAAGAACGTACTGATATTATTCAAAAAGCTAAAAGTTCTCCAGGCATAGGACAACAAGATCTTAGTACATTCTCTAGATTCAATGCAGGGCAGTATAGTGGACCTAAGGGACTTGAGGATAAGCAAGGACTTATAAGACAAGGGAATGACGCTTCTCAGTTAGCGGGTGCTTCAGGCTCTGCACAAGGCCGTGAGGGACTTCTACAAAGATTTGTAAATAGTCCTCAATATACTAGAGGAACGCTTAAAACCGATGCTATGCTCTTAGGTGGAGCTGCCCCAGAACTTAGGCAAGCTTCTAGCGAATTACGTGGTATTAGTAGAGATGTTAATACTGACGCTAGAATTGCAGAAAATTCAGCAGAACAAGCTTCTTTGAGAAATAAAGCATTTGGTGAAGACACTAGAAATATGTTATCAAATGAGTTAACTGGTGAAGAAGGATTGATTACTGGTGCTGAAACTAGACAGGGAGATGCCAAAACCGCAGCAAGCACAGCTGCCACTGACTTTCTTGATCTTAAAAACGCATTAAACGGCCAACAAGGTAACTCTGGTATTGGTGTAGGCGGTCCTGATAATAGGGCGGAATTTTCTAGATTGGGACAAAAATTAGGTTTAAGTCCTGAAAAAGTTAGTGAAATTACTGGATTAATGGATAGATTGAAAAATAGTGGATTATCTGATCAACAAGCTAATTCTATTATTACTGAGACTCTCCAATTTAATCAAATGGATGAGGGTAAATTAGGTAATCTTGGTACATTTATGGATCAAGATCAAGCTAACTCAATTAGTAACTTACAACAATTATCGGGACAGAACGCAAGTGACTACGGAGATATTGGTGGAGATTTTGCGTCTAGCCTAGAATCCGATACGGGAAATGTTGGAGGTTTAGCTGCTACTAGAGAATACCGTAACGATATTAAAGCACAGTCCGATAAGTATAAACACTATACTAACAATTTTAGAGATGCTAGAAATGGTGCAATGAATAATCCTGGTGGGGATAGAAATTATTTTGTTGAACAAGATCCGGAACTGGGTCCATTATTGGCACAAAGGGATCAATTAATGAGACTTGGCCCAGATGATCCCAGAAGACGAACATTTGATTCTGTGAATCGAGATGTTGCACAAAGAATGGCTAATGTTAATAGTGCATCGCAAGCAAAAAGACAACAATTAGAATCGCAATATAGTTCAGGACAAGATTTCACTGGACTACAAGATTACAAAAACTTTGTTAATGATATGGGACGAGGAAAAATATAATGGCTGATTTAGTTAAAGGTGTATCTGGTGCAGCTGCTGGTG
>Ga0105055_10011286_pt1 | contig 11045 bp, 10 predicted proteins | sample BON03_FD_78090 | JGI IMG/M metagenome (GOLD analysis project Ga0105055, IMG submission 78090) | Freshwater microbial communities from Lake Bonney liftoff mats and glacier meltwater in Antarctica - BON-03 | ecosystem: Environmental > Aquatic > Freshwater > Ice > Glacier meltwater | place: Lake... | reverse complement strand
TCGGCCTGGAGAACGTTTTAGGAAAATGATTACTAAAATTTGGGTTGGCTTGATGCTGGCCCTAGCTTTATTTTATGTGTTGACTCTTCTTGGTAGGGGCATCATCTTGCTCCAAGAGCCGAGTCTCATTGCGATGGCGATGGGTCTTGCAATCCTTGTGTTGCCATTGGTTGCGCTTTGGGCGCTGTTTGCGGAGCTGCAATTCGGGCTGAAAGCTCAAAGGCTTGCCAGGCGTCTAATTTCACTTGATATCCCAGGATTGGATCTTGAACTTCGCGCGAGCGGCAGGGCCACCAAGGAATCAGCTTCTAGAGAGCTGGAGCGAATTCAGCAGGAGGTGGCGTCCGAAGGCAACAACTGGACGCTTTGGTTTCAGCTCGGTGAGGCCTACGACGCGGCTGGCGAGCGTAAAAATGCTAGGGCAGCGATTAGGCAAGCTATTTCGCTAGCGAATAATCCCGACCCTGCGAATCAATAGGTAGAGTTGGCAACCCAAGCACAGGCCGAAGAAGGCATTCAGAAAAGCTGCAATAAAAATGAAAGCCGCTGAAACGGCAAGTAGCGAAGTGCTAAAGATTCCGCCCACAATTCCCAGTAGCGCAAAGACCAGTCCGACCTGCTGCGCAAAATTCAGCGGTCTCGGGTCTTCTAATTCTTTGGGCGCAGCTAATTTTGGCCGGATAAACTTCCGGAACGCCCACCCGTAGGGGTGGGAGCGCGGGGAAACCAAAGACCAAGTGAACAGCACACCCAGCGCAACGACTGTTGCGTAGGCAAGCGATTGGTTCGTGAGGCTCAGGTAAAAAGCGATCAGAGATAATATCGAGGTGATCGCGGCGCCAAATCTTGGGCCACGAGGATCCACGTGCGTGCTGTTAGTCATTTCACTCCTAGTTTTGCTAATTCAGTTTCGATGGTGTTTGGTTTTGGAACCCCACCAACCCGAAAGCGAATTTCGCCCGCCGGGTTCAAGACAAACACCGTTGGTGTCTGGCTTATGTTGAAATGTGCCGCTAGGTCGATTCGGTCGGTGATGTCAACCTCGATAAAAAGCAGCCCACCCTTTCGATACTCAAGCTTCGAAAGTGCTCTTCTAACTCCTGGGCACTGTCCGCAGTATTTAGTGGATATAAGTACAACCGTTGCTTCCCTGCCGAATTCAGTCACCGGGTCACCGTTTTTTGAGATATTTAGTTTTTCCAGCTTGACGCACTGGGCCCCCGAGACACTGTGTCCGCGACCGTGAAAGAAGCGATAGACAAGACCGGCCAGCGTGGCCACTGTGATTAGCGCGATTGTTAGGGCAATTGTTGTCTCCACGCAAACAAGCGTAGGTCACCCAAAGACAAAAATGCGGAGTGTTGCGCTTTTTTACTTTTGGGCTGGCTTAGGGTTATCAGATGACCGAAATTCAATTCCGCAGTGACGTGACCGTTGAGCTTGTTAGATCAAGCGCTCAAGACGCCGACGTGCTGTTTGCCGCCCGGGTTTCAACGCAGGGTGAGCAGACCCTAGAGGGTGCCATGCAAATCGGTGCTGAGGTTGAAAAGCGCGACAAGGGCCTTATCAACTACCTCATGCGGGATCGACACGGTTCACCGTTTGAGCACAACTCAATGACTTTCTATGTTCAGGCTCCGATCTTTGTCTTCCGCGAATTCATGAGGCACCGAATCGCAAGTTACAACGAGGAATCTGGTCGCTACCGCGAACTGCAGCCGGTTTTCTATGTGCCAGGCCCTGAGCGCAAACTCGTTCAGGTTGGAAAGCCCGGCGCTTATGACTTTGAGGACGGAACGGTCGAGCAGACTGCGCTAGTTGTCCAGGAGACTATGGCAGTAACTCGTGCAGCCTACGAGTCCTATCAGCGGATGCTGGAGGCCGGGGTTGCTCGCGAGGTTGCCAGAATCGTCTTGCCGGTAAATATCTACTCCAGCATGTATGTGACCATGAACTCCCGGTCGCTTATGAATTTCTTGTCACTTCGAACCAAGCGCGAGGGTACCCATTTCCCATCATTCCCTCAACGCGAAATCGAGATGTGTGCCGAGAAGATGGAAGATTTCTGGGCCAAGCTAATGCCATTGAGCCATGAATCATTCAATGAGAACGGCCGCGTAGCTCCTTAGACGGCGTCTTCGGATTTAGTTAATCACCGAGGGTCTCATCTGGGTCTATCGGCACTCGACGCTTGGAAATTCTAGATTTTCTGAGTGCAAGATGAATAATCAGGCCAATTACTAGAGCGCTGATCAAATCCAAAAATACGGTTGCGATCAATGTCGTGATCAACACCAGAGCATCCAACCTCGAGCCTCTAGCGGTAAGCCTGAGTTCTCTGATTTTTACCATGTGGTAAGCGGTTGAAATTAGCACCCCTCCAAGAGCGGCCAGTGGTATCTGAGCGATCCAGTCGGACACCAGAACAACGAACAGCAGCAGAAACACACCGTGGCTGATCGCGGAGAGCCTCGAGGTCACCGCGACACAACTCATCTCTGAATTCCTGGGTAAATTTCCGGCGTGGTGTGGTCATGCTGATCTCTACTTTCAGTGAGCCCCCATTTCAAGAGGGCCCACTGTCCGAAATATCCGCAGCAGGCCACCTTGGGCGAGGAGCTGTTTCGCAGCGGCGATCTTGGGCCTGCAAGTAAAAGACACAGTATTATGTCGTTTTGGTGTGGTTGAAGGTGTAGGCGGCTCGCTCCGTGGATGTCGGGTCAGCAAACGCGCGCGGCTGCCTATAGGTCGTTGCCGGCGTAGGACTGGTTGAAACTTTTGTTGCTCAGGGGGAAGTCCGGCACGATCGTATCGGTGAGGGCGATCGGCAACGTTGGCCAGTTGAAGAATGATGGGTCGACGACCTTGACCCGGGTGAGCACGCCGTTCGGCCCCAACTCGACGCGATGCGCCAACGTGCCTCGCCAGGCTTCCACCAGGGCAAGACCGGCCCCAGGGGTCGACGCGCGCGGCTCGCTCGTGTCGACTCCGCTGCCGGTGTCGCCCGCCAGTCGTTCGATCAGGTCGAGTGACACTGCGACGGAGACGGCGAATTCTCGTGCACGCACCCGATATCGGCTCAGTACGTCGCCATCCGTTTCGATGACAACTTCAAAGGCGTCACCGAGATCAATGAACGGATGCTCTCGGCGCGCGTCGACATCAATTCCGGACGCGCGCGCAACATAGCCGAGGGTAGCGAATGCGGAGGCCTGGTCGATCGGAAGAACGGCAGTACCAGTAAACCGGTCCAGCACAATGGACTGGTTGAGGGTGATGGCGACAAGTTCCTGGACCGCGGCGTCGACGCTGCGGAGCAGCACCGGGTCGGGCAGCGAGAGCACGCGTGTGCCGCCGATGGTGAGGGCTCCGCGCAACAGGCGATGCCCGGTGGTGGCCTTATTCACTCGGAGGAGTGTCTCCCGCAATCGGAGGGTGTGGGAGTTGATGATGCCGAAGCCGACATCATTGGCGAGTGCGCCGAGGTCCGTGACGTGGTTGTACAGCCGCTCCAGTTCCAGCAGCAGAGCACGCAGCATGCGATCGGTCGTGGAAACCTCGATGCCCGACGCCTCCTCAACGGCCATCACGAATGCCAGCGAGTGGCCGAACGACGTGTCGCCGCTGATTTGTTCGGCAAGTTCGATGCCGTCGGCTGGGCGACGGCCCTCGAAGAGCTTCTCGATGCCGCGGTGGCTGAACCACAGCCGGGTCTCCATCCGGATGATCGTCTCTCCGATCACAGAGAACCGAAAGTGCCCTGGTTCGATAATGCCCGCGTGGATCGGCCCGACCGCAATTTCGTATACCTCTGGGCCCTCGACCTCGAGGAAGGGGAAGCGATACGCCGCCGCGTCCGCGTCGAATTGCGGTGCTGGCCCCGCGTCGCGGAGCATCGGGTACCAGCCTTTTGGCCAATGGGCGTGGCGCAGGAGTCGGTATGGCTGCGGGTGCCCGGTCGGGCGAACGCCGTAGAGATCGCGGATTTCTCGTTCGAATAGACCAGCCGGATGGGAGATGGCTGCCAAGCTCGGGATCCACGCATCTGTGCGCGGTACCGGAAGGATGAGTTCTACCCGGTCTTCCGCCTTGGCAAACGAATAGACGACCCGGAACTGATCATCGTCTTCGTGGCAGGCGATCAGAGCGAGTCGGTACCCGGCGTGCAGAAGCGCTGAGGCTTCAGCCGCCAGTTCGACGCGACCCAACTGCCGGGTGATGGTGCCGTTTCTTTCGCTCATTGCGTCCCTGCCAGGGCCGCGGTTGCGGCCGCCAAGAGTGTTCCGATCGGGGTGGAGATGAAAGCAATCACCGCGGTTACAACGAAGGCCAATACGAGCGGCAGGCGTGGGCCGTGGCTGGAAGAGTCGGTGCTGGGCGAATCGGAGCCGATCGAGTCGGCGGGGTCGTTGCCAGCCGAACCGAAGAGCATGCTCGCCGTCAGTCGGGTCAAACCGGCGAAGATGATCAACATCAGCACGAGTGCGACGGCCATCACGACGGCCATTCCGGATGCCCAGCCGGCGAGGATGATGTCGACGGTGGAGAAGAAGATGCTAAACGGAGGGAACCCGAGCAGGGCGGCCATGCCGATCAGCCAGAGAACGGCAAGGCCGGGGCGGCGAGTGAGCAGGCTACGAACATCCGCGATCCTCGACGTACCTTCGACGGTCAGGATGCGCCCGGCGATGACGAAGAGACTGGCCTTGATCAGGCCGTGGCCGAGCATGTACAGCAAAACGGCTGGAAGTGCCGCTGGGCCAACGGCGGCGCCGAGAGCCATCACGCCCATGTGTTCGATGCTGGAGTATGCGAGCATCCGCTTGTAGTCGCGTTGACGTATCAACAGTGCGGCGGCGATGGCGAGTGACAGTAGCCCACCAATGCTCAGCAGGGTTCGCATGAACTCCACCCCGAGCACGGCATCGGTGATCGACTGAATGCGCAGGATTGCATACAGCGCCACGGACAGCAGAACACCCGACATCAGCCCGGAGACGGGTGCAGGTGCTTGGCTGTGTGCGTCGGGCAACCAGCTGTGCATGGGAGCAAGACCCGCCTTGGTGGCGAAACCCAGAACGGCCAGTGCGCCGGCGATTTTCACGAATGTGGGGTCGAGGGCCAGATAGTTGTTGCCCAGCTCCACCCAGGACAGGGTTGGTGTGCCGGCCTCGATGGAAGCAGCGTAGAACAAGACGATGCCGAGGAACGCGATGGCGATGCCGACCGAGCCGAGGATCACGTACTTCCACGCCGCTTCCAGCGAGCGACGGGTGCGATGATGGCCGACTAAGAACGCGGTAGCAATGGTGGTCGCCTCGACCGCCACCCACATGGCGCCGAGGTTGTCGGCCAGAACGGCTAAAGACATTGCGCCAAGGAATAGGGAAATCAGTGCGGCGTACTGGCCGGAATTCTTACCGTCATCGGCACCGCGTTCCTTCAGCCCACCCCAGTTGGACACCAGCCCCACCGCACCGACAACCGTGAGCATGTAGGCGGATAACGCGTCGGCTCGCAGGGTGCCGCCGGCACTGGTCGGTACCTGGCCCTGAGTCACGGCAATGACCAGAGTGACGCCGCTCAGCAAGACGATGACGCTGACGATCACCCCGGCGAGCCGTCGCAACGGGGGCCAATTGGTCAGGGCACTGAGCGCCGCAACAACGATGGGGGTTAGTAGTGGAATCCAGAGAACGCTTGACATCAATCGTGCAACTCCCTCAGTTGGTCAACATCGGTCTGGCCAAACTTGCTGCGCATCCGACCGGTGAAGACGTGCAGAATAACCACCACAACTAGCAGGTCGAGAGAGACTCCCAACTCCAGCAGCACAGACACCCCGCCGGAGATCAAGAAGGCGACCGCGGCGATGCCGTTGTCCAGTAGGAGAAAACCGATCAGTTGGGATCGGGCCCTGCGGCGGGTGACCAGAAGCAGGAAACCAATCAGCACCATCGCGATGCCAATCGGAACAGCATGTTCGGCTGGGTCGGTTGCTGTGCCGACCAATGGCCAACTGACGACGTAGGCCAACGTGGTCAGCAGGACAACGCTCATGAGCGCGGCTGTCGGATTGAGTCGCGAGGAATCCCCGGTGGAGCCAATTGTTGCCGAGTTGCGGGCGAGAACCCACGGCAACGCGACGCCCTTCAATGCCAGGACGAGAATGGACACCGCTAATAGCTCGGCCTCTGCCTCATGGATGCCCATGACCGCCACCAGGAAAGCCAATGCAACTCCCTGCGTGGCAAGCAACCGGATCGACGCCAGTACCGAATGCCGCCAAACCATCAGCACCGAGGTCAGCAGCAGGGCTCCGGCACCAACGGCAATCAGTTGCGCATACAAAATTTCAGACAACAATGCTCCCTAGGCGATCAGATAAGAGGCGGTTACAGCGAGGAAGGACAGCGCGAACGAGCCGGCCACGAGTTCTGGCACTCGGAACAATCGAACCTTAGCGAGGAACACCTCACCGGCGGCCAACAGGCCGCCGAGCAGCAGAACCTTGACCGCAATGGCAACCAGCCCAATTATGACTGCGAGCGCACTGGATGTCGTGGCAATGCCCCAGGGGACAAGCAAATTGGCGACCAGTCCGAGTAGGGCGGCCAGCTTCAGCGATGATCCAAGTTCCAGCCAGGCGAGGTCTCGTCCGGAGCTCTCCAGCAGCATCGCCTCGTGCAGCATGGTGACTTCCAGGTGGGTCGATGGGTTATCGACTGGCAGGCGTCCGGTCTCCGCCATGATCGCGATGATTAGCGCGACCATGGCGAGCATGCTGACAGGTGACAGTATCACCGCCGGTGTTTCGAGGCGGGTTTCCACGATTATCGCCAACGTTGAGCTGTTGGTCGGAATGGATAGTGCGTACACGGCCAGCAGGAGTGTTGGTTCTACCAGTGCCGCCACCATCATGTGCCGGCTCGAGCCCATACCGCCGAACGCGGTGCCCGAATCCAACCCGACGAGGGCAAGAGCTACCACCCCAATGAGTAGAACGGAGACGACAACGAACAAGTCGCCAGGAATCAAAGTCACCGTCATCGCGCCGACCAATGGAAACAAGACGCACAGCAGCAGGCTGGAAACCAGCAGCGTCACCGGTGCTGCTCTCTGCAGCCAGCTACTGTCTTCTGCACGCACCGGGTCTTTCACCAAAAGTTTGCGCAGATCGCGCCAGGGCTGCCAAATTCCGGCGCCGACACGTCCCTCGAGTTTCGCTCGGACCTGGCGCATGACGCCGATGAGCAGTGGAGCAAGAAGTACGAAGAAGACGACCTGAATCACGGCGATGATCAGTGCGGACCAGTTCACAGCGACACCGCCACTAGAACCACTAGGAGCGCCGCAAAGGAGTAGCCGAGGTAACGATGAATACTGCCGTTCTGCAACCGTCGTGCCAGAACCCCGATGCGGTCGGCAAAGCTCAGCACTGGACGATAAAGCCCGGTCTCGACCCGGTCGGAAACACGCTGCTCGACCTTGATGCGCTGCACCAGGTAGCGCGATTCGTCCACATGCGTCACCTGCACGTCCCGCGAAGGTTGGAGCACGTCATCAAAAACCCGCAGCAGTGGCTCGGCGTATGAGGTCGCGGTGTACTGCATCCGCGGATTGTTGCGCTCACCGCCGCCGCCCCAAACTAGTTTGGCGACCCGTTGTGGGTGCCGTTTGGATGTCACCACGATGATGGTCAGAACAGGAATCGCCACGAGCGCAGCGGCAATGAGAAGACCGACCGGGTCAAGCAAGGCGCCGATGCTGGGCAAGCCCACCCCGGCCAAACCGATGGTACGCACGTTCATTACCGCCTCCGGACCGATCGCGGATGCGAGCGCCACAGCCACCGGCCCCGGCAGGAGGCCCAGAGCCAGAATCGCTACCGCTCCGATCAGCGGAGCAATACGCATGAGCGCTGGAACCTCGTGGGCGGAGGCCGCTGCTGGCGATCGCGGGCGCGCCAAAAAGGCAATACCGTATGCCTTGACAAAGGTGAGCAACGCCAACCCGGCCGTGAGAGCGATGACCGCAACGGCCAGCGGCATGGCGATGGACACCGGCAAGGAAACCAATTCGCCATCGACTCTGGCTCCATGAATCAGGCCCTGCAAAAGCATCCATTCGGCAACAAACCCGGAGGTGATTGGCAGCGCGGCTGCACCGAGACTGGCGATGCCAAATGCGGCACCCGTCCACGGCATCCGTCGCCCCAAGCCACCGAGCCGGTCCAGATTCCGCTCGCCGGTGGCATGAAGAATGGAACCTGCTCCGAGGAAGAGCGGGGCCTTGAATGCCGCATGGCTGACAACGAGAAACAGCGCCGCGATGATGGCGACATCGGCCGCCGCCGTGGCATCGTATGAGCGCAAAAGCATCGATGCCCCGAGCCCCAAGAAGATCAGCCCAACATTCTCGGTCGTGGAGTATGCCAACAATTTCTTGACGTCACTGGCCACAGCTGCCTGCAAAATGCCATACATTGCAGAGATTCCGCCGAGGATGAGCAACAGCACACCCCACCAGGCTGGGCCATCGGGCAGCAGCCGGATGCACACCAGAAGCGCTCCGTACACTCCCATTTTCACCATCGCGGCGCTCATCGCCGCGGAAATATGACTCGGGGCCTCCGGATGAGCTCTGGGCAGCCAGACATGAAGGGGCACCAGTCCGGCTTTGCTGCCGAAGCCGAGTATCAGAATCACAAACACGATGGAGGCCGTCGGGGATTGCGATGATACGGCACGCATGGCCGAGAAACTGGTGCTCTCGGCGGCCGCCGAGAGCACGGTGAAGCCCCCCAGAAGCAGCAGGAAACTCAGTTGGGACATCGCCGAATACCACACGGTTGCTGAACTGACTTGGCGGCCATGTGCGTGGTCTGCCAGCAGCAGAGCGGTCGAGGCCAGCGCCATTACCTCCCACATCAGCAGGAACGACATCGCGTCCGCGGCGGCGGGGACCAATTGCATTCCGACCAGGAAAAATGCCAGCGCAGCCCAGGAGGTGCGTGACGCAGAAGGACCGTGCGCGTAGCTGATGCCATAAACCGATACCAGGATGCCAACAGCGGAAGCCACCAGCATGAACAGGCCGCCGAGCCGATCCGGGGAGAGGGTGAGCGGGTCCACCGGCAAAGCCAATGGAATAGTCAGGCTCCCGCGGCCACCGGCTAGGGCGAGGGCGCCGGTGGCCGCGCCAGCAGTAGAGATGAGGGCGCAAGATATCCCACTCACGCGGGAACGCGCGCGCGCCGGGACGCTGAAAGTCAGGACTGAAGACAACAGGGCGAGCACCAACTGTGCGGCCAAGCCCGCGGTAACCGCGGTCATCGCCCAGTCATCCGTCGTAATGCGGCGACGATTTCAGCCGGTTCGGGTGGGGAACCAGGCACTTCAAGATCTACCGTGACGAAGTCGGATACCGCACCGGCAACACCGTAACCCTGCGCGAAGACGCCACCGTTAATCGCGGAGTCTCCGACGGCGATGACAAATCGCGGCGTTGACGTAGCCTCCACCGTGCGCCGCAGGGGTTCAGCCAGGTTTTGGGTGACCGCACCGGTGACCAGCAGCACATCTGCGTGCCGGGGAGAAGCGGCAAGGTGCCCCCCGTAGCGTTCCACATCATAGACCGGGCCGAAGGCTGCGGCGATTTCCGACCCACAGTCGTTGCCCCCACCCGCGTCGATATACCGAACGTGCGCACTGCCACCCAGCACGGCGGCACCCTCGAACAATTCGGGTGCTGGCGGTGAAGGTTCGGCAATCTGCCCGGTACGCCGGATAAGCCCAGCCAATCTCTTGACGCTCACTGTGCCCTTCGACGATTCCGTGTCTTCACGATGTGACTCCGCGATCTACCACTGTTTCCCTATAAATGTTTTTGGTGTGACTATCAATCAGCTCCGACCTCAGGAGCGGGGCGACTCACCCAGATGGTGGCGGTTCTATGCCATTGCGCTGAATATAGCGATGTGCTGAATCGATAAAATCAGTATACGCGCACTAACGAGACGCTGTGGCCGATTGCGCTGAGCACCCGAATCTGCCCACTGGGACTACACTTTTTATATTTTCTGGAATCCTTCAGTAGGCTAGCCAGATGGTTCAGGTAGAAAAAGAAATATTCGGTCAAGTGTTGGTTGCACTGGTGACCCCAATGACTCACGATGGTGAGGTTGATTGGGTTGCAACTGAAAAGCACATGGACTATGTGATTTCAAACGGTGCTGACGGCATAGTGATTACCGGTACCACCGGAGAGACCTCTACCCTGACCGATGCCGAAAAGATTCAACTGGTCAAAGTCGGTAAGTCGGTTGCAGCTGGTCGAGCCAAGATTATTACCGGCGGAGGATCTAACGAGACCGCCCACGCTATTCAGCTTTATAAGGCCAGTGAAAAGGCTGGCGCCGACGGCGTGATGATCGTGACCCCGTATTACAACAAGCCAACTCAGGCCGGCATTCTTACTCACTTCAGGATGATTGCTGACGCCACTGACTTGCCAGTAATTCTGTATGACATTCCAGGCAGGACTGGCGTTGCAATTGGTCATGACACTTTCCACCGGGCATCCAAGCACCCAAACATTGTTGCTGTGAAAGACGCCACGGGTGACTTGGCTCAAGTTTCAAGGCTCATGCTGGAAACTGGGCTGATGTATTTTTGTGGGGATGATCCCTACGCTCTTCCGCACCTTTCGGTTGGGGCCACTGGCCTCATTGGGGTTACCGCGAACATTGCCCCCCATGCCTACCGAGAGATGGTAGATGCGACAAATGCTAATGATTTCCACGCTGCGCTGAAAGTTCACAATGCCCTTGAGCCGCTTCAGAGGGCTGTAATGACTCATGTGCCAGGGACAGTTGCCGCAAAGTACGTGCTGCACGGTTTGGGCCTTATCAATTCACCTAGGGTGAGATTGCCACTGGTGGGTCCAGAAGACAGCGAAGCCGCCAACATCGAGGCCGGTATCGATCAGGTCCAGAGCGTGCCAGGTTTGAACTTCGATAACTTCCGCCCAGACAGGAACGCTGC
>Ga0105055_10011285_pt1 | contig 11045 bp, 13 predicted proteins | sample BON03_FD_78090 | JGI IMG/M metagenome (GOLD analysis project Ga0105055, IMG submission 78090) | Freshwater microbial communities from Lake Bonney liftoff mats and glacier meltwater in Antarctica - BON-03 | ecosystem: Environmental > Aquatic > Freshwater > Ice > Glacier meltwater | place: Lake... | reverse complement strand
TATATATATATATATATATATATATATATATGCATAGTGAGAGAAAGCGATATTGAAGGAACTTGGATAGATGCATAGCCGAACGCGTCCTGTTCGACAGAAAGTCGGTGGTGGTTAGAAACCCTGCGTCGGGCCGGCGAGCGAAGAATGGGAATGTATAAAGTTATATAGTGAGAGAGAGTGATATCTTTATATATAGGGAGGCATTCGAATGACGTACCGGAGCGAGTCGGATTTGAAAGAAAGTCAGTGGTGGTAATAAAGCCAGCGTCGGGCCATCGCGCAAAGTATGGGAAAGGACTCGATACAGATATACGTTGACAGAGACAGAGCGACAGCTATATATGTATATATAGATAGTGCTCTCTCTATGGTGAGGTACAATATGGATATATATGTATTTGGATAAGGGGTTAACCCATACCGGAGCGCGTCGTATTTGAAAGAAAATCTGTGGTCATTAGAAAGCCTGCGTCGGGCCAGTGAGCAAAGTGAGGAAAATAATCGATCTCGATATACGTTAACAGAGAGAGAGCGCGATATCTTTCATATGTATATATAGGTAGTGCTCTCTCTATGTTGACGTACACTATGGATATATATGTATTTGGATAGATGCATACCGGAGCGCGTCGTATTTGAAAGGAAGTCGGTGGTAGTTAGGAACCCTGCGTCGGGCCAGCGAGCGAAGTAGGGGATTGTATATAGTTATATAGTGAGAGAGAGTGATATCTGTATATATAGAGAGAAATTCAAATGTACGTACCGTAGCGCGTCGTATTAAAAAGGAAGTCAGTGGTAGTTAGGAACCCTGCGTCGGGCCATCGCGCGAAGTAGGGGATGAATATATATATACATAGTGGGACAGAGTGATACCTATATAGATATATAGGTAATGGATAGATGCATACCCGAGCGCGAAGTGTTTGAGAGAAACCCTATAGTGGTTAGGAACCCCGCGCGAAATATAGGAAAGGAATCGATATAGATGCACTGCAACAGAGAGAGAGAGAGTGAGCGATACTTATATAGATATTTAGGTATCTATCAATACCCGAACGCGTTGTGTTCGACAGGAAGTCTGTGGTCGTAAGGAAGCCCGCGTCGGGCCATTGCGCGAAATATGGGAACGGGTCGCGCAGAACGAGAGCGTCGATGTCGGTGATCACGAGATCGAGTCCCCACGTGACTGCCTGGAAGATCAATTGTACCTGATACACCACATGCAAATGTATTATGGTTAGCCTAGTACAACCATATACAACCACAAACACACATGCATACATCAATTATATACTCAATTATATGCTTCAACAACGTTTCCTGGATGACCAACTGTACCTGGTACGACACACACAAATACATGATGGTTAACCTAGTATAACCACAAACACACATGCATGAATCCGATACTCAACTATATGCTTGAAAACATCGTTTGGTTTTTTGTACGATGTAGGGCGGGTCCTGTGATTGTTATATACGCATAGAATGAAGATTGGTTACATAGGAAATGGGTAATCACGAGGTCGAGTCCCCACGTGACAGCCTGGAAAATCAATTGTACCTACACAAAAATGCATGCTGGTTAACCCAGTATAGCCACAAACGCATGTACTTTAATGCGATACTCAATTGTATGCTTTAACCTCGTTTGGGTGTGTACGGTGTACTGCGAGTCCTGTGATTGTTATATACGCATAGAAGGGGGATTGGTTACATAGGCAATGGGTAATCACGAGGTCGAGTCCCCAAGTCACCGCCTGGAAGATCAACTGCACCTGGTACGACAAACACACATGCAGTCTGGTTAGCCTAGTACAACCACACACACACATACATCCATCAGTTATATACGCAGTTATATACTTCAACAAGGTGTCCTGGAAGATCAACTGTACCTGGTGTAACAAACACAAAAACATTCTAGATAACCTAGTACAACCGCAAACACACATACATCCATCAGTTATATACGCAATTATATACTTCAACAAGGTTTCCTTGAAGATCAACTGTACCTCGTGTAACAAACACAAACACATTCTAGATAACCTAATACAACCACACACACATACATACATCAATGATATACGCAATTATATACTTCAACAAGGTTTCCTTTAAGATCAACTGTACCTGGTGTAACAAACACACATGCATTCTGGTAAGCCTAGTACAACCGCAAACACACATACATACATGAATTATATACTCAATTATATACTTCAACAAGGTTTTCTGGGAGATCAAGTGTACATGACACAGCATACATAACTGCATCCTGGTTAGCCTAGTACAACCGCACACACACACACATACATGAATTATATGCTCAATTATATACGTCAACAAGATTTTCTGGGAGATCAAGTGTACATGGCACAGCATACATAACTGCATCCTGGTTAGCCTAGTAAAACCACACACACACATACATACATGAATTATATACTCAATTATATACTTCAACAAGGTGTCCTGGAGGAACAACTGTACTGAGAACAACACAGACATATAAATTATGGTTAACCTAGAACAACGGGTTAAATGTCAACTGTACAGGCACAATATACACAGACGGTTCATGCATTCTGAGCATACGAGCACACACACATTGGGAGTAGATCCGGGAAATGAAGATTGGTTAACCTAGTACAACTACAAACATACGTACATAAATTCGATACTCAATTCTATTATTCAACCCAGTTTCCTGAAAGATCAACTGTACGTGGTACGACACACACGCATGCGGTCTGATTAGCCTAGTACAACCACAAACACACATTCATTCATCAATTATATAATCCATTATATGCTTCAACAAGTTTTCATGAAAGATCAATCGTACCTGGTACAACACACATGCATTATGGTTAACCTAGTACAACCACAAACACACGTACATCAATGAGATACTCAAGTCTTGACTTCAACAAGGTTTGGGTGTGCAGCCACAGAGGCCCACAAAGGATAGCGGGCTAACCCGTCTTCTCGCTAGCGATAACATTTGAGACGGGGAATTGTCACCCGAAGACGTGTTTTTTTGCTCAAGCAAACTCGATGACCATCGAATCTAGATTTGGACCAAAGCTGGGTTTCGGAGAAACTCCGGGTAAACTCTTAACCATAAGTAAACCTAACCGGTACCCCAAATTTGTGAACCCCTCAGGGCGGAAAGGGTCCATGAAACCAAATCTCTGAAATCCGCTGGCTAGATTGGACGGTAAAAAAATTACCACTGTCGTTTGCTAGCAGAGCGTAGCATGGGAGGCGCGCGGACGTAATTGGTTTTTTTATAGGTGCCTGGTGTAGACAAAACGGACATCGGCTTAGGAAGCCCTACGAACGCGCCGTGCGGCGGGGAGAGAGGGGCTGTGTGCGAGACCGCCACGGCCGTAGGGGTTGGAGTCGGGCAGGCAGGATGCAGGTATGGGCAGGGGGTTTGGTAGAGCTGCTTACCTTGTGCTGGCCGAGCGCCTTGAACGACTTAGAGCCCCAGTCCCACTCACCCGTGGGTAGCGTCGTGCGCATACTGAAGCACGACACGCCGCCCGAGTGGAGTTTTCGTAGCGCCGGCCGGTCTGTGGCGCCGACCAGCCAATTGGTCAAACCCAGTCGGCGCACGTGCCAGACCCACGTGACTGCAAAGTCTAGCCGAACCGAGTTGACAAACGTCAGGATCAGCTGCTTCCGCCCCGTCGCGACGGACAGAGCGCGCTCTCGCGTGAGCTGCTGGTCCAGTGGCTCCATGATGGGCGGCGGCCGGTTCGGCGACTCCGACATGAGCCGCATGCCGTCGGCGTATGCCGTCGGAAGCCCGACGAGCGACATCAGCGGGTCTGGCGGCGCAAGCCCGAAGAGCGACATCAGCGGGTATGGCGGCGGGGTTTTGGACACTCCGACAGGCGGCGGCGGATCAGGTTGCGACTGATGGCGGCGATCCGACGCCTAAAACGCAAAACAGAAACATTCACAGACGGTTTTCATTCACAGACGGTTAATGTAGAGCTAGAGCTAGAAGACTGCAAAGAGCACACAAGCACGCGCGCAGAAGGAGCTGATCCGAGAGTTTGGGGCTGGCCCTGGCCGGCTTACGCGTGTCCTGCCCCCCCGCAATAAGCCGCAGTGTATGAGACCTTCTTATGACACGCTATCTCTATAGGGTATCTGTCTACCTGCTCCGTATATACAGAAACATGCCACGAAGACACGAATGGCATACAGGTCAACCCGAACGGAGTGGCAAACACCCCGCTAGGGACATGCACACCAATAGGCTTGGTAGCGGTAGTCCATCCTGCGAGTAGTTGTTCCTGCAAAGTACAGATACAACCATTTCACGTGAACGTAAATTAACAAGCGTCGCAAAAACACAGCCAAAAAACGCATCGCAGCTAACCACTGGTATCAGCACCTGCAATGCGTTGCCATCTCTGGCTCCTCGCGGCACTTCTGGCGTGGCCGGCGGCCGGCGACGACGACGGCGGCGACCGCGCGCGCTGGCCGCTCATCTTTGCGGCGGGCGAGGGCGACTCGGCGACCGTCGTTGGGCTGCTCGCCGGTGGCCACCCGGTCGGCGAGCGATCCAGGGACGGCGAGTCCGCGCTCCACGTGGCGGGCATCCGCGGCGACGTGGCGACGGTGGCTGCCCTCATCGCTGCCGGAGCGGATGTCGACGCGAGGACGCCCGCTGGGTCGACCATGTCGATGACACCGCTGCACTGGGCGATATACCACGGCCACGAGGCGATGGTTTCGCTGCTGCTGGACGCCGGCGCGGACCCGACTGCTGCCAACGAGCACGGCAAGACGCCGCTGGAGATGTGCGACGATGCGGCGCAGGCGGGCGCGTCTCAGCTGATTCGGGACGCGATTGCTGAGGCGCATAACACCGACTCTCTGGTCGAGGACTCCAACAGAATACGAGGCTCGTCGTCAGACGAGAAGGAGGCGGGGACACGCAAGGGTTCTGCTATCCCGGGGATGGGTGATGTGGGCGCAAAGGACGAGGTGTGACGAAAGGCTTCCGTGTGTGTGCACCACGAGCCGCACTGCTCGTACACGCATACACACATATAAATACGACAGCCGTGTGCGTGCGAACACTACGTCGTGTGTGCCTGTTATATATTTGCAGCGTGCGGCGTGGCCGTCATTTATGTGTGGACAATTCAATACTATACTGCACAAAGACCGAAATAACGAATTACAGACGATACATGATACATAATATATGAGTGCGTGCGTTTATATTATTGTAAGTGTATATTGACATTATTATAATTATTATCATCATTCCCTTATCCGCCATACCTCTCCATACTTATCCCACGACTTCGCCGTCAGCCCGCAACAAAGGCGACTCCTGCGGGACACCGACCACTTTCAGCTATTGTAGTGTTTGGTGTTGTGCGGAGAGGGTTCTCCTGTTTAAAAAAAAATTATATAGATATATATTCGCTAGCTTGACGAATTAAATAATTGAATTATTGATTTTTTATATATTTTAATAAATTGTCGTATGGTGTATTGCTGTGATATTGTGTGTGGTTATTTTGTGTTATTGTAGGTTGTAATACGACTAATCTAACTGTAATTGTGTGTGTCGCGTTGAGTCATCATGTCGCAACTTTTCGGCGGTGTTGGTGTCTCGTAAATTGTATTCGAGTACCAGTACCACTTTTAGCTATTGTATGTATGTATGTATGTAAAGATTCGGCAGCACCAGCTAGCTATTGTATTAGTAGGAGATGCGGAGTGGATTCTCTAGAATTTTTTTTTTTTTTTTGATTCGAGTGTCTCGGGAGTCTACGATCGATCGACGATCGATAATAGTAATAGAGGTAGAGGCAAACCAGGGGTTAAGGGTTAACCCGAGGCGCACGCACCGCCTGCCGCCGCAGCTCGATGGCCTGCAACGTGACCTTCACACCGCGCTGGTGCATCTCGCTTACCGCTTGGAGGCGCACCAGCCTGAGGAGGCAGACCCAAGGCTGCCGCGCGCATCCGCTTCGTTGCGCAAGCCCGGGACACGCAGCTGGTCGGCGGCGGCTGGGCTGTTGCGGCCGCCTGCCGCTTCTAGCGCGGCGTCGTGGCGACCGCGGCTTCGTGGTACGCAAGGGCACGGAGAGCGGCATGGGAGAATTTCTGGGCTGATGCGCCATTCGCGCGAGAGGTTGAGGCCGCCGAGGGTCGTCGGTGAGCCACTGCGTTGCTCTTCCACGCGGCCCTCAAACTCCACTCGGGCCATCCGACGACTCGGTGGCCACGATACCGCACGCGGCCAGCGCGTCGACGAGATATGAGCGGCTACTCGACGCACGCGGCCGCCAGGAGAGACGCGCACGCCGCGCTCGCAACAGCGGGCACGTCGCCCGGGTTGCCCGAGCGGGCCATAATCTGTGCCTGAATGCCGCAGGCCAGTGACTGCCACCGACACCGCCTCTTCTAGCCTCTCCACTGCGGCGACATTGCCAGCGCGGGTACCGAGGTTGTGCAACGCCCCTGACTCGTCCACGAGCTTCCTGAACTCGCCGTTCAGTCGCGTCCGAACATCTGCCGATGTAACTGCACACACACTCCCGCTGGCAGCCGTTTGGACGAGTTATTTTTGGCCGGCCGTTTCAAATTCCGACCAATCATGCTGACCAATCGGAGCTTCCGCGTCCCACAGGCATGGAGTCGGCTGAAGTAATCGCCGAGCGTGAGCAGTGGCTGAGCGAGCGGCTTGCGTGGCTGCGCGACGGCGGTGCTCGCTCTGCCGACGGGCGGCTGGTGGTGCCGCTCACCGGTGCGGCCAAAGCGATCAAGCTGGCGACATACACCGCCAAGCGCGTGGCCAAAGTCTACGAGGACGAGTGCAAGCGCAAGGAGGAGGCGGAGAAGGAGCTGCGCAAGCGCGACGCAAACCTGCGACGGAGCTCCATGGGTTTGCGAAGCAGCAAGTTGTCCATGGCAGGTTGAGCTCGCTGCCGTCCCGTCTATTATTACATTATTGGCTGAGGACGGCCTCCTGCTGGGCGCCCAACCCACACCAGGCGGCTGCTGAGCTCCGTGGAACTCAAACCAGTCCGAGGCGCACGCCCGTGGACGGCATGGTGGTCCTCGTCAGCATGTTGGACAGCAGTGGCGTATTCTACGAACAGCTTGTGATGGAGGATTGTCCGCTTCAAGCGGCTCCATGTGCAAGTGTGCTACATGTGTGAGTGTGTATGTGTGTGGTCGAGTGCGTGCACAAGGATGCCGTCGTATATCTAAATGGCCAGAGCGGAGCTTCTGGAGCGACGGGAGCGGCGTACAACGCAGACGCAGAAGGCTGCAATGGTGACGCGAAGGCTTCCACGCTGAGCTCCTATGCTATTATATGCATACACGCATCCTGCGCTACTAGACCGCCGACTGCGGGGCGCGGAACGCGATGCCCCAGCTATGATTTCGTGCGTACTCATGCGTTTGCTCTATAGAGGGTTCTCGCACACACGAGTGGTATGTCCAAGACTCATCTGCGCGATGTATATCATGCATATAAATAATATATACACATGTGTCATAATATGTACATGTATTTTATATTTTATTATATATATATAATATTATTATAATTTGAAATTATAATTCAGTTTATATATAAAGAAGACCATACTGACACCGAAGGCTGGTTCCCCCGGACATCTCTGGAGCTACCAGACACAGCACATGTGCCGCCGCTTGGCCAACACAAAACGCGCATCGTGCCGCACACAGACCATTCCACACACATCTGAGCGTGGCGGTGGCATCAGCTGCACGCGACGGACGCCTGCGCGCAGCATCAGCCTCACGACTCACCCCCTTCTTCTGCTCGTGAAGTGCGACCGCCGCGTCGTCTGCAGGCTCGGCAGCGGCACACACAGACCACTCCACACACATTTGAGCGTGTGGCCGTGGCATCAGCTGCACTCGACCGACGCCTGCGCGCAGCATCAGCCTCGCGACGCGCCACCTTGTGCCTGATCGAGACGAGCGGCCGCCACGTCGTTTGCGGGCGCGGCAGCGGGCTGCACGGCCGACGCTTGCGCGCAGCATCAGCCCACGACACACCACCTGCTTCTGCTGGTGAAGTGCGGCGGCCGCCGCCGCGTCGTCTGCAGCCGCGGCAGCGGCATCAGCTGCACGCAACCGACGCTTACGTGCTGTTTGATTGCGCCTCGCCGCCTCCTTCGTCTGCGCGAGAAAAGCGGCCACAGCCATTGCACGAACCGCATGTGTTTCGCGCCCATGCCTGCCCGGTAGCCGCGGCTGTCATTGCAATGCGAGCGTGGCCTAGTGCATCGGGCTAACCCGACAGCCACTGCAAAAATTGAGCGAGAATTTGCGAAATTTACTGACATACGACCTAATACGACAAGTATTCGAGTGAATCGGGTAAATTCGGGTGAACCCAAGTTTTCTACCCGATCTACCCGGACGTGACGTCGAATCTGCTAACAGAATCTTGATACAGCCTATCGGGGGTATAGAGAGCTTTTCCTTCGCGCCCCTTACTGGAGAACCGGGTCCCAGAGCTTTTCCTTCGCGCCCCTTACTGGAGAACTGGGTCCCCGGACCAGCATATAGCGCTGGTATACCGGGAGACCTATAATACATATACATAGACGATATATACTGTAATGAGTCATAATATGTCATAAGCCATATACAAAAAAAATTAATCTTACATCTCTTACTACTACAACTACAGCTCACATCACAAACGCTTATTTGTGAAGTAGTAAACCCTTGGCGTTACGTGGTTGTGGTTGAGGGGCTGTTGGTTTAGAATATACATAACATTTTTATTATTGTTGTTGCTGTTACTGTGGTTGTTGGTTGGTTGGTTAGTTTGGTTTTGGACCGTGTAGTTATAGTATGATGATGTAATAACCTTTGCTTTTGGGTGGTTGTGCATCATGTTGTAGTGATATTGTTGTGCAAGTTGTGCGAGTAAAAAAACCTTTCACGTGTACAATGTAACCCACAATGCCACGCTCACATCTCGTGTATAGAGTGAAAAGAGCAACAGCTCTACACGACTGCTAGTCACTACACACACAAATAGCACACGACAAGAACAACAACCATATACATACGACATATATATATACATATACATATATATGGCAAGTAAAACGTGGAAAGTGGAAAGCGCCACTTTCGGGTTAACAAAATAGAAGTAGTAGGTAGGGATGGTCGTTCCTAGAGGCGTGTGGTTGTGCATGCACTGTATAATTTTATAAGTATCCACTGCTGTGGATACTTATAACAGTATACACAGTGTATGCACAACCACACGCCTTTGGGAAGGAACGACCCTCTCTACTACTTTTATTTTGCGCACTGTGCACTGTGCATATCCTTAAAAAAACTAAGGCACCCCGCCTGTATAGCTAACACACGTGGTACGTGGTCAGAATTATATGCATATACATAATAATATCTCAGATATATCTCACATGAATTAAGTGGCTGGCAAGACACAGAACGCGCACAGGTACAACACACACAACATGCAATAAGCGAGTATCACACGACATTACTGCGGCTTTCAAAAAAAGATCTTTCATAATAATAAACACGTATTATATATGTGTAATTATTGTGAAATCTGAAACGCGTGCGAACACGCGAAGTACGAAGGCGTAAGTAAAGAACGCGCGTGTGCTAGTGCCACCAAATAATATTCACATAATACAGACAACAGACACACTTACGAGTGGCGGGGGGTTGCTTGTGCGTTATATACATGTGTTTTAAATATTAAATATATATGGGAATAAATGTCATACGTACATATACACAGCAGTATTCCTCAGTATATATATATAATAATGAAAAAATACATTTACAAGAAACATATCGGCGGCAAGTGCCACATGCTCGATGACACGACATCAGCATGTACATGCACATCTCCTAAATTGAATATATACTAGCCCTCCCCTGGAGTGTGTTTTTGGGATACCCTGCTCGTGTTTCTTATTTCACACGTATCCCCAGGGTATCTCACCGGATCCTTGGTATCCCGCTGTGTCATTGTATCGAGTATCTTATCGACCTATATCTAGCCATTTTGCAGCAGATCCACTGTATCTCGCTGTATCCCACTGTATTTCCAGCTGTATCCGTACGTACGTATCTAGCTGTATCCCGCTGTTTATCTAGCTGCATCCCGCTGTATCTCACCGTATCCCACCGCTTCGAAAACGGGATATTATCGGGATATGACAAAACACCCCAGGCCCAAAGGAGGGCCTCGGGAGGGCTTTCTATACTCTTGTTCGTGCTGCTATGTGTACAAGTGCATAATTATAGTAGTAGTAGTGACGATACATGACTGATTGAAACATATTTAATTTGGCATATATGCACAAGTAGGACAAGGGCGCCGACGACCAGCCACGAAAACCGCAACCACAATCATTATTATTACAGCAAAAAACGCAAACCAAAAAAGTCTTCCAGCCCAACGATTGGAAGGGTCTCAGGGTTAAGCAGTCACGATAGTAGACAAACAAAGACAAGACCCCCGCTCACTCGGAGGACGCACGCCGCTCAGGGCCTAGAGTTTAACATTCAGCAGCGTGTGTTAAAAGTGCCCCCTTATTTAACTACACTTTCCATGATGATGGTTGGGAGGTCGGCCAGGTGTGGGGACGGACAGGGTGGTGCCGGGGCGCGCCGCTGCGCTCTGCCAGCCCGAGTCTGGCTCACTGCAGCAGGCTCAGGGTGTGGCGACAGGATCATAGAGAAAGCGTCACGGGCCGGGATAACCATTCATACCAACCCGTGTGAAGTGGCGCGTGTCGCCCCTGTGCTGTTTGCGCCTACGCCGTGTGCGTCTGTCACTGTCTGTGACCACCCTACGCCGTGTGCGTCTGTCACTGTCTGTGACGTGGTGTCTTCTACGAGGAGGCCAAACTCGTGACCTCAACAACATCAAGGCGCCGCCCCTCATCCCGAAGTGGAGCGGCATGCGGTCTGAATTCAACGACTGGAAGAACAACATGGGCGACACCCTGCAG
>Ga0105055_10011283_pt1 | contig 11045 bp, 10 predicted proteins | sample BON03_FD_78090 | JGI IMG/M metagenome (GOLD analysis project Ga0105055, IMG submission 78090) | Freshwater microbial communities from Lake Bonney liftoff mats and glacier meltwater in Antarctica - BON-03 | ecosystem: Environmental > Aquatic > Freshwater > Ice > Glacier meltwater | place: Lake... | reverse complement strand
TTTCAGCGCAGGAAGTCTCAAAAGTCGATTTTACTACACAAGTTGTAAAATCAAATTTGAAAATCAAATTTGCAAGGTCTCCCGTGGCGGAAAGGTCTCAGGGGTTGGAATGGCTCCGATAGGGAGTGTTGAAGTGAGGCGTCTTGCGAGATAGATGGACTACTACCTGCACGCTCGAGTGTGGTGTGGGCTTGAAGATGAGCTGCCTAATGCAAGAGACGTCTCAAAGTAAAGCTCGCTGGACAACGAGTCACGCTCCATTCCTGCCCTGTCCTCACTTCAGATTTCGGAGACCATGTGGGAGATTATACGGGAGCCCTCAAGGTCTCCCCAAAAATCGCATCTGCAAGGTCTCCCAAGCGCGTAGCGCCACCGTGAAGAAAATATAGCCGTGACGATGACGTGAAACCCCGTCGCAATTTACTTGGACGTTTCCAAAAAGGCTTAATGCTCGCTCCGACTGGTGACGAAGAATCGGGGCCGAGTGAAAACGGCGCATTTTCATGCAGACGCTTGTGCCTTTTCCATGCATAAATACTGCTTGGATGACTCAGTGCAAGTGGACAGTAGCACGATAATGTTGTTGCGAAGGTATGCAGGTTCAAGTGAGTCAGTGGCTGAGGTTGATCAGCATACTCTGCACTTTGGCTGTGACGGTAGGGTCTGCGCGGACTCGTTTGACTTTTCCAACTTGCAAGTATCGTTGTCAGACTTGGCATTTGCCATGGAGTTTGACGCAAGCGAACTCGTGATGGCCGAGCCTCAGATTCCTTCGACCTATGCTGACATTCATACTGTCCTGCCAACGATCTCCGAGTCAGTGCCCGCTGAGTTAGCTTCTTCTACCACGCCTCGAAATACAATAAAATCCGCAAAGCAGCCTCATTTCACAGGCGAAGAGGCGTGGCAGGAGCTCGGGCACAGCCTTGGTGATATTGCAGTGACCAATGATGCTATTACTCAGGCGCAGATCGTTGTTATAGCAGCGACCATGCGCAATGTCACGCTGTTGGCCTCTGAGAAGCAGCAGCGCACACAGGCCCTTCGCTCAGGTCAGATGTCAGACTGGGAAGACGAAGACTTTGTGTACTCGAAAGTGGCAGCCTTATCCGCAGCGCATGTCACCTGGTTGCTCGACAAGTTGCCGCTACCTTCTGATAGCCGTGGCCTCACAATGTGGCCACGTTACACGAACTCCGAGCGTATTCTTTTGCTGCGGCCATCGTCTGAGGATAATACAAACGACGAGTGGCAGGCTTGTGCAGCCTAAGTCGAATCCGCAGCATATATTTGAGATACCTTGAAACATATCTGACCAGCAGTACATCAGTCTAGTAGCAACAGTAGATGTAAATTAAAAAAGCTGGTGCAATTTCCAGGCCATACAAGAGAGAAAACTCTCTCAATATAGAGAAATCTGGTTTGACTACACAATCGTACAAACTTATGACGTAGGATTGCCAGCGGCACTCTAGGAGACAGTGAACACTATGGTACAAGGCGCCCACACCCAATTTTTTTTCCAATAAATGCTGCTTTCTCACGACATCAACCGCGTGACATGACCTTGAACCGATTTTCTTTCTCGCTTGAGTGTAAACGGCTTGACCAGTATTCTAGTATCAAAATTCAACTAATGTATATGAGTTAGTTCCTCATGTATATGAGTATATAGAACGGATATTTCCTCGCAACCTCCATCATAGAGCCAGCAAACATACATGAATATCAAACTCTGGCGGTGATGGTCATCGAAAATATGTCGGTGATGGTCAACGACGGCAGCACTGTCATAGCTACTTCACTACATCCGTATCACCCTCCAAAGCAAATGAACAGAGCAACTTTGTGGCAATGGAAAGAACCTGTAGCTTTTTTTTGTGGCAATGGAAAGAACCATGTAGCCTCCTTTTGTGTATCAAAGGATAACCCAGCATAATGCCCTAATGTGCTGGATTTCAAGACAGTATACGCTTGAACTTTCCTTACTTTGATATTTTAGAAAAAGTATCACAAAAAAGAAAGGCCACCGGGCGACAATAAGTAAAAGATTTTAGTTTCGCACCTTGCAGATAATGTCTTGTACATAACCATTATACAGTCTGTGAATATGGTGACATCCTTTGCTGTGGCAATCTTTCAATAGATGCGGTCATGAATGGACGGGAGTGGCAAGTGGCGAGTGAAAATCGATGATATGACAATCGGTGATGATGGATTGATAAAAAACGATTGGCAAATGATTTCCAAACAGCACAGGAAGAACACAAAACGAGTGGCAACTTTTAAACAAGTATCTGTTGTCGGGAAAATGGCCCAGGCTCGATTGGAGGCAGGCAGTGAGTTTAAACGAGAGAGAGAGAGAAAAAGAGAGAGAGAGACAGGGAGAGAGAGAAAGAGAGAGAGAGAGAAAGAGAGAGAGAGATAAAGAGAGAGAGAGAAAGAAAAAGACAAAGAGGCAGAGAGAAAGGAGAGAGACCGAGGGAGAGAAAGAAAGAGAGAGAGCGAAAGACAGAGAGAAAAAGAAAGAGAGAGAGAAAGGGAAAAAGAAACAGAGAGAGACTTGGAGAGAGAGAGAAAGAGAGAGAGAGAGAGAGAAAGAGAAAGAAAAAGAGACAAGGAGAGTGAAGAAGAGAGAGAGACTGTGCGTGCGACAGACAGAGAGAGAGAGAGAGAGAGAGAAAGAGAGAGAGAAAGAGAGAGAGAAACAAGAGAGAGAGCCTCGGAGAGAGAGAGAGAGCCAGAGAGAAACAGAGAGAGAGAGAATGGGCAAAAAAAAAGATCAAAAGAGAGTTCGACATAGAGAGAATGAGGGAGAGAGCAATGGAGAGTAGGAAAGGGAGAAGGAGAGAGATGGAGAGAGAAACACAGCCTGAAAGAGAAAGAACGTGAGGGAGAGAATGTGTGTCAAAAGGAAAGAAAAAGAGGACAAGCTGGAGAGAGAAAAGGAAAGAGAGATCATCTCAGTGTGAAAAAGAGACAGACGAAAAGACTTGGAGAGGGAGAGAGGTGGGGGAGAGAGAGAAAGAGAGAGGGAGTACTCCTCCCTGGAGGGAGAGGGCGAGGGAGGGGGGAGGGGGGGTAAGAGAAAAAGAGATAGAGATAAAGAGAATGAGCAACAAAGAGAGGACGAGAAGCAAGAGTGTGAGAAAAAGACAGGAAGAGAGAGAGATATGGAATGAAAGAGAAAGAGACAGAACAACAGACAAAGAGAGAGAGTCTGGGAGAGACGGAGAGAGGGAGTAAGAGATAGAGAGCCCGCATGCATGTGTGTGAGAGAGAGAGCGATAGAGAGCAAGCCTGAGAGAGAGAGCCTGCAAAAGAGAGCCTGAGAGAGACAAAGAGAGTATATATATATATATATATACATATACATATATATACATATATATATACAGGCGAGCACGCTGTTACAGGCGAAGACGGCAACAATTTCCCCTTTAAGTGCCGCGATCCAGGTAGAATTTCACAACAGTCATCTCACTACTAATTACACTCTGAACTCAGATTGAAAATGAGAGCAAAGCTGACCTGTGAGGATTTTTATCAGAGAGAGAGGATGGCGCCGCCCTGAGCCCCGAGAAGAACGTCTTCGATCGTCGACTCAGACCTCTCGCAAGTGCTCTCGCAAATGCTACTAGCTCAGTGAGCTAGCACCCCTAGGGAATTTGCTAGCTGTCTATGCCCGTGGACGTTAGGGTTTTATTCCTATTGGAAGTTCTAATGACCCTAGTTCGCGTACGAAATGTAATTCCCGTGGGTGATTATTTCATACTGAAATGGTCTCGGTTTGCACACGTCTAGATATTCAAAATTTCACATGTTCCCACTAATTCCTATTTAGGCCGATTCCATTTAATATTTCCTGGAAATCAGAAAACAGAGTTTCGAAATCTAAGATTGAATTCCCGGCCCTTGCTTCCATTTAATCAGTCGGGTTTTGATAGAGTTAGAGGTGTTGTCAAAAACAATGGGTCGCACCAACAGGTGTTGTAAAAAGACAAAGGATCGCACCACATGTTTCAAACAATGGGTCGCACCAAGGTTGCGAAGGCACGACTAATTCGAAAATGATGTCTTCATAAACTGAAAATGTTTCTCTTGTACCCATCAACAACTTTCCGCCAGGTACAGGAAGGTGGTGAACTGGTATAAGAGGATCCCCTAGGTACAAACCTCGTTTTCTTGAAATCAACCCCACGGTAGGTGTTCCTTTAATTTTCGGTTTTGCCAGTTTCATCTTTGAGGATCCCGAAAGAAATGCATATCTTTCGAGAACCGGAAAGTTGACAAGTATCGACCGGAACTTCAACAAGTTTGTGACCCGAACATGCCTGGTACAAATGATTAAATGCAAGCAGGAATTCAGAAAGTTGAAAAATTTCCGATTTCCGGAATGATTCAATGGAAGCAGCCTTACTCTCCCTGCCGCTCGACATACTCATTCACACTGAAAAATAAGAAACCTTGGGGAGAATATCAATGCTAAACTTGCCTGTGATCAGAATATTGCAAATCTTGGCGGACTAAAAGTCCTTGCCAGTGAAGCTTTTCAATCATATCCCCACTGAAAAAATTTCATTTTCCAATAAGATTGCTGTTTACACCGCACATCACATCATGGGCTAAACTGTGGGCACAGAATAATCAGAAAAAATAACAAGATGCAAGCCTAGCGATAGATCCAAATGCTTCAGGAAGTTTCCAGGTCAACACCTTCCAGAAGAGACATATGAGCTCATCAATAGTGCTTTCTGCGATTCAATGGCGACAACTGTCACGGCTGGCCACCACTTCACCTGGAGACATCTGTATGCCGGCATGTAAGCTGCACAAACACCAGCGAGTAAGCTCATGTTTGTCACACCTGATACAGAGAGTATTATGAACACGTTGTGGCAGGCGAAAGAGTTTGATCAGATATGCAGCAGAGAATCGCTGACGGAATAGGCAGTGGAAATTGGAAAATCTGTGAAAGAGCACAAAAAGACGCTATAATTACGACCCTACAATGTTTTATGAGATTTGAATCGTTTTTGGATTCGGAGGCAAGATTGCATAGTCATTAACACGAATCATCGAACACTATACATCCTAGAGTTCAAACGGTCATCTGACAGAAATGAGGATTTTCAGGTAAAAGAAGATGCGGATAACGAGCAACACAAAAGCATCATCGAGGCGCTCAAAGTGGCTGCCCCAGAATGGAGAGAGAGATAATGTTGTTTATTGGAAAACCAAAAGGAAGATCAAAAATGATCTCCAATGGAATGGACGTTTGAACAGATGGATTTTGTGGCAGGGAGGCGTGGTGCAGTGGAAGATGATTTCTATAACAAGGTCGAAAAGCTTAATGTACAAGCAGGGAAAAAGGACAAGATTCCGGCGGCGCACACTGCATATGCGAAACGCATGACGCAGTTATGCAATCTTACTATCAGCAAATATGACAAGGCATCAGAAAAGGCAGCAGAATTGAAAAAAAACGATCTCTGTGAAAGAGCACGAAAAGGAACGCTATTATTTCGATTCGACAATGTTTTATGAAAACAGTTTTTGGAATCGGAGGCATAGCGATTAACAAAAAATCAATGAATACTATACATCCAGAGTTCAAACGGTCATCTGACAGAAATGAGGATTTTCTGAGGGTAAAAGAAGATGAGGCGAACAAGCAACACAAAAACATCATCGAGGCGCTCAAAGCGGCTGCCCCGTGGGTCGTCTGGGGCTGACGCGACGACGTCGATGGAGAACATCGGAGAACAAGTGTATGTGTACATAACTCACAATCATTTTGTCCTCAGCTGCTGAAGAAAGGTGAAGACGGGGCAAAGCTTGAAAAAGATGAGCAAACCAACGGCGTTACACACAGAAGGCACAGCACAAGTACCAGAATGGTTTCTGATACTGCCAAGAAACTGTAGTAAAAAAATTAAATAAATAATGGAATCGCTGTGGTGTTAACGACCAAATTGCAAACAGGGACTTAAAGCTGAAGTTCATTTCTATCAGAAAAGTAAAGACAGAAGAGAAAAAGGTAAAACACACACATAGGTTCAAAGATCGGAAGGTAAAACACACACATAGGTTCAAAGATCGGACATCAAATCAGATAGTTTCTTTGTTCATCGATTTTGAAAATGGGTTTACTGTATTTAATTCCAGATGTCCCTTTCGGAAATTGATCCTTTTAATTCCGTCCATCAATCAAGATCGCTTTCCATGTGTGCTGCATAGTATTCTTAAAACGAAGACAGTCACAGCAATCATAAGCATGTATCTAGCCTACATTTGAATGTTGTTCTTGATGTTCATTTCCTATAAAAAGTCTGCACTCAAACATTTTATTTTTCCTTCACTTTATACTTATGCTGAAGATTCTTTCATGAACACGTCGTAATTTTACGCATCACGAAAATGCCTGCACATAACAACACACATATGCTTGTTACAATAATTGCGACCCTGTTCCTCGCGCAGATGACTCTCAGAATCAAAACGGGCTTCGTTGATGTATACGGTTGATTTAATGCACCAAGGCACAATATTCTTGTGTTCAATTTTTAGAATTCTCTCTTAAGTTTTCCTTTGACGCTTATCCTAGTACTCCATCAAAATAACAACGTCAAAAATAACTTTTCCCAAAAAAGTGAACACGTCGAACTTGAAATCGAATTTGGATCGCTACTTTATCAACCATCTAGCGCCTTCAAAGGGCGACCCTGGAATTGCGCATAGATCAACTTCACGATTGGAGCACGCTACTTTCTTACGAAGATCCAATTTCAAGAAGGACTTCAAATTCTCGGGGTGACAGATTCCAAAGCTAGAGACAAAATCCTAGCGATTACGGTGTAGAAAACACTAGCCCTGTCTGATAGTATTCTCAAGCTTTTTCACGTATCTATTCTTCGCAGCCCTGAATGTGCCTTAAGCTCGCTTCCATCAGAACTGGCCAACTCCCAAATTTCAGCAAATCCAACTCTTGAAAAAATTCACCGGCCTATTTAGTGGGCTAGTAATTTAAAGAGACAGAACACTAGGCTGCTCACCCGGCCATTCAACAGGGCCGCAGCATACATTGTCGGGAGACCGGCCGTTCGGGAGGAAGACCGGCCGTTCAACAGGGCTGCAGCATACATTGTCTGCCCCTCATCGCCCGCCCACACGTGGGTCGAGCATTCATAACTGTGACCAGGCTCCTCAACGAGGAGCCTTTATTAACCCCTGCGGTTTGGCCGCAGGGGTTACTGTCCTGTAAGAGCCTGAGTTAGGATACCTGAGCGGACAGCGCCGAGCTTATAGCAAACTCTATGGGCTGGTTACTTAGCAATCTACACATAGCGCAGACAAGGACATACATATACATGCATCCTTTTTACTTTCTCAGGCTTGATGCTTACCGTCAGCCATTGGTATTCTCACGCACTCCATTCCCAGCTACTTTACAGTTGGCTCACAACCAACAAGACAAGAAGACAGAACAAACAAGCCTGCTATCACGGTCCCCTCGATAACACAATCCGCCCCACAGGCCAGGCTCGTCCACCAAAGACTTAGACATACTAACTCTGAGCAAAATGCCCCGCATCGAACACATTCGCACAGGTCATCAAAGGTACGACCACCCAATAGCTTGTTACATACATCACACCGAGATCACCACGCCATTCTTAAATGGAAACACAACCCCGCACACCACAAATAGTTACTCGCAGTGAGAGTCTCTTAACGGAATTAGTTGCTACGGAAATCAGAATTTGATTATCCATTTGGATCTTTTCCAATAAACTTGTACAACATGATCTCTTTTGAATTTGGAGACTCATCAGCAAAAAACTCTCCCTTAATCATCGAGCAATGCAAGACGCACACCTCATCCGAGAAATATCCAGCTGAATCTCCATATGTGCAAAATTCGCTTTCTCAGAAAAGTGTAGTCACAACGTAAAACCCAGGCAGACGACAAAACACACCAATACATTATTTCGTTTGAACTACACAACAGTTACAGACGTCGAAAATTGTACAGAACAATAAATCGCGCCTTGTGCAAGCACCTCAAAGTAATTGGAAAAAAATGAGTGCTCAGAATTAAAAAGTCACCTCGCTCTGTTTTGACTGGAGCAAACTAAACTTCTTGATCGAGAGGAGAAAGACAAACAAGAGCGAAAAATACATGTTAGACCGCATCGAATGCATTAAAGGGAATATTGTGGCACTGTCAACGGCAATCGATTGTTTATAAACAAGCTCGTTGCCTATTAAAAAAACAATCAGAGGTAGTCCAGAATTTTTTTTGAGTTGAAGAATTCATCAAAATGAGAAGACAGGACAATATTCACAATTCTGACTTTGTCAGCACCAAAAAAAAAGAGCTCTGGCAATGGCAATATCTGGCCCGGGATAATTTGCCAAATCGTCATGAAGGGTGATTTCAGTGGTGGCATGCATCTATTGCAATCAAGCTCATCGCGTTCTTCTTGCACATCAAGTCTAACTCGTTTGTGGCCAGAAAACCAGTTGGCTTGTTTGCATAGACGAGTGCACCACGCCTGTGTTATTCTGAACATCTAATGACTTCTTCAACGCAAGCCAGTAGACTGATTTTGAAAGTTGGGTTAAGTAAATGATAGGTGAACAATATGTACCAGAAGTGCTCACTTACGCATGTGAAGTTTGCACTGAGACCTGGGACCGCTCTGTTATCGATTTGAAGGTCCTAAACGAAAGCTTCTCGACATCACGAACATCTCATTTAGTATAGAACATCGCATAAATCTGTTTCTCCCTCAAGCCTGGTGTGGTAGTGACCGTGGCAACACAGGTGTGCCGTGTAATTCCGATGTGCCCTTGAGGCGTCGAAAGGCATCTCTCCCAGCCACGGCTTGTGTTTTCGTAACAGTCTCGTCCGTGTGACTTTTGACGCTTTGTTGTCACGATTGCACATTGTTGCTCGGAAAGTATTGCAAAAAACAGCCAACATGTACATGTGTTCAATTTCTTGCCATTCAAGATGAAGGAGTAGTGTCCCATTGTAAGAATGTCCTTGAGCTCGGTGGAGTGTAATGGCTTCCTTGCAGTTGCGGCAAATGAGTAATTGGATGGTCTATCACGCGTTCCACGGTGATTTCATCGGTGAAAGACAAAACAGAAGGTTGAGTCTGGACCGTGGCATAAATGCATATACATGTATTCAGATATATAAATATATATGCACACATGTATATACACGGGTAAATACATGTATTTATATATATATATATATGTACACTTACATTGTTGTATCATCCTGTACCTACATGTATATACATGTATATATACAAACACATATCTATATACATGTGTAAACATACATTGTTCTGTCATCCTGTATCATCAAGCAACTTTACTCCATATTTTTCATCCCGATGTTTGTAATCAACCAACATGGGGAGGAAGGAATCCACCATTTTATCAAAAGAGGTGTAAATTTTATCAACAGAGGCAAATGCTTTGTCACAACAGTGTCGTGTATTTGCAACTGACCTGTTTAAGGCATACAATATGCCATTTTTTGCAAAACTTTGTCTACTCCAAGACACCTCGAATACCACATACTTCTAATCCTCACTTTACAACACACAGAATGCTCTCAAACCCCAGTTTTCGCCACAAAACATATTATCTACGGCAAAAGCAATCTGCGCTTTCATGCTTCAAAAGCTCGGATCTGCGATTCCATCGGATCTGCAACCCCCCCCCCCCTCTCCTACAACGGCTGTTGTAGCGATGGCATGTTGGCAAGGCTTTTCTGCACGTTTTTCTGTGTGACATGACATGTTCAATGTGATTCAATGTGTTGTAGAGTGTAGCACTGTGCTGCTGGGTGTTGCAGGGCGTTGGCATGCTGGGAAGACTTATGAGCACACATGTCTGTGCGACATGAAATATTAAGTGTCTTGAAATTTGTTTGGAATTTGTTTTCTTTTGTTGTAGTACGTTACAGTGCGTTACAGTGTGTGTGTGGGTAGCATCTCACCGGCACGGACATACAGCGCAGAATGATGTCCACCTTAGCATGTGTATTGCAGTATTTCTTACAGTGTTTTTTGCAGTGTTTCTTGCAGTTTTTGTTGCAATGTGTGAGTAGCATCTCACCGGCACAGAAATAGAGCGAAGAATGACGTCCACTTTGGCATTAATTTTCTTATGTTCTGACACCACCATTGCCGCTCTCGATCGCAGGTGCCCTAACCTGCATTGGTAGGTCTGTTAATCCACAGGTCGTCGTTTCGATTCCGTCTAAAACCGAGAACTCAAATTGACACGGATTTGAGCTACATGGACCCTCACATCAAGGGTACTAAACTACTGTTGAAAGTAATAAAAACAATTATAGTCATTATAAGTATATATGTACATCAGTATATATACGTATACACATGTAAATTTATGCACATATATCAATATATTTATACATATAAACGTATAGATATACACTCACACCGACCTACAATGTCGACTTGCCATGTGTTTTTGAAAAGCTCCTGGACGTCATCGAGTTTGACTTATGCGTCTAGCACCAATTTTTGATATGGGGTGGCTACGATTAGTAGGCTCCTTTAAATGATAGGTCTCTTATGTAGAATATCGTCTCTTTTATAAGGCTCTTTTACAAAAAAGACCCACAATTTGAAGGAGCCTACTAATCGTAGCCACCCCATATGTACACATAGTAATATGTACATACTAATATATTTTCAGATGTACATGTATATTTACACACATATATACATGTACATACACACACACACACACCGATCGACAATGTTGAATTGAGCCTTTTTATAAAGCTCCAGGTCGTCATCGAATTTGAAATGCGACTCTAGTGGTGACTTTTTGTATAAATATGGTAATATGTGTGAATTCATATCTATTCAGAGTCGTTCCGAGCCGGATTTCAAACCTAGAACGTAAACGTGGCCAGTATCAAGATTATGGATTTGTCCGAGCCAAACGACAGCGAAACGTAGCTTCGAAACGTAGATATTTGCGGAACG
>Ga0105055_10011277_pt1 | contig 11053 bp, 10 predicted proteins | sample BON03_FD_78090 | JGI IMG/M metagenome (GOLD analysis project Ga0105055, IMG submission 78090) | Freshwater microbial communities from Lake Bonney liftoff mats and glacier meltwater in Antarctica - BON-03 | ecosystem: Environmental > Aquatic > Freshwater > Ice > Glacier meltwater | place: Lake... | reverse complement strand
ACTAATTCCCAGAAAGATTGTCTAGGTGACTGCTTTTGAGTGACGTTATTCATGTCTGTTGAAACAACTTCTATTTTTTCTTCTTGCATTTATTTATTGTATCACACAAGCTACTTGACAAGTGTTATTTTTGTGTAGTGTAGTAAGATTGGAGTGGATTTGTTTGTGTGGTAAAATCATTAGTATGAAATTAGGCGCGGGATTAGGGAATCCAGGAAAGGAATATGAGAATACTCGACACAATGCGGGATTTATTGTTGTGGACAATATTGAGAAGATATTGGAAAAGCAAAACAGTAAAAATAAAATTAAATTCATAAAGCCTGACACCTTTATGAATAATTCTGGTAAAGAGGTTGTTTTTTATATAAAAAATAAGAAAAACCTAAGTGAGCTAATAGTTATCTACGACGACATAGACATACCATTAGGCAAGATTAAAATCTCATTCAACAGGTCTTCTGGGGGGCATAATGGAGTAGAGTCTATAATTAAGTCTGTAAAGAGTCAGGAATTCATCAGAATCAGAGTTGGTATCTGCCAGACGACTCCAACAGGTAAAAACAGAAAACCAAAAGGGGAGGATAAAGTCATTAAATTCCTACTAGGTGAATTTAAAAAAGAAGAACTAGCAGAAATTAAAAAGATTTCTAAAAAGATAGCCGAAGCGGTAGAGATGATTTATGCAGAGAGTTTGCAGAAGGCAATGACTATATTTAACTAATTCCCTCTATGTCCGGTGTAGAGGGAGGGTTGACAAATCCAGAGAGAGAGAGTACTCTAAAGAAAAGTTCAAAATCCACTTAATGTGGGTTTTTTTTGATGTTAATTTTTTCACCTTAAAATTTTCCATTATGCCACAAGAAGAAAACAAGAAAGCAGATGTAACAATTACAGATTTCGGGGCGTTCTTGCTCATTGAAATCGTAATCCAGAAAAAAGAAGAAAAAAAGGAAGAGAAAAAAGACGAAAAAAAGTCTTAATTTATTTCTTTTTATCTTTGAAGCTGTCCGTCCTACAGTTTTTGGCATAGCCAAGGATAATCTCTCAGGCCTCTCTATGTATTTAGAGAGGCTTTTTGTTTTCCACATGTCAGACATGTGATTAAGTGCTATGATATTATCATGGCAATAAGAAAACATCCCTTAGTGGTAGGTGAGTATTATCACATTTACAATAGGGGGAATAGTAAACAAAAGATTTTCTTAGATGAAAATGATTATCATCATTTTGTTAAGTGTCTTTTTATTTGTAATACAACTAAGAATTTTAAATTTCGTGATGATATAGTTAATTCTAGAGTAGACGCTTTTGATTTTGAAAGAGGAGAAAGACTTGTGTCTATTAGTGCTTGGGTTTTAATGCCGAATCATTTTCATATTTACTTAACCATAAATCCTCAATTTCCCCACATGTCTGACATGTGGAAGAAAAATAATATTTCTGAATTTATGAGAAAGCTTTTGACTGCTTATACAAAATATTTCAATGTCAAACATGAAAGAACTGGAGGTTTGTTTGAAGGGCCTTTTAAATCAGTTCTTGTTTCAGAAGATGTTCAAGCTAAATATCTTTTTTCTTATATTAATTTGAATTCTGTTAAATTGATTCAAAAAGACTGGAAGGAAGTAGGAGTAAAAGATAAAAATAAAATACTAAAATTCCTGAGTTCATATAAATGGAGTAGTTATTTAGACCACCTTGGAATTGTTCGTAAAGAGAATAGAATTCTAGATATAGTAGATTTTCCAACGTATTTTAAAAATTTAGATGACTTTAATGAAGAGATTTTTGATTGGATTAATTCTCCACATGTCTGACATGTGTGAAATTAAATCTCCTTCATTGCCTCGATAACAATACTTTTCTCTCCATTACGTACTGTAACTTTACCAGTTAGGGCGACGCATTTCTCTGGCACCACTAACTCCATGCTGGTGGTAAATAATTTAGGGAAGACGACAGCCTCTATGTCTCCGGTCAGGTCTTCTATGGTGATGAAGGCCATACGGTCGTTTTTCTTGGTTACTACTTGTTTGACTGTGGTTACCATACAACCGATGGTTATTGGCATTCCGTTGCCGACTTCTTCTTTTATTTTTTTAATATTTATTGGCTTTGCTTCGAGTTTCTTGCGTAGTCTGTCTAGTGGATGACCGGAGATATACAGTCCTAGTAGCTCTTTTTCCCAGGCCAATTTCTCGGTAGGTGTGGCCTGAGTTGCGTCCTTGAGTTTAAATTCTGGCATTTCTATGGAATTGTTTCCACCGAAAAGCGAGCCTTGGTTTTCTGGTTGTTTACCAGCTTCTTTGTTGTAGGTAATCATGTCTTCGTAGTTGGCCAACAGAACTCCCCGGTCTCCCCACTGGTCCATACTACCAGACTTTATTAAAGCCTCTAGTGATTTTTTATTTACATTTTTATGCTTAACCCTGTCTAGGAAATCTCCTAATGATTTAAATTTGCCATTCTTTTTTCGCTCTTCAATAACAGCTTCACCAATATCTGAGCCAAAGTTTTTTATCGTATAAAGTCCGAAACGAATTGTGTTCTCGTCTATGTAGGTGAAGCCTTTAAAGCTCTCATTAATGTTCGGAGGTAAAACTTTTATTTTCATAGCTTCACACTCATGAACTATTTGAGCTATTTTATCCACGTCACCACTTTCGGCAGTTAGAATTGCAGTCATGTATTCGACAGGGAAGTTGGCCTTCATGTAGGCGGTCTGATAGGCGACGCGCCCATAACTCGCAGAGTGAGCTTTATTGAAACCATACGCAGCGAAAGGCTCAATCCACGCCCATAGTTCCTGAGCCTTTTTCAGTGGCCAGCCACTGTGCGACACGCATCCATTAATGAAAGTTTTCTTTTGCTTTTCCATTTCTTCTGGAATTTTCTTACCGACAGCTTTACGGAATTTATCAACTTCACCCCAAGTGTATCCAGCAATATTAATAGCAATCATCAGCAAGTCGTCTTGATACACGAGGACTCCATAGGTTTGTTTCAGTATTGGCTCGAGAGCTGGGTCCAGGTATTTCACCAGCCTGTTGTTGTGTTTACGTTCAATATATAGAGGAATGAATTGCATCGGGCCCGGACGATATAATGCCACCATTGCGTTGATGTCGTGGATAGATGTCGGTTTTAATTGTTTCAGATATGCGGTCATACCAGAACCATTCAGCTGAAACAATCCTTCAGTCTGTCCACGAGCTAAGAGTTTGAATGTTTTCTTGTCTTCGATATCTACATTTTCTATATCCACCACTACTCCTTTTGTTCTGGCTGTTATTTTCACCGCATCTGCAAGTATAGACAAGTTGCGAATTCCTAGGAAGTCGAACTTGGGTAGACCTACGTCCTCGATCTGATACATGTCGTATTGAGTTATTATATCTCCACCTTTCGGGTCGTATTGAACAGGGGTGAATTCGTAGAGGGGCTTGGGAGAGATGACGATACCAGCAGCATGAACAGATACATGGCGGACACAACCTTCCATTTTTTTGGCTAGGTCTATTATTTCTTTGGTATCTTTCTCTTCTTTGTAGGCTTTTTTTAATTCTGGGACTAACTCAAAAGCATGATCTATGGTCATAGGCATACCCTGAGAGCCGAGTGGAATCATGCTGGAAAGCCTGTCTCCAATCTCATACGGATGACCAAGTGCTCGAGCTACGTCCCGGACGGAACCTTTAGCCATCATTGTTCCAAATGTTCCTATTTGCGCGACTCTGTCTCTGCCGTATTTTTCTTTGGTGTATTCAATCATCTCAGCGCGTCTGTTATCGGCGAAGTCCATATCGATATCGGGTAGGGATGGACGCTCCGGGTTCAGGAACCTTTCGAAGGGAAGCTTGTAGACCATTGGGTCCACGTTGGTAATTCCTAGTAGGTAGGTAGTCAGAGACCCCGCGACCGACCCTCGAATGTTGGTTAAAATGTTTGCTTCACGAGCAAAACGTAACAGATCTCCCACCACTAGAAAATATGTGGCGTAGCCTTTTTGTTTAATAATTCCAAGTTCGTATTCTAGGCGGTCGGTGTATTCTTTATTCTCTGGAAGCTTTCTAAAAGCAAAGCCTAGATATGCAAGCCTTTTCAATACTTCATTGGCGTCTTCGTCATTTTCTGTTTTAAAGTCAGGGAAATATGCTACACCAAGTTCTATTTCATAATTCTCACACATGTCGGCGACGATGTTAGTATTAGTCACAGCCTCGGGAATGTCTTTGAAGTTTTTTAATGCTGTTTCTGTGTCGATAATAGAAAAGTCATCATCAGAGAATTCGAATTTTCCTTTTTCTTTACCGTCGCCACCAGTGTTCACTTGCAGTAGAGTGTGGTGAGCTTTATGGTCGTCACGGCACTGATAGTGAGAATCCTGAGTAGCTACTATTTTCAGGTCGAATTTTCTCGCCAGTACTATTAATTTCTCTCTGAGTTCTGCGTCTCGTTCAATGTGAGGATGGGATTGGATTTCTATAAAATAGTTTTCTTTACCGAAAGCATCTATGTGTTCTTGGATTATAGTCTCTATTTTTGTTTCATCATTTCCCAAGATTGCACGAGATAGCTTGCTACCCATACAACCCGACAAGGCTATGATGCCTTCACCGTGTTCTTTTAATAAATCCATGTCTACACGAGGCTTATAATAATAACCTCGCAAGTTTGCTTCAGTCACTATTCGCATTAAGTTTTTATAACCCTTCAAATTTTTTGCCAGCAAGATTAAGTGGTAGCGTTTGTTGTCTATACCAGGCTCTTTGTCCGTCATTCTGCGTTCTGCAACGTATACTTCACAGCCGATGATGGGCTTGATACCAGCTTTCTTTGCTTCTTTGTAGAACTCTATAGCGCCGTACATATTGCCATGGTCAGTGATGGCCACAGCGGGAGCACCTTGTTCCTTGGTAATGCGAACAATGTCCTTCACTTTCGACAGTCCGTCGAGTAAGGAATAGTGACTGTGGGTATGTAAGTGGATGAATTTTTGATCGTTGTCTGACATCGTAGGTGCATTATACATATTTTTTGATATTTTTGGTATAATGAGTTTATGGAAAATAAAAAGATTACCAAAAATAGTCTTGTAATAAGTTTAATCATTATATTTGTTATAAGTTTTGGTCTATATTTTTACGTCAAGAGTAATAAAGACCGACCAGTTTCGGATATAGAAAAAGACGAGAGGTATGTCGGCACAGTAAATAAAAAGCTCACTTATGTTGATTTAAATGATGACTATAAACAGTTTGTTCTTTTCCCATAAATAGATTGGGGTATACCAGAGAAGACAACCTTACCAACAGCCGGGGAGAATGTTTCTGCCACAAAAGTCCCTTCAGAAATGATGAAAGTTGATTCAGGTGTAAAAATTAATGAATTGTCTAGTGAGTTTAGAGAGTTTTATTCAGATTATTTTATTCCTTTTGGGTACCGAGAAGAGGATTTATTTACTGCAGATGGGGTGTATTCTTCACAATGGGGTTATAAAAATCAGTACAGTGGGGATTATCTTGTATTTTCCTATACTGCTGACCAGGTTGTACACAAAAACGAAGTTGGCGGCGGTCCTTGTCCGTGTACTTTGCAGTTTACTGTTACTGCGGTAGCAAAATTTCCTCCTGTGGCGTTAACTTCTATGCAAACAGAAAATCCAAAAATAGAAGGTGATGCGACAATGCAACAAGCATACCTTATCGATGCTTATATAAAAGACGGTAGAGACTTCGTGCTCGTCGACTATGTGCAGGTACTTTCTGGAAAAGAGTCACTTAAGGCACAAGTTGAAGATGGTTTGTGTAAGACCACCAGCCCAGACGACTGTTATGATTTCCCAGGAGGATACACCCGAAATCAAAATCCAACGGTGCGTCTTTTTGAAGTCCCTCCGTCAACTCACATTTTTTTGTTTGGCAGTTTGATGAGTAAAAAATTTGAACTTGATCATCTGGATATGAATCGAGGAGGTGAAGGGAGTTATTATTATTCTGGAACAGAGGAAGAATATAACGAGTATATGGGAGATTCAAAGAATCACATTGTCCTTTTTGACGAGTTTTTAAAAATTCTTTCCAACTCTAATTCTTCTTATGAAACTAAACCTGGCTTTAAAACACCTAAAGCGCTTGTCATGATAGACGCAAGGAATAACATTATTTCATACATGGTTGAGCCGTATCGGGAATAGGTTAGAGTGGAGGTGTTGCCTCCATATTTCCACATTTTGTCTCGAATTAAAACACCAACGTATTCACTGATAATTCCATGAAGTAATTCCCCGCCGACTTCATCTCCATCTTCCCAGATTTCTTTTAAAGCTATGGTAACATCTGGACCATAGTATTCACTCTTACCTCTAAATACTCTTTAAATATATTGTTTTTGTTTTCATAGTCATGCTACTACAGTAACTCATTTATGAGCTACCCACTTGACTCTTGATAATAGTTGTTTTGAGGTTAGAACGTTTTCTTGCTGAGTGGCATAAAAAGGTTTAATATATAAAGTATTATTATTATTATTTAAATTTATTTATATGAAAAAATTTATAAGTTTTTTGTTAGCTTTCTCTCTGATTCTCGTTTTCTCATTCGGGAATGTTAATCACGTAGCCAAGGCAATGACTTTTGATGAGCTTGTTGCTCAGGTTGTAAGTCTAAAAAGTGAGATCGTATCTCTTAAAAGCATGTTGACTGGGAGTGTTCTTGGAGCAAAAGATAGTGTAGTTGTTTTAAAACAAGGTTCAAAAGGTGACAATGTAAGAGTGATTCAATTAGCGTTGAAAGCTTCTGGATATTTATCCGGGAGAGTTGATGGAATTTATGGTCTGGTAACCGCAAAGGCTGTTGAGAAATATCAATCAGCTTACGGTTTAAAAGTAAATGGAATTGTAGATAAAGCCACTAAGTTTTCAATACTGAAAGAAGGTGCAGCATCTACAAGCAGTAAAGAAGGAGAAGAGAAAAAAGGGGTAGCTCTTTGTTTAAACAGAGTTTCTGCTTCTGTTAATTCCACTACTAAATATTTGGGCTTTACCCTTGGTGTTAATAGTCCCGATGTATTCCTTTACGTGATTCCAGGTGAAAAACCATCATTGTTTCCTTACAATGCTTTAGAAGACGACATAAACAATGGTAGTTTGTATCCTCATTCTCCTTATGTGTCAGGAAGTGCAACATCAAGACTTAATTTAAGTGCTATTTTTGAATATTATAAGGATAATTACCCAGACGGATCTTTTGACTTAATCGCTAATCCCGACACAGGAATTGACGCCTCTCTGGGTAAAGTATATGTTATGTACGATAATGGAACGAAGTATTATTCACTAGATCTTAGTTCTTTGCCTGAAGGAACACCTAATTGTACAACTCCAACTAAAACTTTCGAAGGGGTGGTAAATTTTGGTACCTGTACAGATGGTATACAAAACGGTGACGAAACAGGTATTGATTCAGGAGGACGTTGTGATGGTTCTGTGGTTACACAAAATACATCTTTTGCTCACTGGTCTAGAGAAAACAATCCCGTCAATCTAGGAATTGTAAATAATTCTAATGTTATTTATTCTACTGCTTTTAACAAATCAAAAATTGGTTGGGATGCATCACCTGTAATAAATTTTACCGAGGGTAATCAAATTAGAGTTGTGAGCGCTATTTACAACGAACCTTGGCTTACAAGCACATTAGTTACAATTAAATCTGTTCTGCATAGTGATGGCGCTTATCGTTCCCATCTTACTGACGTTGAAGTAAGACTCAATGATAAATATCTTGCAGGTGGTGGACAATACGATTCAGACGCTTGGAGGCTGTATTCAGTGTGTCGTGGCATAGGGCACGCTTTGGGATTAAACAATAGTAATGTAAATAAAATTGATCCGAATTTAGGAACTTGTATGGATTATACAATAGATCCAGCCGGTATATCACAACAGGGACCATTAAATAATATGTATCCTAGTGTTGCTATTGATTTTCCTGCAATTAAACAAGCTCATCATGAAAACCCAGGAGATAGTCCTAACAAGCCAGCTGAAGGTTTGCAGTCTCAGACAGTTGTCTACACTATTCCTTTGCCAATATAAACTTAGTTTTTTTAAAAAGTCCTGAGAAAACTCAGGGCTTTTTAATTTAATTTTAAAAAGCTATAATATGTTTATTAAAATTTAGTTAAAGAAAATATTATGGATAAAAAGATTAAAGTAGCGATAAATGGTTTTGGTAGAATTGGTAGAGCTTTTTTAAAGCTTGCATGGGATAGGCCAGAGATTGAAGTGGTGGCGGTGAACGACCTGGGTTCTATGGAATCATTGGCGTATCTATTGAAATACGATACTGTCTACCGAACATGGGGACATGATGTGAAAATTAATGGTACTGATTTAGTAATAGATGGGAGGAGGGTTAAATTTGTTTCTGAGAAAGATTCAACAAAACTTCCTTGGGGAGAGTTAGGAGTGGATGTGGTCGTCGAATCTACTGGACTATTTACTTCACACGATAAAGCAAAGTTTCACTTAGACCAAGGTGCAAAAAAGGTGGTTATTTCAGCTCCAGCAAAAGACCTTCCAGATGCAGTGGGTGTCGCCCCAACCATCCTAATGTCAGTCAACGAAGAAAAGTTTGGTACTTGCGACATTTCTTCTAATGGTTCTTGTACGACTAACGCAGCCAGCCCTTTGATTGGAATTTTAAATGAAGCACTTGGAGTAGAGAAGGCTATACTGAACACTGTACATGGATACACAGCTAGTCAGGCATTAGTAGACGGGCCAAGCAAGAAAGATTTAAGAGAGGGTCGTGCAGCAGCAGAGAACATTATCCCTTCTTCTACTGGGGCGGCCATTGCGGTGACTCTGGCTTATCCAGAACTTGCAGGATTGTTCGATGGCATATCTATTCGTGTGCCTGTGCCTGCTGGGTCAATAGTGGATGTGACATTTATCTCAAAGAAAAACACAACAGCCGAAGAAGTAAATGAAATACTAAAGAAAGCATCAATGGATCCAAAATGGAGTAAAGTCTTCGCTGTAACAGAAGAGCCACTTGTGTCTTCAGACATACTTTCCAATCCTCATGCTGCCATTGCTGATCTTGAAATGACTCGTGTTGTAGATGGAAATTTAGTAAAAGTAATGGCTTGGTATGATAACGAAATGGGTTATACTAATACATTAGTAGAGCATGTTATCAAGACAGGTCAGAGTATAAAATAAAAGTAAAATATAAGTTTGTTAATTTTTAAATAAAAAACATATGAATAAAAATATTTGGATTGGAATTATAGTAGTGGTTTTATTAGGAATACTGGCTTGGGTGTTTATGGGTGACAAACCTGACACAAGTCTGCCTGAAGCGCAAGTTTCTGATACAGCAAATGTAAGTGAGTTAGAAGAAGAAAATACTCAAAATGAAATGGGTACTACCAATGAAGATGTGATGAGCGTGGTGAATGAGAAAGTGTCCATAACTTGGAAAGGTTTCGGTCCGGGTAGATTACATGAGGGAAGTTTCCCTAATGGTGTGGTTTCTAATTTAATAATTAATCCAGATGGAATGACAGTAGGTACTGTGGAGATAGATATGTCTACATTAAAATCTGACGATACCACGCTAGAAACTCACTTAAAAAGTGCGGACTTTTTCGACGTAGCAAAATTCCCGAAAGCTATGTTCGTAGTTAAAGAAAGTACAGCTGACAGTATGACTGGAACATTTACTATTCATGGAGTTACCAAAAACATAACCTTCCCAATAGTAAAGTCTGATGTTGGATATACTGCGAACTTTAGACTAAACCTGGAGAACTTCGGTATTAAGCAAGCATTCGCTAATAGTGAAATAGAGCTTATGTTAACAGTTCCATTAAGTAGTTAATATAACTATGAAAATATACATTGGTACAGATCATGCAGGATTTGAATTCAAAGAAGAACTGAAAAGGTATTTGCCTCTGCTTGGACTCGGTTATGAAGTTCAGGATTTGGGAAGTTTTACTCTGAATCCTGATGACGATTATCCGGATTTTGTGACCCCTGTCGCGAGGGAGGTGTCCGAGGACATAGAAAGCATGGGTATAATCCTGGGTGGTTCAGGACAAGGAGAGGCAATGTGTGCCAACAAAATCAAGGGCGTGCGAGCAGTTGTTTTTTATGGTCAAGAAGACAATGAATTAAGTCCAGATACTTTTGAAATAGTAAAGCTAGCCCGTGAGCACAACAATTCCAATATTATTTCTATTGGCGCGCGGTTTGTCACACTCGACGAAGCCAAGTTCGCCGTAGAATTATTCCTAGCTACCAAATTCTCTGGCGAAGAGAGACACATTAGAAGAATTAACAAGTTTTAATTTAATGATAGAAATCATACCCGCAATACTGCCAAAAGATTACGAAGACATGAAGAACAAGATTGCACTTGTTCGCGATGTTGTGCCTTTGGTGCAGATAGATCTATGTGATGGAGACTTTGTAAAAAATGTTACTTGGCCCTTCTCAACTGGAGGGAATGAAGACCATTATTTTCAAGCTATTCTAAGTGAACGAGAAGGCATGCCTTTCTGGGAAGATATCGATTTCGAGCTTGATCTGATGGTGTCTGATGCTGTCGCTAACTTTGATATTTACACCAAGCTTTCTCCACGGAGGATTATTTTTCACCTGGAGGCAGTGGGGGACATGGAAGAGTTTCAGCATTTTATAGAGGGCATAGATTTGTTTGTTAGAGATTCTATTGAAATAGGGGTAGCTGTAAATGTGAATACTGAAATAGAGCAGGTTTTCCCACTAGTTAATTCCATAGACTTCGTGCAGTGTATGGGCATAGAACATGTAGGATTCCAGGCACAAGATTTCGACGAGAGGGTATTGGAACAGATAAAAACTTTGAAAGAAAAGTTTCCTGATTTAGTAATCTCTGTAGACGGGGGAGTTTCTTTAGAAACAGCGTCATTGCTAATAGAAGCTGGAGCCACTCGCTTGGTCGCAGGTTCGGCAATTTTCAACACAAGTGATATAATTGATGCTGTAGAGCAATTT
>Ga0105055_10011272_pt1 | contig 11054 bp, 8 predicted proteins | sample BON03_FD_78090 | JGI IMG/M metagenome (GOLD analysis project Ga0105055, IMG submission 78090) | Freshwater microbial communities from Lake Bonney liftoff mats and glacier meltwater in Antarctica - BON-03 | ecosystem: Environmental > Aquatic > Freshwater > Ice > Glacier meltwater | place: Lake... | reverse complement strand
AGTCTTGTTTCTATAAACCATTAAGAAACTGCCACCCCAGCCAGCGAGTTTCTACACCCCCCGGGGCGTGCAGCAAGCGGAGGGGCCCTGGAGCCGCCGCGCGCCACTCGCAATCAGCCGGAGCTCATACGGACATTTCCCCCAAAACCGCTTTTTTTCACAACTTTTTGAGTTGAGCCAGTCCAGGTTCAAAAATCAGAGAAACTCTTATTTTTCATTACAAATACCAGTTTTTCAACACCTATTTTTGATAAGGCAGACAGTTTTTTGATTCATTGTTTTGATAAGGAAGAACGATTTTTGAGACCGATTTTTGATAAGAAAGACCGATTTTTGATAAGAAAGACCGAAACCCAGTTGCTATAAATCATGAAGAAACTGTCCAAATCGCTGTCAACTGGTTTCTAAAGCACAGTGAAGAAACCGGCCCAATTTCAGAATGCACTTTCTATCTGGCAGTTTCTATGTCCTTGGATGCTACTGTACCTCTGACCTTGATATTTCACATTTTAAATATAGTTTCAATTTTTTCAAATAGACTACCTTTGGATAAAAGATTGGCATTCTGCCTTAACAACTGTGTTACACTACGTTCATTCGTGCATAAAAGATTCGCATTCGTACAACACGCTGCAACACATTGCAACATACTGCGATGTCTCTCTCTATCTTCATTTCCCCTCGCCCTTCAAGTTGCTTTGCCTTTCTACATATGTCTGTCTTCAAAGCGCGCTGAGAGACTCGCTGGCGCGTCGGCGAAGGTGTTTGCGAGATGTTCTGGTCATTCTTTAAGTTTTTGCGCGTTCCGAGTCTACATTGTGTAACATCAGTGTTTTCGGATTGGACAAGACGGGAAAAATGAAGGAGAAAAAACCCCAAACAACATCTTTTTCACGGTACAAACCCCTTTGACGTGTATTCACCCTTCCTAACCTCCGACCCTCGCTCGTACCCTATCCACGAAGTCTCCCAATTTGAGTACCTTGGCCTTATATTGGACCTGGTCCGACACAGGAGTCGGACCAGAGTCGCCTCGCTAATCTGGGGATTTTTCATTTTTGCAAGTTTACATCCCATTTTCCCGATTTTTTTTGAGATCGGACATCCCATTTTTTCTATTTTTTTCCACTTCTTTTCAGATCGGACAAAGTTTTCCGCGTCTCCACGGCAACGCGATCCCGAATATTGCAGTTTTAAGCTCATATTCACACCCGATCTGAGATCGGACAATGAATGCAGTCCGATCTCAGAAACGGAAAAAAATGAAGGGGAAAAAGAGACAGACTCGAGTAAAAGAGGCCAGAAAAGGACAAATTCCGAGGAACTCTGGTCCGACTCCTGTGGCGCGCGGCGGCTCTGGGGCTAAAGCCCCTCCGCTTGCCGTGCGCCCAACTCACTATGCACCTCACTACTGTTGAAGCCATACGACGTGCTTCCCAGGGTCAAGCCCTTGGTCTAGTTGTCTCTTATTCGATCTGATATGACAAGAACTCTTCTCAGCTTACCCCCACACCAAACTTAGGTCTCTGGAAAGTAAGAGTATTACCCCACTTGCTCCAGAACCTGCGTTACGTCCACAGCGAAACAGACATCAAAAAAATTCAAACTAGCCTCCACCTGTCCTTGGCCCGAGTCCTACATGTACACGGCGACCACACCAGACTTTTGGCAGCTACAGGAATCCCCACTCTCCAATTAACGAAACATGTTCACCTCGCCCAACTACACTTTAGACTCACCATAACCAGACCAGACACTCTCCCTGCACTCCTCTTCACAAAACTTAACTCGTCCTTTCTCCTTTCCAACCTGTACACCTCAACCCTGGATTATCACAAAAGACACGCAACCCATACTTTCAAGATAGACCTACAAACTGACCCTCTCCCTCACATGGCCTCACAACCCCCCAAAAATTGTGAACGTGCTTTAAGAAATATGATGAGAAAATTTATTAGCGATCTTTGGAAAGGGCAACTCTACAACGCTGCTCGCACACATGCAGGACAACCCCCTCGGAGAAAAACTTCATACATTCAAATGGCCAACGACGACCTGCAACCCTTAGACCTTTTTCAACCAGCCCAGTTTTTACGTATCTCCCACAACCAGCTCCCATTTCTTGGACTTCGAACCCAAGCCACCAGTTACATCTCTACTCACCTCCACCTGAGAAACACTCACAATTATACAATGTATGCCGAACGATATTGCCTCTCGTGTCTTCTCCTACAAATCCTTGGAAATGAGACTCATACCCTCCTCCACTGTTCTCATTCCTCTCCACTCGCCTAACCAGCAATCCATAGCCTCATGTTCAACCTTCGACAATTCGATCTTTGGGCATGGGCAACTTACACAGACACCCAAAAAGTAGCTATGCTATTCGGATCTATCCCACCGAAACTTGATAGACAACATGAGAAGGCATGGGTTCTCCTAACCTTTCCCACGTGCACGCAACGTATCTACTCACTTCAATCTCACTCTCGCCTTACCCAACTCCCTCTCCTCCCCTCTACCTCCCTCCCCGCAACTATCTCATTTTCGCCTCCACCGGACTATATCCATTACCAAGTATGTCAGAGTCCGTTTGACGAACATCAAATGCTCCTCTGTGACATATGTAGCGCAGGATGGCATATGGACTGCTTTCTCCCACCCCTCACTGCCATCCCACATGGAACCTGGGAATGCCCCCTATGCACCCCGCGCCACCTCCTACCTCGATAGCAACACGACACCTTCGCCTTCCTTCCCCCATTCTCGATTTCAACTCTGATTAAAATATTAAACCAAAAAATACTCGCTACCATTAATATGCGCTCCCGGACTACCCACTACCATTTACCCAAAAAAAATAACATATACTTCCAACACTCCCACCCGAATTCCGGCTCCGCGCCCACATGCACGCCTATCACGAAGGGTCAGTGTCTACCAATCTTAGTATGTGGCTCGAGCGCAGCTCGCCATGGGTGGATGTGGGACCTCGACCGTGACTCAGACGGATTTCTCCTTCGGGTTTTTTTCTTGGATTTTTTTTTGTGGGGATTGTTCCGTGCGGATCGGTCCCTGCCGGAATTCCTTCCCGCCTCTAGTTATGCTGTGTTAATTACACCCAAAGGTGCCGAGTCACCAGGCAGTCGTCGTATGGGAGTAATATGTGCGCTGGTTTTTTTCCTTCCATCCTTGACCGACAAACTTTTCTCTCCCTAGCCGGCCCGGTAGCGCACTGAGACATTGAGAAGTAGACGATTGCCCTGAGGTAGCGGACTCCGTAGATGCCAGAGCCTGCCCACAAAAGACAGCTGACATCGACAGTTTACGCTACTCCCCTGATGACACCCACTACGGCCTTGGGCCTGTCCATAAGTCTCTCTATGTTTGAGTTATGTGAAACTGGTGACTGGGACATCTTCCCAGGTCCCCCGGAACGGGCGAGGGCGGAGACTGGTGGAGCTGACCAACGGGTAATAAAGCGAAGGGAACTCCCAGGGTTTGCCAGGGTGAATAAAGTAACTTCCGCATCCTTGAGATACCCACTATCAGTTTTCAATAAAAAAATCTACTCTCAAACAGTCACGAACATTCTACTCACAGGGACAACAGAGTTAATTAAACATGGAAATGAAGAGGCAGGAGCACACAGTTAATAGTCACAGACATGTCTCGCCTCACGAACTGTTTACAGATGTTGTGGAGAATCCAGCAACGCCGCAGCAACACTGCCAAGTCGAAGTCTGGCCTCTCGTTGTGGAGAACATCGCAAAAAAATTCCAAGAACTTTCTTTTTTGGATGCTTTGCCGCCACAAAGCTAGCGCCAGACAGCTTGCGCATGTGCTTTTAAGGGGGTTACCTTTAAAGTTGACTTGACAAGTTGACTTGACAAGCTGTCACTTGTCAAGTGATTTGAAGAGAGGCCGGAGGCGAGGGTGACAAGTCAACTTGACAAGCGCAACTTGTCAAGTTCCACTTGTGCGCAAAGCAGAAGTGTAGGACCCTGAGAATTCTGAATTTGAGATTTGGGATCATCTTTTGATTTTTCTGGGAATCCAAAAACAAATAAAAAAGCCGGGGCCTCGTTGACTTGGCAATATTCTTTCTTTCTTGCGTGGCGAAGACGCAAAATAATCACTGGACTAAGCGGGTGGAAAGCACCCGATTAATCACGTAGGACTCAAGAAACTGTCCTAGACTGTTGCCGACCTCAATTCGACCTGAAGTAGGCTCATCTTTTTTTCTTGCTTTCTTGGATGGCGAAACCCCAACTTACTAATAACTGGACTAGGTGGGTGGTGCGGCCCCAATTAATCACTTAGGACCCAAGAGACTGTCCAGGACCGTTGCCGATCTAGTTTATGGCCGACCCACCAGTGGGTAAAAAAATCTACAATGTTTGTGGGCTGGCATCATTTTTGGGCTACCAAATTCCAAGAATCAAGTCTCCTTAAGTGCCAAGGAACGTAGCACTCTATCTAATGGTGCCCCCCCAGCAGGGCGTTCGGCGGCGAAGGGGCTTTAGCTCCGAGCTGCCACATAAAACATGGGTTACATCTGCAAAGTTTTCCCCAAAAACCTGCACCATCAAATAGGAAATCTTGTATGTCGGTGCAGAAATCTAGAAATAGAAATCTTTGTCGGTGCAGATGTGTGCAGAGTGCATCGCCACTCGACTCTGGTGCGCAAAGATAACTCGAGTGGCGTGCGGCAGCGTCGGGACTAATGTCCCTCTGCCGCCGTGCGCCCGACCCAAGGTGACCTGCATGCAGAGCACGTTCAGACTGTGAAGCGTCTTTCTCTTCTTGCAATGCGCTTTTGGGTAAATCCCACTAAAACAACCGCCTTGGCAGCAGATTTAAGACCAGCCCACCAAAAGGACAGAGACCACTTACGCACAGACCAAATATTCAAAACAACATTTACAAACAGCAAACATCTGCCCAAAATTTCTGTTCGCTTTCAGTGCCGTAGGTCGAAAATGTGGGCGGTTTTTTTTCCAGATTTGGTCGACTGCATATTTTTTTTTCGACCTGCGACACCGCTAATCACCAATCTTTATGTATTTCGATCTGCGGCGTCGCAGGTCGATGTTGTCCAGACTTTTTCCTGCAGATTTCCCCGCCGCCTGGCGCATTTTTGTCTATTTTGTTTTCATTTTTTGTTTTGTTTTTTCCCCCCGACCTGAACTTTGAAAGTTAAAAAAAATCGTCGGGTAGTGACCCTGTGGCGCACGGCAGCTCGGGGCCCCTTCGCCGCCGCGCACCCGGGCACCGCACTTGGGAAGCGCGGACAGAGAGTGTCTGGATGTGGGCATGTCTCAATATATGTGCAGCTGTTCATGACACGGTCAAGGCAGGGCTCGAACACGATAGACTCGGAAGAAAGAAGAAGGAATGACTCGGAAAGAAAGAAATAAAGGAAAAGAAAGAACGAAACGAAAACAGACAATGGGTAGGGAAGAGAGTCCTTAGACGCTAAGATATTGTCTAAAGTTTTGATTGAGAGGAGGGGGGATAATTTGTAGGAATTGAACAATTTGAAGATCCGACAAAATCTATTTCGAAATTGTTGGTTACATTCAATAGAAAGGTCTCCTTTAAGCCTCAAGGGTTGCCAGAAATCTACAAGTTCAAGATCTAAGGTCAGCAATGTACGTCGACTGATTCCTCTGACTCTTTTTTGGGCTCGCCTCGGACATTAAGGCTTCGCCCTCGCTATTATACATCGACAGTACACTGCTTGAGTTGAGTGAACATGTCGCATGTCGCCTTGTGGATCAATACTCTACTATTATATCACTGACAGCTCTTCTATCACTGGCAGCTCTACTGTCTACAGGGTTGCAAGGATGCATTGGATGCCTTATCTTGCAGGTCTTTTCCTACAAAATACCGACTAATTATAGGACTCTTTTGCGGAGAGAGACTTGCAAACATACAGCATCTTATGGGTCTTGGCAACCCTGATACCTGCAGCAAGGCATCGGCCACACAATAGATTTCCTAAAGTCTTTCGATATATCTGACACGTACTTATTTCTGTGTGTAGAGAGAGGAAGAGAGAGAGAGAGAGGGAGAAAGAGAGAGAGAGTGTGTGCGTGTGCGTGTGTGTGCGTGCGTGTGTGTGTTTGTGTGTGTGTGTGTGTGTGTGTGTACAAATATTCCCAAGCCAGGCACATACTCAAGTACCTCGTTTGAGAAAGAACGTCTGAGCACCCATCCTCTAATATACCGTCCTTTAGCGCACACTCCTTTACATAACGGTGCAAGCTGTGGAAATGTCGTAAACAGGCACGTCCTCCACCATCTGACCCTCTTCTTCATTTGCGCAATACTCAAAGCCCTTAGCGATGTTGGCTGCAAAGTGTGGCAAGTTAGACAACGTCTCCAAAGTGCCGTCGCTTCTACTTTTTCTCCCAATGGGTCCGATTGAAACATAAACTTGAGGCGCCCCTCTTTCGAGTTGCGACACGCTGTAATCAAACACCTACACACAACACCTATACACAAATACGCCCGCGCGCACAAGCGCGTTTACGTACCTTCCTTGGCAGTGATGGCCTCGTGCTCAGCTGGGGTCTTCTTAATCTGAGACCTTCCAAGACTGTCGACAATGTCCATTTCGTACACTGGCAAGTCCTCTACCATCTGTCCCTCCTCATGGTCGTTGCTGTACATAAAGCCCTGCAGAGCACACACGCTGGAGCATCAGGTGCTGTGTGTTTTGTAAAGTTGCTAGAGTAGGGTGCACGCGACTAGGAGCAACGCGCCGAAGATTTTCGTGTCCACAAAAAGACTTGGCGTGAGAAGTGTGGACAGCATCATACACATCTATGCATGTGTGTACTATGAGGACATTTTTGAAGTGTTGATTTCGGCGTTCTGGTATGTTTGACAGTTCACATGAAAGGACACTCTTGATAAACTCACGCGCATGCGCGTGAAACGATTGTCACCAATTTGTGTTTACCTCGTCAACGTTCTTTTTGGGGCCTTCCGTGGTCTCGTAAATTGGCACACCTTCCACCATCATGCCTTCGTCGAGATCGTTTGTCACCTCCAAACCCCTTGTGGTGTTGGGAAAGCGTGACTCTGGCTCGGATTGGCGCTCAAGCTCGTGCAATCGTGTCTCCTGTAATTGCAAATATGCATGCTTAGCCAATCCGAGAGACCAAAACAAAATACAGATTAATACACAAAACAGATTCAATAGAATGCAGTGCAGCAAGCCGGTGGTAGGGAGTGGCAGTTGACATTGGGCATTTTTGCCAAATGCCAAATGCCAAATGCCAAATGCTATCGTCTGTTGAGCAGTAGTATCTTATATATATATATGTTGATCAGTATTATCTTGCACATCCATCTTCTCACCAGCATCTTGACCTCGGCGTCGACTTCATGCAACATAACAACAGCAGGGTCCACCATCCTATCGCGCAGGGAAGCAGCAGCGGGCTGAGGCCACGAGAAATGGGAAAGAGTTAGCACAACAGCCATCACTCTCAGCGAATACTACAAGCGCATGCAGACGCCACTTTTCCCGTATAGTGCAGACGAAGTACAACCATCGGTAGACACCAGAATAATCTCGAGCGCTCGACATCTTGCTGAACTCCCGCAAAGTCAATGACCTTTGGTACCCTGCAGACACGATATTGCACACACTACTGTTGTTTGTATACAGGCAAGAATAAACAAATGCGCCCCGCCACTTGGTGAGCTGTGCAGGGGAAATGCGGAACTGCACCATCATCGCAGCTGAGGCCATGTCTCTTTCAGCGACTTGTGTGGCGTCAATGGCCAAAACGACCGGGTGCGTGCACGGAGATATGTTCAGAGACTACGCAGACAACCTCAAACAACGTGCTGTAATGTACTGTCAAGTAAACTTTTAAACGCAATGTGTGACAACAAAGGTACTCTTTGAGCGTTTGATACTAGTTTGAGGACTGCATAGTTCTGTGCACCCCGTCACTATGCCCTTTGCTCCACTCCCCCACCGCTTACACGGCAGCTATTTCTCAATATTCCTGTCGGATGTGGCCTCTCAACAATTCAATTTACTTGGAGCATGCAGTAATCTTCAACTTGGTACCCTTCTTGTGTACAATAATATAGAGAAGCGTGTAGTAAAGATGTATATAAATCAGGTCGAGTGTCACGCAGGATTGCAACCCCCAGGGCGCTGAATCCGCCCAAGAATGGAGTAATCGCACTGTGGCCGAACACGCGTGTGGTAAAATGTAAATATTATGTTTCACAAAAACAAAATGGGTTCAATGATAAGATTCACTGGTACAGTATTTTACTCACTCTTGTATTTAAATCACGGCGAAGCTTTGATGGACTAAAATATATGTACTCAGTAATCTCAGTAATTGTGGATTCACTACCGGGCAATACTAAAAAACGGGAATCGACCCGTTCGTGGACGGCAAGAGTGCGATTAGTCATTTCTTGGGCGGATATATATATGTATATCAATGAAGAAATAAGATTAAAATACAAATTCCCCTAATAAATGAGATGAATACAAAATTAGTCACTGTTTCGGGTGTTTGTTGTCTATCCCTGTTGCGTGTTTATGCATGTGTGTCTTGTTCTATTTTTATTTTGTTTGTCTACATGTATGTGCGTATGCCTTCAAGTCCAGGGTCCATTGCGGGAGTGCCTTCGAGCCAGGCGCTTCCAGGCTACCGTATTACTATATTTCCATCTGTGTGTATTCTTGATGTAATGGGCGCGCTAGCTGTGTGGATTCAAAACCCAAAAAAAAAAAAAAAGTGCTTAAGGGGTTCCGTTAATTGATCGGTTTCCATTATCATCATCGTTTTCGGGTTTTGTAACAAAAAACAAAAAAGTTAAACAAGACTCTCAAAACAATCATCGGATTTTATTTACAAACTCTGCTCCACTACTTTAAACAAACCAAGTTTACGTCGCGCCATGTACTGCCAGGCTGTGACCTGTTTTAATCTGGGCTCGAGGTCCCACAGCCTAGCACAGGGTGCCAATTTTTTTGTCAGAAATTGGAGGTTGCAGTTGATGATTGCCAGTGAGCCGCCACAGTATTGATTTTATTGGATTCTATTACCGGAAACAGCAGTTTAGAACCCTTGCTTGAGGGTCTATTTGCTCAAATCCATATTAATTTGAATTCAATTGTCTCGCCAATCATGTACCCGCCCAAGAATCGCACTCCAAACGCCACGAACTTGTTGATTTTCCACTTTTTAGTACTGCCAGGTAGTTAATCGACAATTACTGAGATTACTGAGTACACATATTTTAGTCTACTATGAAGTGCTCGTAAATTATAATATAAAATTGAGTAAAATATTGTACCACTGATTCTTATTTTTTTTTACTCATTCCATTTTTGTGAAACATATTTCCCACACATCAAGCTGTTCGTGGGCAACCAAAGTGCGATTTCTCCATTCTTGGGCGGATCCACGCATCGAATGGAATAAAACTTGAACAACGCACTGTGACACAACCCCGGCAGCCAGCATCGGCGATTCTAAACCAACTCAACACACACTGGCTATGCTGGTGTAGTGCAAGCGTTAGTTCGTAGACCTCGAACATCTCAAAAACCTTTGAACCGAGAATACTACGCATTCAGCATTTCCGTCTTGTCGAAGACAGCCACAGGGCTCATAACCAGCGGTTCCGTCTTATCAAAGACAGCCATCTTCCCTGGAATGAGGCAAGTTAATGTGCACAGTTTCAATGAATCTGCACGGGGTTGGTCGCTCCGCGAGGTCTGCACGGGGTTGGTCGCTCCGCGAGGCCAACGTCTAAGTGAGCACCAAAGGCGCACCGCATAATGAACAAGACACAGAAAAGACGCTGCGAACGATCATTTGGTACAAACGTGCTTGTATTCGGCAAACGACGCAACAACCCTCTTGACTTCGTCCCAACCTCTTAAAAAGGACGTCAAGAAAAATGTCGTTATAGAACAAGTTCCGAGCTAGAAAACTCTGTTCTAGAAATCAACCATGTCACGAACGTGACCACAGTTCTTAGTAAGACTACAGCCTCAGACAGGGTATCTCACGCATTCTCATTGCTACGCATTCTCATTGTAACACGGACTCGAGCAATTACTCAGAGCACACGCACAAATCCGGGACCTTGACAGTAGAGCCTGCCATATATATATATATATATATATATATACATGTATGCGTACACATACATATTCATATATATACACATATATAGTATATATATGGTGTGTCTCAGTCACACCCATCATCGCTTACTACCATTGCGACACCACAATACGTCGAAGGATCCAGAGCCCCTTCGAATTGATTACAGTACCGTGACACCGACACTTTTAATGTTTTTTTTGAGTCTCGCGATGGCTTACATGTATATACGTATAAGTATATGTACATTACATTTAAGTATATCTATATACATCAAAATGTGCAATTGTATCCGAGTCTGGGGCTATATATATATATACTCATATATATACTACCACTATGATACATATATACACATACGAATATGTGTCATGTAAATATATGCTATTATATACATGTACACAAATATATTTTACACATGTGTATTTCTATATTTACACATGCATGTTTCCAAATGCCCTCATTTCCACCGAACCCCCTTCTCTTACTCTGTTCAACGTGGCGCACGTGGCAATTATACGGGCAGGGGGCCATGGCATGAAGAGCAGATCCCTACAAAAACAGAGGTCTTTTGCGGAAACGACACAGGAATTCAGGGCATTTTCTAATCAGCGCCAACCCATAGGACACGCATTGCCCTTATACGAGGGCGAGCACTTGAGGACATCGAAATGAACAGGTCTTGTGCGAAAACTTTGGAAGACGTGACAATTTCAAGAGTTTTTGAATTGTTGCCAACCCATGTGCAATGCATTGCCCACACATGAGTGTGTGTGTGTGTGTGTGTGTGTGTGTGTTTGTGTGTGTGTGTGTGTGTGTGTGTGTGTGTGTGTGTGTGTGTGTGTGTGTGTGTGTGTGTGTGTATGTGGCACATCAGGATGTATAAGT
>Ga0105055_10011265_pt1:0-7500 | contig 11061 bp, 11 predicted proteins | sample BON03_FD_78090 | JGI IMG/M metagenome (GOLD analysis project Ga0105055, IMG submission 78090) | Freshwater microbial communities from Lake Bonney liftoff mats and glacier meltwater in Antarctica - BON-03 | ecosystem: Environmental > Aquatic > Freshwater > Ice > Glacier meltwater | place... | reverse complement strand
GAAACTCAGGCTGAAACAAGGTAGAGAGACGGAGCACCGGTGGAGAGAGATAGGGAGCGAAAAAGAGATATGTATATCTATATATATATGTATGTATACATATATGTACATGTGTACATCTTTATTGATAAATGTATAATCTACAGAACCTAGAACCTCAAGAACCTGGTCAAGAAATCGACTCGGACACTCGCTTCGTTCTTCGGGCTAGAAGCCCTGACTTAGTCACGCAGGACCCACGAAGCTGGCGGGCTGGCGGACTGGAGCATCGCTCACTATCAGCGTGCCCGCTATTGGAGGACAATATACATTTTTGTGTGGGCTGGCATAAATACTCGTGTCATCAAGTACCGACAAGCAAAAACAACTATGAGAGGTTCGTCAAGACCGCCTTTCCACTGACTCACACCTGACGATTCTCGAGGAACGCCTTCTTCCCGATTCCGAATCAGTCTTCTTTTTGGAATTTTTTTTTTTGACTCATTTGTCCCACGCCGAAAGACCCCCCTAGGGAGCAATGCACTTGAACCCTCCCCCCGAGTCAAGACATTGCCTTTCTACTGCTGTTTTAATCACACACGGTTCTGTCACGGTGTCCCTAAGAATACCAACCTGTGAGCTTGCGCCCTCTGTATATGTTAGCCCTAAAAGCCCTCGTGTAATGTCTTTGAAGCACCCCAGACTACCACGAGAATTGACGAGCGAAGACGCGGGCTTGGCGACGCCTGCGTGCTAGCAGTTCCCGCAGAATATGCCGGTCCAAGTTCTGGTAGCAGTGACCACCCACAACAATATTGTCTCCACCAATTTTGGAGTGGCGGGGGCTGTACAAGGCGCATTCTCACTGCCGACGCCTCTCGAGGAACAGCCTTCTTCCCGATTCTTTTATTGTCCCAAAAAATATGTGTGCCTTTACTCATTTTATCTCACCCCGAAAGACCCCCTATGGTCCAACACACTTCAACTCTCCCCCCGAGGGGGTCCTGCGTATCTGCAGCATTGTACGCACGTTTGGGGGTGGGGTTGCGTTGGTTGCGCTCCTGCGGTTCGACTTCCTACACCCTGTATACATGTTGATGCCACCCAAGAAGCTTCTTGGTGGCGGTGTTTGAACCCCGTATCCCGTCTTTTGTTTGATATGTTCCATTTACTTGGCACTTTTAAGTACTTTCCCGATTTGTACCATCACCACCCATTAATGCTAGAATCCAGTTGAGAGGTTCGACACCCGCTCGATTCCAAGAGGGTTATCGTGTGGTGTGTACAATATACATGTAGACAATCTCGCGAGGGCAAGGCCAGCATTTTTTTTTGATTTTAATATCTACACGAAAAAATCTTCATACGGAAACTTCGACTTCTGATAGCTCAATGTGGGATTTCTCAGACTCAAAGTGCCAGGCGTCGTTTTTCAGAAATGTGTCAACATGGCAACAGAGGTATACCAATACATGTATACATGTATGTCTGTCGTTGAGGCTGTCTAAACACGTCAACGATGCTCTACACATGAATTTACACATGCGTATTGGAATACAGACAATGTCAACGTAGTTGAGCTCCATGCCACGCTACACATCGGCTCGTAGCAGCAGCATGTGCTCGTGCATATTCAACTACAAAACATTCCGCTCCACTGAATTTTCTTTATGTTGTTGGCCTGGCCCGAACCGAAGTTTTGTTCCACACTCATACACCGCACTGACTGCGCAACCCTGCGGCCGCTTGGGGGCCCATCTTATCAACCATTTGGCTCAGAATGGATTCCTTGTTTGCGAGCAGCTCTTGCGGCGAGGAGTATTCTGCCGCACTGCCTTGATCCATGACGAGCACACGCGAGCTGTCGACAATCGTACTCAACCTGTGCGCAATCACTAGCAGCGTAGAATCACCTTGCGTGAGAACTCGCTCCTTGATCACACTCTGGATGTGCGCGTCCGTCTCCATGTCCACCGAGGCGGTGGCCTCATCTAACATGAGCACGCGTGGCTTCCGCAGCAGCACACGAGCCAGCGCTACCAGCTGCCGCTGGCCCATCGAAAGGTTCTCGCCCGACTCTGAAATCTCTTTGTCGAGTCCGCCAAGGTCTTGCAACTGTGCGCACTTGAGCACGTCGTGCAGCTCGGCGTCGGGGTACTGCTCAAACGGATCCAGATTGTAGCGCAGAGTGCCAGAGAACAGCACAGGGTCTTGCGGTATGATCGAGAGCACCGAGCGGAGCGTTTTCAGAGGAACACCGGCAATGTCGGCACCGTCGATAAGGATCTGGCCTTGAGCACCCTCCACGAGGCGGAAAAGGGCCGTGAGCATACTGCTTTTGCCCGAACCTGTTCGTCCCACAATGCCAACCTTCTCACCAGCCGCAATAGTGAGAGTGAGATCTTTGAGCACCAACGGCAAACCCGGCCTGTAGCGCATGCAATATTGCTTGAACTCAATTAGGCCTGTACGTGGCCAATCAGGTGCAAGCGTTGCGGCCATAGTAGCGGGCACAATCTGATTTTCTTGAGCAATATCATGAGTATAATGGTGGATGCGCTCAACAGCATTCATGCCCGTCTCGAGAAAGGTTCGCATCATGACCAAGAAGCTGAGAATGGCCGAAATAGACAGCGCCTTGTAAAGCGCCAAGCCTGCATATGACGGCGAGAGAGAATCCTTGGCGAGCAGGCAAAAGAAGGCAGTGAAAAACTGAACCAGCACGTTGAGCACCTCTAGCCTCTGATCAAGCCACCTTCGCGATTCCTGTCCCAGTTGCACCGGGCGCAAATTCACGTCGAGATAATCAATAGCGCGGTCTTCGAACTGCTTCGACATCTCAAAGGCTCTGATGGTAGTGGCACCGAGCACAGTCTCGGTGAAGTGCGAAATCTGTTGGTGTTCAGCGTGTCAACATTCAAATCTTTGCCATTTACATTGCCGCTACAATTAATAACACACGCCAACAATTCAATCACAAAACACGGTAGAGACAGGGAGGAAATGTCACGCACCATAGGGCTGCGGGAGACGGCTTCCAGTCGCTGCAACTCACGGGCCGTAGGTGTGAAGTACATCTCAGTCAACTTGTAGATGAGGCAAAGCGGAACGAAGGGAATCGTAAACCAAGGAAGCAGAACGCACACGACAACGAGAGCGCCGCAGATCCAAGCGGTGATGCCCAAGTAGTTTTCAAAGATGTTTGTCAGCTGCGTGTCGAGACGATCCGTGTCAGCCGAGAAACGATTCAGAATGCGGCCCGACGGCGTGACGTCAAAGAAGGCCATGGTGCCACCGAGCACGCTGTGCACTAAATTCTTTACCATGCGACGGCTTGCCTTGACGCCACGAGTCTGGAAGTAAATACCGCGAATGGCATTCAACATCACACTCACCACGGCCAGCATCACGTAAACCCAATTCCACATGACAGTGGGGCTTTCAACGAGCTCTTGGATCGGCGGACCCTGAAATGTCTCACATTGCTTCTCAAGGCGCACCAAGCCTTGTGATGTCGCTGCTTCCTCGCATTTCATCTTTTGAATGCTGCTCGACACATCCATCGTCCACCATGCGAGCCACACTTCATTGCCCTCTGTGCACGTCTGTGCCACGATAAAAAGAAGCAACAAAACCAAAACTTGCGCCCAGTGTCCCCATGCCTTGAAGTAGATAATGTAGACTTCCAACCCAACAGCGCCCTTGTCACGCTCTTCTTCGGTCACCAACGTACCTTTATCCGCATCCTTCTCCGTTGGAGAATCAGAAACCTTTTGGTCCTCGGCATTCGATTCCGCTGCGTTGGCCTCGTTCTCCTCCTCCGTGACGTGGTGCAAGGTGGTGAGGTCAATGTGCGCTTTGACATCCTCAAGAGTCCCTTGGGCCACAATCTGGCCTTCCTCAACAACAATAATCCTGTCTGCATGCGTGAGAAACTGAACTTGATGCGTTACGAGGACGCGAGTCACGTTCTTCAAAACCCCCAGCAGGCATTCATCCATCAGACGCCTTGCCACGTGCGTGTCAACCGCCGACAGAGGATCGTCAAGCAAGAAAATGTCCGCTCCAGTGTACACTGCACGAGCGAGCTGCACCCTCGCTTTCTGCCCCCCGGACAAATTGATTCCTCGCTCTCCGATTTCGGTATCCTCGCCTGCAGGTAGGATTTGAATATCTGTATCGAGCGCACAAGATTTCAAAGTGGCATCAAACTTAATCCTGTCAAACGGCGTCGAAAACGTCACGTTGTCCTTTACGCTGGCATTGCGAATCCAGCACGACTGTGGCACATAGGCAATGGTCCCCGACCGTGACACATGGCCTTCCAGCGTGTTGATCTCGCCTAGGATTGCCGCGAGCAGTGACGACTTGCCACTGCCTACACGTCCCGTTATCATCACCAGCTCGCCCTTCTTGATATCCAAATTGATATTTTTCAACGTGGGACCACTCCACACGTATGGCGCATCTGGATCCTCCTCTACACCCACGCTCTTCAACTCTGCGCCGTTCCCATTTTTGTCCTTCCTGGCATTATGCAATGTTCTGTTAAAGTCTATATGTCAGTTCAGCATTCACATACATGCATGGTATGTACGCACACAATCAGGAGCGGCACATCAAGACAAAGCATATGCTGTCTGGGGTGATGATGAGAATGTCAGGGTGCACATGGGCAGAAGCGTTTGAGACGTTTTGTGCTTGCAAAGAGAGTTGGCAGAGGGCAGGGACTGACCGTGCAGGATCAGACTCGTTCTCCTCCTTGTTCGTTTTAGCATCGTCCTTTGCTTTTTTCAAATCTTCTTTCTCCTTGATCTTCTGGTCCTCCTCCTTCTTTTTCTTCTCCTTCTCAAGCTGTTCCGCTGTTTTTTCCAGATCCCACACAAAAGTGCCATTGGCAATCGATAAGGTGGTCTCGCCATCCTTGGCAACACCGAGAGTCTCGGTGTCCACCGGCGCCATCTCATCGCATTCCAGCAGCTCCTCCATGCGACGGAACGACTGCTTGATTTTTACGTATGCAGTGATGGCTTCGGGAATCTGCATCAACGGCCACCTGTATATACAGGTATACATTTATATACATGTCATACACACAGATTATTTCAAAAGGGTCCAACATCCGAGAATCTTTTTTTGGGGACAACGAAAGACCCCCCAAAAAAATCGGAAAACAAAAACCAAAAAAAAGATCGAAAAAATAATCCCAGGAATTCTGGCGTACTTCGAACACGCACACATACCGTAGCATGTTTATCAGGATGGCGGCTACGAAGATATTCTCGGGGTCCATACCCTCCGATGGATAAAGCGCCACGTAGACCGAGAACGTCACTACAGCCGCAATGACACTTGATCCAAGAACAATTGCGATCATGAGGGCCTTGGTGATGGCGAGGCTCCGCACATACACCAGTTCTTTCTCTCGTGCCTTGTCGACCGTCTGCTGGATCGGTTCCTCCCACCCTGTATTACAATTGGGAAAAATCAAAATCTTTCTTTTTTTGAATGTTTTTGCGAAAAGTATGAGTGCATTCCGCTGTGGACGTGATGAGGAAAAGGGTCTTCACTCTCAGCACAAGAGATGACTTTGCATTCACACCAAACACAAAAAACATACCCATTAATTTGATGACCTTGATGCCCTGCATCATTTCGTTGAGCACTTTCACCCGCACATCTGCGGCATCGAGACGCAAACGTTCCAGCTTGCTGATTCTTATGAAAATGAACACCAGGCCAAAGAATACCACGAACAACGCAATCAGGCAAAACCATGTTGCATTCTTCACCTGGTGTTTCGAGGTGAAACAGAGGCGCAAAAGACAGTGTCAGTTCGTCTCCAAGAAAAATGCTGCATATGCCCTCAACACAAGCAAGGGAAAAAAACGACAGTACGCACATCGAATCCAACACACGAGTTGGTGAGAGGCCTGTGGGGGTAGGCATGCAACCTAATCAAAAGTGGGGCGTTGTAAAGGGAGGGCGTACCGACTGGTACATCAGGGCCAAAGAGGCGACGAGGCCGAGCGGTGCAGCCCACAATGCGTTGACAGACATGAAGGACTGGAAAATGCGCTCGGAGTCCACAGCCATCAGATTGACAATATTTCCACTCGAATATGTTTGGCGCGCAGACGGGCTCAGCCTCAACACCTTGCGATACACAAGACTATTGCATGCTGCCTTGGCGACTAGGCCAGCACAAAGCGCCTTGTGAAATGCATGGGACTTGCCCATGGCGACGAAGAGGCTTCCAACGACCAGCAGAAGGATAAGAGTAATTCCTTCCTGCACGTCTTGCTCATCTTTCTGCAAATTACACGCACCGCAAGTAAGTCACAAGCATGCGAACAATCGTCGTGTTGCGTTGCTTCACAGCGATCCAGTCGTCAATTGTGCACTAGGGGCACGAGCTAGAACAGGATGGGATGTGTGCAAACACGGCAAAAGCAGACAGCAACAGGAACTACGCGCAGCACCTGGATGTACTTGATGATTTCTCTGATCACCAAGGGCGAGGCATACTGTGCCAACAGGCGGAGAAGTTCGAAACAAGCTGATGCCAGGATCCAAGGCTTGGTCAGCTTCCAAAACACCCTGTCCAGTTTGGGCTTCTTGTCCAATGCTTTGGCAGCCGCCTGCTCCTCAGCCCAAAATTCTTCAAAACGCTGCACCACATTTCCGGCACGCAGGTTTTCTGGCAGTTCCCAGAGGTCTGAGTGTTGGAGGTTGTCGCCTGCCTTATTTCGTTTATAGCCCAATTGCACGATGTTATCCATCCAAGAGAAGAAGATCTGCCCCAAGCAGCCAACCTCTGGCGACGGCGCGGCCGTGACCATCTTGGCGTTGTCAATTGCAACGCGCTTCCCGAGGCTTTCGGGGATAGAGCTCAGGCTTTCGTGAGAACCCGATTTCGTCATCACTTTCACAACAGGTCCGCCGCCCTCTCCATGCGCCGGCTTATCGTTAGCAACCATGGGCTGCGCCGGCGGCAAGTCGCTTCCCGTGTCGCTCTGCACCATCCTGCCCGTTTGACTGCACTGCTTGCGTGAAGTCGAGGAGAAACTCATGTGCTTCTATGTCAAATCTCACAAGCTTTAGATTGCGCATTACTACACAATTAACATTTCGTTTAGATGCCCTCGAGGAGTTCGTTTTGAGATACATTTAGCCGCCCAAGAATTCAGAACACTCACTGTGGGCGAGAGCCGGTAAATTCTAAATTTATACTGCAAAGTAAATAAATAAGAGAATTGTATACAATATTTCAGACACTTTCGGTAATTCACCTTGAGAAGAGTAATGAATTTGTACTGGGTAATCTATGATTCGACTCTAAAATCACCCTAAATATTTGAACCGTTCCACCTGGTTGGAAGTGTTTGATTTCTCGATTGAGGTTGATTATGTCATCTTCCAACTACTTAGATGAAAGTAAAGGGAAACATGGTGAAGGATCGTGATACTCCGGCAGAGGGTGGTGAAGACTGAGGGCGTCCACAGCACATCTGGACCTAC
>Ga0105055_10011261_pt1 | contig 11065 bp, 9 predicted proteins | sample BON03_FD_78090 | JGI IMG/M metagenome (GOLD analysis project Ga0105055, IMG submission 78090) | Freshwater microbial communities from Lake Bonney liftoff mats and glacier meltwater in Antarctica - BON-03 | ecosystem: Environmental > Aquatic > Freshwater > Ice > Glacier meltwater | place: Lake... | reverse complement strand
CCACACAACACTCGCCATGCCGTACGAGGGAGACAAGCCAGCCATGAACGCAAAGGCGATCGACTCAGGCACTTCGATCAGCGCCAAGGTGATTCCACTGAGGATCTCGCAACGTAAGGCGGCCGGGCGGGCTTTGTAATAGCCGAAGGAGGAGTACACAAAGTCCTTCAAGGAGAAGCTGCGGAGCGTATCGAGGAAGGGGGGTTCCTTGATCCTAATTTGATTTGGTTTGGGGTTGGGATGGTGGTGGTTGGAGCAACGGGTGAGTACGTGGTGAGTAGCTCTTGTTGCAGAAGAAAAATTGCCGCAAGCAGCCTATCACTGAGGGTGGGGTAGGTAGGATGGGAAGGGGCCTTGATGCGAACGTTCTAGAAGGGGCCTCGACGCGAACGCTCTAGAAGGGGTCAGGGAGACGGTGTCCAAGACGGCAGCAGGAAAAAAGAAAGGATAGGTGAACCATACAAGCGTCGTCGTAAAACATGCCTGCCAGCATCTACTTCACCCTCCCAACTCCCCAAGGAGACGTACCTGAGCTCCTCCTCGCTCGAATGGATGAGGTCCTCCCCGTCCTTTCCCTTCGCCCACAACAGTGGTAAATCGCCTGCGACCGGTGATGGCGGTGGGGCTGGTACTGCTGGTACTGCTGCTGCTGCGGCGGCAGCGGTCGTGGGTAGTGGTGATGGGTCGGCCATGGCTGCTGCTGGGAGTGTATTGCAGGGTGTGACGTTGTGTGGAGGGAGGCCTGTGTTGTGGGGGAGGGGAGGGGGAAGAGGAGGTCAATCTCGAAGTGTCATGAGGATGAGTGAGTGAGTAGGAGAATAGCGGAGCGACCAACACACGTTTCGCACCGCACAAACGCATACATACAACCATTCATCAACACGCCATCAAATGTGCCGGAGCCGGAAGCAACACAACAACGCGTTCAGTTGGATGTCCTTCTGGAGGACTACTTGGACCCTCGCACCCTTCTTCAAAATTTGCTCTCCTCGGACCCTTCTTTGCTCTCCTCGGCCTCGGCCCGGCCAGCAAAAACCTTGACAACCTCACTCCCAGTAAAACCACACTCCCACGCTCCCTTTCCACACACCCTTTAAGATGTGCTCAGGCCAGGGAGGGGATTCCGGCTGGTTCTGACGCTTGTGCTGGTCAAGCGGCTCGGTCGCATTTCGAAGGGGGCATACATCCGTATGTTACTCTGCTCGTCGCCTTCGATGATTCGCCCCCCCGTCCTCACGCCCACCCACACCCCTTACACACAGCAAGCACAGGCGATTGTTTCCGACTGAGGTAGCTCTTCGCGTGCACGGCTGCTGGCATTGGGACAGACACAGACCTCTGCCCTGACCAATCGAGCCGCACAGCTCCTGCTCGAAAAGCCGACGGGAGCGCTAGTAGCCCCCTCTCACCATACACCACCACCAGCGCCACCATGCACAACGAGGAGATGAAAACGAACACCACCAGCAGCACGGCAGCGAGGGACAGTAGCAGCAGCAGCAGTGTCAGCAGCAGTGTCCTGGCCAGTGCTGCAGCCGCCATGGTTGCCACTTCGAAAGCGATGGCCGCCCGAGAGGTGTGGAAATGAGGGAGTGAGGGACGGAGGGAGGGGAAAAGGGTCAAGGGTCAAGTTCTGAACCTGTGTGTCTCAGTATCATGTCCTGTTTGCATACTTTGATGTCCAGCGCTCATTTTCGTCCTCCGCTCCTTCTTTTTGTGCCACCCCAACACCACAGCTTCTGCGCCTAGCCCACCAGATGGTCGCGGGAAGTGGTACCGAGCTCCGCGCGCTGCTAGAGGAGGAGACGCGGGCCTACGACAACAGCAGCAGTAGCATTAGCAGCAGCAGCAGTAGTAGTACGAGTACCAGTAACAGCAGCACGCCTAGCAGTAGCAGCAGCAGCAGTAGCAGCAGCAGCAGCAGCAGCAGCAGTGGTGCGGGTGAGATTGAGGGGCTGGTGACTTCGTTGTGTGGCTTGCTGGTCGAATCTGGAGGAGGAGGAGGTGGTGGTGTTCGGAAAGGCAGCGAGAAAGGGATGATGATGACGGCGGCCGTGGAGAGTGGTGGTGGCATGCCTTCCTACTATAAGCGTCTGAATGTTGGAGGAGGGATGGAGGGGCAGGAGGGAGGAGCAGCAGGATGCAGCACCCTCCCTCCCTCCCTCTCCCCACGCAGCCGTAGTCATAGCAGTAGTTTTAGTGGACTTTTCCTGAGTGCTGCTGGAGGAGGAGGAGGGCTCTGCAGCAACAGCAGCAACAGCAGCAGCAGCAGCAGCAGCTATGGTGCGGTGCCGATGCTGGTTGTAACAGGAGGCGGAGGAGGAGGAGGAAGAGGGGGAGGAGGGGGAGGGTTGAGCGCGCAAGCAATGGTCCTCCACGATAATGCATTAGTGCAAGAAGTGTGGAGTTATGTGGTGGAGGGGAGGGCGGGAGGGAGGAACCAGTTGGGGGTGTTGGCGTTGGTGAGCAAGGGGTGGAGGGAGATGGCGACGAGTGATGCGTTTTGGCGGCCGATTAGCATGGACTTGTTTCCGGCTTTGCCTGGAGCGGGAGCTGCTGCTGGGGCGGGAGGGAGGGGAGAATGGAGGGGGGGAGGGTGGGGAGGTGGAGGAGGAGGGCCGGCGGGAGGGGTGGGAGGGGGAGGAGGAGGGGGAGGGATGGATTCGTTGTCCTCGTCGGTGTCGTCGGAGGGGAGCACGAGTAGTAGTAATAGTACAGATAGCACCTCCTCCTCCTCCTCCTCCTCCTCCTCCTCCTCCTCTAACCACTCCTTCTCCACCGCTGCCGCTGCTACAGCCGCCGCCGCTGCTGCTGCTGCTGCTGCTGCTGCTTCCCTCCGCATCGGGTGCCGTTCTCAGATTATGACGTTTGGAAAAGCTTTGGGTGAGCCGCGTTATCGCACGACGAGCACGTGGCAAGAGGGGCTGAGCATGGTGTATGAGATTACAGACGCTGCGGATAATCGTCGTCTTTTTTATGGCACTGGTCCTATTCACGTGGCGGTTGGTCAGAATGTCATCCTTCGCTTAGCCGGCCCGCAGCGACACGAAGTGAGTGAGCCTTTTTCAGCTGCTGATCGTGACCCGGGCCAAGAGAGGTTTGGGACCCTGCGTGATTATTTCAAAGGTTGTCATGGAATGCAGTATCCGGCGAGTCTGCGGGTGAGGGTGGTGATTTGCGATCATCGGACGGGACGGATGGCGCTGCTTTATCATAGCGGGAAGACGGCGAAGCGACATGCCAAGGTACGTGTCCTCCCCCGCCCTCCTTTCCTCTCTCCCTCCATCCCTCCCTATCTCTTTTTCTCTGTGTGTGTGTATCCGGCGAGTCTGCGGGTGAGGGTGGTGATTTGCGATCATTGGATGGGACGGATGGCGTTGCTTTATCATAGCGGGAAGACGGCGAAGCGACATGCTAAGGTACGTTCTTCTCTCTTCCCTCCCTCCTTCCCTCCCTTCCTCTTTCCCTCCCTGACAGCTCTGTCAGTAGAATGACCAAGTTACATACTCACCCTCCTTCCCTCCCTCCCTCCCTCCACCCTCCCTCCCTCCCTCAGGTGCCTAATGCCTCCAATTGGCAAGACTTCCTCCCCGAAGACTCCCTCTATATGTGGGACCCAGACGCTGTGTGTTTTGGTACAGAAGAACTAGTCAACCAACTTACTCACCAACCTTTCCCTCCCTCCCTCCCTCCCTCCCTCCCTCAATCCCCTGCAGGTGCCTAATGCCTCCTACTGGCAAGATTTCCTCCCCGAAGACTCCCTCTATATCTGGGACCCGGACGCCGTATTTTTTGGTACGGAAGGACTAGTCAATCAACTTACTAACCTACCCCTCCGTCCGTCCCTCCCTCCCTCCCTCCCTCCCCTGCAGGTGCCTAATGCCTCCTACTGGCAAGACTTTCTTCCTGAAGACTCCCTCTATATCTGGGACCCGGACGCCGTTTTTTTTGGTACGGAGGGACAGATTAAGCTGGCGGCTGCTTTCTATGTCGTGGCGTGTGATGGTTCTGCTGCTGCTGCTGCTGCTGCTGCTGCTGCTGCTGCTGGGGCTGGGGAGGGAGGGGGGGAGAGAGGAGGAGGGGTGGAGGAGAAGCAGAGGATGTACCGGGTCGCGGGCGGGGATACGGATAGGTATGCGAGTCATTCCTCGTTTGTGAGTTTGGATTTTAGTACCACGGATGGGGAGGCGGTGGGGAGGTTTATTAAGAGCTTGTTGGCGCCTTAGGGGATGTGAGGGAGGGAGGGAGGGAGGGATGGAGGGAGGGAGGAGGTGGGAGGGTGGATTTTAATACCACGGATGGGGAGGTGGTGGGACGGTTTATTAAGAGCTTGTTGGCGCCGTAGGAGGGGAGGGAGGGAGGGAAGGAGGGCGGAGAATCAATGCGGAAGAGACAGGACAGCTTGAGAGAGACGTTTGGGTTTGTATGTGTGTGAGCGAACGAGAGAGGAGAGAGAGGAGGATAGGAAGTTAGAGAGCATCAAAAATCGAAATTTCATGGCAGGAACAGTGAACACTGATCTACACACAAATAGAAGAGTCAAACAGCCTGAGACAATACAAGCAAAGCCTAACGCCAGAAACGCAAAAGCCCTGCAAAAAGGAAAAGGAGAAGGAGAAGAAGAAGGAGCAAGACAACAACAACAACAACAACAACAACAACAACAACAACAACAACAACAACAACAACAACAACAACAACAACGAATAGTGTACTAATGTAGAAGAAGAAGCAGAAGAACACGACGTCAATGAAGAGAAAGAAGTAGATCAGCACAGCGGCAGCAGCAGCAACAGCATGATAAGCGCACTTAGTCAAACAAACAAGGGGAAAACGGAAAGAGAGGAAAAGGATAGAGGGGCAAGACAAGGCAAGGCAACGAAGGAGAAGAAGACGATGAAAGTCGGGCCTCTCAATCTCACACATTCGCCCACTCACCCGCAGCAGCAGCAGCAGCAGCAGCAGCAGCAGCAGCAGCAGCAAGTAGGGAAACAATACTGTGTACTATAAAAATGAATCAGAAGCATCTCACCAAAATTCACCTAACCAAGCGAGAGAGAGAGAGAGAGAGAGAGAGAAAAAGAGAAGAGCAAAGCAAATGGACGCTGTACACAAGTAAGTAGGTAAGCGCGAGCAAGCAAAACCACCCGCACCCACCCACAAAACAAACGAAAAGCAAGCGAGCAAGCGAGCAAGCAAGCATTAGGACAGAAGAAGAAGAAAACCAAAAAATTGAGGAATAGCACACAACGGGAGAGAAAAGTCCAATCAAAAAGCATAATAGCCACCACCGCCGCCCATCTCTTCCTACCCCCCCAACACCCAAACTGACGTACTTAACTTGATGACCACAACGCTGCCAAAACCAAAAGTACGCAGTGCAGAGAGAGAGAGGCATTGATATATCAAACTAGAAACACACAGACGGAAGGCAATACTGAAAAAGACAATTTCCCTGTATTCCTTCTTCTGTGGTTGTATAATGTGTGTCTTCCTACCTGTGTGTGAGTGTGTGCGCGCGTGTGTAATGACATGGAAATCGAGGGAGGGAGGGAGGGAGGGAGGGAGGGAGGGAGGGAGAGAGAGGAAGAGGCTGGGATTGGAAGATGCGTTAGGAAAGGACAATGGCAGCTCCCGCGAGAAACGACGCATTAGCAAAAGCCAACATTGCAAAACGAAAACTTCCATCAAAGCTTGCTTGCTCTTTCTATTGTTCTTCTTCTGTCCCAAATTGCTTTTGCGTTTCTCTCGTGTATGTGTCTCTAGTTTCAATTCTATTATTTATTTTGGTGCTTTGCCTCTTTACTTGCATGATAGGAGTTGTTTTGTTTCTCTCGAAGTCCTTTTCCCATCCCCGTTTTTCCACACTGTGTGGCTCTCCCTCCCTCCCTCCCCTCCCCCTCGCTCCCTAATTTTTGCTGATCACCGCCCAAAACGATTTTTGACTCAACGAGACTTTGCTCACCATCTTAGCCCTCTTCTTCCCCTGCTTCTGCTTCTCCACCCCTCCCTCCTTCTCTCTCTCTCTCCCTCCATCCCTCCCTCCCTCCCTCCCTCCCTCCCTAATCCTTGCTTATCACCGCCCAAAACGCCTCTTGACTCAACGAGACTTTGCCCACCATCTTCGCCCTCTTCTTCCCCTGCTTCTGCTTCTCCAGCAACTTCTTCTTCCGCGTCACATCCCCCCCTCCAACATTCTTTCCCGACTTGGTCACCAATACATCCTTCCTATACGGGGCCACTCGTTCCCTAGCCACGATCTTCCTCCCCACTTTCGCCTGAATGTTAATCTCAAAATTCTGCCGATCAATCACATTTTTCAATTTCAGCGCAACCCTCCTTCCCTCTCTTTCGGCCTTGGCCCGGTGACAGACAAAGGACAACGCATCCACCTCCTCTCCATTTAAGGCTAATTCGACCTTAACCAGATCATTGGACGCATAGCCCGCCTCGCGAAAATTCAGACTCGCATACCCAGCACTCACATTCTTCACCACATCATGCAAATCCGTCACTACCTCCTGCCAGGGCAACCGATAGATCAACACCACATTCTCATCATCCAAATACTTGATATCCTCCTGCACCCCCCTCCGCTCCTTCAAACACGTCGTGATCGCCCCCAAACATTTAACAGGCGTCAACACCGTAACCTCCACCACGGGCTCCTCAATCCTCAAATCTCGATAATTAAGTGTCGTCGCCGGATCAGGCCAATCAGCCAAGGTCTGAATAATCCGTTCACTGACCTCGCCCTCCCTCCCCCCCTCCAGGGGTTGTACTATCTTATAGGGCACGGTAGGAGAGGTGAGGAGGACGGCGGTCCCAAACTCATCGCGGAGTCTCTGATTGAATACTTCCATGTGTAGCAGGCCTAAAAACCCGCAGCGGAGCCCGGAGCCGAGCGAGGTGTTGCTCCCCTCTCTTTGCACCGTGACAGATGCGTCGTTTAGTGTTAATTTATTCACTGCTAATTCGAGGGAATCGAAGTCCTGGGTGTCCAGAGGGTATATACTAGCAAATAACATACTCTTTGCCTTCTCAAACCCTGGCAAAGGGGAAGGCATGGCCGCCTCGGCTGCCTCCCCCCCTCCCTTGTGGTGATGAAAGAGAGTATCTCCCATTAAAGCTTGACGAGTCGAACGCATGCCAGCTATAACATACCCTACTTGCCCCGTCAATAATCTCCCGGTCCTCATTTGATAAGGGCACAACACTCCCACCTCCTGCACTGAAAAACTCTCGCTCGGCCCAAGCGAAAACGCGGAAATTCGATCGTTTTCTTTGATTAACCCATCTACAACTTGAACTAAACACACCACCCCTCGGGTCTCGTCATACCAGGAGTCAACTAAGCGAGCACGTAAGGGCGCGAGGGGCTCACCTTTGGGGGGAGGGATGCGATCGATGACGGCTGGGAGGATTGTGTGGACCCCGAGGCCGGATTTGGCGGATGTGACGAGGACATCTTCGAGGTCCATTTCTAGGGTGGTGGCCATTTGGAGGGTTACTTCGTCGATTTGCGCGTGGGGGAGGTCGGCTTTCGTGATGACTGGGATGATGCTTAGGTGGGCTTCCTTGGCTCGGGTGTGTGTGGAGAGGGTTTGGGCTTGGATGCCTTGGGTGGAATCGACGAGGAGGAGGGCGCCTTGGCAGGCGGAGAGGGAACGGAAGACTTCATAGGCGAAATCGACGTGCCCCGGAGTATCGACGAGGTTGAGGAGGTAGTCTAGATTGTCCTTTGGGTGGCGGAAAACCATGGATGCGGTTTGCGCCTTGACGGTGATGCCGCGTTCGCGTTCTACTTGGAGGGTGTCGGTGTTTTGGGGCTTGGCTTTTTTTTCGGCCGCGGTGATGTTTCCTAAGAGGGGAGGAAGGGAGGGAGGGAGGGAGGGAGGGTTTGAGTGGCGGTTGATCATCGATGCGGTTTGGGCCTTGACGGTGATGCCGCCTTCGCGTTCCACTTGGAGGGTGTCGGTGTTTTGGGGCTTGTCTTCTTTTTCGGCCGCGGTGATGTTTCCCAAGAGGGGAGGAAGGAAGGGAGGGAGGGAGGGAGGGTTTGAGTGGCGGTTGATCATCGATGCGGTTTGCGCCTTGACGGTGATGCCGCCTTCGCGTTCCACTTGGAGGGTGTCGGTGTTTTGGGGCTTGTCTTCTTTTTCGGCGGCGGGAAAGGGGAGGGAGGGAAGGAGGGAGGGTGGGAGGGAGGGAGGGAGGGGTGAGTGACTGATTGAAGCGCGGGCCGAGGAGGCTTATTTTTCAGCACCATCTCTAATTTACCTGTTAATTCGAGCAAGCAGTCGGACAGGGTACTTTTGCCGTGGTCGATGTGGGCAATGACGGAGAAATTGCGCGTGCGGCTTTGGGGGATGCAGGTGAGACCGTCCGTGCTTTGGGCAATTAGCTCCTTGAGCGTGGGGCCTCTGGGTTGTGGTGGTGGTGGTGGTGGTGGTGGTACGGAGCTGGAAGAGAAGAAGACAGCGGCGCTAGCCCAAGGTGGTGGTCGTGGTTGTGGCCGCAAGAGTAGACGGCGCGTGTGCAGGTGCCGCAGCATTTTGGGAGCAGGGTGGTGGAGTGGAGGGGTGGGAGGTCGCGAGGGTGGGGAGGTTTTGGCTCGAAAATGGATGGCTGTCGTGGTGTGGGCTTGAGCTCCCTGTGCTTGGTGGTGATAGCGTGTTAGTGAAGGAGGCAAACGCAAAGGGGAGGGAAGACGAGGAGGAGGAGAGGCAGCAGCAGGAGCAGCAGCACAACGGCACAGAGAGCTCTACTAAGCACACAAACCACAAGCCCTACTAAGCCCTACTAAGCACACAAACCACAAGACACACACACACACACACACAAGCAGAGAGAGCTACCACGCACCATCACGACGACCGGAGCGCTGCCTTTTTGTCCCGCATGGCGAGCCGTGGTCCTGCCTTGGTAGCGGTGCGGCTCATGAGACACACAAGCACACGCATCATGCATCATCATCATCCCATTTCGCGCCGTGCCTTGCCCTCACGCCCCCCCTCCCACTCCCAACACAACCCACAGACACACAAGCTAGCCAGCGTCTTCCTACTCCATCGGCCACGTCCTGCAGCCCCACCACCCCCAAAAAGCCATGGAGCAGATCCTCCGCTGCCCCAACCCAGACTGCCGAGGCACCGACCTCGAGTACAGTGAACCCGACGGCGCCACCATCTGCATGGCCTGCCACACCATCGTGGAAGAAAACGCCATCGTCTCCTCCGTGGAATTCAATGAGAACAACGCCGGGGGCGCCTCGACAGTGGTCGGCCAGTTCGTCGGGCCGGAAATGACCAAAGCGTACAGCTCGGCGGGGCGGGGTCGTCGTCGCTTCTATGCACGTGACTCGCGTGATACTACCTTGAATAATGGCCGCCGGGCCATCCAGCAGGTTGTTTCTCAACTAAGGCTCCGCCAGGCATTCGTCGATCGTGCCTGTCGTCTGTTCCGCACGGCGGTCGAGCGAAATTTCGTGCAAGGCCGCAAAACGATGTGTGTGGTGGCCGTATGTTTATACATGGTCTGTCGCGAAGACAACTCCCCCCACATGCTCATCGACTTCTCGGACGCCGTCCAAATCAACGTCTACGTCCTCGGGCACGCCTTCCTCAAATTTAAGCAACTTACCGGCCTGAACCTCGCCGTCATCGACCCCTCCATCTACATCCACCGTTTCGCCGCCCGTCTCGAGCTCGGCTCCGAGCAGGAACAAACCAAAGTCTCCCAGCTCGCCCTCCGCCTCGTCGCCTCCATGCAAAGAGATTGGATCCAAGCAGGCCGTCGTCCCTCGGGTATCTGTGGCGCTGCCCTTTATTTAAGCGCGATCTATCACGAGAAACCACGGACCTATAAAGACGTAGGCAGAATCGTGCGAGTCTCCCCAGACACAATCAAAAAACGAGTGGACGAGTTCGAAAGAACTCCCATCTCCGGAATGATGAGTAGGGACGAGCTTGCAAATATGGCCCTCTCAGATTTTGAGAACTTGCCGAGGTTAGGAGGGGGGGGGGGAGGAGGGGAGGGAGGGAGGGAGGGAGGGCCTCCTTTGATGGGGGAGGCGGACCCGCCGTCGTATACACGGGCGGTGAGGATGAAGGAGGCGCAGGCGTTGAAGGAGGGGGGAAGGGAGGGAGGGAGGGAGGGAGGGGAGGAGGAGGAGGAGGAGGAGGAGGTGCTGGCGACGTCGGTAAATGGGCGGGGGTCGTCGTCCTCCTCCTCATCCTCGTCTGCTGCTGCTACTGTTGCTGCGGCTGCCGCTGCTGCTGCTGCTGCTGCTGCGGGTAGTAAGAGAGGGTCTGGAGGTGCGGCGAGCAGCAGCAGCAGGGGGAGAGGTGGTAGTATGGCTGGAGCTCGGAGCAGCAAGCGCTTGAGAAGAGGGGGAGAGGAGGAGGAGGAGGAGGAGGAGGAAGGGAAGGAGGACGAGGGGCCATTGTTTGGGGAGGACGGGGAGGGAGGGACGGAGGAAGGGGGGTTGTATAAGGAGTTGATGGACCAATTGCTGGATGAGGAGGAGGAGCAGGCCAAGAAGGTAGCAGCGGCAGAAGCAGCAGCAGCAGCGGCGGGGGCCAATGGTAATGGAGGAAGAAATAAACGAGGAGCAGCAGCAGCAGCAGCAACAGCAGCAGCACCTGCAGTCCTTGGAGCAGCAGCCGTCGAAGAAGAGGTAGAGGAGGAGGTGGAGGAAGAGATGGAGGAAGAGGAGGAAGAAGAAGTGGATGATACTGCGCAATATATCCGCTCGGAGGAGGAGGTGGAGAAATTAAGTAAAGTCTGGCATGAAGTCCACAAAGGGTACCTCGAAAAACAAGCCCGTAAAAAAGCCGAAGAGGACGCAGCCAAGAAACGCGCAGAGGAAGACTTCAATTACCGTCCCCCAGGGCAAAATAACCATCAGAAGAAGAAGGCGGCTGCTGCTGCTGCTGCTGCTGCGGCAGCTGCATCGGTGGTGGGGGCGGGGGGGAGCAGGGCGGCGGGAGGGATGGGGGGAGGGGGGCCTGCGCGGTCGCCGGCTGAGATTGCGGTGTCGAATCATTTGGCTAAAAAGCGGATT
>Ga0105055_10011259_pt1 | contig 11066 bp, 5 predicted proteins | sample BON03_FD_78090 | JGI IMG/M metagenome (GOLD analysis project Ga0105055, IMG submission 78090) | Freshwater microbial communities from Lake Bonney liftoff mats and glacier meltwater in Antarctica - BON-03 | ecosystem: Environmental > Aquatic > Freshwater > Ice > Glacier meltwater | place: Lake... | reverse complement strand
TCTCGCCCACGCCCTCCTTCTGGGCGCGCGCGACGGCCGCCTCGGTCTTGTCGTAGGAGCGGTTGAAGACCGAGATGGGGAAGCCCTTCTCGGCGACGTTGAGGGCGAGGTTCTGTTTTGGCGGGGGGGGCATGTTTTTTAGTTTTGGTTTTGGTTTGGGAGCGGGGGGGGAAACGGGGGCGGCGGCTTGAGCGGAGCGAAAGGGGGCGCGTGACCTTCGGGCGGAGGGCGGAGGGCGGCGGGGGGCGGCGGGCGGCGGCGCGCACGAAACCGGCTCTCACCTGCCCCATGACGGCCAGGCCGATGAGCCCGATGGTCGACAGCGGCGCCGAGCCGTTGCTCCTGCGGTGGTGGTGGTTGGCGGGGAGGGAGGGAGGGGGGGCGCGTGAGCGACAAAAAACCGACTGTCGGGAGAGGGGGGGCGACTCTTTTTCTACCAAAACCCTTCTTCCAAAAAAAGGCGACTCACCCGGCCGCCGGGGCGCCCGCGATCGCGCGGCGGGCTCGCCGGGCCGACACTGCTACCGCGGTAGGGGCCGCCGACGCCGAGGAGCGGATCGCGACGGGCGCGACGGGCGAGGGGACGATGGGGCTGCTGCTGGTGGTGGCGCGCGCGCGCAGGCCGCAGGGCCGGAGCTGCTGCTGCTGCTGCTGCTTCTGCTGCTGCCGGGCCGCGCCGCCCGAGGGCGCGCGATTGAGCCCGCGGAGGTGCATGGCTGCTTGGCACGAGAGTTGGTCGGGGGGGGAAAGGGGGCGATTGCCGGCTTCCGGGAAAAGGAGCGGGGGCTTTCGTTGAGTGAATCGCGATGGTGGCTTGGGAGGAGGAGGGGTGTTGACTGTCTCCTGTCGAGAGACACTTTCACAAGGATATCGTCTCTTGATAACGAAAAGCAACGTCGGCACGCCCTTCTTGAGTCCGTCGCGCAAAAGGCCCCCTTTTCTGGTCGGGCTCCTGCCCTCTCTCCTGCCCTCCTGTCCTCCTTTCGAGAACGAATCTCTCCCTCCGTCAGGCCCCCTTTCTATCTCTAGCGATCCAATCGCGCGCGCGCAAGCACGCGCCCGACCGCAAATCGGCCCGACCGCGGACGTCCCCAAAAGATGGACGGCAGCGCGCTCGGCGCCGGCGCCGCCGCCGCCGCGTTTGCCGCGTTAGCCGAGCCGCCGCCGCCCTCGGCCGCCGCCGCCGCCGCCGCGTTTGCCGCGTTTGCCGAGCCGCCGCCGCCCTCGGCCGCCGCCGCCGCCCCCAACGCCCCGCTGGTCGGCTGCTTCTTCCTGCTCGTGCTGCTGCTCGCGGTCCTCGCGGCGCGCGCGCTGCACCTGACGCGCTTCCGGTACGCGACCGAGGGCAGCTCGGCGCTCCTGCTGGGGGTCGTCGCCACGGGCGTTTTGTCGGCGCTCCAAGGGGGCGGCGGCGACGGCGGCGACGCGGCGGGCGGAGAAGGCGGCTCGTCGTCCTCCAAGCTCCCTTTGCTCGCCGGCTTCAGCTTTGACGACCGCCTTTTGTTCAACGTCCTCCTTCCGCCGGTCATCTTTTACGCCGGCTTCAGCGCCAAGAAAAAGTACCTGTTCAGCAACGCCGCCACCATCCTCGCGATGGGCGGGGTCGGGACAATCGTCGCGGCCGGCGCCATCGCCGCGGGCGTCGCGCCCGTGCTCCGCGCGCTCGGGCTCGCCTCTGGCCGCCCCCTGCTTCAGGCGTCTTTGGCGCTGGGCGCGGTCGCCGCGTGCAGCGATTCGGTCGCCGTGCTTCGCGCGGTCGACTCGAAGCGGCACCCGGGCTTGCACGCTTTGGCGTTCGGCGAGGGCATCGCCAACGACGCCGTCGCGATCGTCGTGCTGTCGGCGCTGTCGTCGGCGTCCCCGCCCGGCTCCGGCGCGGGCGCGGGGAGGGCCAGCTGGGACGACGCGGCCGCGTCGTGGCTGGCCCTGGCGCTGGGCCTGCTGGCGGACTGCGCGTGGCTGCTGGCGGCGAGCGCCGCCTTCGGGGCCGCGTTCGGCCTGGTGAGCGCGTTGCTCGTGCGGCTGGTGTTCCTGCGTCCGCGACTCGGCGCCGCCGCCGCCGCCGCATCGACAGCAGCAGCATCGGCAGAAGCGGCAGCGTCGGCGGCCGCAGCGTTGGCGGCGGCGGCGGCAGCGGCAGGCTCGGCGCCCTCGGAGCACCAACGACGGCACGGCGGCGGCCGCGCGCCGCCCGAGCCCCCCAGCGCCATGCTCGCGTCCTCCTCCGCCGACCAGGAGGTGCTCGTCGTCGCGCTCGTCGGCATCGCCTCCTATTTGGCCGCCGCCGCGCTCGACCTGTCGGGCGTGCTGTCGGTGTTTGCGTGCGGCGCCGTCACCTCGCACTACGCTTGGCACTCGCTCGCGCCCGCGGCGCAGTCCCTCAGCCTGCACGGGTTCCGGGTGGTCGCGTCCTTCTGCGAGATGGCCATGTTCGTCTACGCCGGGGTGGACGCGTGGGCGACGCTGCTGGCGCCGGCGTCAGAGGGACTCGGCGTCGGCGGCGGCGGCATTGGCGGCGGCGGCGGCGGCAGCGGCGTCGGCGTTGGCGGCGTCGGCGGGCCCCCCTTTGGCGGCGGCGGCGCCGGGGGTCTCGGCCGAGGCAGGCACGGCGACGCGCGCGAGGGCGGCTCGCGCGTCGCGCGGCAGGCGGCCGCGCTGGCCGCCGCGCTGCTGGGCCTGATCCTGGCGGCGCGCGCGCTGGTCGTGCTGCCGACGGCGGCGCTGGCAAACAACTTTTGGCGGCGGGCGCCGGCCGGGGCGTCGCGGGACGGGGACGTGGAGGACGAGGACGAGGACCAGGATGGCGATTGCCTGGAGGATGGGCCAGAGGGGGCGGAGGAGGGAGGGAGGGGGGCCGGCGGCGAGGCGGCGGCGGCGGGGGCCAACCCCGGCTCTGTGCCGCTCCTCGAGCGGCGGCGGCGGCGGCGAGCGCCCGCCGCGCCGGCCAAGGCGGACGCCGCGGCGGCAGCGGCGCGCCCCCCCCCGCCCCCGTCGCTGTCCGTCGCGGGCGCGCTCGTGCTCTACCTGGCCGGCCTGCCGCGCGGCGCCGTGACGCTGGCGCTCGCGTACCACCACTTCAACGGCGGGCGGGGATCAGGGGGCTCTGCGGCCGCCGCCGCCGCCGACGACGCAGCAGCAGCGGGCGCAGCAGCGGCGCCGGGGGGCTTTGGCCCCGGGCCGACGGCGGCGGCAGCGGGCGCAGTGATGGCGCCCCTGTCGGGCGCTTTTCCGCCTGCCAGGAGGGACTCGCCCGCGCGCGACGACCACGTCATCACGGTCGCCGTGATGGGCGTCGTGCTGGTCTCGACCGTGGCGCTGGGGGCGCTCGCGGGCCCGGCCATAGACTGGCTTTTGCGGCAGGAGGAGGGCGGCGACGAGGAGGACGACGGCGACGCGACCGGGAACGGGGACGGGGGCGATCGGGCGGGGGGCGGCGCCGGCGCCGGCGGGGGGGGCGGGGCGCGCGCCGGCTCTGGTTCCCGCGCCTCGTCGCGCGCGTGGCTGCGGCAGCCGGTTGGGTCGCGGCAGGGCTCGTTCGTGGCGGCGGCGGCGAGGGGGGCGGGGGCGGCGCGTGGGGCCTCGTCGCACCGTGCGGGCGGCCGGCGCGGGAACGGCAGCGGCGGCGGCGGCGGCGGCCTCGCCCTCCGGCCTCCCGCGGCCTCGTCGGCGCAGCCGTCGGCGTCGTCGCCGCTCGACATCGCGCAGCTGGAGGCGCTTCTGCGCGCGGCGCGCAGCGGGCTGCTGGCGCCGGCCGGGGAGTTGAGCAGGGGAGGAGGGGGGGCGGCCGCGCCGCTGGAAACACGCGCGGCCGGCAACGGCGCCGCCTCGGCCCCCTTGCCGCGGGCGCAGCAGTCGGGCGGCGAGGTCGGCGGCCTCCAGGCACGCTGGCGCGCGTTCGATGTGGGGGTTATGCAGCCCATGTTCGGCGGGCGGGAGGAGGCCGTGCGGCGCGGCGCGGTGGCCATGTCGTTCGAGGCGTTTGAGTAGGATCAGTCTGCTAGGAAACATGGCTGTTTGGAAGAGAGCAACACTGGCCTCGAGCGCCGGCAAAAGCGCGCGCCCCCCACCCGAGCTCCCCGCCCCTCGTGGCCCCTATCGGCGGCGGCGGCTGCCGGCTCGCCCGGCGGCGCCCCCCCTCTTTCCATCAAATGATCGCGCGCGCTCGACCGCCGTCCCTCATCAGATTCTCTGTCTCAACCAGTCAAACGTCGCGCCCACGCATCAACCGTATTCGATTGCACGATCGGTCGAACCACATCGAGCGAAACCCCACCAACAAAAAGAGAGGCACCCACGAGGGCACCCCTTTCCGAGGAGGGGCTTTGCGACCCCATCATCACCGAGCAACAGCTGCTGCAATGATGCGCCACGCCCTGGCCGCCGCCGTGGGACAGGCGCCCGGCTCCGCCAGCAGGACCAGCGCCACGTCCCTCCTGCCGGCGCTCGCCGCGTGGCGCCGCGCGCTGCACGCGCCCAGCGAGGGCCGCGCCGCCGCCGCCGCCGCCGCCGCCCACCCCCTGCCCGACGACGACGACGAGGAGGCCGCGCCCGCCGCCGCCGCCGCCGGGGCGCACGCGCGCCGCCTGCGCGAGCAGCAGCAGCCGCAGCAGCCGACCCGCCGGCACCTCGACCTCTCGCGCGTCCCCATGCTCGACCTCAAGGCCGCCGGCGGGTGCGCTGGCGCATCCCAACCTTCCTCCTCCTCCTCCTCTGCCGCTGCCGCCGCCGCCGCCGCCGGCGGCCCGCCCGTCCGCGCCGCGCCGCCGCCGCTAGACTGGCGCGAGGTGGTCCGCCGCGCCCGCGCGGCCCGCGACGGGAGCGCCTCCTCCTCCTCGGCAGACACCCTTCTCAAGCCCCTGACGGACACGCACGGCCGCGCGCACGACTACCTACGCATCAGCCTGACCGAGCGCTGCAACCTGCGCTGCACCTATTGCATGCCATCCGAGGGCGTGGCCCTGACGCCGTCGGCGTCGCTGCTGACGCCGGCCGAGGTGCAGCGGCTCGCGCGCCTGTTCGTGCGCGCGGGCGTGACCAAGATCCGCCTCACGGGCGGCGAGCCCACGGTGCGGCGCGACCTGGCCGACGTGGTGGCCGCGCTGGCCGAGCTGCAAGAGGAGGGGCTCGAGGCGATCGCGCTCACCAGCAACGGCGTGGCGCTCGAGCGGCAGCTTCCTCGCCTCCGCGCCGCGGGCTTGACGCACCTGAACGTCTCGCTCGACACGCTGAGCGCCGCGCGGTTCGAGAAGCTGACGCGCAGGCCCGCGGACGCGCACGCGCGGGTGCTGGGCGCCCTGGACGCGGCGCTGGAGCTCGGGTTTGGCGGCACGCTCTCGGAGCGCGGCGCGAGCGCGGGCGGCGGCGGCGGCGGGATGGGCGGCGGCGTTGGTGCCTTCTCGTCGTCCGCCGCCTCGACCGCCGCCGCCGCCCCCGCCGGCGTCAAGCTCAACGTCGTCGTGGTCCGCGGCGTCAACGACGACGAGGTCGAGGCCTTCTCCGCCCTCACGCGCCACGCCCCCCTAAACGTCCGCTTCATCGAGTACATGCCGTTCGACGGGAACGCGTGGGGCCGCGGCGCGGGCCTGGTTCCGTTTGCCGAGCTGCGCGGCCGCGCCGACGCCTACGCCGCGCGCGCCGAGGCCGAGGCGGCGGTGGCGGCGATGGCGGCGGCCGCCTTGCCGTTCCCGCTGCCGCCGGCGACGGGGGCGTGGCCGCTGGTCGGGGGGGGAGGCGGGGGGTGGGGGGGCTTGGCGGCGGCGTCTGCCGCGGCGGTGGGGGGGGGCGGCAGCGGCAGCCTCAACGGCGGGGGCGGCGGCGCAGGGACGATCATGGGTTTTGCCACGGCCGCGTTCCACCGCCTGGCCGGGGGGCAGCAGCAGCTCATGCGGCACCAGCAGACGCAGCAGCAGCACAGGCAGCGCCGAACGGAGGCCGCGTCCGCGGGGCCCGTTGCGCGCTTTGCGGCCGACGTCGGCGCGGACCTGCCGCTCGTGCCGCCGCCGCGCGCGCCTGCAGCGCCCGCGGCCGCGCCCGCGCCTGGCGCCGGCGCCGCCCCCGCTCCCCTTCAGGCCCTCCGCCGCCTCGACGACCACCCGTCCGAGGTCGCAAAAAACTTCCGCGCCCCGGGCCACCGCGGCACCCTCAGCTTCGTCACCTCGATGACCCAGCACTTTTGCGGCGGGTGCTCGCGCCTGCGCCTGCTGGCCGACGGCGCGCTCAAAGTGTGCCTGTTTGGCGCGAGCGAGGTGTCGCTGCGCGACGCGGCGCGCGGCGGCGCCAGCGACGACGACCTGCTGGCGGTGGTGGGCGCGGCCGTGCGGCGCAAGCAGAGGTCGCACGCGGGGATGCACGAGATCGCGCGGACGAGCAACCGCCCCATGATCACGATCGGGGGGTAGGAAACTTGCACTATGAGGCGAGGGACGATTAAACAGAAATAAAATGGATTTGCAAACCGAGTGTAAAGGCGCCCCGCCCGGCGCCTCTCGCGCGCTCTCCTCGAGACAAACAACCTGTCGCCGTCGCCTCACTCGTCGTCGTCGTACACAGGCCTCGCGACCAGCCACTCGCCCGCGCCTCCGGCCGCCGCGTGGGCCGCCACCGCCTCGTCGCCGCCGCCGCCGCCGCCGCCGCCGCCGCCGCCTCCTCCTCCGCCCCCCGCGGCGGGGGCCGCGCCGGCGGCCGGAAGCATCCACGCCCCCGTCGCGTCGACGCGCTGCGCGCACGCGGTGAACGGCGCGGGAAAGAAGAGGCGCGGCGCGCCGCCGGTCGCGGGCCCGCCCGGCGCCGACGCCGCGCCGGCGCCGCCAAAGTCGTAGCGGGCGACGTGCCGCTCCTTCCACTTCAAAAAGTGCTTCGGCCGCAGCAGCTGGAACACGTGGTCGCGCATCTCGTCGTTGGTGACGAGGAGGCCGCGTCCGCGCGCGCGCACCGAGGCGTACAGCCAGTACCAGTCGTCGTTGGACCCGGGCGGCGCCCACCAGAAGCGCCCGGCGCGCGCCTGCGCCTCGAGCCACGCCGCGTTGTCGCGCTGGCGAGCCGAGGGCTCCCCTTTACGGCGGACGTGCAGCACGACCAGGGTGCGGGGGCCGTCGTTGCCGGCGCTGGTGGCGTCACGGCTGGCGTGGCCTGCCGCTGTCGCTGCCGACGCTGCGCCGTTGCCGCCCTTGCCGCCGCCGCCGCCGCCGCCGCCGCCGATGCCGCCGCCCGCCGCGTCTGCCGCGGCCAGCGCGGCGTGCACCCGCCGCACCTGCTCCATCCGGAAGGCCCCGCCGCCGTAGTTCTGCCCGAAGAGCGCCACGTTGGCCGCGTCCACGCACCGGTCGAAGGGGCCGTGGCGCGCCTCCCACTCGACGAACCGCTCGAAGGCCTCAGGCGCCTTGGCGCTCTTGAGCGCCAGCGACTGGACGGCGGCGGCGAACGACTCCCAATCGGCGTCGGACAGGTCGACCAGGCGCGCGGCCCCGCCCGCGGCGGCGCAGGCGCCCGTGGCCGGGTCGACGGCCGAGGTGCGCTCGACGCGCCAGCGGCGGGGAAGCTTGCCGAGCAGCGGGTTGCCGCCGGCGGGGACGGGGTTGGCGGCCGCCCCTGGCGCTGCCGCCGCCGTCGCCGACGCCGCGTCCCCGACGGCCGCGTCCGCCGCCGGGTCGGGCGCCGTCGCGACCGCGTCCGACGCCGACGCCGCGGGCGACAGGAAGAAGCGCCGCGCCACCTCGACCGCGGCATCCGGCAGCCGCGCCAGCTCGTGCGTCATGCGGTGCAGCGCCTCGGCCCCCAGGGCGCCGTCGCCGCCCCGGCCCGCGGCCTCGAGCAGCAGCGCGAGCTCGCCCCCTGTGAGGTCTATATTTAGCGCCCGCAGCTCGGCGTCGATCTCACGCGCGGCCGCGGCGTCGCCCCGCAGGGCGCAGGCGAGGAGGGCCGGCTGGTAAGTGCGCAGGCGGGCGACCATGTGGCGGCCGCCGCCGGGAGGGGGGCGGGCGCCGGCCAGCGCCGCGCGGTGCGAGGCGGCGACCGTGCGCGCGTGCGCGAGCGCGCCGGCGGCGTCGCCGCGCATTGCCGCCACGCGGGCGAGGTGGGTGTAGGTCGACTCCTCGGCGGGGAAGCCCGCCGCCTGCATGAGGCGCCAGAACTCGTCGGCGCGCGCGGCGAGCTCGTCGGGCGAGAGGGGCGGCGCCGCCGGCGCGGCGGCCTCGGCGGCGGCGGCCGTGGCGTCCTTCGCGGCCCGGGCTGCTCGCGCCTGCTGCTGCTGCTGCTGCTGCTGCTGCTGCTGCTGCTGCTGCTGCTGCTGCTGCTGCTGCTGCTGCTGCTGCTGCTGCTGCCGCTGCTGCTGCTGCCGTTGCTGCTGCGGCGGCGGCGGGTTCCGCTGCCCGCCCTCGTCTCCACCACCATCGCCACCCCCACCGCCGCCCGCGCCGCCGTCCTCGTAGTGGTGCACGCGGATGAGCGGGGCTACGGGCAGGGCGCCGCCGAAAAACTCTTCCCCCCGGGCGCCGCCGCCCGAGCCGTCGCCGTCGCCGTCGCCGCCGCCCGCCGCCGCCGCCGCCGCGCGCTCCGACGCCCTCACGCGCGCGATCGTCTCCCAGTCCCACAGGCCCGCGCACACGTGGATCATCGTGTTGTACAGGTGCCCGTCCGCCCGGTACCCGGCCGACACGAACTCGCCGAAGCGCGCCAGCGCCGCCTCCGGGTCGCCGCGCTTGCAGGCGGAGAAGACGTGCGCGGCGGCCTGGCGCTGCTCCGCGTCGGGCTTGCCACCGCCGCCGGCCTTTGGGCGCTTGTTGTTGTTGTTGCTGATGTTTGTGTTGGCGCTGCTGGCGCCGGCTTTGTCGCTGTTGGGCGCGGGCGCGGCGCGCTTGGCGCCGTTGGTTGCTGCTGCTGCCGTTGGTGCTGCCGCCGGGGCCGCGAGTGGCGCCGGTGCCGCCGCCGCTCCCTCCATCGTTTCCCGCCGAGGCCCGGTGCTGCTCGTTCGCCGCGCCTTGGATGCGGGGCTCTCGGGCGCCGATCTGGAGCCTGACGACGGTCGTCTGGTGGTCGCGAGCGCGGCCAAAGAGCGGGGTTGGGGGGGGTGGCGCAAAGGGACAAGGACCAGCGGCGCCGAAACGACGACACGGCCGTGGGGAAAAGCACAGCAGGGGGCCGTGGGGCCTCCTCCGTGGGCGATAGCGGCCAGGCGGGCGATCAGTGACAGGCCGCGCTCGAGCGAGGCGCGGCGCATGGGCCGCGGGCGGTGGTGCTGCTGCTGCTGATGATGGCGGACGAGCGTCGCCTTCGGCCTCCTCCCGTCCGCCCCGAGAACGAGAGCGCTTCGCGTCGTCGGCAGCCCGAGCGGCATCCCCGGGTGCGGGCGCAGGCACGTTGATGGGGATCGAAAGATTAGAGGAGGAGGAGGAGGAACGCGTTCGAATTTCGTTGTTGTCGGGCGAGTGTCAAGGCGCCGCCCGGCGGCTTTTGAGGCATCGGTCTGGCGGGTTCGCGCAAACGAGACGGCACATTTTCACGACATAATCTTTCACTGCCCCTTTGTCGACGCCGCCGCCGCCTCCGCCTCGGCCCTCTCCTCCGCGTCCGGGAACACCGCCCCCACCCGCACCAGCAGCTCGTCGAGCGCGCGCAGCGCGCCCAGGTCCTCGGCCGGCAGCTGGCGGGCGGGCGCCGGCGCCCGGCGCCGCCCCCCCCGGCCCGTCGCGGCCGCGATCAGGGCTGCGAGCGCAGCCCCCGGCCCGCCCTCGAGCGCCCCGCGCCCAAACAGCTCGCCGAACAAGCCCCCCGCGCCCCCCTCGGCCCCCGCCGCCGCCGCCACCCCGCCCCGCCCGGCCGCCGCCTCGCGCTCCGCCGCCGCCTCGTAGCAAAAGTCAAACGCCTCGCGAAACTCTGCGGGGCCCGCTTTGACCGGCCCCGCAAAGTGGCACGGCACCACGCGCTCAAAGTTCCATTCAGACGTGATGTCGTCGACCCACCGGGCCACCGCGCGCGGGATCTTGCTGTACACGAGCTCGCGGACCACGGGCCCGACGATCAAGCGCTCCGAGACGGCGGCGAACGACCGCCCGGGCGTCAGCAGGTCGTGCGGCCGGAAGTAGAGCACCAGCAGCGACATGCGCGCCCAGCCCAGCCGCCGCGCCTCGGGGGTGTCGGGCCCTTGGGGCCCGCGCCGCGCCTCGGCGTCCACTTGCTCCTTGGTGCGGCCGCCCGTCAAATAGGTCGCCAAAAAGCCGTCGCGCGCGCCGAGCGCCAAGAGCGCCCACCGGGGGATGACGGCGGGCGGGTCGCGCGGGACGTACACTACCGCATCCGTTACCATCAGGGTGCGCGAGGCGCGGTGGAAGAGCGCGGCCTCGGAGAAGATGATGTCGCGGCTGCGGCCGAGCTGGGGCGGGCGGAGGAGCTTGCAGTCGATCTCGTCGGCCCAGGGGGGCAGGGCGGGCAGGGGCGGCGGCGGCGGCGGCGCGCCCTCTGCCCGCCGGCGCGCGCGCGCTTGCTGCTGCTGCTGCTGCTGCCCCCGCCCCCGCCGCCGCCGGTCTCCCGCGCCCTCCGCAGCCTCGGCGTCCTCCGCCCCCGCGTCGTCCTCCTCCTCTCTCAGGCCGCCGCCGCCGCCGCCGCCCGCCCGCGCGCGCGCCCGCCCACGCGCCTGTGAGAAATCAAACAGCTCCCCCGCGGGAAAAATCCCAAAAAACTGCGGCGGCAGGTTGACGGGAAAAGACCACTGCGCGGGCGCCACCCACACCTGCGCCCGCGGGAACCGGCGCGCAAAGGGGCCCACGAACACCTTGTGCTCGTACGCAAACGTGGGCAGGACCACGTGCTCGACGGGCGCGCCGAGCTCGCGCAGCAGGCGCAGGCACTCGGGCGTCGGCGCGACAGGGGCGTGCACCCACAGCCCGCCCGTGGAGGCCAGCTTGACGACCGTCATGCGCACGGGGGTGTACACGGCGAAAAAGTCGATGGCCTGGGTCTGCTCGAAGGTCCAGACGGAGCCCTTGACGACCTGGGGATGGGCGGGGGAGGGGGGGGGGGGGGGGGGTGGTCAAGGGGGGGGCGGGGGGGGGGGGGGGGGGGGGGGGGAGAGG
>Ga0105055_10011258_pt1 | contig 11066 bp, 8 predicted proteins | sample BON03_FD_78090 | JGI IMG/M metagenome (GOLD analysis project Ga0105055, IMG submission 78090) | Freshwater microbial communities from Lake Bonney liftoff mats and glacier meltwater in Antarctica - BON-03 | ecosystem: Environmental > Aquatic > Freshwater > Ice > Glacier meltwater | place: Lake... | reverse complement strand
TCTACGGAGGGGGGTGACTTCCCACCGGCTGATGAATCTTGTGACATTCCTCAGTGCCCTCTCCAGTGTAAATTCAAGACTGCCAACAATCGCCTGATGTGTTCGGTTCATTTTTGGTCTTGGTCACTTCGATTTTTTGAAGAGGCAGTCTTTGCGCTAGTAGACGATCTGGATTCTAGTCAGCAGTCTTTCTCGGACGTCACGATGAAATTCATGACACCTCGTGCTGACTGGTCGGTGGAGGCACATTTAACTGATAACATAACACTATACGTTGAAATACAGGTCCCAGGTCGTGATAGGTCGGAGCAACCAATCGGCGAGTGGGACTTTCAGGACTTTCCGGACGACGTTACCCGTTTCAAGTCAGAGTTTCGACCCGAGCTGATCAAAGCAGTTCGTTATGTATTTGACCGCCTGTCACGCGAAGAACCCTGCCACGTTCAAATGATCCTTGTCAACCCTGACGGCAGTGTTAAAGCCGCGTTAAACGAGGCAAAGGTTCCTATATTGCCGCCGGCGCTGCAGCGTTATGACATCGTCTACACCTTGGTGAGTTCTAACACGGTGCCGTGTGGGGACGGTAGCCGTATTTTGGACAGCTATTCAATTCCAACAATGGCCTCCGGAGAGGTCAATCAAGACGAGGTAGAACCAGAAGAGGTTAAGCGAGATGGTCACGGTAGAATATTGGATGCTTACGGGATACCTGTAGAAGATTTTCCACAAGGGTCTTATTACAAGAGCGCGTACGCCATGGCCCCGGAGAATAGCACACCGGGTGGTAGACAGAGTATGAGGAACGCGGCAGCTATTTTTTCTTCCGGGGCTGACCTTCCTGAAGAACCTGTGCGATACAATCCAGGTTATCACGAAGAAACCGATCCTGAGAAGTTAGACCGTCCTGTGCATCCCCGTGTTTCTGACGATAGAGGTGATGCTCCCACAGATCCCAATCAACCTCCTGCCAAACGTCAAAAAACAAAAGAGTCTCGACATTACCAGAAACCACGCAAGGGTCGCAAGACTCGCAAAAAGTGAATTCGTTTTGCCTTTTTCTACCAGAAAATTTATGAATAAATTTGTTTGGCTTTTCTGCCAAACAATGCGCAGTGTGTCTTGTACGGGTTGCCGGCACATGGCCTATTTTGGGCAGCGCTTGTTCTCGCGGCACACCACACATCTGGTCGAATGTTCTGCGCTGTTTCTGATGCTGCTGATAAATTAAGTTCTTCATCAGCTGCCGAAGTTTTTGAAAGGGCGAAGTGGCCCAGTGCCATTTCGCGGAGGTCTGTTTCATTTAGCATTCTGTCCAAATGGTCGAAAACACATGATCACAGTCTCTATTGAACGATATTAGTGTATTATGACTCGGCATCCTCAAGAGCAGTGTCTTTCAGCTTTAACCCTAGAATATAAGTCGAGGTTTGACCAAAGTGATCTGCTTGTCCAGTTTGCGGCTTGACCACCTTGATTTGGTATTTGGCAAACACACCATTGTAAAAGTTATAGTTCATGGGCTTAGGCCTGATGCTGTTGTTTTTGCAATAGGTCTTAAAAGCCTTGGCAAATTCTTTAAAGTTCTGAACATACGACTTGTTTTTTCGTTCCGGATCCAAGTCGGAACAATCCTTGATAAACGACATTAGGATATTTAACTCCAGCAAGGCTTGTTGTTCCGATTTTTTAAACTTCTTGGGGATCACTTCTTTAATGCCTCGGTCACGGAACTGCTTTGATAGATCGTGATACGCGCTATTGATAACTTTGAGGAAGCGGTCCTTCATGCGGAGACATTTCTCAAATAAATTAGGATCACAACGTGTTACGGGCTCCAAAAATTCAATAACCACCAAACGTCGACTCAACGAACCTCCATTGTCGGTCCACGGGGGTAACGTATTTCCAGCAAACCCCCCGTGAATGTTCCACAGCACGGTCAAGGGCCTCTTGTATTTACGAAGCACGGCTACTTCTTCCCCACAGACCATGGACTGAAACGTGGCCTGATCCAGTTGGAAATCCTTGTCAATGTCCAAGGCCAAGTAGATCAGCTTATCAAAAATACCTTCCAAGGCAAAGGTCTTTTGCAGCGTGTTATTCAGGTAGCCCACGTCGCGGGCTTCTAACAGAGAAGCTACCAAGCGAAGAGAGGTGGATTTACCGGTACCGGCCAACCCCAAGAAATACGGAAAGACGGACCACGTATCCATAGCGCCCAATGGATGCAGCATCCGACCCAGTAAAGCAAAGATCCACTTGCGTTCGTTCATGTCAAACTTTTGCGTGGCAAACACCTGATGAATAGCGTCCATCTCGATACTCATGTACGTTTTGCAGCGAAACACATCCATTTCTCTACACATAGCCTCCTCGTCGAATATCATGTCGTGATACTTGACGGCTGTAATGTTGCCCGCCAGGTTGCCCACCCACTGTTTCCATGGTATCTTCTTAAAGTAAAAGAAGGTGTTGAGAGATAGGACAAACACTCCGTTCTGAAAAGCGTGAATGTTTGGGTTTCTTTCAAGATCCCTGAGCCACTCGGACTTGACATTGGTTAAGATATTGATACACATCTTGGAGTTGTTGCTTCGTTCCGTCAAACATTCGAACCAGTAGTGGTTTTGCTCCAAGGGAAAGAGACCTTGGAATACAAAATCAGAGATGTCGCAGACATACTCATAAGCATAGACAAACTCGTCGTACTTGTTATATCGAGGCTTGTAGAGACAGTCGCCATCCTTGCGGTAATTGTTCTTAAACGCTTCTCGGTAATAATAGTGCAACAACTGTTGGTGCTTCTTCAATTTGGACGTATCGATCTCCTGAAAGAAGGCCAGTGGCGACATCTCCTCCAACATGGCTCTCATGGATTTGTCTGTACCCTTTTGCAGCAGTCGGTTCATGACCAGACCTTCGAATGACATTTTCATACCAAAGGAGATCATCGTCAGCATACGTTGGATTTCTCTACCATGTCGGGTCTTTTCTTCCACTAGACGTCGCTTGATAAGCTGAAAATGGATGAGGCCAAACAAGCTCTGGATTTTTTTGAACTGGTCCTTCATGTTTGTGATGTGTGGGTAAATGGCCTTTACCCGGTCGACCACGTCATAGTCGTTCTGGTACGGGTAACAGAAGAGTTGATAAAACATGCGAAAGGCCAGCAACAAGTCACGGTTGGAACAATTGGTATCCAAGTTAGAACGAAAGAGACTCTCAGCTAACGTTTTCCACTCATCCTTACCATAGTTGGCCAACCGTGCATCAAACTCCTCCACGTCTTCGTTACCCCCGTGTATGGCACGAAAGATTTGATTGGAGTCCGCATTGTCAACCACCATAACATCGTATTTATCTGTTGATACCGGTGCTTCTTCATCGTCGTCATCAGAGCTTTCTTCTGCCGAGGCCCCTTCTCCACCTTCGTCTGCTCCCGAGTAGTCCCCTATTATGTCATCGTCTTCTCCCTCGTTAAGCGGGGCCTCGGCGTCAGAATCGACTTCCTCTTCGTCTGCTTCGGGAGGTTCGTTCCATTCGGCGTTACCACGTCGCCGTTTCCGTCTCCCTTTGTCCGGGGTATCCTCTACAGCTATACGAGTACGTTTTCGAGGTTTACGTTTAGAAGTAAGCGGATCAATACCATCTGCTAAATCTGTCATGGTTTGGAGAAATGGAGAGTCACGTGTGACCTCTTTTTATTGGGCGAAGATCGATTTGTCTTGAAAGAGATCGCATTATATTTGAAAACAAATACGGATTTTATTCTTTGTATTTACGAAGGAATCCGGAAAAGTCCGTCTGCACCCCCAAAATCAACTTGGAGCATGCAAAGGTTGTACGGACCCCAAACTCTGAAGAGCCCGTCCTCTCCACCGAAATCTAGCTTGTTGCTGTCAATGGTTTGCCCGGTAGCCCGCACGGCAGACACCTTGGACACGGGTTGGGACGGATCGGGCATACGGAACGGTGGAATGTGACGTTCTATCGGATCTATCCACGGCATAATGTCTGTCAGTTTGTACGGTACATGCTGCGAAGGCAGTCCCCGAAGGTTAGCCAGGTCAGCACGGGACAATGATACCACCAAAGACCCGGGGAACTTGGTGTTTTTGCACGGATCCAACACATCAGAAAAAGCCGCGTTACACAGGTACTGCACACATTGCGTAGTCTCCGCGTCCAGCGACGGAGTAACGTCGAGACGAGAAAACGTTTCCAAGAGACTGAAATCAGTCATACAAGACGAAGAATTGACAAAATGACACGTTTATTATTTCGAGTCGGAGTTGGAAACCACAGAAACTCATTAAGTCACATTGGGGACAAAATTAGAAATCTCCGTAACTATACGAGGATCGCGCAACCGATCGCGCGGCACGAGAATGGGTCGAGGGCAGCCTCGGTATTTGACAAACACTGTGTCGTCCACCACGTTGGTGACCTTTTCAAAGATCCCCTCCTTCATACGGTAGGTCACAAAGTCTTCTGGCGTGAGTCGGTTCAACGTGTTGGCAAACGCTTGCAGCAGCAGATACATCGAGTTCTTTTCTTGGCGGCTTTCTAGATATTGGTAGAGCGAGGTCATAAAAGACCCTAGGTTTTCGTACTGCTCGAAGAAGGCTACCCAGTCGGACGGTTTCTTCTGTCCGGTATAGGGTTTCTCCACTACCGTGGCATCAATCAGCCGGCACACTTCGTAAAGGTCGTACTCGAAATGAGGGTCTGAGGTGTTGGTCAATTGTTGTAGAGCGTCCGTCACGGCGGTCCGAACTAGACCTCCGCAATATAAATAGCGAGAGCACCACACCTGCAGCGGTAATTCTTGCAAAATCTGTCCAGCCTTGGTCTGGAGTCGAGGCGTGCCGTATAGTCGACAGAGCATGAGAAATTGAAACGACCATGATTCGAGTGTAGGATCGTCGAAGCTTTTCTCCTCGGAAATGCCGTTGATGGTGGCCGCCAAACAATAGTAACGATGCAGTGGCGACATTGAGGACCACAACCGGTGTTCGTCCAGAAAGTCATCCGTCAACACGTGACGCGGGAAGACGGGGAAAGACAACTGGTATAATCCTAGCGTGATACGAAGATCTCCTTCTTGGAGTGTGCCGTCGAGCCACAGATCCAATTCAAACTCGGTAGGTTCGTCTCGGCGGTTGACCTGTTCCAAAAAAGCTCGGAGGTCATTTTTCTTAAGCTTTCGGTCCACATTATGTGGCAGAGACGCCAATGCCATAATGACTTCGGTTAGTTGATCCCAAAACACGTGTGCCTCTGGCGGAATAATCGTGGGTCCCATCGGCGCCGAGAAGTCCATAGGGTCGTCCAGCAAAAATTCAGATTGAACCCGGGTTGGAGAATTGGGTATGCCAAACAGGTACGGACTTGAGGATACGGGCATCGTCGGCGACATGGGCGACAATGGATAGTCCAGAGACATTAAGTTTCTCACATCCCCAAAAAACGTGCCCGTCTCCATCTCGTGCGACGTAGGTGCAGGCGGACACTCCACATACGACAGGGACGTATCGACGTAGTGACGAGGTTTTCTTCCCGGTTTACTGTAGCCTCGTTTTACAGCGGGTTGAGGAGCGGGTTGAGTGTACTGTTGAGGGACAAAAGACACGGGATCCATCTCCATCACACTTTGATGCGGATTGAAGAATGCGCGTATAGATTTGACGTACTTGGCTGTCAGTTTCTAGTCTTCAATCGGATAGTTCAACTTTTCTAGTCTTCAATCGGATTTTTAACTTTTTAGGCTTTTAACGGGTGATTCAACTTTTTAGGCTTACTTATTCCGGGTTTTTTACTCGGCGTCCATAAATTCTGCCAACGATTCTTGTCGTGTGAAAAGGTCAAACCAAAACCTGACCGATCTCCTCAAGGCTTTGGCTACACGTTCACATTCCGGTACGGTCAACGATACCAAATCGACTGTGATTTGTTTGTTATCGTCCAGCTCCAGTTTTATATGATAATGACGCATCAGAAACTCTTGAAACCGGTCTCTCGTAACATATATCGAGATCCACGTCTGGAAAGCTTGGGAACATAGAGGTTGGATTAACCGCGACAAATCCACCTCAAAGAAAATGGGAAAGTCTCCAGGCTCAGGGCCACCTTGCAGTCTCAAGGACCGATTCATAAGCTTCCAACGACTGGTCAACTTGTGTTTCACAGATCGGGCATAACTATTGTCCCGCCGAGCGTCCCACAAGTAACACAGATTCAACAGCACACGGTCCCGGGCGTTTGTCGGGTCTAAATACGGTAAGCCAAAGTAGTGACGCCAAATAATGTGTCGTTCGGGAAACGTTTCTGCGTACCTTGTGACTTCGGGTTGGTCGTTTCGCAAGCCTAACAGGGTGAGCAACAGCGGATTCCAACCGTGATAGAGGTTTTTGGCCTGGGCCACCACCTGACGTTCAGAGTGTGTGAACGTGCTGTACAGCTTACCGGACTCTTCTTTGGTGAGCTCTTCGGTCTTCACCGCGTCGGCCCGGTCCCCTGTACCTGCCCACTGCGACGCAAACAGCAGGAGCTTGGCGTACATTAATCGAGGAGGTACGCAGGCGAAATTACTAACCTCATTATCGGTGTCGAGGGGGACCACCGACATGAGCCTTTCTTGTACCTTCTATTGTGGGAGCAGGAGGTTTAGGCGCGGTCCGCGGTTCAGCGTTGGTGACACCCCCGGTATTTACGGTCGTGGTGTTATCCAACTCTACCAACAGGACCACCAAAAGCACCATAAACACAGTGCCTACGCCCAAAGCTATTAAAAAGGCCAGCTCCTGTGAACTGTACGGATATTTCGTGCGATAGTGAGTAGTGTCGTAGTCGCTGACGGGAAAGTTTCCCGAGTCGCTGACGGGAAAGTTTCCCGAGTCGCTGACGGGAAACCTTTCCGAGTCGCTGACGAGAAACATGTCAGCTTTCGAGCTCACGCTCTGGTGCACCATGCTTTATTGAACTCGGGAACAAAACTTAATCACAACGCCTGAAGTCGATGCCATTCGCGGGTTCGACTTTCGTCTGTGTCTTTCCGTTTCGAAAATACGGTAAACGGGCACGTATAAGCCTGTGCCAGCTTGTTGCCGACCAAGTTGGTGGTGGGTTCGTACCATGGGCCCTTGATGCCGTACGAAAAAATCTCCAACACCTCGAATTCCTCTGCATTGCTCAGTGTACGCATACGCTTCATGACCTCGGCCCCCAGCGATTCCGGCTTCCACTTGAATTGGTCGGCTTGAATTTCCACAAAAACGTTCTTGGTGACCATCATACGATGCACAAAAGACAAGCGGGCCGTGGCGTCCTTGAGATCGGTAAAGTTAACCCAGATCTGAATCTTGTTGTCGTACTGCTCTGGCATGGGAAATGTCAGATCGTCATCGGCACGACACACCAGGCCTATCACCACTTGATAGGGTTTCTTGCGTTGTTTGTGAATCTCTTCGAACTGAAAATAACTCTTGATCTGGTCTTCTTGAAAAGCCGAAATCTGCTTGGTGCTGGTGTACGGGTGACTGGAGCACGGCGGGAAAAAGTGATCCATATTGTCCTCGTATCTGATGACACCGTCGTGAATGCCCTTCCAAATCGCAAACCGATAGTAGTTCTTGGGCTGAATGCGCCGGTAAATACATTCGTTCAGGATCTGACGTGTTAACGGGATTAAACCCGTATTACAGTTGCGAATCACCGGACTGTCGTCGATAAAAAATTGCCAGCTAAACACATAATTGGTGACCAAAAAATGAGGTTTCAGCAAGATAAAGTGGTCACTGAGAAAGGGGGAGGTCAAAGAGTAATCCAGCAGATCCTGATGAAAGTGGACCACTCGGGCCTTTTGGTGAGTGTTCCAGTACTCCAAGTGATTCTCCGGGTGATCGCTGCTTTGTGGATCGTGAACGTGTATTCGTCGGGCCCACGGGATAAAACGGGCCACGGACAGGGCCGAGAAATTTGTTTTCAGATCTTCCGACAAGGTAAAGGGGGTGAGAATAACCACATCAATTGGAGGAAATTGCCGCTTCTGCACGTATTGCAGCACATCCTCCTGACTTAGGCGCCGCAACCCGTGGGGCGACGCAAACAAGGCTGACAAAGAATACAGAAACACGGTCAGTCCCATAACCAACACGAGTACCTGCAACTGCTCACCGTCGAGTAACAAGGGCATTTATTGGTCCATTTAAATGATCCTTTTATACGGGTGCGTTAGACAGACGCATGATATTTTGGTCGCGGCGGAGCCGGTGGTGCATTTTCCAGGTCGGCTTTCAGTTTGGCTTGTTCTTTCCGCATTTCTTCCAAATAACCTTCTATAATACGATTCGAGTGACTTAAATGCGAGAAGATATGCTTGTTGTGGATCGTGCTCAGTGTACTGTGAGTGTAAACCAACGATTTCGAATAGATAAATGCTTTGCCTGACACTACATAGATGAACATGTCGGCGTTGGCTTCGTTGCTGTCCTTGGTCAACAATTGAAAGGTGTCCGTGGTTTCGTCGTAAGTCTTGTCTAGCACTGCCGTCATACCCTCTCGATTGATAACATACGCCACCGTGCCACACCTGTTGAATTGGTGGAAAAATTGGGGAGGATTATACGTCGCATTCGCCCGGTTGTAGATAATCATAATGTGCCAATCGCCACTGTCGGCTGCATCCGCTGTCAACTGAACCATGAGTTCTGGCACAGTGTGTTTCCAGAACGACATGAGTTTAAACGACACGTCATCTTCGCAGATTAAAGCGTGCTCGCATCCGTCATCAAACGCTCGCTTGATCGCTTTAAGATGAGACAAGGTGCACCCAATTTCACTAAACTGGGCAGTAAACTGGTTAACATATTTGATACCGTTAGCTTCACCCTGTTGCATCGACGACAGTTCTTGCCCGTCAATACCACTCACCCGTCGCACCATATGTTCAAGACCCATCTCGGTAAATTCTTCCACCATACGGTCCTTTCGTTCCGTAGATCGATCCAGGTTGATATAATAGATAGGCATCCCGATCTTTTCCGCGCCGCCAGACCCGTCCGTCTGCAATTTCAACTTTTCATGGTTGGTAAAATATTCCCTCCAGGTCATTTCACGGTCGTACGGTAGAGCCACAAATACCACCAGCAGCAAAAGTATAAGGTACACTCCCACGAACATGAAGAACCACAACATTTTTATTAAACCAAAGTAGAGTTTTGGTCTCGTCTCGGACAAGCTACGGAAAAATTGGGTCGGATGCAACATTGAGATACAACATCCGAGCAAATTCGATTGAAGACTATGAAATTTCTGCGACGCATATCACTTTGAAGACGTGTGGTTTTTCCACCCTCCACCTCAAATAGCTTTCATTTCACAGACTACCAAGACTACCAAGACTACCAAAAAAACCCCTACAGCAAAAACCATGGCAACCTCTGAAAAAAAACTACCCCTTATGTCCACCACGCTTGAAGCTCCGTGTTGGTTCTTTGAAACCGAGACCAACGGTCCAGGCGTACTTTTCCTACCGCGAGACCCGGTCGTAGAAAGTGTCAAACCCAAACACTGGATCTTTGTGTCCGACGGGAGCGGTTCAATGCAGAACAAGGTGCAAAACTCGGACCAAAGCCTTTGGGACGTGGCCGTCAAACTCATGGAGGAGACTTTGAAGAACTTGTTGAAAAAGGGTCGCACACACGACGTGGTCACCCTGTTGATATTCAACAATCAAGTTCGTGTGGTCTTTGAGCGAAGGCCCGTGTCGGATTTTGAAATGATTGAACTCTTACCTATACGGACTCAACTTAACTTGGGTAATATAACGCCGAACGGTAGCACAGACCTTGGTACTGCCAATATTATGGCTTATCTAATTGCCAAGTCTGATCCACTAGCCGTCAAGGGAGAACGTGACATTGTCGAGCTGTTTTTCACGGACGGAGAACCCACTCAAGGCCTAACCACTTCCGCCCAACTCAAGAATCAAAAAGTGAAATTCTACCAGGACCTCGAGAAGGTGACGGGACAAGTTCCTTTTCTGTGGTGTGGTGCCCTTAGTACCTTTGCCAACTGGAACCTCGTTCGAGACCTAAGCCAGGCCTCTCCCGCCCGAGGCTTGTGGGTTCACATTCGAGACGAAGCTATGTCTGACTTTGCTACCGAGATGGGAGGTGCTCTGGCAGCAGCCTTGTACGCACGATCCGTCACCCTGTTGGTACCGATCGACGTTGCCTCGACCACCTATGAAGAACAGAAACATTGGTTGTTACAAGACAGCTTGGGCTTTTTATACTGCTCTCGTCAACCCCGAGATCTCCCGTCCGAATCACAAATGCAATGCTCAGAACTTGTCGAATTGCATCGTATTCAGCATGATCTGACTGAAGGTACATCTTTGGATCAATGCTTTGCCTCCGATAGGCTGGAACAAATGCAGCAAAAACTACAAGAGCTTCAGAACCCGACACACAAGATCTTTTTGCAGAACCGGGACTTGCTCTTTCAATTTGAGACCACGAGGGCCACGCTTTTGGCTAACGTGGAAGAGTTGTTGACCACACAAGACATATTTCATATGCCCTGCTTAACTCGCCAGCAGAGCGGTTTCCGTCAAAGTTCTCTGACATCCAACACGGCTAAGGCTCTGCAGAGCAAGTTTAAGACCACCTTTTCCAATTTGATGGGTCGGGATGATAACCTATCTCCGATTAGCTGTTGGGTACCTGTACCTGATGCTGTACATGATTCTGACATGAAAGCTTCCCGTTTGCTGCCACCACCTTTGGTCTCTTCTCACCGTGTAGCTGCCACACGCTCACGTTCTCCTTCGCCGATTCGTCGTGGGCCAGGTCTGTTTTCAACAGTTAGTGCCATGCGGTATCCCCGACCTTATCACTGACCTTGAGGTTTTATTGTAAATTTCAATACACTGAATTTTATTGTGAGTCTTTTATGCTCAAAGTCCCCCCCCACCCTCTCCCCCTCTTCTACCTTTTCTTACTCCCACTCCCTCACCCCCTATCTTCCACTCCCTATATCTCTTCACACATCACAACACAATA
>Ga0105055_10011253_pt1 | contig 11068 bp, 10 predicted proteins | sample BON03_FD_78090 | JGI IMG/M metagenome (GOLD analysis project Ga0105055, IMG submission 78090) | Freshwater microbial communities from Lake Bonney liftoff mats and glacier meltwater in Antarctica - BON-03 | ecosystem: Environmental > Aquatic > Freshwater > Ice > Glacier meltwater | place: Lake... | reverse complement strand
GTCATTTCGACAAGCGAGCAATATTGTTGAACTTAATGCCAGTATCAACGCGAGGAGAAATCTGCTGACAAAGTCTTTACCATTAAACATGAGATTTCTCAGTCGTACCTCCTTCGAGATGACGGGTATTTTGAGCCACCCGTCTCACATCTCACATCTCACATCTCACATCTCACATCTCCTATCTCCCATCTCAATCCTACACCTCAGTCCTCAACACCTCCAGCGGCGGTCTATTCAATACCCCTCTACTATTAAATAATCCGATCAGTACAGTTAATGAGGTTATGAGCAAGAACAGAATCAGAACCGGTAAAAACTCAGGAGAGAAGGTGGTTTCGAAAACGAATCTCGCCAGACTCCAACTTGCGATTAGCGATAAAACAATACCCGCACCGGCAGCCAAAGCCCCCAAGAAGAAATATTCGAGGGCAGTGATTACCAAAATTTGCTTACGGCTGGCACCTATAGTTCTTAATAAAACACTCTCCCTGATCCGCTGATATTTACTAATCAGTACCGATGCGATCAGAACTATCAAACCTGTTATGATGCTGAATGCCGCCATGAAACGGATAACAAAGCCCATTTTATCGAGAATCTCATCCAGCACACTAAGTACCAGTCCGAGATCAATCATCGAAATATTAGGAAAGGTTCTTACCACAGCTTGCTGGTATTTTGCCGACAATTCATTGGAAGGTACTTGGGTAAGCAGAACATGAAACTGTGGGGCATCCTCCAGAACACCACTTGGAAAGATCAGAATAAAGTTTGTCTGTATCCGGTTCCAGTCGACTTTTCTGGTGCTGCCAACGAGAGCTTTTAAAGGGGCACCCTGCACGTTAAACATCAGCTCGTCTCCTATCTTCACCCCAATACGTTTTGCATAACCATCTTCAAGAGAAACATAAATTGGCTTACCTGGTTCAGCCCTTCCGATCCATTTTCCGTCAATTATCTCTTCAGAATCACTCAGACTATCCCGATAGGTCACACGGTATTCACGTTCAAGTCCGCGCATTGCACCCCAAGCCACACTATCTTTTTTATAGCTTGCAGCATTGCGCCCTTTGATCTCGATCATCCGCATATTCACAATTGGAACTTCCTGTAATACAGGGAGATTCATACTCTTTGTCAGATCAACGACAGCTTGTTTCTGATTGCTCTGAATATCAAACAGCACCATATTGGGCTGGTTCTTACTGGATGAACGTGTAACCCTGCTGATCAGTATATCTTGAACGAAGAAGAGCGTGCAAATAAAGGCTGTTCCTAAACCGATTGATACCACCAGAATCAGTGTCTGATTATTCGGTCGGAAAAGATTGGCAAAACCCTGTCGCCATAAATAAGACCAGGAATAAGGGAAGTATCGCCTTGCAAGCCACATCATCGCATAAGCAAGAGCTGCAAGGGCAATAAATCCGGCAAGTACACCCGCAGTAAAGAATACCGTCTTCTTGATTGAGCCTATCTGCAGGTAGGTAAAACCAAAAATGAAGAGCACTATAATAAAATACACCAGCCATTTTACCGGATCCTTAAACAAGGAAGTTTCCTCCAGCGAAAGGCGGAGCGTATTTAAAGGAGATATATTCCTGACTGAAACCAATGGTAGCAATGCAAATAAAATGGAAATAATCAAACCAAGCAAAATACCCTGGCCGACCGCCATCCATGAAATAGCTACGGTGATCTCAATAGGTAAAAAATCTTTCAGAACAATCGGTAAAAATTGCTGAATAAGTGTTCCCAAGGTAGCACCAATCAGAGAACCGATCAAGCCAATGCCTGCAATTTGGATGAGATAAATTAGGAATGATTGTCTTGAACTGGCACCGAGGCAGCGCAGCACAGCGATGGTATTGATCTTTTCACGAATATAAATATGGATAGCACTGGCCACACCAATACAACCTAAGAGCAGTGCAACAAAACCAACAAGAGCCAGAAACTCGGTCAAATCTTCAAAAGACCTGCCTGTATTTTCCTTCCGGGATTCAATGGTTTCATAATCCAGTTCTGCCTTTTCAAGCTTGGGCTCAAGGCGCTTGGCCAGTTTCTCAACATCTGTTTCGGCAGGGAATTTATAATAAAAATTATAGGTAATCCGACTTCCTTTTTGCGAAAGTCCCGTTTCTTCGAGATAGGAAAGTGGAATATAAACTATCGGAGCAACGGCAGCATTAAAACCTGTCTGCCCAGGAGCCTTATTCAGAACCCCCGCAATCTCAAAAACGACCTCACCAACTTTTATGGAATCGCCAGGTTTCGCTTCATACTGAAGCATTAGCGTTTTATCAACCAGAGCCTGTTTACCGAGCCTGAAGCTGCGGCTTGCGCTTTTCGGACTTGTTTCGATATCTCCGTAGTACGGATATTCTCCCGATAAAGCCCTGACATTGACTAGGCGGGTACCTCCATTTTTCTGAAAATAGATCATGGAAGCAAAAGTTCGTTCTTCCGAACGCTCAGTTCCCAAGGATTTAAGCATCGGGAGGTATTCCTCTTTAACGGTTTTATTGGTCTCAATAATCAGATCAGCGCCTAGCAGGCTTTTTGCCTGCGAATCAATATCCATCCTGAGATTATATTCAAAAGAATAGATGGCCACCAGGGCGGCAATTCCGAGGATGATGGAGGAAATAAAGAGAAATAATCGGGAGCGGTTACGCCTACTGTCCCTCCATGCCATCAGCAGGAGCCATCTGAAATTCAGGGATCCTTTATACTCGTCCGGCAATTTGTCATTAAGCTCCGACATGATCCGGCTTTTCAGGGTTATCAATCATAGTCTTGAGATCCGAAACCAGTGAACCACCCTTAATCCGGATGATACGCTGTGTTTTGGAGGCAATTTCAAGATCATGAGTGACCAGAACAAGAGTTGTGCCTGCTTCTTTATTCAGATCAAAGATAAGTTTTACCACTTTTTCACTGGTTTCTGCATCCAAATTACCGGTAGGTTCATCGGCGAATAAGATCTTCGGAGAATTTGAAAAAGCCCTTGCCAGTGAAACCCGCTGCTGTTCACCACCGGATAGCTGAGTAGGGTAATGATGTCCGCGATCAGCCAACCCAACTTTATCAAGTAGCTCTAATGCCCGCGGACGGATATTCTTTTCACCCCTTAATTCAAGCGGCACCATCACATTTTCTAGAGCTGTTAGCGTTGGCAGGAGCTGAAAATTCTGAAAAATAAATCCCACATGCTGATTTCTTACCTGTGCACGCTGATCTTCATTCAAATTATTTAGGCGGATATGATTGAGTTCCACAATTCCTGAAGTCGAACGGTCAAGGCCTGCACATAATCCCAAAAGCGTTGTTTTTCCACTTCCCGAAGGACCAACGATTGACATTGTTGAACCAGCCTCGATAGCAAAACTGATATTTTCTAATACAGTAAGCGTTCGGCCACCGCTCTGATAGGTCTTACTTAAATTCTGAATATTCAGGATAATGTCCACGAGACTTAGGTTTAATTAAAATTGATGAAGCAATCCTTGCAAAATAAACAAAATGAAGGTCTTAGCCAGACCTGCTTTGTAAAAATCTTCTCATATTATTGGATGTTGGGGGATGTTACAGTTTTCTTGAATTGTACTCCTTTTGTTAGCGGCTATTTCTCATAAGGAAAGTTTCGGGATACTTTTCTCATCATACGTTCTACAAGATCATCGGTAGAACCACCTACACTATCATCCATAGTTTTAAAGAAACGCCATAAAAGCTCACCATCTGGTCCATTATTAAGAGTTAAAACTAAACTACCCGTTCCTGTTTTACCCCCTATTCCTCCAAGTAATACCATCGTAGCAATAGCAGCTCCATCTGATTTCGTTTGCTCGGTTTCAAAGCGACCTCCTAATACCGCATCAACCCCCAAAACTTTTGCCACCTCATCTTTTGTATACTCATCCAACTTACCATCCATGCCAGCTTTTTTCAAAAGAATATTTGTCTTATCTACATCCTGAAAAGAGACAGAAAAATCATCGCTCTTTCGTAATAAGTAAGTATACATACTTCCCTGAATAGATTTTGTCATTGTAAGTTCCTGATCCTTATTCCCTTCCAAACTATAGCCTTTTGGTTGCTTTCGATAAGTAATTTTAACTAAAAACGGCAAAATCGCCACTGTTTTATGTAATGGAATCGTAGATTTTAATTTGGGACTTTCAAACATTTGCTTTGACCCCTCAAATTGAGCCATTGCGATACAAGGCATAAAAAATGCCATTAAAATAAGTTTTTTCATAATATGTTTAAATATGAAGAAGGCCTCGCTTCTCTGAACTACAATATATGATTAATATTCATTTATCAACCCAATCCTAGTGATGAGGCTTTCATAATTAACATTTAAATTAATAGGGGAAGCGACTGACGAAATCATCTATGCAAGCGGAAAATCGATTTCGTCTACACAAGGCAAAATAGTGACTGAAGAATTTATCTTGTAAATCGCCCAGGAAAATTCGCAAGTCTTCAAAGTCCAATCAAAATCCCTTTAGGAAACAAAACCCTAATTCTGTATTTTCGGATTCTATTATTCAAATGATATGTTCAAAATAAAATTATACAGCATCTTCTTCCTCTTAGGCGTCTTCAACGCTTGCGGAAACGGAGAAAACAAAAAAGCGGAGAGTGAATCTGCCGATAGCTTAAATGTTCAAAATTTACCTGAAAAGAAAATTATTCTCATTTTTGGAAATAGTCTTACTGCCGGACTCGGTGTGGAGCCTGATGAAGCCTTTCCGGCGCTGATCGGAAATAAAATTGATTCCCTGAATCTTCCTTATGACGTGATTAATGCCGGATTAAGCGGAGAAACTACTGCAGCCGGAAAAGAAAGAATCAGTTGGATACTGAAACAAAAAGTTGATGTGTTTGTGCTTGAACTAGGTGCAAATGATGGTTTAAGGGGGATTCCAATTACTGAAACCAGAAAGAACCTGCAGAGCATCATTGACCAAGTAAAAGCTAAGTATCCGGATGCAAAACAGGTAATGACCGGCATGGAAGTACCTCCAAATATGGGTAGCAAATATGCTTCTGAATTCAGGGCCATATTTCGGGAGCTGGCTAAGAAAAACAATATGGCATTGGTTCCATTCCTGCTCGATAAAGTTGGTGGTGTTCCTGAGCTGAATCAGAATGACGGCATTCATCCCACACCCGAAGGACATAAAATACTTGCTGAAAATGTCTGGATGGTGTTGAAAGATCTTTTGTAAAAATGAAAGGCCCCAATCTCTCGGGGCCATTTCAACCAATCAACATTAAACAAATTCTTCATTCGTCTTTGTTCTTCTTCCAATCCGGTTGAGCGGCGGCGCTCGGGTTTAATTTCAGTCTTACCGAAACGATAACTCAGACTTATGCGGCCTATACGGGTTTCCTTCTTCTGAACTAGGTTATAATTCAGTCCGGTATACGCACTCTATATTGTTTACTTATGGGTATCAAATAAATCGCTCAGTGTAAATTTTAAATTAGACCGTTTGTTGATAAGACTGAAAGAAAATGAATTGGTTACAGAAAAAGGAGGAAAAGTGATTTTCGCATATTTGTGTGAATGGGAAATGGGGAATGGATTTTAGCCCAAATCATGAAATTCAATTAAAAAAACCTAAAATGAGAAATTCTGAGCATTCCCGTGTTTAACCTTAAATAATAATAGAGAAAGAAAGAAATTTGTTCTCAATTTACTATTCCACATTACCTATTCACTGTTCCCTATCAAATCCACTGGGAAAGAAATAGTGAATGTTGTTCCCATAGAAATCTCTGAAATGATATCAATTTTGATCTGGTGATAATCGGCAATACTTTTTACAATCGAAAGTCCGAGGCCATAACCGGCAGACTCTTCCGACTGATTTGCTTTCTTAAAACGGTTGAAAATGGTCCCGATTTCCTCTTCAGGAATGCCGATACCGGTATCGGTGATACTAAGGTCATAAGAACCATCGGGATTTATCTGATCCCAGATACGGATACTCCCATTGGCTTTATTATACCTGATAGCATTGTTCACCAGATTATAAACCAGCTGGAACAACAGATCACGGTTTATATTAATTAGGGTAATCTGATCAGAAATACTTGTTTCTAGACTAATTTCCTTTTCGCTAAGCCTGTGACTGATCTCATCCAATACATCTACAAACAATTCGGCTACCGGCAGCGATTCCTTTTTGCTAAACTGCTCATTTTCAATTCTTGAAATCAAGAGTAGGGAATGGACAATCCGCTTGAGACGGTTCAGCGTTCTTTGCATTCCAATCAGACGTTCCTGCACCATCACAGATACTTCCGGCTCACCCATCAGATTTTCAATTTTGTTTTGAAGTATGCCTATTGGAGTCATTAATTCATGAGATGCGTTTGCTGTAAATTCCCTTTCTTTTTCAAAAGCCTCATGAATCTGCTGCATCAGGCTGACTAGGGAATTGTCGAGGTATTGAAAATCAGTGGTTGAGGTTTTAACCGTTATTGAATTCTCGTTAAAGGGGAATTTCCTGTTCCTGATTTTAGTATTTATGATTTCACCCAATGGGCGAAGAAGGTAGCGTGTATAAAACAAATCTATGACCAGGGTGATCAAAATCAGAGCCAGAAGTACATAAGTTGCGATCCTTTGTAAAGGACGATTATACTGATCAATCGTATCAATGGTCTTGCCAACCTCCATCAGATAAGTGCCGCTGTCAGCAGGAAAAGAATGGGTTAATACCCTGTAATTTAATGTATCCTGCTCAATGATTCGCTCATCGGTATACACGGTATCAATTGTAAAACCCTTGGCTACGGGTTCAAGCGAGATATATTCTTCTTTCAGCATGGTATAGCTTCCATAGCTTTCCTCGCCCTGCAGGTAAGAATCAACCCCGTTTTTGGATACCACTTCGAGAACTTTTTTTTGCTGCTGTCTGAGGTAATAATCAGTATAGGTTCTGGCGATTCCCCCGATCAGGTAAGGCAGAGTGAGTACAAAAAGCAATACGATGGCAAGCTTCGACAGTGTAATAAATAGAGTAAGCTTGCTAATTAATTTCACTTTACTTTCTGATTTTATATCCTACACCCCTGACCGTTTCGAGCCATTCAACCGGTCCAAAAGCGATCAGTTTTTTGCGGATATTCTTGATATGGACATCAATATAATTAGAATCGTAATCATCATCTGCAAAGGTTCCCCAGATATGTTCACTTAACTGCATTCTGGTAAGTACCCTATTTTTATGAAGTAATAAGTAGCTAAGGAGGTCAAATTCCTTACGGGTAAGTTCAATCTCCTTCCCTAAATGGCTGACCACCCTCTTTTGGAGATCGATTTTAAATTCACCCAGATCTAGTTCATGGGTATTGACACTAAACTTTCTCCTAGAAATGGCCTGCATTCTGGATTGTAATTCGAGCAGGGAAAAGGGTTTTGGCAGATAATCATCGGCGCCGAGATCCAGGCCAACAATGCGGTCTTCGATATTTCCCCTGGCTGTAAGAATAATGTAAGCCGCATCCGGATTTAATTTTTTTGCTTCCTGTAAAACCTTCAATCCGTCGAGATCAGGTAAACCAAGATCAAGCAAAACAAAATCATAGGGATTAACCCCAAGCATTTCCAAGCCCTTACGTGCCGTATGGGCAAGATCACAGATGTAAAATGCCTTTTTTAGGAACGCTTCAACTTCATAAGCCAGCGTTTTTTCGTCTTCGATCAGGAGTACTTTCAAATTAAAATTGGTAGTAGAGACTTAAATTAAAAAATGAACGTGCTTTTTGTTTTGTTTCCGAAATATTCTTGCCTAAAGCTGAAATCTGCCAACCGGTCTCAATCAGATAATTACTTCGGTTATAGCCCAGCAAAAAATTAAGATTATATGAGATCATATCGAAACTGCTTACATCTCTTGTTATTCTATAGTTTTGCTCCCTGCCTATCGGATTGGGACCAAAGGGTATCAAATTCTGTGGTGCATCGCGTCTGACAATGTATTCCTCCAAATAGTGAAGTGTACCTCCAATTAATTCTAAACCCGGTTCAAAGGAAATAAAATCATTTTTGCTGAAAAGACTTCCCAAGTTTAAGGCTTTTGAGGTAGTAAATGACATAAATAAATCTCGCTGTGTACCAAAAGCATAATAGGTATTCAAAGAGGTCTTAAAAACATCCAAGTCATAGGCTAGTGAAGCGCTCAGTGTATTTTCATTTGCAGCACCTAAAAGCGGAGAGTTTTGGGCAAAAATAGAACGGGTGTATCCAAATGCTGCATTGAAATTTTTTAAAAGATCGATTTCATATCCGGCTGAAAGGTCGAATTCGGAAATGGCCGGACCTCCTGCATTGATCAATTTATATGAGCCTGCTGAAAAATATAATCCACTCTTTAACCTTAAAGAGGCATTAGTCAAAACATAAGGTAGTTTTTGCTCAGCAGTTTGTCCGAAATAGTTGGCATTATTACCATAAATGCCTGCAAGGGTCAGTGTAGTCCGCTTCGCTTCTTCTTGCATAGAATCACGCTGTGCAAATGTATTTACTGCAAAAAGCAGAGCAACTGTCAATAAAATGATCCCTCTTTTCATTTAAAATCAATAGAACCTTTAATAATGAATACCTCCAAATCCTTTCTTCGGTATCCTCATTGGTGGTCTTCTAATTGGTATACGGTCAGTAACTGACTTAGGCTTCAACTTTGGAATTGAACGGGGAACCTGCTTAATAGCTGATTTCTGACGAATCCGTTGATTTTCGGCTTTTATCTCCTCTATTCGGCGAATATCCTCCGGCCTGTTTTCTCTGGCTCTGTTTTCTCCTGGCCGGATATCAGCAGCAGGTCTGTCTTGTTCCTTTTTATCTCCAGCTCTCTTTATTGGAATAGAATCTTGCAATAAAAGCGGAATATCCTCAGTGTATCTCAGTCTGATTGCGTTACCCTCAATTTCCTTCTCACCGGCATATGATATAGCCGGAGAAATGCCAACAAAGGCAATCAGGATAATTGTAAGATAAACAGCTGTTAATTTCATTTCGTGTAAAAATAATGAAAGTTTGCCTCAAAAAGAGGCAAACAATCATTCAATCTAAAGGCAATATATATGATGGAAGCCTTAAAAACTCCGAACTCCGGTATTTACACTGATATTTGTCCGGACATTTGGCTGGCTGATTTTCGTTCCGATACCAGTTCCTTTTCTACTTCCTGTTGCTGAAGTACCCCCTGCATCTACTCCTGGGCTTCTGCCTGCAGGATTACAATTACCTCCCTGCGAACGCTCCCCTGTATGTTTTTTACCACTTTTACCTTCTGAAGGCCTCTGTGTATCGGAAGTTCCCCTTCTTTGACCTTCGCTGCCTATGTTTTGAGTTCCGGGTGCTCTTCCCGAACCTGACTGCCCTCCTCTACGCATGCCTGCACCGGTTTGGGAATACGCTGAAAAACTTAATATAAATACGATAAAAAATAAAATATAAGTTTTCATGTCTTTCATTTTTAAGTATGAATGTAAATTATACTCAAAGATTGAAAGACAAGATGAAGACAAGATGAATTTTTAAAAATTTTTTACATCTATCGTAATGAATTGATATAGGCTGCTATTTTCAGTCCATCCTCCTTTTTCACCTGTGGCATCGGAGGCATGGGTGTTGGATATTCCGGCCAGTTTTCAGGTTGGGGATTATGAATAAGCTGCAGAATCTTTTCAGGACTGTATTTACGCTTAGCAATATCCTTAAACGAAGGGCCAACTAGTTTCCTGTCGGGATTATGGCATGAAAGACAGGTGTAGGAAGCCATCATAGCTTTAACATCATTGAATGTAGGAACCTTTTCGGCTTGTGCAGGCTTTGCTTCTGATAGTCCAATAGAAACTGTCGTTTTTTGGGGCATAGCACTACTTTGCTGAGTCTTTTCAGGGATAAAAGCCGAATTTTTTGTGCTTAATTCAGAAATTGACAATTTTGAACCTTCCGGAATATTATTTAGGGTATAAAACGCTGTAGGATGTACTAGTGAATAATAATTATCCCTTTCACGAATTCCATCCAGCTTAATGGTATGGATATAATACCTGCGGAGATTGTCAACTACAATTCTTGCTTTGAGTCCGTCGGCAGAAAGTTTCACTCCTTTGATATTCAGGGTTTGAGTATTTACCGGCGGACTTCCATAAACAGGCTGATATTTGTAGATATAACTTTCAACCGAATAAGAAGCCAGATCTTCTGCTGATTTAGGATCAACCGGCTGAGTAAATTCAATCTCAAATCCATCTGGCATGGCCCTCACTGCTTTCATTTCAAAGGGTATTTTATTGTTCCAAATCAAACGTTCCAAACCTTCATTTGCTTCGCCGGCAGAGCCCCATCCCCGGTTTGTTTCACCTATAAATAAGGAACCATCCCTGGCCCATGACATCCTCATCACCCCAGATCTGAAACCGGTTCTGAATACGAATGATGCACCCTGATACTCCCCATTAACCTTTTCCATAAATATTCTAGACAACATACTCATGCCTTGATCACCAACCAGAATCTGACCTTCAAAAGGCCCGAAATTCCCTTTTGGAATAGTGACAGGCTCGGAAGTCGAAATCCCCAGAATCCAGTAAGGAAGCCAAACTGCAGGTAAACGCAATTCCGGAAACTCCTTTTTCATTTCAAAAAGAGTTTTAAAATTCTCGTTGACAATATTTTCAGGCTATATATAACGACCTTTCTCATTTTTCAACTTGCGGGGGTCAATATTTGCATTAAACTGAGATTCTGTCAATTTAACAGGAGATTCCGATCTTCCACTCCAGGCCAAACCTGCAGGATGTCCCATAAAATCACCTTTTTCTAATTTCCACAAAGCACCTGATCCCATCCAATCTCCTTGATTATCAGTATAAAACAGTTCGTTGTTTAAAAATCCAAGGCCTGCTGGTGAGCGCATTCCGGTAGCCCATGGCTGCATCTTACCATCTTCACTGATATGCATTGCCCATCCTCTCCAAGGCACACGGCTTTCGCCTCTCCACCATTCTTCACTACCAAAAGCTACGT
>Ga0105055_10011248_pt1 | contig 11070 bp, 12 predicted proteins | sample BON03_FD_78090 | JGI IMG/M metagenome (GOLD analysis project Ga0105055, IMG submission 78090) | Freshwater microbial communities from Lake Bonney liftoff mats and glacier meltwater in Antarctica - BON-03 | ecosystem: Environmental > Aquatic > Freshwater > Ice > Glacier meltwater | place: Lake... | reverse complement strand
TGTACAAAGTACACATGTGTATATATATACTAAGAGGCGGGATGAGATCTTGGACTAACTGCTTTTTTCTTTTAACATGTCTTTTCTTTTTAGAAAAGTAGAAGATGTGACGACAACCAGCAAACCACCGTCACTCACTTCGGTGAGAATAAAAGACTGCACCTTGAGAGTTCCAAACAAAACTACTACATTATTTCTTTCTGAGCAATAATAAAAGCAATCTTCACTTCACTTGGGCTCGATCGAGACAGGGGTTCGCGTCCCATATCCAATGCATCTCGTCAACGAGCATAAACAGCAGATGGTCAACGTGCGTCTCTGATTGTTGGCTATCTCGCTTACTACGTGCAGGCTTAACGATATTTGTAAAGGGGTGTTGCACTATTTCCCGGATCTCTTTTTCGTCGTTTGAACGTACTCCTCGTAGCTTCATACTTTTTAGCAAGTCGGCGAGAGAATCCCATACATTACCTCCAGCCAAGCTTCTGTGGCAGAACCTTGCTGGGCTTTCGTCTAATTTCCGCTTGCGTTCGGCTTTTGATATCATATCGTTGGACTCCTTGTCGTCTACGTCTTCTTGCCTCTCTCAGCTTGGAACTTCACGAGAGTTTCTTTCAGTTCAATCAACTCTGCCTACGCCGTTGGGGAGCATTCAAACGTTTTGACACTCGTTTTGCACCTTCTCTCTGATGATTACAGCTCCAGGCCTTTCCAATCGACTAGATTTAGGTACTCCTGCATAAGAAATTGGGTGGTGATGTGGAGTCCTTGCGCATTGGGCACAAGCCATCAAACTTTTTGCTCACCATTCGACGTTGCAGATAACCTGAGCTGTGGTGGTAGATCCTTACATGCTTTTGAACTATAGCTTACGGCTGTTCTTGGCAGATCTTCGACGCTTTTGGACCTCGCCTTCTTGAAGATTGGCATGCCTTTCTTCATTGACTCTTCACCTGTCCACAGTAGATTTCAGACTTGTGAATCAAGGCCCCACGCTGTCGGCTCAGTGTCTACACGCGATCCCCAAATCTTCTGAATTCGTGTTTTGCACTTCCTGATGGACCGTGTTGCCGTTGCCCAGCTCACCCGTCCAGGGACGAGCACTGAAGCGAGTTTTTGGTCCATTTTTCCTGCCCACGTTATTGAAACTTTTTGATTGTGCAACGACTTTGCCTATCGTGACCAGAAGTCTTTGTTTGCCACATTCCAGTCCCACAGCTCCATTTCGTCAATCAAGACAGTAAATGAGGTGTAGTGGCACTCCTCCAATGTGCGTGCTAACTGCGATAGCACAATTTGTCTTTAACATCTTCATGCCGCATGCATGTGTCAACGTGCTGCAGCAAGGCTTGCGTGAGGACTCTGGACGACAGGGTGCATTCATGGCTACCCTCTGCGGTTGCGAAGAACCAGAAGGCGCCGATTCTTTTCTGTGCGAAGAGTTTGGCAAAATTTTCTGGCGTCAGCGGGTGGCTTTTGATTAGATCGCATGGCACACTTGCTTTTTGACGTCACGTGACTACCTCTCTCGTGGTGCTCATGTCACCATTTCCGTGCCCCAGTAAGCTAGGTACTGGCACGCTTCATCGATGTCTAAAGTTTTGAGACGTTCGCTATTGATCATTAGATCTAGTGCCGGCATGCTTTCCCTTCGCTTCTGTTCCTTGTCAATAACGAGCAAGAAAGTTTTTTTAAAGTTGATCTCCATGCTGCATCATGTTGTGAACTCCTGCACCGCGTCTAGCAAAGATTGCATTCCTTCTGGGGTCTCAGCAAAGATCGAGATGTCGTCGATGAAACCTATGCTATTAAACTAATAGCCGTGGTTGACATCTTGACTACTGTCCGAGGCTTCCTGGTTCTTGCCAATCTACAAACTATGGCTGATACCCTGATTCTGCCCAGTCGCCGTGAGCATCCGCAACAGAGCATCGACACAAATATTGAACAGTTGCGGGGGCGTGATGCTTGGTTGTGCTACACTGGGCCTGTATCAAACGTGATGGTTGCACACACGGACATGGAAGGAGCGGCACGAAAATGTTGAGGAGTGCTCGCCCTCAGCTCGCCCCTCCCCCGCCTCGCCGACGGCTGCACCGTCTGCAAGCCACGCCTGTCGTGCGATGCGTGGAGTCCAGATTCCGGTGCTCCGCCGGCACCGCGGTTGGCGTCCAAGGGCCGTCATCACAACTCTTCGCCCGAAGGGCACATTCATGAATGCGGGCTCCGCGGTTCCTCTTGCGTCAGTCACCCAAGCTCGTTCTATTCATCAATGGACTGCTATATGGACATGCTGTCAGTTTACGCTTCTGCAGACCAGTCATCCCAAGCTCGTGCCAAAACGTGCTGACGTGTCATCCCAAAACAACAAGTTGTTAATACAAGCTCGTAATGACTCATCAGTTGACAGTCGAGTGTCGCTGCACCCCATCCCAAACTCATTCCTGCCCCGAAAAGCCTCACTAGTGCGCATGAGGTCATGGATCAACTGTATACGCCCAATCCTCATTCAGTGATTGCCAGCGATGTTGAGATGTGTCGTAGCACCCCGCCTCAACTATGCCTGAACCCGTGTCTGTCCAATCGAGTCCGAGTGTCTGAGCCCCAAAGTGAGCATAAAACCATGAGTGTCGGCTAATATTGACAAACCAACACACACTAGCATATATATGTAGGTAAATACAGGTCATCACCACCTAAGAGAACGGATTCTTTCTGCTTCTGGCGGGAGCGCCCGAACTCAGCGGGAGCGCCCAAACTCGGCGGGAGCCTAAACTCGAATCTATATCATGGCCATCTCTGGTGGGAGCGCCCAGACTCGGCGGGAGCGCCCAAACTCGGCGGGAGCAAACTCGGCGGGAGCGCCCAAACACGGTGGGAGCGTCCACACTCCGCAACAGTGTCGATGCGTCTGTGAGAGACCCTCACTGCGAAGTTATGCTGCCTGGAAGGATTGGCCATACTCGTGTCGGAAACATTAGTTTTCTAGTCCCGGATTGGATCTGTCGGGTGGCTATGGTGATTTAGCATACGTGATGCTTTATAATACGTTGGTGTTGTGGGGATGGAGTGTCATCAATCCTGGCGTTTCGTCGGCAGGCACTTACAACTCTACGATACTTCCCCAATGAAACCGAACTGGCCCTGCGCATGACCTTGCTGGAATTGCACTGGATCCTACAAATTTTCTGTGTCCGTCAAGAAGGGGAGGGGTGAACCGCGGGAGCTAGCGACATAGTAAAAGCGAAGAGTTCTGGAGAAGATCCCAGGGCAACTAGAGGCCTTGATTCTAATCTTCCTCACCCTCGGGTCAATAAAACTCAGCAACACTTTTTGCGTCATTTTGAGCTATACGGACTGTTGCGTTGTCGTGAATCTGCTCTATTAAGTCAACATCTGGTATATGCAAAATGTTCATCACGTGCCAGAGAGCTGCCCACGATATTGCATTGAAGGCGTTTCTGAAGTCGATATCGACTCGATAAAGCCGATTTTTTTGTCTGTGGGCTTCATGTGTGACCAAATGCATTTCAAGTTTTTACATTTGATGTTTACACTTCGACCCTGCCTGCCTTCACCCTGCCCTGGTTCTAACATATTTGCCTGTTCCACCGTCGGATCTGTTTCAACTGCTCGTTGATGATGCAACTAAGCAGTTTGTACCCACTGACAGTGACTGTTGAGCAGCACTACCGGTCTTGATCAAACATTTTTTATGCTTTTCCTCCTTTGTTGAGTTGAGACATAGTGCCATTCATGGTGGACCGACTCTGGCGAGCTGTGTCGATAGTTTTCTCGGGTAGCGTCAACATTTCATTCACCCACGCTTGCACGATCAAGCATTTCTCATTTGACATTGTCTTCAAGAGCTCGTCGGGGCACTTGTCCGGGCCTGGCGCCTTGCCTGGTTTTAGACAGTACTCAACGTACTGTGCGATTTATGGACTGGTTAGTGCGGTACGCAACCTTCCCTGCGTTGCACTAGCGGTTCTGCATGCGTCGATTTTGAGTTTTGTCATCAGCTTCAGTGCTGCTATTGTTCCTGTGTTGTGCCGGAAATCTGTGTAGCGCCAACACCCTTAGTAGAAGGCAGCCAGCTCTCGTTTGTTGTGCTTGGCTATGTCCTGCGGGATGCTCGCGTAATTCTTGCTCGCATTGCCCCAAGTCATCCTCGTAGGCTCAGGCCGCCGTCCTAGTGCACCCACGCAGCCCTCTGGCGAGAGACATTTGAGGCAGCACCACGATGGCGTCGGGGACAGAAGAGAGGTCGGAACCTCGGTAGGCGTGAACGACGTCAGAACGCACAGCTCCTTGAATCAACATTCCTTACATGTTGCAGTCGCCTTGTACCCTTGCGATTCATATACATATATATGTACATGCATATATATATACACCTATATACATATACGCGTATATATATATGTATATATGTTTGCACACACATACGCACACACACAAATATACATATGTACTACTAGTATCATAATATATGTACATATGTACATATATACATATATATATATATATATATTGTTTGCACACACACATGCATTGCACACGCACACAAATATAAATATGTACTACTAGTATTATACGTACACACACACACATGCACATGTATAAACACAATATGTAAACATATATGTACATGTATACACACATACACATTTTACCAACGCACACACACACACACACGTACACACGCATACACACACACGCTCTTTTTCTGAGTCTCTCTCACACACATCATGTGACACACACACGTACACACACGTACACACACATACACACTCATACACACACATACACACACGTACACACACACACATGCACACATGTACACACACATGCACGCACGCACGCAGAAACAGACACACACAGAAACTTGCACGCACATTCACTAACCCACGCACACCCCCACGCATACACACACACGCAGTTGTCGAGAGTGTTATCACACGTGTTATCACACTGCAATACACAACAACCAACGGTGACGCAATGCAACACACTGATTAACACTGGAACACACGTGGGTGGAAGATATTTAGAGTGTTGTCACACTGCAGCACACTGCAACACACTGCAACATACTGACACACGCACTGCTGAAATAGAAAATGCTTTCTGCTGAAACAGAAAATGTTTTCTTCAATATATTGAACGACGAGGTCAAAAGCGTTGAGAATGTTGTCACACTGCAGCACACTGTAACACACTGCAACACACTGATACACACTCTGCATCATACTGCAACACACCGTGGCACTGCATCATACTGCAACACACTGACACCCGCTGCAACACACTGCAACACATTGCAACGCACTGCAACACACTGCAACATACTGCAACACACAATGTAGACTGCACATGTGTTGCAGTGTGTTGCAGTGTGTTGCAGTGTGTGTTGCTGTGTGTTGCAGTGTGATGCAGTGTGCGTTGCAGCGTGCGCGCGTTGCAGTGTGTTGAATTTTGACAAGACTATCACCGCCTTCAACCCTGCCCTTCAATATAGACTGCACATGTGTTGCAGTGTGTATCTGTGTGTTGCAGTGTGTGTTGCAGCGTGTGTACATGTGTATGAGTACACGTACATGTATATACGTATGTATATACGTCACCTCATGTTCTTGTACGTATGCATATATGTATATCTATCTATTTATCTATATACATATATATATACATGCGTGTAAACATTGATTTTTGCTAGTAGCCGCCACACTGCTGACCCTCCCAAGAATTTAAGAACGCTCACAGGTGGTGGGTGGTATAAGGTAGAATCCTGATAGTCTGAAGCCCCTGGCACTCAGGCACTATGGCACGAAGGCACTCCCACAGTAGACATTGGAAACTGGGGTCCTAAACTGGGAGAGGACACAGACTCGGAGAAGTTTTTTTAATCTTACATTTTCCAGATCTTTCGTGACCATGACACGAATGGGTACCGTGACTGGAAATATGAAAGACCTCTTAGTGGGTCCTCGACCTCTCTGTTGCAACAGAGAGGTCGAGGACCCGCCTTCTCATTCGGGTTTTTTTGATTTTTTAACAAACAAGTGTTGCGTTGTGTATTGGGCGGTGGAGGGTTTCACGACAATTGGGACCTTGGATCTCAAGAAATCTTACCATCACTCAGGACCTTCACCTATGAGGCTAAACGAACTTTGGACCCACCCAGACGATGAAGCACAAGCCTCTGGTTGTCAACGTAGTAGTTGTAGGTCCGTTCGAAGAGGAAGAGGAGGGGACCGGTATAGCCAGCGACGCAGTTAAGGTGGAGGCTGACGATCCAGACACCCCAGGTTGTCTGGGGGGACAGGGTGAGATTGGCACGTCGGTGATCTCGGATCGTGGGTGCGTCTCCCTTGGCTCGCTCACGATGAAGCCCCGGGACGGTACCGTGACATAACGATTCCCCAATATCGGTTTAATAAAACAAAGCAACACACACTGCGTGACTATTTCAAGTAGGAGTGCTTGACTATTTCACGTAGGAGTGGTTACTGACGGTGAACTGACAATGTAAGTGTCTTGTTTGAAAAAACAAAACTAAATATTATTAGTTGTAGAGGGGAACACACTTCAGGTCGTTGGTCGGCACCTCAGTATTATGCGTATTCAGGCAGAGCAACAGGCAAGTAAACACTGTCGTATATGCGACCGGACAGAATCACAGCAAGTGGGGCAGTGGTGCCACACCTACATTGCAAGAATTAAACGAGCAATTCTAATACAATTCTGGTAAAAATGGCTCCATTACTAATTGGTCAACCTAACAATCAAAAATATATTCCTTCTTTCTGTCTTTTTTGGGTGCCGAATTCCCAACTTAATCAATGGACTAAGTGAGTGGCGAAGACCTAATTAATCACTTAGGACCCAAGAGACTGTCCCTATTCGAACATATATTTTCTTTCTTGTTTTCTTGGGTGGTGAATACCCAACTTAATCACTGGATTATAAGAGAGAGGTGGACACCCAATCAATTAAATTAATCACTGGACTGATTCTTTCCGTCTTTCTTGGGTGGCAAACACCCAACTCAGTTGAACTTAATCACTGGTCTAAGCGGGTGGTCGGCACTTGATTAATCGCTTATCATCCAACACATTGTCCCGGACCGTTGCTGACCTAGTTTATGGCCGACCTGTCACTAGCGGCTGGTGAAAACATTTCACAATGTATGTGGGCTCGCAAGCATCCTTGGGCAAACAAGTGCTAACAATCAAGTCTCCCTAACTATCAAGGAACGTAGCGCCCGATGCCATGGTGCCCCCACTGCTGCCGCATCGGAAAAATTTATCGCAATCGATATGTTGCACAAGACTCCCTGTAAATGTTGTGTAAGGCCTTATACAACATATTTCAACATAGAATCCCTACGCGTGCGCCTATATGTCGTACAAAAGTCATATATGTTGTTTATTCATTGCATAACATACAAAATATTTCACACAACATATGACAAAAATCTACGCAACATATGAAAAAATATTAGACAACATATATGAATTTCTTGAAGAACATATAAATTATTTTAAACAACATTTAAAAATATTATACACAATATATGACAAAAATTTATACAACATGTTTAAAAAATTATACAACATATATGAAATTCTTAAACAACATATGACACATTTCACACAACATATGATCACAAACTAGACAACATATTATCAAAAATTAGGCAACGTATTGTTTTGAATACACACCATTTAAGTGTTGAATAACCAATTAGACAACATATGAGGACAAGTGGACAATACATGTGAACAAATTAGACAGCATATCATAGTATGATTTTGTTGTAAACCAGATTGGTTTGTCTTCAATTCATTCAGACACCTTTCTAACAGGGGTACAAACAGTTTCCCCCCCCGCCCCCCCCCCCAATGTAATTGCACCTACTACTAACTATTCTCCGCCCTCACCCTTCACTCTCGTGTACTTCGACGTACAATTAGTCTGCCTTCTCATTCTTTTTTTCCTTAGTCTATTTGTTCTCTTTCTTGTCTTTCTTGGGTTGTTCTTTTTCTGCTTTTTTGTTCGCCGGCGATTGTGGGGCGTCGGCATCGTGTTTGGCATCGGCTTTGCATTTGGCGTCTTCCTCGCGTTTGGTATCCGTGTTATGCCACCACTTCAATTTGAAGTCACGCACTCCATTACCGTAGTTGAAATGTTGTATCTTGAACAAGGTGTGTCAGAAAATACCTCCCACAGAATGGGATTAAGTGCGCGGTGCACCTTGGCAGTCCTCTCAGTGAATTTCCGCCAAATGCTGTATTGTAGAAACGAGTAAGTGCAAGGGAATAAAAACATATGACCACCTTGAATCTCGAAATGAAACCATGTGCTGTGTAAGATTATTTGATATATTGCGTAATATTCTGATGTATTTTGTAAGAATTCTGCATATGTTGTGTAAGTATACAATAAAGCTATATGTTGTGTAATACGATTTAATTTGTTACATGCTAAACTGATGTGCTGTGTAAGAATTCTGTATATGTTCTGTAATTATAAAATGAATTCATATGTTGCGTCATATGTTACTTAGTGTACAAATATGTTGTGTAAGAGTTATGTATATTTTGTGTAATAATTACACAACATATCAATGTTGTCAAATAGTCACTGATTTGTCATATGTTGTCGAATAGTTATCATATGTTGTTCAAAGATTATAACACTGTCATATGTTGTGTAAGAAACTTGATATGTTGTGTCAAATTAGACCAAATATGTATTGCAATGTATTTCTCATGCTAGGGTATCTAATCTTTTTTTCTTTCTTTCTTGGGGTTTGAATACCCAACTTAATCACTGGACTCGGCGAATCCCAATGGAGAGTCTCTAATCTGGGACCCAATGGAGCATTTTGGCCGGATGATTTTTCAAAAAAAACTCCCATATCTTTATGAAATGATGTCCCGTGGTGGCGGCGAGCGCCGCGGCGGCGCTGGAACGACTGATGACAGATCTGGTATAGTGTGCTCTGGAGCACAGGTTCTTGCATTCTGTCAAGTGTCTGAAAACTTGCCACTTCGGTGCTTGCTTTTACGATACTATGAACATCTATTTCTGTGTTCTATGTTAAAACTGCACGTGACGTCGTCACGGTTTTGCTTATATTTGCCAAATATTTATCACTTTACCTACCCATTTTCACATGCACATACAGAGGCACACACACACAAGCACACATGTACAATCAGCACACAAGAGGAATGGCGACAACCAGGCACAGGAGCCTGGTTTAGAGGGGCGGAAGAAAGGCTTTGTTAGAGACCTTGCGCACACACACAAAAAAAAAAAACAGGAAAAAATGTCAGGAAAAATCGATATTCACGAATCTCAAGAAAAGATTCGAGCACATAGAGCTTCCAGCAAAGCTACTAGACTATTTCTTACGACGTAATAAAAGCAACATCAATCAATCCTAGGTGACCCCCAATTGGTTTGGAATCCACAAGCTAGCGCGCCAATTACATCAGGAACGCACACATATGGAGGCGCAGTAATAAGGAAGCCCGGAAGCGCCTGGCTTGAGGGCACTCCCGCAATTAGTATTATTTTGATGTTTTGTTTTATCATTGTTGTTTTGAAGGAGAGATTCGCATACATGGAATGAATGGCAAACGCACACACCGACAGACGAACAAGAGAGAAATAAAACAGAATACACATCAAGAAATAGTCGTATTTATTTATTTTTTTGTGTATATATTTGATTATGTATGAAATGTATTCAAGTTATAGTTATTTGTTTTACGAATTTCTGTTCGTGTGCTTGTTTACGTATTTTATTGTGTATTGAGGGTATTTTAAGTTTGTTTATGAATTCATGTTTCTCATATATCTTGTCATGGATCATATGCATTGAATGTGTTGTTTCTTTTAAAATTCATCATGTATTTCAGTGTCACTGCAACAATACTTTTTTTTTCTCCAGATAATCGTATTTATTTATTTGTTTGTTCAAATATTAGAGAAATGAAGACACAGATGGAAGACTCTTGAACAGGTCAGCAATATGATCACAGTTGTGCAAACATCACTAGGCACTGTGAGACATAGGTGTCTATTAAATTTGTTGAATCAGAAGGAAGAAAACAAAATTATGGGTAGAGGTGTAAAACAGAACACAAACCATACATATTAATATGGCGATAAGTATGTATGCATATTGAAGAGGAGGGAAATGCGTATACATGTTGAGATACGAATTCGCAGGGATTTGAGAAAGGAAGATCACAATCGTGACTTGAGTTCGTGCATTTCCACGAATTAGCATCCGTGGGAAATGCAGGAACTCTCTTATTGAAGCCGAATGAATGACCCTGCTCTTTTCCTGTCTTTATTCTTTCTCCTTCCTGCTGTTACCAGTCTCTTCTCTCCGAGCGTCACCTGTCACCCAGCTGTAGTCATAGGCCGCGGTGACGTCGTCGAGGTGCGGACGATGAACAAGGTGGGCGGGGGTCGAGGGGTGTTTGCGATGCGCCATATTAAGGCAGGCGAGATTCTGCTCTCCGAGACGCCGATCCTCAGTACCTTGTCAGGTGCGGAGTGCAAAGGGGCGGTGGCAGAGCCGCTTCATGCACAGCTGACGCTGCGTGTGCTCGTCGACCCACATCGTGACTCTTTGCTGCAGCAAATGGCCGGGCTCTACCCCTGCTCCATTGACCACATGCGTCCCGATGTGCACGCTCGCGCAAAGCGACATTACGCTTCCTGTGTGCAAAAACTCCATAGAAAACAGCGCGCACTAGCCTCAGCACAGCATCCACTGTCGGAAGACGACGTGCTGATTTTGCTGCTCAAAGTGTGCTTCAATGCTTTCCAAGGGGGTATATACGTCAAGAAACCCATGTTCAACCACTGTTGCCGCCCAAACTGCGAAACTTTTTTTGCCAGCAGCACGGGGTACGCATGTACGTATGTACGTACACCCACACTTACGCGTGTGTGCGCGCGAGCACACACACACGCACACACACACACACACACACACACACACACACACACACACACACACACACACACACAGACAAACAC
>Ga0105055_10011246_pt1 | contig 11070 bp, 10 predicted proteins | sample BON03_FD_78090 | JGI IMG/M metagenome (GOLD analysis project Ga0105055, IMG submission 78090) | Freshwater microbial communities from Lake Bonney liftoff mats and glacier meltwater in Antarctica - BON-03 | ecosystem: Environmental > Aquatic > Freshwater > Ice > Glacier meltwater | place: Lake... | reverse complement strand
GAACACGATCACAACTCCTATCAAACTATCCTCAAAGCGCTGCTTGAACCAAAGCATAAACCAGTGCAAAGTCCAGCTGATAAATAAGATAGTTCCCAACCAAGAAATCGCTCCCTCAACACCATATAGTGCTGAAAGCTCCGTAAAGGCAAAAGGGGTGAAAAGTATTAATGCCACAAGGCTTAAGGGAGAGAAAAATGATCTTCCCAGTAGCATATGCATAATTTTTATCTTAGAAATCGGCAGATGCAACAGGCTCTCCAGCTCTATTACCGGCAGTTTCTGAAGAAAATACCGATACATGAATTCTACTAAAAAGAAGAAAATCAGCCCAGAATTCAGGACTTGAATAGGATCTTGACCTTCAGCAAGTTCACTTAATATTTTATTAAGAAATATTCCCGCGATCAACAAATAACCCAAAAGCATACTAGCCAGAAAACCTAGAAAAATGGCCACTATCACACTTTTGGCAAATGCCGTAGATCGAAAACTTTTTAGGAATTCCAGTCGAATCAGTTCAAATAACATAAAATCTCAAAAGTAAGTAGGGGTCAAATTTCAACTCAAAATATAGGGAAAGCTTAAAGAATTATTGCTTTTGGAATTCATAAATGTATGTTGAAGGTATGTGAAAATATTGGAATGACTTAAAAAAGTATATATTCATAGTATATACTTGAAAGATCATGAAAACACTCTCTCTAAAACTAGACACTGAAGTCTTCGAAGAAACAGAAGCAATAATTAAAGATAAAAAAGTGGCGAGAAACAGGTACATCAATCAAGCGCTTGAATTCTATAATAGCTATCAAAGGCGCAAGAAGTCAAGTCATGAATTTGCCAATGCTTCAGCGCTCACAAACGAAAGTTCATTAGAAATTCTTGCAGAATTTGACGCAATGCTAGAAGAAGATGAAACAGTATGAACTTTGGCTCGCAAATCTGAATCCCACTGGAGGAACCGAGCCTGGGAAAATCAGACCTGTAGTTGTTGTTCAAACCAATTTACTCAACCAAACAAACCATCCTTCAACGCTAATTTGTTCGATCACCTCCAATATTTCTTCCGAGGAAAACATCTTGAGAGTAAGACTTAAGAAAGTAGAATCTGGATTAGATCAGGAGTCTGAAGTTTTGACAGATCAGATTAGAGCGTTAGATAATCGAAGACTAATTGAAAAATTGGGAATTCTAAGTCCTAACCAAATTATAGAATTGAGAGACAAGCTCAAGGCAATTTTGGATTTTTAGCGTTAGGTAATCTTTGAGGTCTTTTTCTGACCTCTAAGGTTAACAACCCCTACTTTTCATCCCCTCCACAAACTCTCCCACACTTCTGTAAATCTGACCTTTATATGCTATCGAAAAAGGATCTACGACGACTCGAATCGATGAATCCAGTGCTGAGACTCCAGATTTTTGCAACGCATTTTTAACCCATTGAACCATTTCCGGCGGGCCAGAAATATCAAATTTAAATTCTGAAATAGTGGACTCAATTCTCCCACGATCTTTGTTAAAGTGAAATCGATCATCAGGTAAAAGTTGATTGATTTCACCAGAAATAACCAGATCCTCAGGCAATCCAGAAATCATTGGCAACCCGCATGTAAGCAACCAGAATTTGTCCGCCGTTTCCAAAGCTATCTCCAGATCATGTGTTACAACTAAGATCGCCTTCTGCTGCTTTTTTGAAATATCATGTAGTAAATGCATAATATCAAAGCGATTAACCAAGTCTAGATGAGCGGTCGGTTCATCTAAAACCATCACCTTACCATCCTGAGCTAAAGCTCTGGCAATCATTGCCTTTTGGCGTTGTCCGTCGGAGATTTCTCCCAGTCGCTCATCTTTTAGGTAAGTGATTTTTGTAGCTTCCAAAGCACTTTCAACTGCCTGTAAGTCTACCTCAGCCAACTTTCCAGTCCAGCTAGTATGTGGGATTCTTCCCATTGCTACCAGCTGCCCCACAGTCATATTCCCTGGAAGAAAAGGCTCTGTCAAAACCACTGAAAGCTCTTTGGAAAGCTCCTCATTACTGTAAGTTTCAATTTCTTTTCCGCTCAAATGCACAGATCCAGACCAAGGTTTGAGTTGTCCAAGAATAGCTTTGACCAAAGTCGATTTACCCACACCATTTGGCCCGAGCAAACAGGTCATTTCTCCAGGAAAAAGAGTAAAATTCAACTCATGAAGAATCTCTTTCTTCAACTTCCCTTTAGTGTAACCCACACTTAAGTCCTTTCCGATAACAGCAGCTTTTCCCATCCCTTAGAATTCTTTGCTAAAGTTCTTTTTCAAAACCAAACTAATCACAATAGGTGCTCCAACCAGGGAAGTCACAGCATTGATTGGAAGTGTCTGCGCAGAGCCTGGCAATTGAGCCACAGCATCGCAAAGCAGCAATAAAATCGCCCCCAAAATGGCCGTGGCAGGGAAAAGCAATCTATGATCTGAGGTACGCCAAATCATCCGAGCCACATGAGGAACGGCAATCCCGACAAAAGCAATCGGCCCACAAAAAGCAGTAATACACCCAGCCAATAAACCCGTGCTGAGAATCATCAGCCAGCGCAAACGATCAGGATTTATCCCCATGCTTTTCGCATAGCTTTCTCCCAAAAGCATTCCATTGTATGATTTTACTGAAGCGATCACCGGAATAATCCCTATCATAATCACCAGGATTAAGACCCAAACCTGATCCCAAACTAATCCTCCTAAACTACCCATTGACCAGATAGTAAATAACTTCAACGCCTCAGCTCCCGAGAAATAAGAGAGAACTGAAATAACTGACGAAACTGCCGAACCAAACATTAATCCAACTATCAAAAGCGTCATGCTATCGCGTACTCGCCAAGCTACCAAACTCACAGAAACCAATACCAAACTGGCACCTAACGTACCAGCTATCGCAATGGCCCAAGGATTGATCGCTCCGCCAAAAGCTACCAAACCAAAAGCAGAACCTGACAACATCAAGATCGCTACCCCCAACCCTGCACCAGAACTAATTCCCAACACAAATGGTCCTGCCAGTGGATTTCTGAAGAAAGTCTGCATTTGAAGTCCGCTAATACTTAATCCAATTCCTGCTAAAATCGCTACTAATGCTTTAGGAACTCTATAGTTTAAAATTATCTGCTCGCGAGAGGCTTTTGCCCATTCTCCAGTAAAAATACCGTTTAAAATCTCGCCAGGAGATATTGACACTGACCCCAAGCTGACGTTTAGCAAAAAGCTCAAAACCAGCAAAATAAGTGCGACAGAAAGTAGAATAATTGGTCTATTTTTTTTCATCGAGTTGTTGATAAAAATACAACTCATATGCTGGAAGTAAGTCAGGATGAAGGATTTTGATCAGATCTTTTAAAATCAAATCTGGACGCATGTAACCCAACTCAAAATACTCAAGCCCTCCGGCTCTACCTCTTTTCTGCGTGTATGAAAATACATTTCCAGATTTGAACGCATTAAAAGCCTTGTATCGAGGCTCTGCATTTCCCATCGTTTCCAAATCAGTAAAATCCGCTGAACCTATCCAAAAATTAGCTTCCAATGCATTATCAAGCACAAATTCATAATTTAATTGCGCACTCCCAGTTCCCTTCTGATCTGAGAAAATATAGTCTCCTCCAGCATTCTGAAGTATTTTCGCCCCCCAACTTTCACTTCCCGGCGCATACCAGATATCCTGATAAAGCACGCCACTTAACACTGTCGGACGAATAGAATCATTAATAGCATCACTCAGTTTCTTCGCTTCCAAATAGTCATTTTCCACTTGCTCAAAAGCAGTTTTAGCTTCCTCATATTTTCCCAAAAGCACTCCAGTAAACTTGATCCACTCAGCTCTTCCGAGCGGATGTTGTTCGACATATTCTCCGTTTATTACTGCTGAGATATCAGCTTGCGCCAGCAAGTCCAAGTATTTTAGATCATCGCCGAGTGTAGAAATCATGATCCAATCCGGAGCCAAATCAATAACTATTTCTGTATTTGCCGAAGGCCCAGCTCCCAAATCCTCCACCTTTCCAGCATCAATTTGCTTCCAGGTTTTATCAGAAGAAATTAAATTTAGATTGGGAAAACCAATCAATTTTTCGTTGGCATTCAGCATGTCCAAATGCGGGATATGCGTAGTGGATGTGAGGATTATTTTATCTACAGGGAGCTGAATAAGTGCATCGAAATCTCCTTCTGGCTTCTCCCCATCTTCCTCCAAAATTAAATACTTGAAAACTTTATCGGCTCCTACCCAAGCCTGTGTAACTTCCACCTCCCAAAAATCATTTCCACGAGAAATCGTGAATCCAGAAGCATAGCTCAAGGCTATTTTTTCAAGCGCTTGTGACTCCTCACTTTTCTTTTCACCACATCCTGAAAAAGAACTGATTAAAATCAAAAATACTGAAGTAAAGTGGAGACTGAATCGAATATTTTTCACAGAATTTAGTTGAGACATGGAAATCCAAAATAAGCTCGGGATTTCGCCACTTCCAAAACTTGTACGTAAACAGATTTTTTTTCTAAGCTTTCCCGATCTACTTTTGCAGCCGAAATAGGTTCCCAATCTCGCTTCGAGGTCTTGGGATTAAAAGGGAATTTGGTGTAAAACCAAAGCTGTCCCCGCAACTGTAAGCCAAGCGGATTTTTCCGTAAACGATTTGTCAAAAATGCCATTGTTCCGAAACGAATTCGGGATGAGAAGGCGGCAAATTCAGGTGAGCCAGGAGACCTACCTATTTCTGTTGATTCTGCGCTTTCGGAGGAAAGGCTATGAAGAATGTACCCGAATCGATTGCTATCGATTTCGATCCTTCTTCTCAATTCTCTTCAGGCCCGAATCGAATTTAACAATAATTCGATCAGGGATGTTTTTGCTTTTATTTGTATTTTCTTTTGTGGCAAGCAGCCCAATCCAAGACACCGTCAAATTGGCTGAGGTTGAAGTGTATGCACCAGCTCTAGATCGATTTGCGCAGGGGCAAAAAGTGATGAGCTGGACAAAACAGGACTTGAACAACTACCAAGGCCGCTCTCTAGCAGATATCCTTCAGGAGCAATCCCCAGTTTTCGTCAGGCAGTACGGTGCTGGAATGATCGCTTCACCTTCTTTTCGCGGTACTTCCGCCGGACACACGGCAGTTTTTTGGAATGGACTTCCCATCAATAGCCCTTCACTCGGGCAAAGTGATTTGTCCATTTTACCGATTTCCGCTGTCGATCAAGTGAGTTTACAGTTTGGAAATGCAGGCGCTCTTTTTGGAAATGAGGCAATCGGAGGAAGCATTCACTTGGAGTCAGGATCCAGTTTTGGAAAAGGGCTTGAAGTAGGACTTATGCAACAAGTCGGAAGCTTCGGTTTACTAAACACGCATCTTACTGGAGGTTTTTCCACCCAGAACTTCAGTAGTAAAACTCGGATTTACCGAGATTTTTCCAAGAATAATTTTAGCTACCAAGATCTTGGACGAATTAGGACACCTGAGCGCAAGGAAGATCATGCACAGTTTGACCAATCAGGATTGGTTCAGGATTTGAGTTGGAATCTGAATGAAAGCAATCAGCTGAAAGCTGCTTTTTGGTGGAATAAAACCACCCGAAAAGTGCAGCCAGTAATGGGTTCCAATACGCAGGATGAGCAGGAAGATCAAAGTATACGCGCAGCATTAGACTACTTTCATTTTGGTAAAAAGTCTATTTTGAACCTGAAAACAGGATATGTCCAGGACAAAATGCTTTTCAACGAAAGCCTAAATCAAACTACCCAATACTTTATAAGTGGTGATTGGGATCAGACTTTTACGGAAAAATGGACTGCCAAAACGGGAATTCGATATACCCTCGCAGTAGGAGAACTAAGCACCTACACAAAAGATGACTCTAGAATTGAGCTGTACCAAAGCACCAAATTCAAAGTGAGTGAAGGAATAGCTTTTTCACTTAATCTGCGTCAGTTGATCTATTCTGGCACTTTCGCCCCGTTCACTCCAAACTTTGGAATGGATTGGAGTTTTTGGAACAACGGTTCACAATCTTTGCAACTCAAAACTTCTGTCGGTAAAGGCTTCAAAGTACCTACGCTCAACGATAGATTCTGGAATCCCGGAGGAAATCCAGATCTGAAACCTGAAGAAAGTCTGAATGGTGAGATCGGATTGAATTGGAGTGGAACTGGGAAAATCACTTGGAAACAAGGACTGACGTATTACAAAATGTCCGTGGATAACTGGATAATTTGGCTCCCAAAAGGAAACGTCTGGACTCCTGAAAATATCAAGAAAGTCAATAATCAAGGAATTGAATATCAAGGCAATCTAGCTGGGGATATCGGAACATGGAATTGGGAACTTACTACATCCTATACCTTTTCCAAAGCTGTTACGACCCAAGGAACGGATGAAAATGATCAGTCAGTAGGCAAACAACTACCCTACACTCCGCAGCATCAAGCCAATGCAAAAGTACGTGTAGAGAAAGCTGGGTTTTCCAGCTCATTAGGAACCTACTTCGTGGGTGAGCGAGCTGTCACATCAGATAATCCCCGCATGATGCGTTCGTTTCAACTCTTCAATTTTGGCATAGGCTACGACCGACTAGCGATAGGCAAGCTTCATTTTCCGCTAAGTTTCCAAGTCAACAATATATTAAACACCGACTATCAAGTCCTCTATTTGAGAGCTATGCCGGGAAGATCTTACCAATTAAATTTATCCATACTATTATGAAATCGAGCATATCACTGGCGACACACACTGGTGATTATCAACCATGCGAGATTCCATATGGCCTTTAAAAAACAAATTATAATCATATGAAATTAAAACAACTACTCTGGGCTTCTGCCTTGATATCTGTGTCTTTTGCCTGCTCGGACAATAACGACGAAACACCTTTAGGCAAATATGACAACGGGATTTTGATCATGAACGAAGGTAATTTTGGGACAAATGATGGCGAAGTTTATCACTTAAACCCGAATACTGAGGAGTTACTTCCGAACATTTTCGAAGCAGAAAATCTTCGCCCTTTTGCTGGCTTGCTTGAGGATATTGTGCTTGAGGCTGACAGAATGTATCTGGTTGCTAATACAGGAAAAGTAGAAATTGTAAATCCAGCTGATTTCAAAAGTTTGGGTGCGGTGTCAGCAGAATTGGATCAACCAAGATCTTTGGCAGTGAATGGAAGCAAACTTTTCATCAGTGATTATGGCCCATATGACGCAAGCTATGCGACGCCAGATTCTTATGTAGCCGTGGTAAACGGCCTTGACGGTGGAGTTGTAACAAAGAAAATCGCTGTTTCAAGCAAGCCTGAAGATCTTTACTCTTATGGAAATTTCATCATTGTCGCTGGCTCTGAGCAAGACATAATCGAAATCATTGACGCAACTCAAGAAGCTGTAACTAAAACCATTGCGCTGGAAGCGTCTCCAATGCAATTTTATGCTGAAGACGGAGTGCTTTGGGTTTATGCAGTAGCATCAGATGAAGTGATTATTTATACAATAAATCTTAGCAGCCTGACCCTAGGAAACACCTATACGGTTCCTGTGGCTAATGCTACCAATAGAATTGCTTTCGATGGCAATGACGAAATGTATATTTTGACCAGCTCTGGATATCCTGATTACAATGATGCTGTAGTCACGATTGATATCGAAGGAAATACTGCTACAGCTACTGAATTGATGACTGGATCGGGTTTTTACGGAATCGGTTATGATGATGATCTTAATCAAATCTATTTAGCAAACGCAAATGGATTCCAAGGAAATGGGACGATAACTGTCCTTTCTGAAACTGGCACAGTTATCCGAACCTTCGACGTAGGAAGAGGACCTTCTGGATTCTGGGTTTACTAAGATTGGAAAATTGATCCCTCTTAATTCTGGAGAACATTCCATTTATCAATAAGCAAAAGCCGCTGAGATTGAATTCTCAGCGGCTTTTTGCTATCATAATTTTGGCTTTCTTGTTATTACTCCACAAAAAGTCAGCCTTTTGTAGAATGTAATCCATAAAAAGACGGCTTTTTGTGGAGTATATTCCATAAAAGTCTATATTTAGGTATGAAGTTTAACAGAATACATTTCCATAATCTTTCTGATCAGCTAGAAAATAAGAAAGTAATCTTGCTGATTGGTCCAAGACAAGTTGGGAAAACTACTCTTATCTATGATTTACTGGCTACAAAGGATTTCTTGTTTTTAGATGGAGACGACCCTACGACCAGACGATTGCTAAATACGCCAAATACCATGCAGATCAAATCAATACTTGGCGATTATAACTATGTATTTATTGATGAAGCACAGCGAATCGAAAACATAGGGCTTACTGCAAAAATAATTCACGATCAAATTCCAAGGGTGCGACTAATCCTTAGTGGCTTCTCTTCATTCGAGCTATCTGGCTTAACTCAGGAACCACTTACTGGAAGAAAAATCACTTTCCACCTCTATCCTATCAGCTGGAAGGAATACGAGCAAACGGTTGGATACATTGCCGCAGAGCAAGATCTGCCAAATCGGCTTGTTTATGGTTTTTACCCAGAGATAATTACAAATGTAAGTGATCAAGAAACGCTATTATATGAACTAACAGAAAGCTATCTCTTTAAAGACGTGTTGGCTTTGGGCATCATCAAAAAGCAAGATGTGATCTTCCGCCTTCTGCAACTTTTGGCTTTTCAGATGGGCAATGAAGTGTCCTATAACGAACTTTCCAGAGCTCTTCAAGTCGATGTGAAAACTGTCATTAGCTACATTGATTTGCTTGAACAAGCTTTTGTTATTTATCGAATGGGAACCTTCAGCAGAAACCTGCGGAAAGAGATAAAGATGAATAAAAAAATCTATTTCTATGACAATGGAGTTCGAAATGCACTGATCAAAAATCTACAGCCAATCGCCTTAAGGAACGATATCGGAGCACTTTGGGAAAACTTCCTGATGTCCGAAAGATTGAAGTTTTTACAATATGCGGGAATTAGAGTCAACAGCTATTTTTGGCGTACCAAGAACAAGCAAAAATTGGATTACCTCGAAGAAAAAGACGGGAATTTAAATGCGTATGAATTCAAATGGAACCCGGATGCAAAATTCTCAATTCCATCATCATTTAAAGAAACTTACAGCGCAGAGTATAAATTAGTCCACCGAGAAAACTTCAGAGAATTCATCCTATAAATCCTAAATCATTTCAACCTCACAATCCCGTCCAAATCCTTTAGCTCAAACTCCAGTTCTGAATATCCCATCACGTATGGGCCTATCTCATAAGGAATGTAAGTGAGAACAAATTTATCGCCCTCGTACCCTATCGCATTTGGGAGAAAGAAGCCTACTTCAGGTAGGAAAAATCGCCCATCATCTCCCAGAGTAACGCCATCTTCAACATCGTGATATTTTCGGAACGCTGTTTCTGCTAACTTCCTCATTTTGTCCTCATCCAAAATCACGCGATCTAAGCTCAGGTACTGTCCAGTCTGCTTGTCAAAAATCATGTAATAAACGCTGGAATTGGGATGTGCTCCACCGGAGAAATTGAAGTCAGAAAACTTGATGCTGAGTGTACTATCAGATTCATAACTCCTTTCCACTTTAAGCTCAACCGACCATCCCCCAGGAGCTTCGGGAAAATCAGTCAGGAACTCCTCGTATGAATCCAGATAATCATTCGCAGCTGAATCAAGGTTATCAAAATCCTTCTCATTGTTAAAATAAAGCAGCATTTGCGCCTGTATACTTTCATTGATTTGGATAGCGGCTGGCGTATTTTCTGCAACAGGATAGCTCACCTCCACTTTTCCGCAATTGTCATCAATGCACCTTTTAGAAGAAAAAGTCTTTGTGGTGAAGCTCAGTTGTGTTTCAGTTTGGGATGTTTTTCCACCGCAGGCAAAGAAAACTAAGGTAGTTACAATGACTAGGTATTTCATTTATAGTTTTTCTTTTAATTAAAAAATGCATCAATCAAATCTCGTGCAAGAGACAAAGGACTGAGCTCTCCACTTTCAACTCGCTTACGATTTTGGCGGAGCATTTCTTGTACTTGCTGATGTTCCAAGAAAAATTTCCCCAGTAAAAACTGAAGATTTTCATCCAGCCATGTCAGTCGTTGTGCGGCACGATTTGACTCAAAAAAACCTGATTTCTGCATTTGGAGATCGTATTTCTGGATCATTTCCCAAATATCACTTAGCCCTTCATTGGTCATGGAAGATGCAGTCAATACGGGAGTTGACCAATTATTTTGTCCTAGCGGAAAAAGATGGAGCGCATTTTTGTACGCCGATTTTGCTTTTTTGGCATTTGCCTGATTTTCTCTGTCAGCCTTATGAATCACTACGCCATCGGCCATCTCCATAATGCCTTTTTTGATTCCCTGAAGTTCATCTCCAGCTCCTGCAAGCATCAGCAAAAGAAAGAAATCAACCATGCCTTTGACTGCAGTTTCGGATTGCCCTACACCTACAGTCTCTATCAAGATCACATCAAAACCTGCTGCTTCGCAAAGCAACATGGCTTCTCTAGTCTTGGAACTCACACCTCCTAAAGTAGAACCTGTTGGACTGGGACGAATAAAAGCCCGCTTATCGCCAGACAACTTTTCCATTCGGGTTTTATCACCGAGAATGCTGCCCTTACTTTTTTGACTGGAAGGATCCACAGCCAAAACAGCAATGGATTTCCCTTGCTCCACCAATAGTTGGCCGAAAGCTTCTATAAAGGTACTTTTCCCAACTCCAGGGATGCCGGTAATTCCAATTCGGATAGACTTGCCTGTAAATGGCAAAACCTCCTGCACCAAATCTGACGCCAATGAGAAGTCACTTTCTAAGGCGCTTTCTGCAAGTGTGATAGCCTGACTGAGCTTCGTTCTATCGCCAGAAAGAACGCCTTCTTTGTATTCCTGTAGCGTGAAGCGTTTCCTCATTTTGGATAGCCATCAGTAAAACTCACATCTCCCATTGGACTTTTTTGGTAGGTCGCAAGCACATACTGTTGCATTTGTTCATTGAAATAGGGATCGGTCGGAGACAAGTTGATTTCTTGAT
>Ga0105055_10011244_pt1 | contig 11071 bp, 8 predicted proteins | sample BON03_FD_78090 | JGI IMG/M metagenome (GOLD analysis project Ga0105055, IMG submission 78090) | Freshwater microbial communities from Lake Bonney liftoff mats and glacier meltwater in Antarctica - BON-03 | ecosystem: Environmental > Aquatic > Freshwater > Ice > Glacier meltwater | place: Lake... | reverse complement strand
ACACACACCCACACACACACACACACACACACACACACACACACACACACACACACACACACACACACACACACACACACGCACACACACACACACACGCACACCCAACACACAAACACACGCACTGTCTCTCTCTCTCTTTTCCTCTCTCCCTTTCTCTCCCTTTTTCTCTCGTTTTTTCTTTCTCTCTTTCTCTCCCTTTCTCCCTCTCTCTCCCTCTCTTTTTTTCTGTACCTCTCTCTCTCTCCTTCTCTCTCTTTTCCTCTCTTTTTCCCTCTCTCTCTGTCTCTTTTTTTCCCCTCTCTCTCTCGCTCCCCCTCTCGCTGCCCCTCTCCCTCTCCCTCTCCCTCTCCCTCCCCCCCCCTCCTTCCCACGCACACACACACACACACACACGCACACACAATCACCTCACACACGCACACACACACACACACCCAACAACACACACGCAAACCAGGGGAATGGAGGGGCAGAGGCACCAGGTGTGCTTTGAGGGCAGCGATGTTGCCAATACAGCACCACTCGAGAAAGTATGCTCTTACTTGCACGTGGCGCGGTGTCACTACTGCGTGCGAGTAGGAGAGACTCTCAAGTACGTTGCCGAACAGTATAATTTTGATACCAACTGGCTGCGCTTGTGGAATTACAACTACCAGCTCACAGACCCGGTGCGTGTTTTTGTTTTGTTTGTGCGTCACCTTGTCTCATATGTGTATTGCTATTTGTGTGTCCATACATATATACATATATATGTACAGATATAAATGTACAAAGATGTAGAACCCAACTGTGTCGCCTCTATACTTGCTTGCTACCTACACACACTGCCGCCCCCCCCACACAAGCACTCTCTCACACACATGCACACACACAAACTTCAGGACACGATTCTGCGGTCATTCTTGCCAATTGTAATAGGGTCAACATACAAGGTTCAACCCGGAGACACATTAGCACGCATCGCTGCACGGCTACGGACAACAGTGAAGAAGATTCTTGAAGTGAATCCTGATATGCATTCGCCAGAAATTGAGCCCAATCAGGTGTGTACATTGCTGCTATACCGTCAGCGCATCTGTCGAAGTTGTCGAGTATATGTATGGTGCGGCAACGATAGGTTTCTATATATGTATATATACATATATGTATATATATCTCTCTCCCAATTATCAATCCTCTTTTTCTGAAAAGTCCTATTTTTTGTAGGCCGATTCAAAATAAAATAAATCATGTATGGCCTACGAATATCAGCCACCCTATCGTATATTGTGTATGTTTTCGTTCGCAACTTTGTTGACGTCCGCATCAAATTAAAGTGTCTTGTTTTGTTTCTGCCTTGCTATTAAGTTTTCTCTTTCTGCGTCATGCATGCTTTCTTCGGAAGAGATACGTACTTGTACGTCTTGTCAGTGCAGTATGCTCTGTTAGGTAGGTTCATAAACGAAGAGATACATACTTGTACGTCTTGTCAGTGCAGTATGCTCTCTTAGGTAGGTTCATAAACTAGTGAGCATTAGTACTTGCGACTAAGATTGACGTGGTGTATGGGTTGTGTGGAGCAGGAGCTGTGTGTGATGCCGTGCACACTAGAGGCATACAAGGATACGCCCTTCAATCCCTACACTGGCGCAGCTGTGAATGGGGTCGGCCCTTCTTTTGTGGAGAAAGTGCCTCGATTGAGCAAGGATCCCTCCTTCGTATCATGAGAAATCAATAAATAACCTTCATCAAGTGTGGGTGGGAAGCCGCAAAAAGACTAAAGCACAAGTTTGTGTGGCGCACTATCAATTTGCTCTGCGTCGGCGTATGATGCGTTACAGCATGGATCTTAATTTTCATTTGCAGAAAGGACTAGTCCGATAGGCACAGAAAAGAACACACCACAGCGCCTCCACTAGCACAGATCAAAGCACACGACGAGCATGCACACAATACGCTCATACATGTACCAACGCACCTTGACCACGCTCATACACGACACACAAAATTCTCATTTAATTTTACTTGATTAACAAACTTGGATTGATCGCAAAATCTTCACACTTCTAATTTCAAAAAATTCATAACTTTACAGCCGCATCACTGCTATTCTCGAGCGTGGCGGTCGTGCAGTAGACACCTTGCTCCTCACCCCCTCGCCGCCATCCTGCTGATGTCTCTCCACTTCCCCCAGCCCTGCAACAGTGACCTCATGAAACATGTTGCGAGTCTGACTGATTGGAGACAGTGGCATCTTTGAACTCAGATCTCCCACTGCACGGTGTCCCGGCATGCACTGGCGAGGGACTGAGCTCTGTCGTCCTTGCGACCACATGATACGTCTACACAGATCCTGATCCAAAACCGCTGTTACCATGATGCCAAGGATGGCGTGTGGGGCAAATTGCTCGTAGCCAACATCGAGATGCCGTTCAAGCGTGTCGTAATCCCAACCTGCAGCCAACTGCTCGACAGGCACAGCACTTCGCATGTTACTGGTCTTTGTGCTGCCTGCAGGTCTAGGACTGTCTCCCTGTCGAGAACTAAGTGCACTGCCGCCAAACTTGCCAGGAGGAAGATGGGAATGTCGAATGGCGTACTTGTGCTTGTGGCTGGGGATGGGCGAGTGCGTCGAGTGTATGTCGTCCGTGCTTTCCATCTTGGTGTCGGGAGGTGGAGATGACAACGATGCCGTCTCTGATGTGCAAAAATCATGTTCGTGCGACCTCTTGCAAAATGTGCATGGTTTCGACACAGATTCTTTGCACTTGGGTGATGCCTTTTTGGCGTTTTCTACACTGCACATGCTTGTTTTCGCACTCTCATTTTGAGGAGAAGGAAGTTCATGAGCGCGCTTCAGGGGGTCAGCAGTGTTGCGAAATTGAGAGTCAGCGTACTTTTCACTGTCAGGGCGTAATTGAATATGTGCTTTGACTTTTTCTATTATTCGTTTCTGATTTTGTTTGGCGCGGTCGCTTGCTTCGCGGTAGTGCTCGTTGTAGAGCAAGAGCCCTTTGCCATTAGACACAAGCTGGTCGTTCCACTGGAAGAGCCGGGCAAATTGGAACTCTCCAATTTCTGGTTCGCGTGTACCATATTTGAGCTGTACGTCCCTACATAGCGCAAAGATTGATTCCACATCCACGCCAAGGATGCGCAGATTCTTGAGGCCAATATCTAATTCGGAAATGCTTACTACCTGTCGCCGGTCGAGATCGAACCAGGCAAAAGCCTCTGCAACGTTTGCAAAGACGCTGCGTGAAAGCTCGTCTCGAATGTATCCAAGCGCCTCATACCCCACAACAGCTTCGGCCTGTCGTGTGCCCTGCGCCAGTGCATTTGTCTCGAGTCGTTGACGTTGATTAGGCGGAAATAGTCGAGTATATTCTGGAGACGGCACAGCAGTAGTTGCCGAAAACGGCCGCTGCCCAGATATTGGCCGACCAGAAACTGGTCTGCCGATATCAGATCTCGACGAACCTGGTCGCACCCTCTTGGCCAGTGGTGAAACATACTGACCCTGTGCCAACGGGGGCGGTTGGCGCGGATTTTCTGGTGCAGACCACGGCAGCACAGCACGTGATGATTGTGCTGTTTGGATGCTGCCAAAGCTCCACGTCGCATGCTTTTTCCAGCCATTGTCATAACGATACTTGAGTGAGCAATCGTTGGTAGCAGCATCAGCCTCGTCTTTGAGCGTCTCTTGATGTATCATATCCTGCCAAACCCGCCAACACGTCTCGACAAAACTGTGCAAGATCAAGAGCCTCAGCGCCACTGTATCATAGCTCCCAGATCCCAATGCCTGCGATGCCCTACCACCTCGCCCGAGACCGCTCGTTACTTCGTAAGATGCAGACACGAGTGTTTGAAGAGGTGTGCCGAATCCGCAGCGTGACATACAGTCGTGATTGATGGGATTCTGCCCATGCCTTTCTAAAACCCAAGAAAACGCTTCCTCACGCACGAACATCTGTGCCTGTGCCCCCACTCCGTGCGACTTGGCAGCATCCTCGACAAACCTATTTTGTACCTGCCACACATATTTCAGATGTTAACACTCATCAGGTTTCACTGTAGTTTGAATCACATTAGTGTGGTGCAAGCTGTATGCATTGTGAAGGGTCTCACCTGGAGCCAAACATCTTCGCCCATCATGTTGACAAACCCGACAAAACACCTGAGCCGTGGTTTCTCAACAAACGTGCGCGAAAACGACTTCAATTCATCGGTAGTAAGCCCAAAACCGGCACTAAACTTCGAAATAAGCCGCCATGCAAGCTCAGACGGTGCAGCTAATCGATGTGAAGCTAATCGATGCTCACTTTGATGTTTGCCTTGGAGAAAACCGTCAATAGACGGCGAGGCAGCAGCTTTCCGATACCGAGAGCCCCCTGGACTTCGCGCAGCTTCTTGGTTTGTCCACGTTGTCTCAAACAAGATTCCTAGCTCGTTTTGCTCGCCGTCATCGTTGTCGTCGGCAATCACACCCACCTCTCTATCCATTGCATCAAATCCCTGAAAACGGACGGGAGAAGAGGGTCGAGATCCTCCCAAATCTTGATGAGACCCCGGACGAGACATCACCTTAGGCTTTTCGAGAGAAGACGATCGTGACCAGGCACTTGCTGGTCGTTTCTCCAATGAGGCAGTCCTGCTCAACAACGGTGTGTGATTTGTGCTCAAAGCTGCAAAAGAGGGTGTGTTGCTTCCATTCAAGTCTTCCCCCTCATGTCTCGCCTGTTTGTCGGGCCAAATTTCATTCAATTCTTCCTTCTCACTTCTGTTTTCTTTGGCTGGCGAGATTTCCGGTGAGATTTGCATCAAAGTGGGTCTGTTGTGTTCACTCAAGTCTTCCCTTACACTTCTGTCTTGTTTGTCCGGCGAGGTTTGCACGGCCGATGTTTTGCTTGATTCACACTTTTGCTCGATGAACCCTACAGCGACCTCCACACTATGCACCTCGGTTGCTGCTGGTTCCTTAGGTGCATCTATGGCAGCGCTAGACAGCTGTTTTCCAGGATCCATACATTCCGATTTCACAGAAAGGTCTTGTAACTGTTGATCTGTTGTGTCATGCACAGTTTGAGCTTGTCCGCTCTCCTCAGATTTGGTGGGCGATTGGCTGATCTCTTCTTTTGTTCCATCCATGGCAGTCGGATCACTGCTACCGGCTGGCTTGCTAGCTTCGCTCAAATCATATTTTGAATCGATCGACGATTTGACCAAAAATTCTGCACGATCTAAGGCCTCTATATTCTTGACAATGTCATTGCAGAGAATTGCCAGCACTTGTGCAGCAGCAGCTGTCACCACTGCCACGAGCATCCTGTCCTCGTTTCCAGGGTGTCCTGTTTCATGTGCAGAAACTACACTTCTGACGGTGGTTCGATCTCCTGTGCCGGTTGGTGTTGTTGTGGTAGCTGTGGTGGTAGTTGTTGTGAGAGTTGTCGCTGCTGCTGGAGGGGCACTTGTCCTTGGGGGGCGGACAATGTCATGATCAGGGAACATGCGTCTGTTGAGAACCATTTCAACAGGAGGTGTTGGCAATGCATTTTCAACTACATTGTTGACATCGTTCCCGAAATTGCATCCTTGTACAAGGCTTGGTGAGCATTGAAGATCATCGATACTGCAATCCATTGTATTGTATGCGCTGACTCTTCCTGCTGAAGCATGCGATGCGACACTGCGCGGCAGCGGACGGAGACGCATTGACCTTGGTGATAGACCAAACATATTTGCACGTTGAGTTGGCTTGGGATAGTATGGCGAGCCTGGTCGATCTGATAGCCCATTCAGGGTATATTCGCTCATGACGGCTACTTTGTATCCCAAGTTATTATTGTGCAGTTCTGGGAGCGTTTGAGAAATCGCTTCCGGGAGATATATATTTGAAGGCTCTTGCTGTTTAGCGGCACTGTTTGTTGCCCAGCGAGACACATTGGTCGACCATTCTGGACTGGTATACCCAGTAATATGTGGCCGGGCAGAGCGAACGAGTTGGTAGTTGCTATGTAGCAACGATTCGTCTAGTAGCGGTGGATTTGGATCAGCCGCCGTTTGCAAGTCGTGCTCAACTGCCGACGACCGTCTGCAATACCAATTCGCTCATATTTCAGAATTCACAGACGATTACTGTCTGCGGTATCAAGAGAAGCAAAATCAAGCACAGACACAAAATGTAGCATTGCAAACATGATCTGGACATGCCTCACCTCATATATGGAGTAGTAGATATAGGCGCATTGTCTGGCTTGACTTGCACACAAAGCTTGCCTGCTGCGCTCATCAGCTCACGCATTTGCATGTCACCTATTACGTCTGCAGTGTCCACCTCCACCGTCGCAGTCGATTCCCCTAGTAAGAGTGCAACCAATGCATTCGGACTGGCACACGATGAATCTACATCTGTACCACCCACGTCGTCAGCAGGCACAGACTCCCCGAGCAGCATTGCAATTGCAGCATTTAAATCATCCTCGCTGAACCCATTACAATCCCCTTCCTCTTCCGACAGAAAAATTCCTAAATCGTCGGACGTGCCCAGAATGCCATATTGCACATCTTCAGGCATCTTTTCACCGTTTTGCAACTTTTGCAGCACTCCCCGCGCGCCATCTGTTTCCGTGTGTGTGTGCACGTGCAAGTGCATGTGTGGGTGAGTGTCTGTCTGTGTGTGCGTGAGAGAGAGAGCAAGTGTGTATGTGGGTGGGTGGACAAGTCGTATACACACAGACATGCATACGCAAACAACGACTGCCGCACCTCTCTCTGTTTCTGCCTCGGATTCTTTCAAGTCCGCAGTGTGGGCAGTGAGTGTTGATTGCAGGCTCTGTAGGGTATCTGGTAGGGATGATGCAGGCGAGGCAGACACAGACGCCAATCCATCTTCCGCCAACTTGACTCGCAGCCCTCCCTGTGCCCCCCCCTGCCATATTTCATGTTACACACTCCCTAACTCCAGGATATTGTGTGCGTCAGATTTCCAGCAAATCAGACATGCAAGTGCGCTTGTTTTGGAATCTAGACCTGCCCAATTCTAATCTAACCCGACATGCAAAGTCATTTTTTTTTGAAATCCTGACACGTTCCATTTGCCCAACCCGACATGAACGTTCCCGTTTTTTGCAATCCTACACACCCAATTTCCAGCACATCAGACTTGCATTTTCGCCTTTGTTGGAATCCGTACGTGCCCAATTTCCATCAAACCCGGCATGCAATTTTGCTTTTTTTTTCGCGCCAGGCCGGCGCGAAACAAAAAGCAAAAAAAGGAAATTGCGCACAGATTCTGGTGGATTTCGAGTGGCACGCGGCGGCTCCGGGGCTAAAGCCCCTGCGCTTGCCGCGCGCCCGAATGCGTCAGGGATGTGAGCGTGTGCGTGTGTGTGAGAGAAAAACAGGCGAGAGAGAGAGAAGGCCCCACTTGCAGAGCATGTCGACGTGGGGCGGAGCCGGGCCGCATGCCTGACACCTCAGAGCAAGCGCTGTCTTGGGACCCATGAGTCGTGTGGGCCGTGACAGGCCTCTGCCGAGATCCCAATGGTGTGTTTCTTCGGGTTGGATTAGGTGAATATGGCAAGGGTGGCAGACCACTGCCTCCTATTAGCCGCACACCACCAGCAGACACGGGTCGCATTTTTTGCACCTTCCCTTTCGATTCCCAGTGCGTGGGACCCAAAGTACCGCTTGGAGTGCCTGAGCCGTCAGAGTTGTCAGCAATGCTGACAGTGCGTGTGGTACTTGCTAATGGTGGGATTGGAGATCTGCCAGTAAATTCAAGTCCGACAAAGGGGCTGGGGCTTCGACTCGCAATCACATGTTTGGCCAGCTGAGTGGCATTCACTGACATACTCCAAGCAAGATCTTGTGCCTCAGTACATGCACCCTTAGCAAACATGACTGCCACTTCCACTTTTTGCTTGGTAGCAGCAATAGTCGACAAAGGCTTGTTTGGCCTCCTATGCACTTCACCTTTCTCAGCCTGTGCAGGAATTAACTTGTTCTGCCCATCGGGATGTAGCTCTGTTACGTAAACGAGTCCATGCATCTGGCCATGCTCCCACTGCCCAGAATATGACATCTCAGGGCTGACAGCAAACTCACCGTAGCCATGACGAGCATTGTTTTTGAACCCACCAACATAAAACGAACCGTTTGGGTATTTTTCGAGACCAAACCCGTTTGATTGATCCTCGTTCCACTCCCCCGAGTACTTTGAGCCGTCCACCCACGTCAAAACGCCCTTCCCACAGCGCTTCCCCCCGATGGTTTGTCCGATAAATGCTTTGCGCCCCTGCTGATCCTGCAGTTCGTAGGTAATGTATACGCAATGTGGCTCATCAAGAGGCCTGGCGTGTGCGGCAAACTGCCCTTGCTCTCGTGCACGTACCATTTCTCGTTGCTGTTCCTTCTCTCTCTGCCGCTTCCAATATTCCCTACTTTCCTTCGAGCACGTTGGGTCGCCGATCCCCACTTCTGACATCAAAACATTGCTCATTTTGCTAATTTCATTCGTTTGACCTCCCATATCCCACTTTCTTCTACCGTCACTTCCATTTTGCGATTCTTCCACTGGCGTCACCTGGCTCACGTCCGGCCGCTTATCTGCACTGACGCTGTGCCCACTGGTTTGTTCGTACTTCTGAAAATCGTGTTTTGTCTTATCATTCAGCACCTGGCGGGCCTTCCGTTGCACTTCCTCGCTGGGTTGCTCATTTTGAGAGACCATGACTGTGCTCATATCGTTTCGCCTCTTTTCAAATACTCTTCTTCCCTCAAGCCAGTTTGGGCTTACTGCCAGGTCGAGAAGAGAAGTTTGCTTTTCCTCTTCTTCCCCTTCCCTTTGTCCCTCCCGACTTTCCAGCCGGACTAAAGCGGATGAAGCTCGGCTCGAAGCCCGTCTCTCAAAATCATCATCCAAGGTGTCGAAATCACTCAAAACTTTCTGCACAGCAGCTTGAACCATGAAAATCGTGTCTCTCATTTTCGACTCCTCCCGCTGGTCTAAGAAGCGGCGATTGATCTTGCGCTGCTCCAGTTTGCGGTGTCGTTCGTCCATTTCCTTCTGCAGCCAAGCCACGTTTGCATCGAGATCTGGCAGATGGGGAGGGGGCTCATCCTTTGTTCTTTTCCGAGCCCTCGTCTCTTCCCTGTTCTGCTCAACACCGCTCTCCGCTCCTCCGCTCGATACTCCAGACACAACACACTCTGTGTCACCAAGCACTCTTCTCCTGGAAGATGACCGCGATGGGGCAGCCAGGACGGTGGGCATGAACTCAGCTGAGTTGTTCGGGCTGTGCACTCCAAGAGGGGAAGAAGGCGAGAAGGCTTTCGAAAACGCTGCACGCTGCAGTTCCGTGCTGTCATACTGCAACAATGACCAGAAACCGTTTGCATCGACAGGCGTGTTTGTGTGTGTGTGTTGTGAGTGCTGGCGTCAGATGTTGATTCCAGGCGGATGCAATACATATGGAGTTGAGACAACACAAACGCACTTACGTTGACGGTGTATGCCGACAACTTTATGCCGTAGATAGCCATCCACATGTTAATGCTCATTTCGGCCTTGCACAAGTCTGCGGCTCGCTCGCTTCCTTCCGGCCCACAAATGGCAGCCGCATGAAAGTCTGAGCAATCACCAACGGCAGCTGGGGCGCTCTGATCATCCATGTCCATCCACCGCAATGGTGCCGGCGATGCCACACGGGCAGGATGACCCTTACCAGCTCAAGATGCGAGTTCACGGTGACCGTTGGGAAACTAGGGAATTTCCAACTGCCAATGTCTTTGTTGCGGTGGTAAATGCATGTGCACATGCAGGTACAAACACTTTACACACGTACATGCATGTGCATGTTTGTGCTGGTATATGCATGTGCCCATGCATGTGTAAGCACTTACACACGTTCATGCATATTATGTACGTACGTCATTGTTTGTGGGTCTGCTGCGCCCTTCACTCCCACTCTCAACTAATTCGGTTCATGTGAACTTCATGTGAACGTCACAGAATGGGTCGTAATCTCACAGAAGTGTGCTGTGCTGAAAGCAAGTCGATGGCCGAATTTTCGCCTCCCGGGATCTCACTGCTTCAAGGTGCGTGTCCGACGGCGCTCGAGGAGGACTTCGTGTCGCACTCTTTCCGGTACCGAGGTGTTGAGGAACAGGCAGATGCTGCCTCAGGTACACAGTATATAGTGTTTATGCTGAACAAAGACAGCGACACACCACACACTCTCGACACGCCTGAACCCTTTCGAATCCTGAAAACGTCTCTCCGCGCGCAGTATCCTTCTCTTCTTCGCTGTATCGAGAATATTCAAAATCGCCGGCAGACGAGCTGGCAACACGCTTGGTCGGCAAATTCAGCACTGGATTTACTCTTGATGAGCAGGTCTCCTGTCACGCACACGTGCACGCACTCGCCCCCGCCCCCCCCAAAATATGCTACTATTTTCTCAGCAAATCCCACGAACGTCTGGGAAATATTCTTGTGTTGCAAAGTTTGATAATGCGTGCGAACACCATCAACATTCATCTGTGTTTTGTCGATCACTTTAGTCGCAGTCGTAATATTTCATAATGAGTTTCAGAGACGAGTTTCAGAGACATGTATTCTGCATGGGAATATTGATTTCGAGCTTCAGAAATGAGCAGGAGACAAACCAAAATTTGGCGTAGTGTACCACGATGATTTTTCCTCTATACACACACACGCACACACACACAAACACACACACACATACACAACCAATTTCACACTCTCACTCACACTCACACTCACACTCACACTCACACAAGTGCGCGCGCGCACACACATACATACAGCAAACATGACGTCATTCTTGCCTCATCGTTTTCACATCTCACTACTGCTACGCATTTTCATATTCATGTATGTAGGAGCGTGTTCTCTTCTCACAAACACTGGGACAAGGCGACAAGTTGAGCTGTTTTACATCCTTTTTCAGCTCGATGAGTGCGCCACACTACCTCCGTGTCAAATCTTCTTTTCTTGCAGCGTCCGAACAGCACTTGGGCTGCGGGCTTGCTTCTCATTTTGTGCGCGAACAGGTTTCACTTT
>Ga0105055_10011243_pt1 | contig 11071 bp, 5 predicted proteins | sample BON03_FD_78090 | JGI IMG/M metagenome (GOLD analysis project Ga0105055, IMG submission 78090) | Freshwater microbial communities from Lake Bonney liftoff mats and glacier meltwater in Antarctica - BON-03 | ecosystem: Environmental > Aquatic > Freshwater > Ice > Glacier meltwater | place: Lake... | reverse complement strand
TACAAAATAAGGACGCATCTGAAGACGACGATGGCGGACGCAGCAAGTAGGAGAAGGTGCGGGCGAATGACGCTTACAACGATGGCGGCCGATGATTTCCGGACATACATTTGGTCCTCGAAGGTTCTTCTTTTCCTCCTCCTGGTCACGCCGGCCCAGCCTACGCGTAAGAACCATCGACGTGCTGACGTGCTTATGCTCGCCCCACCGCATGCAGCTGAGCGACACCCGCGTATTGGCATGCCCGCGTAATTTTTCATGTTCTGTTATGTCCCCATGTCAAGCCACACTCAATTTTGAAATGATGTGTTTTGCAAATCTGCAGCGCTGCAGTGGGAGCAGATAAGACCTGTCGGAGATTCTCCATCAGCACGTTATTTGCATGCAGCTGTCACCCTGGACTCGCAGCAGGGGATGTTCTACATCTTTGGCGGGTGAGTTCAAGTCCGACCCCTGTCGCGCGTGGCGGCTCCGGGGCTGAAGCCCCTCCGCTTGCCGCGCGCGCAAAAAAGTGACTGCTGGAGCCTTCATATACCCTGGTTTGTGAAGAGCAGTAAGGGAGTAACGGGCAGCGCCAACAGCTGATTTTGAACAGAAGATATTGAAGTCCTCATATGTCTCCTCGCCAAACGCATGGCATTCTGCTTGGTGTTTAAGAAATAGGGGCAGACGTGGGAGCACGCGAATTGCTATTGTCAAGCAATTTCTGTTTTGTGGTTTCTGCTCTTGAGTCTTCACAATACAGAAAATATGCCGCAGGATCATCAGGGGTATAAATGACAAAACCCCCCTCCCTGCACTTTATTTTGGAACAATGCCTCCTTTGGTGCATTTAGCCTCATCAGATGCCATCCCTGAGTACCGCCCCATTTGGCTGGTGCCTACCACCACATGACCCCAAAAAGAGAAACAGATAAATACTCTTAGACAGCGAATGTTTGTTCAAACACCAGTCTTCAAACACCAGAAATTTTGCAAGTAGGGGCGTGCGGTGGCGAGAGGCTTTACCCCCCATGCCACCGCGCGCCTCACAAAATCAGTCACGACCCAGGGTGCGCGGTGGCCCTCCGCCCCAACCTTACGCTGCGCGCCCTAGCCATCTACCACTGTGGCAGTGTGTAGTACTGACCCTGTATGGCAACAACAGGCATGGATTCAGTGGAGTTCCCCTGAATAGTGGCATGATGGAGGTGTGGATGCTTGACTCTCCTGCAAAGGTCACCAGCTCACACCCTGCTGCTGGCCCACTGTTGTCAAGTATGTACAGTTGCACGTGCACGTAACCGCCTTTCAGCACCTGGCTTCCTTGACCAAGCAAATCCTGAACTTGAACAAGCAAGCTTCACCCGACGACACCTGTTGTTATTGGGCACACGGCGGCAAGGCGCGCCACGCCGAAGCTGCTGCGCGCCATCAGGGTAGACTCCCGGTATCTAGTATATACCTGGATTAACCCCGGATAAACCCATGGATAAAGTGAATTTTCCTCGGTATTATCAGAGGAGATAAACTCCCGGCACTCCCCATTTTTTTCCGTATGCGTGTAGACATGCCCTGATGGCGCGCAGCAACTTGGGCGTTGTGCGCCTCACCGCCGCGCGCCCCTCTGGACATATTTCTCACTCTTTTTGTACGTTGCAGGGCTGGGAGTTGGTAGTCTTTGAGGGGACACCAATGACAAATTCGGCCGGTGGTTTTATTTTTGCTGATGAAAATTGCGCGGCTGTCACCATCAACACGCAGCTGCCTGCAAATCGAGCTGGACACAGTGCAATCTCGACGGGTTCCGAAGCATTACTGTGTGGTGGCTACACGACAAACCAGATGTCGTGGCCTGGCAATGGTAACGACATGGAGTGTTGGTGGTTTACACCTGCCCCTTATCCGCGGTTTGATTTTCTCAAGCTCAAATCTGGAAGCCCCGTGCCAACAGTGCGTTGGGGCCACGCCATGGCAGAAGATCCGAAACTGGGACACGCGCTCCTTTTTGGAGGCATATCCAAGGGCAGCACGGTTTTGAACGATTGCTGGGTCTTGCAGGTCTCGAATAGTGTAGATCCTTCCGCGCAATACGAGTGGTTGAGTTGCACTCCAACTGCTGCAACGGCGCTCAAGCCTATGCCACGCTATGGGATGGGTGCTGTGTTCCAAGAAAGCTCTCAAAGTTTCTTTTTGTACGGAGGGTTTGCCTGGACTGGCACGAGGTTTGCTTCAATGAGTGATATGTGGGTGCTCGAAGACTTTGCGGATATCTTGAAGGTCAAATGGAGCCAAGTCAACGCGGTGTCAGAGAAACCAACGGCTCGTGGCTTCCACGCTATGTGGCTATCAGGCTACACCATCTTCATCCACGGCGGCCAGGGGACTGGTGGTGTTGGAATTTCCTCAGTAAGATCAGACACTTGGTCTTTTGATGTTTTCACGAAAGTGTGGAAACAGTTTGGGACTTCAGATGCGTCTCCAGCGGCCAGCTCGCTTGCTGTGGCCCCTCTGTCTAGCACTGTAGCAGTGGCCTTTGGTGGCTTAGGATCAGACAATTCTCCAACCACAGATTGTGTTTACTTCGACGCCAAGAGCGGGTGGACCAAAGCCGATCCGGCAGGGGCCCGGCCTCCACGAAGTGCGGGTCATTCTGCGCTCTACGACAACGACTCATTTCAGATGCTTGTCTCATTTGGTGTTGCTCTGGGGCCTAGGCTGCTGGACGACGAGTGGACCCTGGACTTGAACACCTTGGTCTGGATTTGCAACGTGGGCTCGTCGCGCGAATGCAAGGCTGAGCAGACGCTGCGCGGTGTTGCCCCTCCGCCAACTCGCGCTCGTCCCAGTAAGCGCGCATTTGCAGCATCACACAGGGTGGGCGTGTACACGTTTGCGTTTGGCGGCCTGGTGTATCAGCCGAAGACATGTTCTTCTACCCTTACTAAGCAGCTCTTGGTCGGTTCCAGCGAAATGTGGGGTGAGTCTTTTGGCACAGAACTTGTGACAACTTGCTGCGCCTGTGTACTTGGGTGCCTGGGGCGCGCGGCGGCGAGGCGCCGCGCGCCTTTTTTTTCAGGGTAGGTTTACACGCATACGGAAAAAATGGTGGGGAGTACTACGCGGGAGTTTATCGACGGGAGTTACGCTCCCGCGTAGTACTCCCGCGTAGTACTCCCGCGTAGTACTCCCGTCCCGTATAAAGCTCCCGTAGACAAATCTCCCAAACGTTCTTCGTTTTCATTTGGACCTACCCTGATGGCGCGCGGCAGCTCGCCTCGCCGCTGCGCACCCAATCTTTCCTCCGTGTATATGCACGGGCAGGTTTACTAAATTTGGAACACATGCACACTCCCAACCACATCTAATACATGTAAACACACAGCGATGAACATGGCATCACACACGTGGTCCCGGGTGGATGATGTAATATTTCAGTCAGGGATGCCGCAGATCAGACCCGCTGCACGGGCTTTCTCTCAGATGGCCAGCCTGCCTAGTATTGATGTCTTCCTCAACCCCCTAATGATACTAGGAGGGGCCAACATGTCATGCATACTTGATGACCCGCCATGCAAGGTGCCCCAACCTATGAATGACGTGTGGATCTCTGACGGCACTAGCATGCCCACATCGATGACGGACAAAATGTGTGCCCTTGATGGGCTTGACGACATTGTTTCAATAACTCTACCTGACTGGTGCAAACAAGTCAAATTCATGAGCACCATGTGGCTGGATATGTGGATACAACCGCAATCTTTGGGAAACATCAAGACCATTCTCTTAGACGCCTACAATGGCCTCACCCCTGTCTTGCGCTGGTACTTGGAGGGGGAGGAGGGAAAACTGTATGCAGTACTGGCCTTGAGTCCAGGCAAAGCTCAAGTGCAGGTCAAGAAGTGGGGCCCGCTTCCTCCCAACTCGATTGCATTCTGGCACCATTTCTGCTTCACAGTCCGTTTTGCACGATTCTACTCCGCAAGCAGCACAGACCCGAGGGTGAGCATAGCGCAGGCCTTTTTGTTTATTGATGGCAACGCCATCAAGGAATCATCCTCCAATTTCTTGGGCATCGACATTAAGAACAGGCTCTCGCTGTCGAGTGGGCTTTCGAATGTGTATGTCGGTGGGCCGCACCCATCAGTTTCAGCGCCGGGATATAATCTTTTGAAGGGCACCGTCGACAACGTGCGTCTCTGGTGGCCATCCTGTCCTCACAACACAGACCCCTCAAAGTGCAATCCCTTTGCCTTTCTGTATCCCAAGCTCAAGAACGGGCGCAGGAGGCCCACTTCTGGCATCCAAGATGCTGATGTACAAATGCAGCACGTGGCTAGACCTGTCCTTGATGCCATGTTCAGTGGTACTGTAGAGAATGGCGCAGCCAAGGGCCTGCTTGTGTCTGTTAATTTTGATAGTAGTGCAGACGGAAAGGGTGTACTCCAAAACGACGTGGATGCAGCACAGACTGTTCACTTGTGTGAGGAGCCGGAGGCGTGCGAGGGATGCCCAGATCCCAAGTGTATTTTCGAGAATTGTGCAGGTGTGTCAACCCCCCCCCCCAGGGAAACCACTTTCCGAACACACCTACTGTCAGCTACCTGATATATCATATGATTGTGCGCAATGTTCTACAATACGACTGTGTCGAGGCACATGAGTCATACAAACACTGGTAAGATATGTGTGGTGGTAAGATATAATAAACCACTATGAGATATAATAAACCACTATGCGTATCGCTGATTACAACTGTGCATATTGTTTATGTGCGCCACCCCCCACACCCTCCTCCTTCCCCTGTGTGTTGCTGCAGAATTTGATCTCGACTGTGTGGGATCGGGCGCCAACGACGAGCAAACTATCCAGCACTATGCTGAGGTAGGCACATGCCAATGCCGTGATGTCGACAATTGTCCAACGTACGCCCAGAACTGTATGTGTCCGACGGGCCTCTTTCGCATTTGCACGGTGTGCAGCAACAATTTTGGTATTGATAGCACAACTGGCGAGCTCTGTAAGAGGGGGGGGGGGGCTGAGGACTGTATGCAAATTGCATCTTTCAGCTGCCCCCCAGTACTCTGTGAAGAATGGGGTTGCTCATGCTTTGATTCAGTGACGAGGAATGGGACCTTTGGTCAGGCATTTTCAGCCGACAAGAATACAGGAACGGCCACCTGTTGGGTTGATGAAGGAGTGGATCAGTGTGACGTGGGTGACATTTCGGAAGACGAAAGCAAGTGTTGTAGGGAACGAGGCGAGAGCGTGTGCAAACAATGGGACTCAGTGGCGTGCGAAATAAACGAGCAGGATGGTAAGATAACGTGCACTGGCGGCACATGCACGGACTTTGTGGTAAGGCCTGATGATCCTGACGATCCGTATGCGTGCGGGCTTGCCTCTTGCTGCAGTACGCAAGGTTCCAGAAATACTTTCGGTCCTGGAGATTCCAGTGGGGAAAAAGAACCAGCCAGGAATTCTGTCACGTGCTCTGCTGAATATGCCGAGGATGGTACCATCAGTTTGTTGTGCTCGCTCGGATTAAATGCAGACATCTATTTTGCCGGCTCATTTGAAGAATCAACTGCTCCCGGAACGCGACGTCAATCGTTCCCCACGGCCAAATCTGCGCACAAGGCAAAGACTCAGAATAATGCCTCGCATTTCCAGTTCGTGCCAGGCGCTGTGCTGCCGGTGGACCTTGACGACGAGCAAGTACGCACGCTCTCCCAGATTCTGTCTAGTCTGACATCAAAAGCGCCGGAAAATCCAGTGTCAATGCGGCTGAAGCAAGACGCATCACATCAAAAGGGTCGCTTACAGAGTCTCGATAGCCAAAAACAGAACAACATTCGCGACTCACACCGGGGCCCGAGCATGCGCCGATTGCTGCAACATGCGGATTATGACGGTGGCTATACGTTGTTTACGATGAAAGTGTCTTTCCAATATGGCGACAGGATAGAAGAAATGTTCTGGAAATGCAATAACAACTTGCGTCATACACAGGGGGTGCATTCTTGTGATGCTGGTGGGAAGGATGATTACTCAACGTTTACGTTTCAGGACAAGATTATGACGGCTCTCGAGAATGAATTTCCTGACAACTCTTTTCAGCTACAAGCTTTCGAGCCTGTGGAATCGAAAGGAATCTCGGAGGATTATGAAGTGTCTTTTTCTGTGACAGGCCCATTAGCTGCGACGGGCTTGTTCCAGGGGTTTTCAAGCACTGATACGGCAAGGGACCGTGTTGGCACTGTTTCTTGCTGTGGCATCTACGTTGAAGAAGAATTGCACGAGGAGGAAAGGCGACGTTTGTTGCAAAGTGGACGAGATAATACAGAAACTACGGGATTTTCATGTGCAGAGTCGTCCGCTCAGTGTGATCCTGCAGAACACCACCCCAATCTGGTAGGATATATGGAATTTACCCTAGACGAGTCTGACCTCGCATTCACGCCCTTCGTGTGTGGGGACGGCATAGTGCAATCGACCAGTGCGATTGGGGACACGGATGTCGAAGAGACGTGTGACGAAAGCTATGAGTACAATCACGAGTATTCGTCCTGTCATTTTGTCAATACGCACAAGCCCTCCGAATCCCCGTGCAGATGCAATCCACTTAAAGGGTTTGAGCTTGTGGGGGAAACATGCACGTGCAAGCACAGACCCCCTGAAAGAAGCCCAAAACCAAATGCGTTTTCCGCCTCGGAAAGCACGTTGTTGGCGGGTGCCAACAACGTTATTACACTAGTAACCACATTTAATGAGGAAGTGCACATTGGCAATAATTACATGGTTGTTGAAGTCGTAGGGCTTACTGGCAGTCAGACTGCCAACGCTGCAGCACTGCCGATTATCTGTTTGTTGCCATGGACGGATTGCAACGGAAACCTTGGCGTACTTGCGACGCGAAGTGCTTTGGTGTTTGGCGATTCAAACACTGCCTTTGATTGGGGCAAGGGCAGTTGGAACCAAAAAACTGGAACGCTCAAGTTTACTGTTGCCGCAGAAACACTCAGAAACTCAGGCAAAGGCCCCATACAGCTGAAACTACAGATTACACTTCAGAACAGTGCCGTAGCACAAAGTGCTGTCACACCGTATTTGCGCAATTGTGGTCACTGGACCTGGCCAGAGGAGGACGGCTACATGGGATTTACGGAGGAAGATTACAGTGGCATGCCTCTCTTGGCGTCTAACAAAAAGATGTTTAACTCGGGCAGTAATTGTGCTGCTGGATGCTCCCTCACCAAAATGAACAGTGCAAAGGGCAGTGCAGTTGTAGTCGCCACAGTATCCTTCACCACGCCACCTACAGCTCCAATGGAGGTTTCGACACCCGAAGCCATTGTGGGCCGCGGCGTGTCTATGGAAATGAACGTAAACTTGCCACTGCCGAGCATGGCAGTGCCATGCAACAAACCAAGCAGCATAGACACGAATCCAACCTGCTCGACGTTTGCAGGTGCTCACAAGTCGCTGCTCAAGGTAGAGGTAGGCGGGGCGGAGCTAACGGATGGGGTCACACTGAATATTGCACTCGATACTGCTGTGGTGCGAACAAGGGGTGGCTGTCTGACTACTGAATCTAAGACCCTCACCATCTGCTTGCCAGGCTATGTCAGTCTTTACAGATTTAACGACTTGACTGCGACGTGGGAGGGTGACGCAGCGCCTACTGCGACCACTTCCAAGGATGCGATTTACAATAAGGCAGTTGAGAGGCAAGACGTGACATCCTTTTCAACATGGGCTGCGTTGGCCACGTCGCCGTGCTGCGACTACGAGGGCTCAGGTACAGCGTGCGGTGACAAGATGTGCTTGACTGCCAACAATGTGCAAGAGTATGGACAGTCAGTCAGTGTGGCTCTGGGTGGTGGTACCCTGTCAAAAATGCCAGCTGTGGGATTGACAGACCGCCCGGTTTTCACGAGTCAAGACGCAATCCAAGCTTCCGTTTCTTTTGGCGTTGAGGCTAAGACTATGCAATTGCGTGTTGGATGGACTCAGATGTGCCCAGGATCAATGTCTTGTGGTGCCAATGTGGTTGATCTAAGCTGGTATCCATCGCGCTTTGGCCATGTTGTACAGGCTGTCGGTGCTAGCACCCTCATCATTTATGGCGGTATGGGATGCAAAAAATATGAGACTGTGAGGGTCAATAACAAGAACGAATCGCGCTGCAAAGAGCTGATGCTGCTCGATGACTTGTGGGAGTTCAATGCCATCAAGGCCCTGGCTGGCCAAGATCCATTTTCTCAGCTGGAGACAAGCCCGAGGTTGCATGGAATGATGGGCATGACTGCTGCTGTTCTACCCAATGCTGACAATCGCATCCTCATGTTTGGTGGGAGCACAATATTCCACACCAAGACGCTCCTATCGCAGCGCTTGCCTCAACCAGTGGAGGGCATGTTTCAGGTCCGCAATCTTGAGTTCCGAGCCAGCAAAGCAACACGCACAGACCTGTTTCTGTTGGAGATGAGCTCGAATGCCAAGGTCCAAAACAGTACACATGTCATTCTGTTTGGTGGGTTCATTGGCAACTCGTTATCCAGTGCCGTTGTTACGTATGAAATGACGGCGGCATCGCCAGCACTCGGATTAAGCCCTTTGGCAGTTTTATCGCTCCAATCCCCGGAAGCAAGGAGCTATCCGGGCCTATTCAAGCCCGACGAGACGACTCTGTTCATGTATGGGGGCTTCAGCGATGGTGCAGGCCGGTCTGATGCATGGGTCCTCGACATTGTGTCGAATTCGTGGAAACAAATTGCAAGGCAGGACACAACGGATCCGGACCAGCCTTACCCGACCGCCTTCAATGCGTTTAGCAGCTTTTACTTGGGAGGACAGACTGTTTTTGTAACATCGGGAGGTACGTGTTATGTTGTCGTGGCCTAACTTCACTTGATTTGTTTGCGCCGTAGATTTTTGTGTTCTACAAACCATCTGTGTTTGCACTCCATTGAAAGAAGAACCCCAGCCCGTCTTGCCCCTCCTTTTCCTTTCTGTTAGTCCCTTTATGTCCTTTCTTCTTTCCTTTGGGGTTTCCTTTCATTATGCTTCTCCCTTACCAGCTTACTGGACGTTGTCACTAGCACAAAAGACGGTCCAAAATATGGTGCGAGAGAAAATTCTGCAAGTGGAACTCAAAGTTCTGTCTGGGAGAGGAGCGTTTGAGCCTTGTTCCGCGGAAAAATAACGCCATGTTCACACCAACACACAAATGCAGGGCTCCGTGGTGGGTATGCATCGGGCATTTCTTTCACCCAGGGTCCACCCAGCTTGTCGGTGGACCAGGATTTCAAGCTGAGCCAGCACGTTCGATTTAAATTATGGGATCCTATGAATCCAGCCGCGGGCTGGTCCCGCATGCTCCCCAGATACGCAGTAGAGTGCTGTAATATCAACTACGAACCAAACCCCACCAACACTTATTATCAGCTGTGTTTTGATTCCGACTATTGGGGTCCAGAATCCTGTAAACCCGAGGCCCGCGCCATGCACACCATTACGTTTGGCACCTTTGTGGCCGGCAAGCAGTCGCTTCTCGTGTACGGTGGTGTGCAAGAGGAGGGCAAGGCGCTGCAAGATCTGTGGTATATCGATGTTTCGGAGGCGGGAAATGCATTCACGGCTTATCTCCAATTTGAGGGGCTATCCAATAAAGCCACATGGCCAGCAGATACAAGCGTGATGTTCGCCGATCTGAAAACGATTGTCGTACAGATGGTGAGCATGCCAGAAAGCGAAGGTGGGGTACCCTGGACCAAATATGGACGCCCAGGTGGGATTAGCTGGGCGTCGTTGGATTTGTTTGACACGGGGTATGATTCGAAGATGGACAACTTTTATGTCAGACTTCGGTTTGAGCAAGTCAATGGCTTGGCGGATCCTGAGTCAGAAGACACGCTTTCGTATTGGTTTTTTGTCTTCGACCAAACATTAGCACCAACTCTTTGGGTCGCAGCGCGCAACGCAAGTGCGTTGGCGTCAGGTGTCTTTGACAATGCTTCGCTGGAATGCCCCAGCACGGTCGACCCCACATTCCCTTCTTGCTGCAAGAGAAATGATGACATAGAAAGTGATGTCTTAATGCTACACACGCAGTACGACGACCAGGACAGTTGCGATATAGCAGCATCAGATGCCAAGTGCATGCGGGGTGTGTGCATGGGAAGTACAGCAGATACGCAGGGCCTCGTGACCACGGATGAGTTTGGTGACGTCCAGTATTGTTACCGGACAGGAACTGCCATGAGCGCGTGTACAACAACAACAAGCACATTCAACGCAGCGACGGCCGAAGAAATGGCCACTACGGTCACTACCAGCGACTACACGTGCAGTCTTCCGGGCCCACGTCACGGGCACGGTGCCTTGAGCTTTACAGTGTTGGGTAAGATGATTACATATGCCATTTTTGGCGGGGAGGCTAGTGATCTGGTGCCGGCGAGTACTAGTGCTACCAGCATTCTGAGCAACGACTTGCATACACTGCATTTTACTCCAACAACTGTGACGTGGATCAAACTCTGGACCTCGTGCGACGACAGCGGCTACGGGGACGAGCCTTCTTGCCCGCCTAAACGAAGAGACGCTGCGATTTCTATTCTGGGAAACAATGCAGGAAACACTGGCCGTTTCGTTGTGTATGGTGGTATAGGTAAGTTTTTTGTCCTTCTTTTTTTAAGCACCCCTTCGCCTTTTTTTTTGTTCAAGCACTCCTTCGCATGCAATTCTTGGGGTCCGTGCCAAAATCATTACCGTTTGACGTTTTCAGATTTTTCAGAGGTACCTATGTGTTGCAGTGTGTTGCAGTGCGTTGCAGTGCGTTGCAGTGCGTTGCAGTGTGTTGCAGTGAAGTCGAGTCAATGCGCAGAGTTTTTCTCTGTCCACAAAACCTGCGAATCCTTGGCACTACACGCTGCGCATCGCTTTTCCTCTCTCTCTCTCTCTGTCTCTCTCTCTCTCTCTGTCTCTCTCTCTCTCTCTCTCTCTCTCTCTCTCTCTCTCTCTTTCCCTTCCCTCTTCTTCCCCCTCTCTCTCCTCGTCTTTCTCTCCCCCTCTCTTCATCCACATATCT
>Ga0105055_10011242_pt1 | contig 11072 bp, 8 predicted proteins | sample BON03_FD_78090 | JGI IMG/M metagenome (GOLD analysis project Ga0105055, IMG submission 78090) | Freshwater microbial communities from Lake Bonney liftoff mats and glacier meltwater in Antarctica - BON-03 | ecosystem: Environmental > Aquatic > Freshwater > Ice > Glacier meltwater | place: Lake... | reverse complement strand
GATGTGACGACAATCAGCAAATCACAGTCTCTCACTTCGGTGAGCATAAAAGACTGCACCTTGAGAGTTCCAAACAAAACTACTACATTATTTCTTTATGAGCAATAATAAAAGCAATCTTCATTCACTCCTGACTTTTTTTGACTTGTATTGTCACCTGTATTGCCTGTGCTTTTTCCACCAGATCTTCCTGCCGGCAGATTCTAAGAAACACTTCTCGTCGCCACAGCGTGCTCATGTTACTTTCTGTCGTGCCATTCCATAGAAACATCTTTGCTTGAAATAGCCTTGTCTGCTTGAATGTCAGCATCTTCATTTGCAGGTTCTCCTCAATGCACTTTCACTTTGACCAGAAACGTCGCAGCTCCTGCTGTTGTTCTTTTCCAGAGCTCTTCGATTGATTCCTTAACATGTCTGCGTCTGGTGCACCTACTAACGTCGCTTTTCCGACTTCGCCTACCCATCTTTTCACAGCCTTCAGCAGCGCTTGGTTGTCGCACAAATAGGGCATGGGTTTTGTCACAAGGGTGCCACGTAATGCTAAGACAAAGGGCGCTAGTTTCAGACGGTTCGAGCTGGCTTCTTCCTCTTTGCGTCCCACCTTCCTCTGCTGCCGTTTGTTTTCCCCCGCAAATTCACATACCCTGCTCCCATTTCCCTCCCTCTTGGGTTAGATCCATCACCCGCAGTGACTGCCTCGAAAGCCGTAATCTTCTAATCTGTTGATCTCTGTGCCCATCCAGCATTTCTGCTCAATACCTGTCAGTCGTACTTGACATTCGTCCTTTCCGTCCGACGTCCTTGCTGCTGTCAACAACACCCGAATTTGTTTTGTCGTGACAGTGAGATCTTTGTGGACCCAGCATGAAGCGTGATTTTCGCTCACTGCCATTCTCATATTGTCTTGCTCCACCATGACCTGTATCGTACGTTCTGCTCGTGATATGTACTCCTTTTGCTCTCTTTTTGCTCCTGATTTTTCCTTCACCTTTTTCGATTTGATTTCATCATAGTTAGAAAAGATTTCCGCTGAGCTCAAATAGGCAGATTTCCTCAGCCCCTTTTTTGGACTTGCACCACACGACCCAGTCGTGCATCGTGCTCGCCTCTTCGAACTAACTTGCCTTTTCTTGTTTTGACACGCTTTCCCATATCACTGCCGTTGTTCCTTCTTTTCTCTCCCAGAAGAGTAGATTTCCTCAGTCCCGCCGACTGAAAGAAAGAAGGAGCAGACATCGCTACTTCTTCTTCAATTCTCGTGGCACTACTGATCTGCAGCAGTGCTGGTAATGCTGCCCACACTGGTGATCTACATCCAGCTTCCTCCAACTCTTCTGTTCGCTTAGTCTCCTTCCAAATGGCTGTGACCAGTGCCAGCTCTTGGCCTTCTCATTGTCCTGTCCTTTTCAGAAAGTTTCATCTCCCGCTAGTGATGATTGTTTATACTCGTCCAGGGTTCAGGCATGTGGTCAAACGTACCGTCATGATGATTCTCGATTCGTCCACTCGCTCTTCCATACTTGCGACGAGTGTTGGATTCGGTTGAAACCATCTGCTGGAATCTCTTGGTCCAGGATTCTGGACCTTGTGATATTCCATATCACCAAGTGGTGTTTCTTGCTCAGGAATGAGGCAAGAATCGTATGCGGCCGTTGGCATTGAGGACACTTCCCACGCATGTATACATGAACACCGAACCTTTCTTGTCGATTGGGTTGCTGACGATAAGTGAATGATGTGTTGAGTTTCAAGGGTTCAATCTCTTTACTCCATTTACTATGCAGCAGCTTAATTGTCTTTTCGAGTTTGTTGTCACAGCATTTCCGATTTTCATCCAAAATGAAGTCAGCGATAACAGGCACCGAGTGACACGCAAATAGGTGGTCATGTGCACGTTGGCTGCTGTCTAAATCCTCTGATTTCTCCTCGTGCTCTCCCCCGCCTGTCGGTCTCAAGGGAAAGGCTATTTGTTCCAATGTGAGCCACAACCATGTTGACTCGTCCGCCAACTCCGCAATGAAAGCTATTGCTTTGTTAACGTTCTCCATCGTCACAATAGTGTCGCCGCCTTGCTTGTCGTCTAATCTGCCGGCATACCTCGGATCTGCAGTGGTGAAAATCATGCCAATCAGTGGCAGCTGTGGTGTTAGATTCGTCTTGCGGCCCCCTCCTTTGCATGCTGTGCACTTGCCTTCTCGATCCAGGTGCATCTTGCGAATGTCCTTGCTAAGCTCCTTGACGACCCTGCACTGCGTACATTGCTTGCACCACGCTCGGCGTGTCAGCTTCTGCCACCATCCCGCGCTCTCAAACTCTGGATCGTGCTGCCCACCCGGTAAGAGTAGGACAGGTCTGTCCCTTTCGAATTTATGGGTGAGCTGCCAGTCAGAAATATGCTGCTAGGATTCTGCCGGCCTTTTCAGTCGATCTGTACCCGCTTACCTGAGCCTGGAACACCACTATGCCGCCCTCCCCCTTTCCAATCTGTGCGTCTGCCATCCGCTACACGTTTTTACCTTTTTTCGACGAAGCTTGTACCCATCGTGTGCATATTGACCTCTATGTATTCACCGAATGGTCCCCTTCTTGCCGCTCCTTTCCTGACTGGACGACTCCTGTCAAGCTCTGCAGTATTATATTGTATGCTCATCGATTGCCTTCTTCACCAGTTCTTGGGCTTAATCCAGAAAGGGGTTTGCATCCAATATCAAGTGCATCTTGTCAACGATCTGAAATAGCAGGCGGTCGACGTGCGTCGTTTCCTGTTGGCCATCTCGCTTGCTACGTCCAGACTTGATAATATTCGCAAAGACATATTGCGCTATTTCCCGGACTTCTTTTTCCTCGTTTGCACCTACCTTCTATAGCTTTATAATTTTTAGCAAGTCAGCAAGAGAATCCCACACGTTACCTGCAGCCAAGCTTCTGCGGCAAAACTCTACCGGGCTTGCATCTGATTTCCCCTTGCGCTCGGCTTTTGACGTCGTGTCGTCGGACCCCTTGTCGTCTGACGTCTGATTGCCTCTCGTAGCTTGGAACTTCGCGACAGTTTTTTCAGTTCAATCCGCCCTGCCCATGCTGTTGGCGAGCGCCGGCAGCGTTTGGATTTCTTGACACTTGTTTTGCATCTTCTCTCTGTTGATGATTGCTCCAGGCCTTTCCAATCAACTAGATTTAGGTACTCGTGCATAAGAAAGTGGGTGGTGCGGTGGAGTCCTTGCTCATCAGGCACAATTACTTGGACTCTTTGCTCACCATTCGGCTTTGTAGACAAGCTGAGCTGCGGCATCAGGTTCTTTTATGCTTTTGAACTAAAGCCTACGGTTGTCCTTGGTAAATCTTCGACACGTTCGAACCCTGTCATCTTTAAAATCAGCATGCCTTTCGTATGGACCACGTTGCCGTTACCCAGCTCATCTTTCCAGGGACGAGCAGAGAAGTGAGTTTTGGGTCCATTTTTCCTGCCCATGTGACTGACACTTTTTGACTGTGCAATGATTCGCCAATCCTGACCAAAAGACTTTATTGCCACTTTCTATTCCCACAGCTCCATTTCATCCATTTCATCAATCAAGTCAGTAAATGAATTTCAGTGCCACTCTTCCCATGTGCGTGCTAACTGCGCTAGCATATCTTTTTTTACAGCATCTTCATGCCGCATGCATTTTTCAACGTGATGCAGCAAAGCTTGCATGAGTATTCCTGACGGTAGAGGGCACTCATGGCCACCCTCTGCGGTTGGCAAGGTGTAGAGAGAGTTTTGCAGTTGACCATTCTATATGCCATGCGTTTTATACGCTTTTACGCAGATCTTCTGCAGACCCTCCAACTCACTCTGCGACCATTCGATGAGGGCTGCCGAGAACCGGAAGGCGCCGATTCCTTTCTATGCAAAGAGTTCGGCAGGAAGTTCTGGCGTCAGCGGGTGGCTTTTGATTAGATCGCATGGCACGCTCGCTTTTTCACAGACTACCTCTCTTGTGGCTCTCTTGTCACCATTTCCGCAGTAACCTAGGTACAAGCACGCGTCATTGATGTCCAGGGGTTTGAGACGTTCGCCATTTATCCTCAGATCTGGTGCCGGTATGCTTTCCCTTCGCTTTTAGACCTTGTCAATGACGAGCAAGAAAGTTTTCTTCACGTTGATCTCCATGACACACAATGTTGTGAACTTCTGCACCACGTTTAGCAAAGTTTGCGTTCCTTCTGGGGTCTCAGCAAAGATCAAGATGTCGTTGATAAATCCCATGTTATCAAACTGATAAAGATATTGAACAATTGCGGGGACGTGATGCTTCCTTGTGCTACACTTGTATTTCCCTCTGCTCCAAAACCATGGCCCGACAAGCCAGCCTAAGCTAGGACACACCACACACATTAAAAAATGCCATACCACCCAAATAACGATATGAACACATGTTTTCTTTCTTTCTTTCTTTCCCGTGCATCAGATCTCAGTACGAGAGTTGCTTCGTTTCATTGACCCGAGGGTGTCATGCGTTGTTTTATTGACCCAAGGGTGAGAAAGATTAGAAACGAGGCCTCCAGTTGCCTTGGGATCTTCTCCAGAGCTCTCCACTTTTTAGCTCCCCCAGTTCCCCCCCCCGCCATCTTCATGACGGACACAGACTCTTGGGTGATAGATCCTGGATTGTTTTGGTTTGGTTGGTTAAGCCACCACACCTGGTTTAGTTTTTGATTTGGTTGGCGTTGCTTTGTCACAGTTTTATTGACCAAAGGGCGAGGAAGATTAATAACTAGGCCTGAAGTTCGGATCTTCTCCAGAACTCTCCGCTTTTACCACGTCGCTAGCTCCCCCGGTTCCCCTCTCCCCCATCTTCTTGACGGACGCAGAGGTCTTGTATTACAATGTAGGTCCTACGGTAGGATCCAGTGCAATTTGTTTTTGAATCAAGATGGGGTTTGGAATTTCTCGAACGAACGCAGATTCTCATTGGAATCCAGTTTATTTCAAGGCATTTCATTGAATTCGTTGTTGTTGAAATGAAACCAGTCGTCAATAGTAATGTAAACGTGATCTTGAGGCGGCAAACCTGCGGCCAGCGCTCGAATATGTCTGCGGGAAGCAAACGCCAAGCGCTAGCATTGTATTTTGGTATGAGAATGTTCTATTTGTTTCTGGTATCAAAATATAGAGGAGAGTCAGATCTTGGTCTGTGTACATCTTTGGTACTAGCAATGCCACCGCACATTTGCAAATTTTGATAATTTATACGGCCCAACACGTTTTTTAATCGGAAGTCGCCACCCCGCAGGGGCATTCCTTTTGCAAGTTCCGAAGTTGTGCACAGACCTAGAGTTGACTCTCCTTCATATTTTGATATCTGGAACATGTAGCAAATTCGTATGGAAAAATAAAATGGTAGTGCTCGGTCTTTCCTTCCAGCACACATGCTCGAGCGCTGGCCGCATGTTTACCGCGTCAAGATTACGTTTACATTACTACCGAATTATCGTTCGTTTCCACAATAACGAATTCGATGAAATGACTTGTAAACTGGAAACTGTTGAGAATCCGCGTTCGTTTGAGAAAAACCCAACCCCACCTTAAGGGCAATTTGTAGCACCCATAATGATTCAGCCGAGTTGGGCAGTTTAAGAGGACCAAGATTGAGACGTCATATTGTCTAGACCTGGTCGTTTCCGAGGGGATGAGCCAGGTGTCGAGGCGATCGGAGGTCTGCAACAAAATTGGCGCACTCTCAACACCCGGCTTTCTTCTGGCACTTCTGCGAGAACTTTTGCATGTTCCGCGGGTACTCACCGGCGGAAAAGTAGCGGAACAAAAAAGATTTAGTTCAGCGTACCACTTAGCAACCCTTCAAATATTTTGTACTGGTTAATGTACCTCCATTTCCATGGTTCACATCCAGATGTGGACAATAGATTCTAAACTTTAGAGTGATGCACACTCGAGAAATAACCCAAACGAAAAATAGTTTTTGATTGGTCCTTAAATTTGTAGTGGGAATTGTCTTAGGAATTACTTAAAAAGGTTATTAGATTCTTTTCTACCTTAGTGGCGGGCCCTAAACCCTAAACCCTTTGTTAAACCAAAGCAGGTACCAAAACCGAAATGAAAGATATTGTGTATAAGATCTAAAAGAATGGTCGGAAAATCTGTCATCACGTTTCGAACCGAGAATCTCTTTAATTTCGTGTTTCAAGAGGTTCAGGGCCACCCTTCAGAGACGTGTATCCACGGCGCCTGGCGTCATGTACTCGGAGCAAAGTCGTACCAAACGGGGTAGGGGTGCTGCACCTTGGGGCAGTAGGTCGCCGCGCATGGCCGAAGACTTGAGAAGGTCCTCTAACTTTTTACGTTGTCCACATTAAACAACAAGACAAAACAACACCCGGGTTGGGTTTTGTTCGAACGAATGTGCGTATCCAGCGGAATCTAGTTTACAAGCATTACATCGAATTCGTTTTTGTGGAAACTAACCAATTGTTCAATAGTAATTCTCGTCCTGGATAGGGTCTGAGAATGGCCTTAGGCAGGCTGCCTAAGTGGGTCCAAGGAATGCTTCAGGTTCAGGAAATTTCCCACAAATGGTTAAAGTAAAGCTGTTGTGTCAACCTCGCTGCACTGCCAACTCCACTTTCACGCTCCGCTGCCAACTCCACTTTCAACCCCCCTCCCAGGTGTCTGGGAAACTTGACAGCTGCGCCGGATCTTCGTTCTCATTCTTTCTCGCTCCTTTTGCTGAGGTTAATTAATCTAAAAACTCTTAAATTTAAAAAAAAAATCGCCAGCACTTTGCTCTGGAGGCGACGTAGCCCTTGGCAGGTACAATAATGATTGCGCGCTGCGTCCTGCCGCTGCTCTCCTGTACTGGCTGACGCGCAGTGTTGCCATTTCAACAGGTGCCGGGGGCCAAATGACTGCGTGCTACAAGAACCCTAGCGCTTGCTGGGCGCCGGCTGCCCTCCCATGGCGATTAGAGCTCTGCCCTGCACTCTAGCTTGCATTGCTGGGTGTGTGTGTATTTCTGGTGCTGGGCAGCTGGCTGTTGCAGGGCGGGCTCTACGGTCGAGTCTTTTGCGAGGCGATTGTGGCTGTAATGGTCATCGCCGTGGTGCGCGGGAGTGGAAATGCTTCATTTGTATCCCGCATCTTTGCCACATGCTTGCTGCAACCTGTTCTCGTGGTTGCGGGGCCGCTTTTTGGTGTGGCAACAGCCCTGTGTGTGCAAATTATTATTCTTTAAAGATCCATTTGTACACACAGTCTTGGTCGAATGAGTGAAGATTGAAGGCCAAATTGCTATTTTCTATCGATATATATATATTTACAAATATATACATACACATGTATATACATACATATATATACATACATACATATAAACAAATGCATATATACATGCATGTATACATACATGTATATATATACACATATATGTATATATGTATATATGTATATATGTATATATATACATATATGTATAAATATATATACATTTATATGTATATACATAATTGTGTATATGTATAAATACACATATATACACATAAACATATATATACATATGCATATGCATATATATGTGTATACACACACGTATATATATGTATATACATGTATAAATATGTATATATATTCATATGTACATGTGTATACTAGTATACACGCACATATATGTATATATATATGTATACATATATTTATATACACATATATATACATATATATATGTATTTTCGTATGTATGTACATATACGTATGTATATATATATATGTATATATACATGAATATATGCGCACGTATACATATGTATATATATATATATATATGTACATACAAATATATGTGAATACATATATATATGCGCGTACATATATACATGTATACATACACTCGAGTGAGTGTTTAATTGTTTTTGATCACACCCCCCGCCACCCCGAACTTTTGATGGGAATGTGCTCTGTGAACTCACGTATGCCTGGAAAGCCCTGGTTCAGAGCTGCAAGGTTCTCCACTATACATTCCTTGTAAGTGCAATAACATCTGGAATCAAATTTAATTTTGGCTTGTTGCATTTTCTCTGGTCGAACCATTGCGATTTTTGCTGCGATGTTCCCAGTGTTCGCCACCTCCGCCAGACGAGATTTGATATGCGCTGGAAAGCCCCGAAAAACCTACATAATTGGTATACATTTTCAGGTCATGCACAGATGGCAAAGTTGGTTCACTATACCACCAAATACCCCTCCTGTCACGGTGCACAGACCCTAGTAGTAATCAAACGTGATCTTGAGGCGGCCAGCCTGTGGCCAGCACTCGAGTATGGATGTGGAAAACACACATCGAGCGCTAGGTAATCCAAACGTGATCTTGAGGCGGCCAGCCTGTGGCCAGCACTCGAGTATGGATGTGGAAAACACACATCAAGCGCTAGCATTTTATTTTCCCGTACGAATTTGCTATGCGTTCCTCAAATCAAAATGTAGGAAAGAGTGAGATCTAGGTCTGTGCACGACTTTGGTACTTGCACAAAAAACGCGCCAGCACAGTGGTGACTTCCGACGAATTTTACGGCCAAATGTTTAAATCAGAAGCCGTCACTGCGCAGTGGCATTCTCTTTGCAAGTACCAAAGTCAAGTCATGTATGAACCTAGATCTCCTCTATTTTTGACATTAAGGACATATAGCAAATTCGTATAGACAGTCTTAATAGTAAAATGCTAGCCTCGCGCGGCGCTCCGGTGGCCGCGGGCGTCTGCTTCCCGGGCCTCAAGGCAGGGTTGGGTTTTATTTGAAACGAACGTGCAAATTCAGTGGAATCCAGTTTACAAGGCATTTCATCAAGATCGTTGTTGTGGAAACGAAACATATTGTTAGTATTAATTCAAACGTGATCTTGATGCGGCAAACCTGCGGCCAGCGCTCGGGCTTGGCTGCGGGAGGCAAGCGCTGAGCGCTAGCATTTTAATTTTTCCTTGCTATATGTTCCTAATATCGAAATGTAGGGAAAAGTCGGATCTAGGTCTGTGCATGAGTTCGGTACTTGCAAAAAGAATGCCACTGCGCAGTGCCGACTTCTGATTCAAAAACGTGTCTGGCCGCAAGATTCGTTGGAAGTCGGCACTGCGCAGCGGCATTCTCTTTGCAAGTACTAAACTCATGCGGACGGTAGTGTCCGTTGCAATTCTTATTGATTTTTGGTACAAAAATTTGTGCACCAAAAATTTTTCCTCAAACTTTTGTTTTGTGAAATCAAATTTGGTTGTGAAAACAAATTGGGCCCACTCAATCTGTTCGGAAATGAGAGCCTGACGCATTACTGGTAAAGAAAAACAACGGAAAAACAAGGATAACTTTGGGACTGGACATGTTAGGGATCTAACGTTTGAGTTAACTTTGAGAGAAAACAGGCATTTTGGAGATTTGCACTGTTGTGCAGGTGTACAGCCGCGTCTGCTCTCGGCCATGTGCATTAACCTCACGCAGAGACACGACAAAATGTCTAGCGCTCCTTCCCGACATGCGCCCTGCAAAAACACCATTTCTTGGTACAAATGTTCCATTTGCGACTGATTCCCAAAAAATTAAAGGGAATATCATCGGTATTCCCACAAAAAGGCTAGGATTCCCCAAACATTTTTTAATACCAGGGAAGGTCGCAGATCTGACAATAGTAGTGGTAGGCCTCGGTAAACCAACTGAACCGAAATTGAAGGTTGACCTTAGTTTCGGGTTCACAACAGAAGACAAAGGTCAAAAACAATGGAAGCAAAGCGAATAGCCCCGCAGGGCCGCGGGAGGCATAAAGATGCCGCAAAAAAAGATTGACAAGTTTTAGCACATCGTTCAGCGACTTCGCGTAAATTTTTGGTATTTTTCTACATCATTTTATACGCTCAAAAATCTGGGGTTTGTATGAAACATGTTTATCATTGAACGTGGGTTTGTTTGTGTGTGTTGTGGAATAAATGATTACATGATGATAATTGCTTTTATTATCACTCTTGGAGAAATAATGTAGTAATTGCGTTTGGAACTCTGTCGTCTTTTCTTAGCTAGCTTCACATTGTGAGTGTACATGTATACATATGTACAGAAATATGTATTTATCACACATAAACACACAAATTCACACATAGATATACATTTCCACGCATGTGTAGAATACTAGACATGCAATATTCGTCTTGTTTTTAAATAGACAACAATTGCCTCCTTGATGATCTGGAGCACCGTCATCTCTCGCACAACCAGGGGGCTTCGTGCAGGAACACAAGAAGTATTACTGTGTGCGGGTCGAGTGTGGTTCTTTTCGCAGTCACAACTTGACCAGCCACTGAAAACTTTTGTACAAGCGCTCTGCTGGAGCACTTGTCACTGGCATGGAGAGGTACCAACGAGATAGTCTCGACAAGTACAACAACAATTGAGCATGTTCCTTCCACCATTTCAAGGGACTCTCTCCATTGTCCAACAATCCAGCATTATAATCATTTCCCACCATCTCACAATACAGAGCAATTTCCTCTGTGAGTCGGGGAGCCTGCGTCCTGCAGGTGACACGAAGTGTCAATAATAGTATAAACAGGTAAGGAGCACATCACCAACAAGGGAATACACAAGGAGCACACAAAAACAAGCAGAGAGCAGGGTCAATACCTCACCGACGACCTGTCGCTTCACGTTCAGCCCTTCAAACGTGAAAGGCCAAGTTATTTTTTTCAAAAAACGAGTTGAAAAATCTGTTTTGGCGGGAGTCAAATTCTTTTGACTTTCGTTGTTCAGCTTCAAGTCCGCCCCTGTTTCGGTTGCAACCAATGCTTGTCTGCTTGGGTTAGATTTGGCCGAGACCAGGGCGAACCGAGGCCGGGCCCTAGTAAACAGATTGATTTTGACTCGATCCGTACTACATGTAATTTAAATGTTGACGACAATTAGCTTTTTGTATTTTTTAGTCTCACCCTAAATTTGATCGAAAGAAACCTCCCCCCCCCCCCCCCCCCCCCCCCGGGGGGGTTTCCTATTTACTATGTTCCCTGATCAAGAACCCGGAGGAAGAGGACCCCCCTCGAAGCACCTGG
>Ga0105055_10011239_pt1 | contig 11075 bp, 10 predicted proteins | sample BON03_FD_78090 | JGI IMG/M metagenome (GOLD analysis project Ga0105055, IMG submission 78090) | Freshwater microbial communities from Lake Bonney liftoff mats and glacier meltwater in Antarctica - BON-03 | ecosystem: Environmental > Aquatic > Freshwater > Ice > Glacier meltwater | place: Lake... | reverse complement strand
TGCCCCCATGGACAAGACTGTCAATTCTTGCTCAGCTTGCTCAGCTTGCTCAGCTTGCTCAGCTTGCTCAGCTTGCTCAGCTTGCTCAGCTTGCTCAGCTTGCTCAGCTTGCTCAGCTTGCTCAGGCAAGTGTGGCGAGGGCAAGTGTTCAGCCAAGTGTGGCGAGAGCAAATGCGACGGCAAGTGCGGCTCAGAGTCCAAGTGTGGTGGCGAGAAGGTGCTCGGTGACTACACTCCCACCAAGCGCTCCTTGGACTTCCGCATCCCCTCCAATGCTGTCTTAGGCACCACCACCCAGGCGCTTCCAGCCAAGTACGAGGGCACCGTAGGAGTAGCAGTGAATGGCGTTCTTCTCGTTGGTCATCATGTCGATGCGCTCGGTGGCGAGGAGGGCGAGATGACCATGACGTTCGATAATTGCGGAGGTACTTCCTTTACGCTTCCCTCTCCCTCTGCCTCCTTTTTGCTCTCTCCCCAAAGTCAGTTGGGAAAAATGTGTTTTTTGGGAAATGTGTACGTGCTCTTGCTGATTGCGAGTGGCGCACGGCGGCTGCAGGGCTAAAGCCCCTCCGCTGGCCGCGCGCCCGCATGTCTACCTGGCTCTTACCCCCCCCCCTGTCACGGTACGCACAGGTCACGGTGGCAAGGACCACAAGTACCACTACCACGTGCCCCCCCTGTGCCTTCTGGTGTCTCTGGGCGGAGAGGTGCCTAAGCGATCCGACTGGTGGCTGGCCAAGCACCCCGAGGCCCAGTGGCCTAAGGTCACATCAAAGCAGAGCCCAATCATTGGTTGGGCTGTTGATGGTATGGAGCACTCATTTCCTCACTTTCCACTATGCCTCACCAGCACGCGCGCCCTTTCTGTCTGTGTGCGTGTGGCTGTCTGCTTGTCTGTCTGCTTGTCTGTCTTCATATCGACCTGTCTTTCTGCCTCTCTCGCACTCTCTCTCTCACACACACGCACACGCACGCAAGTCACTCTTTCTCACTCGCATGTTCGCGCCATTTCTGTTGCTGTCTCTCTCTCAAGTCTCTCTCACACACAAACTCTACCTGGCGCGCTCTCGCGTGTGTTGTCTTGTGTGTTGTCTTGTGTGTCGTTAGGGTTCCCGATATTCGGGCCGTACGACCCCGAGACAAAGGAGATGCATGTCTCACAGGGTGCGGGGTGCTCGTCAAAGCTCGACGAGTGCAATGGCAAACTTCTATCCAACGGCCAGGTGCCTACACAAGACACGCATATCATACATGTGCATGCGCGATAGGCAACGACTCCTCGCTCCCACATATTGCTTGCTATCACACGTCTCATGCTCTCACACCCTGCCTTACCCTTATCGCCCGTCGTCTCTTGATGCCAACCTCTTACATATTCAGCTCTCTTTCTCTCTCACACACACACACATACACTCCCTCGCACACACACACACACGCACACACGTGCGTGCCTATGCACACACGCAATTTACCCACACACCCACTCACCCGCTCACCCACACACTCGCTTGCTTTCTCTCTCCCTCCCTCCCTCTCTCTTGTTTAACCCCTCTCATTCCCACACATGCACACACACACACACACACACACACACACACACACAGTATGCCTACTTTATCACAGCGACATACCCGTACGTGCCAAAGTGCCTCAAGGGCTCACGTCTAGGCACCTTTTCAGAGGGTGCTGCTGACGACACCTACGCCAACAAGTGTGTCATGACTGGTTATGCGCCGATGAACAAGAAAACCACTTCCCTTTGTGAAACCCTGCCCCAGGTGTGCACTTGTATATGCCTTTGCGTGTGCTTGTGGGTACATGTATCTATTGCACTAGGCTTGCAAAGACAAGTGGCCTGTGTGCGCACGTGACGTTGCTTCTCTGAGTTTCCGTCTCTCTCGCTCTCCCCGCTCGTCGCTCTCACCGCATCCTCTCCCACTCCATCGTCTGACCTCTCGCTATTCGATACGAAGCTAACAGTCACACCTCTCTCTTGTCTCTCGCAATGGCACACGCAGTCGCTGTACCTCCCCATGGTCGAGTCAGCCAAGTGGACCGCTACTACTGTGTTGGCAGGCGTGCTGAACCTGCTGCTGGTTGCGAGTGTGGCGGTGGTAGGCAACCCAAGCAAGATCGCCTCGGCATTGGGCGTCCCAACTTCCAAGACTCTGCCGCTCACTGGCGTGCAAAATGCCTGCATGACGCTGTTTTGGAGCATCATCCTCATGGGACTTACGCGTGCCATGTTTCTGTTAGTAGATCCGTATCACATGCGGGATCTCTATCCTAACATCCTTTCTGAGCTGGTACCTTGTGCCTTTTTCTTGTTTCGTCTTGTTGCGTCTTGTGCTTGCACCTTGTTGCTGCGTCTTGTTCTGTGTGCGCCTGCACTCCCTTGTTCTGCCTCTTGGTCTGTTGCTTCTTTTCATACTGTATCCACCCATGTCATACTGTATCCACCCATGCTATTGACAGGCACACGCAAATGTGCATACACACACCTACACATCGACCCACACACGCACACACACACGCACACACACACACGTACACGTACACGTACACGTACACGTACACGTACGCACACTCACTATCTCGCGTGCACACACACTCACAGCTGTACGGAGTGCTGTACCCCCTGGTGAACCTAGCAGCGGTGGCGATGATGTACCTGATCTCGCCTCTGCCCTCGTACCCCAAGGTCTACATGGCAGCGCTTGCTATCGTCTTCGCCCAGTTCCTCGTTCAGGCCATTATGGTCAGTGCCACATTCACATGCGCGCGCGCACACACACACACACACACACGAACGCACACAAAAAAAGGGAGCGTGAAACGAAATAGTGACATGACAAGGGGCTTGTATTGACATGGAGGCATGGTGTGTGGACACAGGATGGACTGCGAGCGTATGGAAAACAGCCCTCGTGGCATTGGATCTGTCAGATCTTTTACACAGTGTGGGGCATATTGGTGTTGCTATCTGCGCTATACTACACCATTCAACAAAGGCGATGGGCCTTCGCTTCTGCCGCTCTACTGTCATTCGTGCTGGTCATGAACTCAGTGATACTGCTCTCAGTCTTCATTGGCGGTCCCAACGATGCCTCCTACTTTGGCATGCTCACCTGGCTGCGTCTACTGGAGGTGGCTGTCGGCTACTCCTACATGTGGGGGCTGTCCGACTACCTCCGCTTCCCGCCTGCTCTTCCTGCTTCAAACACCCTCAAGCCGCCCCCGTCCCCCCCCCCGGCGAAGGAGCTAGAGGAGGGCTTCAAGACAGGCTCCGACACAGTATTTGTATCTGTGCACGACGTGGCACCCCCCCAGGTGCAATATGGCACGGCGTAGGCGAGTAGGATAGTAGAGGTGTGTGTGGAGAGTAGAGATGCATGGCACTCAGCCATTTGGGCATCTACATGACACACAGTCACAACAACGTTTCTTGTACATATAGCTATCTATCCATACATGAGCCATGCTAGCTCATCTCTTTCGACAAATGTCAATGCATTTGCGTCAGCAGTAGGCCTCGTGATTTACGTCTTTTTTGATTTGGAACACTGACTGAGTACCTACCCACGTGCTCATTCAACTCATCTTTAAATCGTTTCCCCGCATATCCCTACTGCCTGTACTATAAACTAGGCGTGGCTGCCCTTTCCGTGTTCCTGATTCTTTAGTAAAAACGATTTGCCAATAATATCTGCTGTTTGTACTTGATTTCATCTTCGCTCATGTCACGCGTGTTTCAACGGGCCTCTTAAATGAATACAACTTCGCCAACTTGCCTCTGGGCACGCAGGTGATAGTGTGTTTAGTTGTTGCAGGCGATAGTGTCTTGACTTGTTCTTACTGCTCGGCCACAGGCAGTCACGACATGTCGCAACGACCCCTGAAGTCTTCAAGTGACCTCTGACTAATCAATTGGCCACCAGGAGCACTATTCACGATAGCCACATGAATATCCACCAATGACACAATAAGAAAGACCTGGCCAAGGGACCTTGAGAAAAACCTATCTACGACCTTGAGATAGGCCTATCTACATTTGCCCACCCTCGAGGGGAATTTAGGAGACTCGGACACACTCGTGTTTTACGTTTTGGAGAGAAGCAGCAGAGCCTTGGGCTCATTCATCTCGTTCGATACATTGTATTATCTAATTAAAGCTGCACATATTCACATTGTCTTCAACACAGTTTCTCCCTCTTTCTCTATCCTCGTCATCCAGCCCAGCGTTGCCAATCGCATTTGCTTTGGCTGTCTCTCGTGCTATGCATGCATCGATTGTGCATGCACAATCGGCGCATGTAGATATCAGGATGGCTACAATGCTGCCTGCTCTACTTTCGAAATCCAATCATCTATCTTCGTGCAGTATAGTAAGCAAACATACTCGCAGATATGAATATGCATTTCATCTTGACCGTCTTGCCTCATGGCGCACACAGGAGTGCAGTGCCTATTTACAACGAGATCCCTTCTTCTTACTTGTAGATATGAATGCGGATAAAACTTTCACCGATTTGCCCTTGGGCACACAAGTTAGACTGCCTTTACTACTCTTTCAGACGCAAAGGCAATCGTGGGCCCATCGCTGCTACATCCCGCTCGTGCACTACATGCTGGTAAAAGTAGATACGACTATGAGTTTCGCCTATTTGTTCTTTAGCACATATAAAGCAGTGTGACAAACACGCACAAGCGTGTTGGCGCTAGTCCAAATGAATGTCCACCCCTCTCTCTCTCTCTGAGCCCATCTCTCAGGCTATACCACTACTCTCTCTCTCTCTCTCTCCCACTTTCTCACACGCATTCGTTCTCTCTCGCGTGCGGTCTCTCACTCTCTCGCTTTCTCTCTTGCTTTGTCTCTCGCTCTCGATCTCGCTCCTTCTCTCTCCCTCCCTCTCTCTCGCGCTCTCTCTCTCGCTCTTTCTCTCTCGCGCCCCCTCTCACTCCCTTTCTCGCTCTTCTCTCCATCTTGTCTCTCGCATCTTGTCTCTTTCTTCTTGTCTAAGATTTGTGTACATGCAATGTCTACGGGAGACTCTTTGTTTTGTTTGTTTGCACATTACTTTATTTGCGTAGTCAAGATTTAAGTTCATGCAATATCTTCTTTGTTTTTATGTACACACAATGCACAGTAAGCAAGATCTGCGAGTCAAATGGATTTTTTTTTCATGTTTCGTAATTCGATTAAGTTGCTTATCCAAACAAAATTTGCCGCAGGCAGGATTTTTTGTGATTGGATTCTGATGGATAATTTACCTTGTTCAAGTAGTACGTGACCCATTCTTCATAGTTCATAGCTAAGGATCCCATTTGTGTAATTCATTAAGTATCAGTCATTCAATTCACCTTTGGCCGGCCTATAGTGGGTAAGAAAGCACAACTGTTTAAAACGGATTCCGTTTGAAAAACGCCCAGCGTATCGCCATTTGCTCCGTAGACATTGCTGGGTCTCTTTTCCACTTTGAAATTTAACATTGTGCTTCTTTCACCAAAAATAGATATTATTTGCTTTCAAAGGTTGGGGAGCTTTGGGGCACGTCTGCCGAATTTTGGTACAGATATGTCACATTGCCGAATTTTTAGTCATCGACTAATATTGATACTGCGCATCTTTTCTGCTACTTTTTTTTACGATCCGACCTCATCTTGACTACTCACACAACCAAAAACCTCAGAACGCTTGGTACCAGAATTCAAATCTGGCGCCTTTAGCAAATGTCGGTATTGGGCGTTTTTGTGGCGTTTTTCAAGCGAAACCCGTTTTATCAGTGCTTTCGAAGTCCTGCCTTTGTGGGCGTGCCAGACAAGTAGTGTGTTTGAGGAAACACAAAGAGGAGGGTTGGAGCAGTATACATGGGTGAGTGCCTTTCGATCCACCAATGGCGCTTGTCGCAGGCAGCACAACAATGCACGCAATAACCAACAAGGTACGGGCAGGTGCAAAGAATGGCACAGTTTGAAGGTCAGGTCCACAATGACAAACCATGTAGATGACCAATTTTGAGAGTGTGGATGTGTCATTTCCTTGATACGTTGGGACCTAATAACTGAAATTTGGCATCTGAAACCGCGCCACTTCAATTTAGACTTGATCTTGGCGCGATTTAGACTTGATCTCGGCGAGACTTGTGTTCTGAGTGAACCTCATGGGACACACTTTATATAGACAAATGTGCCGTGATCAGAGTAACTTTGCCGATGATCCCTCCCAGCGACACGATGCGCTGTGTACGTGTGCATAACTTCAATACAGCATAAGTACTATACGCACAGCAGGGCGAGTATGGCCACCTCCCAGCAAAAAGAAATCCACCGAGAGTCTCAATTGTCCGAACACATATTTTTTTGCTGTGTTTCGGACACATGAGACTCTTTGTGGAGCAATTCGTCAGATGTATACTAAGCTCCATGGTTTCTTTCTTTCTTTCGTGGGTTTCGAAGACCCAACCTAATCACTGGACTAAGCAGATGACGAATATCCGATTAGCCACTTAGGACCCAAGAACTTGTCCCGGACCGGAGGACCGGAGCATTACCTAGTTTATGGTACACCCAATCAGATCCCTAAAAAGTGGGTAAAATAGATCACAATCAGGGATATTGTGGATAAGATAGCTTCTTCTGCGGACATCTAGGGCTTTGTATAGGAAATATGGAGCAATGTAAGACTCTTTCGTGTGCGTGTGCGCGCATGTGAGTGTGAGTGAGTATATGTATGTATTCGTGTGTGTGTGCGTATGTGTATGGGGAAAGAGAGGATCGGGGCTCTATCCGACGCTAGGTCTGGAACTCGTTTCATTTGTGGAGATGTCACATCATTACCCCCCCCCTTCCCCTCATCCCACCATCTATGATCTCTTCCTCTGCTCTGTGTGCATATGTGCCTCGCTCTCAGTCTCTGCATCTCCTTGCTTCTTCTATCTTTTCATCTTCTTCTCCACTCCACAGGACAGCAACGATTAGTGTGCTCCTTCAAGTGCTGGATTTCTCTGTTTCAAGGGATGGCAACGATTAGTAGGCTGTTATACAAAAAAGCATTATCAAAAACCCTTTAAAAGAGACTATATGCTTCAAAGGAGACCTACAATTTTAAAGAGCCTACTAATCCTAAACTACAAACAGCGGGCTCTTTTCCAAAAGGAATCTAGTAATTGAGTCCTTTCGAAAACGAGCCCTCCGTCTGTGATGTAGGGATCCTACCATTCAGTGCTATCACGTAGCGCTATGGGGTGGCTACAAGTAGTATGATCCTTAAAATTATAGGTCTTTTTTGCAAAAGATCCCTATTAAAGAGGCTATATTCTGCAAAAGAGACTTATAATTTCAAGGAGACTACTAATCGAAGCTACCTCATACCCCGTCCCTATGCCCTCTATAGTGAAGTCACTCTCTCACAATAGTGTCGCCACCTTGCTTATCGTCCAATATGCCAACATACCTCGGATCTGCATTGGTGAAAATCATGCCGATCAGTGGCTGCTGTGGTTTTACATTCGTCGTTCGGATCCCTCCTTTGCACGCTAAGCACTTGCCACCTCGACCCAGTTGCATCTTGTAAAAGTCTTTGTTAAACTCCTTGACGACCATGCATTGTGCACATTACGTGCACTTCGCTTGGCGTGTCGGCTTTTGTCATTATCCTGCACACCCGAAATCTGGCTCGTGCTGCTCACTCCACCAAGAGCCCAGTAAGAGTAGGACAGGTCTATCCCTGTCGAGTCTGTCGGCGAGCTGCCAGTCTGAAAGACCCTGCCAGGCTTGGACTCTGTTGGCCTTTTCGGTCGCTTCATGCCCAGTCATCTGAGCCTTAATCTCCACCAAGTCGGCCACCCTGTCTCCAATCTGCGCCTCTGCTATCCGCCGCACGTCTCTTACCTTTCCCACGAAGCTTGTGCCCATCGTGTGCGTGTTGACTGCTATCTGTTCACCGAGTCGTCTTCTTGTCGCGGCTCCTCTTTTGACTGGGCGACTCCTGTCAAACTGTGCAGTATTGTCATCTGTATGCTCATCGATTGTCTTCTTTACAAATTCTTGGTCTCGATCCAGAAAAGATTCCGTGTCCTACCTCGAATGCATGTCGACAACGATCTGAAACAGCAGGTGGTCGACGTGCGTTTTGGCCTGTCGGCCAAAAGCTGGCTATCTCGCTTACTACGAGCAGGCCTAACGATATTTGTAAACAGGTGTTGCACTATGTCCCAGACCTCTTTTACGTCGTCTACACCTACTCCCCGTAGCTTCATAATCTTTAACAAGTCGGCGAGAGAACCCCATACGTTACCTCCAGCCAAGCTTCTGCGGCAAAACTCCACTGGGCTTGCGTCTGATTTTCGCCTGCGTTCGGCTTTTGATGTCATATCATTGGACCCCTTGTCGTCTGACGTCTCCTTGCCTCTCTCAGATTGGAACTTCGTGACAGTTTCTTTCAATTCAATCCACTCCGCCAACACCATTGGAGAGCACTCAAATTTCTTGACAGTCGCTGTGCACCTTCTCTCTGTTGATGATAGCTCGAGGCCTTTCCAATCAACTAGATTTAAGTACTCCTGCATAAGAAATTGGGTGGTGTAGTGGATTGCGTGTGCATTGGGTACACGCACTCGAAATTTTTGCTGACCATTCGACGTTGCAGACAACCTGAGCTGTGGTGGCAGATCCTGATATCCTTTTGGACCAAAGCCTACGGCTGTCCTTGGTAGATCTTCGACGCTTTCGAACCCTGCCGTTTTTGAGATCGGCATGTCTTTCTTCATAGCCTCTTTACTTGTACACAATAGATTCCAGAATTGTGCATCAAGGCCCCACGCAGTTGGCTCAGTGTCTACACGCGATCCCCCAATCTTCTCAATTCGTGTTTTGCACTTCCATATGGACCGCGTTGCCGTTGCCCAGCTCATCTTTTCAGGGACGAGCACTGAAGCGAGTTTTTGGTCCATTTTCTGCCCACGTGACTGACACTTTTTGACTGTGCAACGACTTTGCCAATCGTAACCAGAAGTCTTTGTTTGCCCACAGCTCCATTTCGTCAATCAAGTCAGTAAGTGAGTTGCAGTGCTTTTCTGTCAATGTGCGTGCTAATTGCGCTAGCATATTTTTTTTTACGACATCTTCATGCTGCATGCATTGGTCAACGTGCTGCAGCAAGGCCTGTGTGAGTACTCCTGACGGCAGGGGGCACTCATGGCCACCCTCTGCAGTTGGGAAGGTGCATAGAGAGTTTGTGGTTGACCATGGTACGTGCCATGCGTTTTTATACGCTTGTACCTAGATTTTTTGCAGAACCTCTAAATCACTCTGCGACCATTCGGTGAGGGCTGCCAAGAACCAGAAGGCGCTGATTCCTTTCTGTGCGAAGAGTTCGGCAGAAAATTCTGGCGTCAGCGGGTGGCTTTTGATTAGATCACGTGCCACTCTCGCTTTCTCACGAACTACCTCTCGTGTGGTGCTCACGTCACCATGTCACGTGCACAAACAACCTAGGTACCGGCACGCGTCTTTGATGTCTAGCGTTTTCAGACGTTCGCCATTTATCCTCAGATCTTGTGCTGGCATGCTTTCCCTTCGCTTTCGATCCTTGTCAATTACGAGCAAGAAAGTTTTTTAAAAATTGTTCTCCATGCCACACCATGTTGTAAACTCCGACACCGCGTATAGCAAAGTTTGCATTCCTTCTGGGGTCTCAGCAAAAATCGAGATGTCGTCGATGAAACCTATGTCATTAAACTGATAGCCGTGGTCGGCGTCTTGACTGCTGTCTTCCTGGTCCTTGCCAATCCGTAAACCACGACTGATACCCTGATTCTGCCCAGTCGCCGTGAGCATGCGCAATAGAGCATTGATTAAAATATTGAACAGTTGCGGGGGAGTGATGCTTCCTTGCGCTACACCTGTATCAAACGTGATTGTTACACTACTTGTCAAGTATTATGCAATATTTTGTATATTTCACATTTTGTACCATGTTTAAGATTTCAGTGTGATAAATTGTGACTTGTGATTACGTTTACGTGACTCTATTCATGGACTTATCACATTGAAACCATGGTACAAGATATGAAGCATATAAAATATTGCATAATACTTGACAAGTGTAAACTCCGCCTCAGGGCCGTGAGGCACTCCGGGCTGGCCCGGCCATAGCCTCTCCCTTCCGTTGGACTTTGTTTTCTTCCTCTTCCGGGGCTTTCCTCTCTCCAGGGAAATTGTGAGGCTCTTCGGGCTAGCCATAGCTTCTCACGTGGTTTAAAGTCCGCGGTTCCTGTACCAGTGTGCCCCAAACGCCGTCTATCACTAATATCGCAGGCACTGCTGCCATCATAGCGGGCAGGAGGCTGTGCTATGGGCTGTTAGCGCCGCTACTGGCGGGTGGCATGGACCCAAGTCAAATGCAAGCGGCCCACTACTTCTCGCGACGCTGTATGCACGCTTGGTTCAAGTACCAGCCCCCCTCACTTTCCCTACCCATTCTGCATACCTTCGGCATCTCCACCATGCTCACGACATTGATGGTGGTCCTTGATGGAGTGATAATTCGACGACCAGCTCGAACGTAAAGCAGCCCAGATATATTTAGAGAGGTGTCTGTCGTTTGTGCTTCTGTCTGCCTGCCTGTCTGACTGCCTGCCTGCACATATTTGCTTGTTCACCAGTCAGTATATATCTGCGTGTCAATCTGCTCGCTGCATGCCTCCCTATATATATATATATATAAGGTAGGTAGTCACACCTACTTGTTGATCAGCAAGGGCTGACATTTGTGCGGTGTTAATATATTTGTAATATTTATATACTCATTAGATGCAAATCGGCGCACTGTCTTTGTTTGCGAGTTGAGTGCGTCTTGGTGGATTGGTGGGTGATTATATGTGTGTATTGTGTGTGAGAGAGAGTGCTTGTGCTTTTACATGTGTGCGTTTTGTTTGTTGTGTAAGGAGGGGGTGTTGTGTTTTGTGTGTGTTTGTGTTTGTTTGTATATGCGTTTGGGTGTGTGTGTGTGTGTGTGTGTGTGTGTGTGTGTGTGTGTGTGTGTGTGTGTGTGTGTGTGTGGGTGTGTGGGGGTT